>Ga0126381_100001464_pt1 | contig 25381 bp, 19 predicted proteins | sample PanSoiMetPlot_28_FD_96465 | JGI IMG/M metagenome (GOLD analysis project Ga0126381, IMG submission 96465) | Tropical forest soil microbial communities from Panama - MetaG Plot_28 | ecosystem: Environmental > Terrestrial > Soil > Tropical forest > Bulk soil | place: Panama | collected 2016-02-17 | reverse complement strand
TTCAACGCGTTCAACCATGAGAACTTCGCTTACGGCGGCAACACGTTTGACAGCTCCAGCTTCGGCCGGATCACCGGTGATGCCACGGGCGCAATTCCACGCCAGATTAGCTTTTCTGTTGGCTTAAACTGGTAATTCCTTTTGTCTCGTTCTTTGACTTTGATAGGAGCGGCTCCTCGGGGCCGCTCCTGCTTTACTCTGCGACAACAATACGGCATAGCCCGCCCTCGTGTCGGCTAACGTCTTTGGGGATGGTGGAGGAAGAAGTATGAAGCTTGACAAACAACTCCTTGTGCCCGGTCTGCCCATTCTATTCGCGATTCTGTCATTGACGGCATCGGCCCAATGGGAAAAGAAACCCTACACCGATTGGTCCGAGAAAGACGCTCAGAAAGTCCTGAACGATTCCCCGTGGGGAAAGACTCAAGTTTTTTCCACGCCCGGTGAGATGTTCAGGTCGCCCACCTCCGGTCGCCAGGGAACAACTACCAGGACTGATCCTAATCCTGCCCAGGCGCTGCACCTTAGTTTCCGGGTGCGGTTTCTCTCAGCGCGGCCGATCCGGCAGGCTTATAGCCGCCTGATCGAACTGAGGCAGAAAGGCGGAATGAATGAACAGGCTGCCGGTCAGTTGAAGCAGTTCGTTTCCGGCGAGTTCCTCGAGTACGTTATCATCACCGTGACTTGCGACTCTCAGGAGGCTGGATCCAATACTCAGCAAGCTAATGCGCTGTTGAGCAGTCGCGGCACGGCGGAGCTCAAGAATAATACCTTCCTCGAGACCAAAGGTGGACAGCGGGTCTTTCTCCAGGAGTTCCAGCCGCCAAAACAGGACGGGATTGGCGCGCGATTCATTTTTCCCCGCCTTGTGGACGGCAAGCCATTCATAACTCCTGAAGCCGAAGAGATTCATTTCGTCTCAGAACTATCCAGCAACTATAAGCTCGATCGTCGCTACAAGATTAAGGAGATGATGTTCGACGGAAAGCTTGAATACTAAGAAGTGTGGATTCAAGGGAGTCTGCTTTCCTGGCTCTATCTAGGCTGCCAATCCGACCAAAGTTAACGGGAACGACTGGACAATCCTTGTGAGAAGCGTGGTTCGCAGATTCCACGATCCCGAAAAGGCATTAGTCTCCGGCGGAGTTCTGCACTCCGCCGGAGGATCCTGAATCAATCATGCAACCTGTTGTATGCCGTGGTAAGGAGGACTACATGGACATAAGTTAGCGATCACGTGACTCCGATGGGCGGCCAGTGCCACGCTTGACCACATGGGCCACGGTGTGCGATTAATGCAGATTGAAAACCGTTGAAGTCAAAAGATAGGAGATCCTAGTATGACCTCGCTGCAAAACCGCCAGTTCAAATTGATCGCGCGCCCGGTCGGCATGGCTAAGCGGAGCGACTTCGAGTTCACAACCACACCCGCCGCCGAGCCTGGCGCGGGCGAGGTTCTGGTCAAAGTCCTCTATATCTCGCTGGATCCGGCCATGCGGGGCTGGATGAATGAAGGGAAATCGTATGTCCCGCCGGTCAAGCTTGGCGAAGTGATGCGCGCCGGCGGCGTTGGCCGAGTGGTTGCCTCAAATGACCCGTCGCTCGCTGTAGGCGACCATGTCGTTGGCATCACCGGTGTCCAGGATTATGCAGCCGCGAAAGCCGGCGCGATGACCCGGATTGAGCCGAAACTGGCGCCGCTGCCGCGGTACCTGGGCGCGCTCGGCATGCCGGGCATGACCGCCTACTTTGGACTACTTGATATCTGCGACCCGAAGCCCGGCGAGACGGTCGTAGTCTCAGGTGCCGCCGGAGCAGTCGGTGCGGTAGTCGGTCAGATCGCCAAGATCAAGGGTTGCCAAGTCGTCGGAATCGCGGGCGGACCCGATAAGTGCCGCTACCTTACAGATGAACTGAAGTTTGATGCCGCCATCGACTACAAGAATCAAAATGTATCTGAGCAGCTCAAACTACATTGCCCCAAAGGCGTCAACGTCTATTTCGACAACGTGGGCGGCGAGATACTGGAAGCCGTCCTGGCTCAGTTGGCTATGAAGGCGCGCATATCGCTGTGCGGAGCCATCTCCCAATATAACAACATTGAGGGCATCAAAGGCCCTAGAAACTACCTATCACTGTTGATCAACCGCGCTCGCATGGAGGGCTTCATCGTGTTCGACTATGCTGCACGCTACCCGGAGGGTGCCAGGGCCATCGCAGGCTGGCTGGCAGACGGCATTCTCAAAGCACGTGAAGACATCGTCGACGGGCTCGAGACTTTTCCCGAAACACTTTTGAAGCTTTATCATGGCGAGAACTTCGGCAAACTCGTCATCAAAGTAGCCGACGCATGATGCGGGCGCAGATCCTCGGACATGAAGCGGTCGCTTTGTAAAGAGGACCGCACCCCAGAGCTATCGACTTGTAGGCGTCTCGACTCAGCCGGAAAGAAGGCAATAGAGAGCGTGGCAAGTCATCGCTGGACTCGCAGAGACGCTGGGCCTCCCGATTATTATCGTTATTGAGCGACTAGACCGATCGGTTCGAGTGACACGCCAGGAAACACGGAGTCCACATTCTGATTGCCCAGCAAACCTGATAGGACTTCGGACAATACTGACCTGTAGTCGTAGTTTATCTTGAGTCCGCCGGGTCCGGGCCACGGTTCCTCATCGGCAAGCCCTGACCAATCCCCGATAACCCGGCCACCATTGATTCCGCTAGAAATCACCATCATCGCGAAGCCTCGGCCATGGTCGGTTCCAAGCGAAGTATTCTCATAGGCGCGTCTGCCAAATTCCGTCATAACCACGATCACAACTCGATCGCGATACCGGCCCAGGTCCGCGTCCAGCGCCTGAAGCGATCTCCCCAGCGTATCAATTAAATTGGCCTGCTGTCCGGTCGCCGAGCCTTGAAAGAAGTGCGTGTCCCATCCGCCCAGGTCTATTGCGGCAACCTCCAATCCTACTTCCGCCTTGATTAACCGCGCGATTTCCCGCATCCCTGTTCCGAGATCGTCATCAGGATAGATCGCACCTCCCTCAGGCCGGTAATCCGCTCGTCTGAGCTGATCCATCTGCTCAACCAGCTTTAGCGTTTCGCGGGCGGGCGCCGACAGCATTCCGGAAGCAAGACCATACATCCTGGACAGTGCTTGAATCAGGGGTCGAGCGTCACCGCCAGGGGAGTCCACCTTCAACTCGTCGAGCGATTCTATAGCGCTTGCCGTGACTGCTCCCCGGAGGGATTCAGGAAGCGTCGGCGCTATGGCGACAGCCGAAAATGGTGTACCTGTTCCCCCGGCGCGAGTCCTGAGGTGCCGCCCCAACCATCCTCCTCCAATCGATTTCCCATAACTCTCGCCGTGTTCCATCTGGTCCTGAGCCTCGAAATGAGATCCGGTCGGATTGTCAGATCCTACTGATTGGATTATCCCCAACCGCCCTTCTTGATAGATTGGGACCAGTGGGGCAAGCCTTGGGTGAAACCCGTACAAGTCATCGAGGCGAATTGCGCCACCCGAGGAAGGTGGACGGGGGATCGCGAGGGTCGGACGCAGCTTGTAGTAAAGGTCATCGCCATAGGGAACAACGACGTTGAGCATGTCAGCTCCGCCGCGCAGAAAGACGATGACCAGCGTCTTCTGGCCTTCTTGATGCCGGCCAGAAATTGCAGCGTTCATGAAACTGCGGCGCGACAGATTCATTGCTACTTCCCCTGTAACCTTAGTACATTTGAAACGCCGGCGACGCCAGGATCAGCCCGACAAGATCCGTCGCGCCTTCTCCCTGGGCCCGGCTCAGGCCGTCACTGAAATCCTGCAATGCACGAATCTCTTGAGGAGTGCCCCGGCGACCGATGAAATGCGGCAATAACCGGTCAGCAGTATTGCCTCCCACGGCTCCTACAAGCCGGTCTATCGAGACGGTCGCGCTTTCGATCTTGCCCGACGCAAGGGCCGTTGCAAAATTCCATCGCCATAACAAGGTGCCGAGCCAGGGCTCAGCACTGTCGGGATAACCGTCAGGCGCTGGATGTTCGAACGGCGCGTTTCCCATCCGTCCGAGGTATCCTATCAGTGGCTCGTGGCCATAGGTGTCAGCAGCCACTGACCTCAGGGCGCTTACGAGGTACCTGAATGGCCGCTTGAATCTGACTCCTGGAGCGGCTTTGAAGTCCTCAGAAGTCAGGATCAGACGGACCAGCGATTTGATGTCGCCATCCGTGGCCGTGAACTCGGCCGCCACTCGATCCACAAGCGCCCGCGGCGCCGCGTCCGCCACAAAATGGCGAACCAGCTTGGTCGCTATATGGAGTGCGGTCGACGGATGACTGACGGCTAGGTCGATCACGGCATCAAGCTCCTGCTCTCCCAATCTCCCTGCAACGACCTGGCCGAGCACCGTCTTGGTGCCGCCATCATGGAGAGCCGGGTCGAAATAAACCGTGCCCCGACGCCATTTTGTCCTGAGTCGCCAGCCGGTAAGGCAGCGAGCGACTTCGGAAACGTCGCGTTGAGAGTAGCCGCCATCTACTCCGAGTGTGTGCAGCTCGAGCAGCTCGCGAGCATAGTTCTCGTTGGGCTTGTCATCGGGAGCAGTCTTCCTGTTCTCGTTCCCATCCAGATAGACCAGCATTGCAGGTGAAGTTGCCGAGGCCCTGACAAGGTCCCTGAAGCGGCCCAGCGCGTGTTCCCTTATCACCTGGCGCTCGTCCGCGGCTTTGAGGTAAATGCAGTCGCCCTTCTCGAGGTAGATGTTGAAATGCTCGCTCCAGAACTCGACCATCACTTCATAGAGCTGCCGGCGGCTGTATGTCGCCCGGACCAGTCGATGACGGGCCAGCTCGTCGCGCAGTACCGGTTTTTTGAACTCGTAGCAGGTCCCCGGTTCCAGGTCCAGAGTCTCAAATCGATGAGCTCGTAGATCGCAGGCAGTGTCGTCGATCGAGTCCGGATGGAGCTGCTCTTCGATCCAGGCATCTATACCGAGGACGCTGAGTCGATCCAGGTCGCCCGGCCAGGGGCCAAAACCGGCGCGCGATAACAAATGAAAACCCGGATCTATCTCGTTGCCGTCTGCCACGTTGATGTTGCCGGGGACCGCCTGGCCCAGCCGCCCGGCCACTTTGCTAGTGATCCGCTCACAGCCACTCAGCGCTATTCCGGCGCCGGTCAGCGTAGCAGCCCTCAGTACTTGTCGCCTTGAAAGATTCATAGGATTGCCCGGACGCGAAGGTAGCGTATTGAGGTGCGGCGACCAGTCATCGCATTTCGAACTATGGCTCCGGCTTCATCAAATCCTGACACTTGAAACCAGGTCACTCCTCTCCGAGTTGTTTCCAATGCTGGCGCCGCCGGACTCGGTCAATAAACGGTACTGAGTGCGGTTCAAGAGTGCGAGCGCTGCCGAGCCGCTCCCGACAATAAACGACACCGGGATAATCACGAACCAACCCAGTACTGGAAGCAAGTAGGTTAGGACGAGCACAATCGAACCGCGGAGGGTGGCCCTCCAGGCCCGGCCGCTATCAGCCGGCGAAGCCAGGCGCTCACCTATACAAGTCGCGAGCCCCGCAACCCCGACGCTAGCCTGCATCAAATAGAGGCATATGATTGCGCCGGACCAAATTGTGCCAACCGGACCCGGCATAGACTTCGAGGCAGATGCCAGAATCAACGCCGCGAGCGTAACTGGAAGGCCGGCCAGAAACGGCTTGTAGAGGCTCTTTCCGCAGGTGAGCGCTGAGTAATTCACCCGTCTGGGCCATAGCCCCCTGCATAGCAACCACAACCCTGGTAGAGCCAGCATGAACCCTAGTACTACGAGGAAAATTGCCATTGTATCAGCAAGCAGCATCGCATTGGCCCTCCAATGTTTTCGGTGAATCGACCTACTGCTTAAAACGCCAGCTCACGCCGAAATGTTCTGCCCTCGATTGTAATGGACACCGATTGGGTTAAGGAATAATATCCGGGAGGTGATAGAGGTGATAAAAGACTGGCCATAAGAACTGGAGGTAACATGAGCGAATATATCAGCTTTCAACGCGACCGGATTTTCCATCGACGACAAGAGTCAGCCTCGCTCTTCTCATCCCGCTACTTCAGCCTGCGCTTATCGACGCTCCCGACTGTCAAATCCTTTGTTTTGGCCGTCGTGGCAATTGGTCTCATACAGTCCGTCTCGTTCGCTCAGGACAAAGCTGCCAGGATCGACGAGTTGGTGGCGCAATATCATCAGAAGGGCCAGTTCAATGGGACCGTCCTCGTCGCTGAAAAAGGCGCCGTAATTCTCAAGAAGGGTTATGGAATGGCCGATATGGAATGGGACATCCCGAATGCGCCTGACACCAAATTCCGGCTGGGCTCTATTACCAAGCAATTCACCTCGATGCTGATCATGCAACTCGTCCAGCAAGGTAAGATCAAGCTCGATGGCAAACTCTCTGATTACCTCCCATACTACCGGAAGGACACCGGAGAGAAGGTGACCATCCATCACCTGCTCACCCACACGTCCGGCATTCCAAGCTATACGAGTCTTCCCGGCTTTTTCAAGAACGTGAGCCGGGATCCATATGGAGTCGAGGAGTTCGTTAAGAAGTACTGCAGCGGGGACCTGAAATTCGAGCCGGGCTCTAAATTCGAATACGACAACTCCGGTTATTTTCTGCTGGGCGCGATCATCGAGCAAATCACAGGTGAGTCCTACGAAAAAGCTTTGCAAGAACGAATCTTGGATCCGATCGGCATGAAAGATACAGGCTACGATCACCACGAGACGATTTTGAAGAAGCGGGCCTCGGGATATCAGAAGTCCGCCGGCGGCGCTATGACCAACGCGCCCTACCTTGATATGTCCCTTCCCTATGCGGCCGGGTCTCTCTACTCGACGGTCGAAGACCTGTTCAAGTGGGACGGGGCCCTGTACACCGACAAGCTTCTGTCTGAAAGCAACAAGGAAATAATGTTCAAGCCGTTCCTCGATAACTACGCCTATGGCTGGTTCATCGAGGATGTTACCCTGGGCAATAGCAAAGAGAAGCTGCCGGCGATTTCACACGAAGGCGGCATCAATGGATTCAACACACTCGAAATCAGGTTGATCGGCGATCGAAGCCTTATCGTCCTTCTAAACAACACCGGGGGAGCCAAACTGGGAGAGATGGCCAAAAGCATTGCCGGTATCCTTTACAACAAGCCCTACGGTCCGGCCACGCCGGCTCCGGCGCCGGGTAACCAATAGAGCGGCACGAGCTAAGATCGCTATCGACATTCGTCGCGGAGACGCCCGGATCACGCGATCCCTTGAAATTCGCCAGTTTGACACTCATCGAGCACGCGTAGGATACTGAAGCCTTGAGTTAGCGGAGCAACTAGCGGAGATGCGTAATGAGCGCCCAGATTCTCGACGGCACTGCAGTCGGCAAAGCTATAAAGGATGAGGTCGCCGCAGAGGTGGCCGAGTACTCGAGGCACGGGCTGCAACCGGGGCTGGCTGTGGTCCTGGTTGGCAACGACCCGGCATCACAGATCTATGTGTCGAGCAAGGCTAAGACCTGCGCTGAACTGGGAATATATTCAGAAAAGATCGAGCTTGATGAATCAACCACGACCGAAGAACTTCTCGAGCTGGTCCACGATCTCAACAGACGAATCGAGATTGATGGGGTCCTCATCCAGCTCCCGCTCCCGAGGCAGATCGACTCCAAACGGGTGCTTAACCAGGTAGACCCTTCCAAGGACGTCGATGGACTGCACCCTGTCAACGTTGGCCGCCTGACAATCGGCGAGCGCGGGCTCAGGCCTTGCACTCCCGCCGGTATAATGGAGTTACTCGACCGCTACCAGATTCAGATCGATGGCCGCCGCGCCGTAGTCCTTGGGCGCAGCCGGTTGGTTGGACTACCGCTGTCGCTCCTGCTGCTGCACCGCCATGCGACCGTCACTATTTGTCATTCGCACACTCCTGACCTTCCCGCAGTCGCCCGCGAAGCCGACATTCTAATAGCCGCAATCGGTCGCATGGCCATGGTGGACTCAACCTTCGTTAAGCCGGGAGCGACCGTGATTGATGTCGGCACGAACCGCGTGACCACTGAGGCCGACCTCGAACGGCTTTTCGGCGACAACCCGAAGCGCAGGGCCGCATTTGAAAAGAAGGGCTTTACCCAGGTTGGCGACGTGAATCCCCGGGAAGTGGCTGAGGTGGCCGGTTATTTGACGCCGGTGCCTGGCGGCGTCGGACCCCTGACCATTGCGATGCTGATGAAGAACACCCTGACCGCTATGAAGATGCGGCGGGGAAATGGTTGAAATGCTCAAGGTCGGGTTGACAGGTAGCATCGCGGTTGGAAAAAGTCACGTTGTCGCGGTGCTGAAAGACCTGGGCTGCGTCGTGTTTGATGCCGACACCCTCGCCCACGCGGTAATGGAGCCAGGCCAGCCCGCCTATGACGAAGTGATTCGAGAGTTTGGCAGTGAAGTGGTGGGCCCCGATGGAGCCATCGATCGAACGAAGCTCGGCGCGATCGTCTTCCCAGATGATGCTCGCCGCCGGCGCCTGAACGAGATTGTTCATCCCAGAGTGAAAGACGAACAGGACCGATTGCTGCGCGAGGCCGAGGCTGCCGACCCAAACGCGATTGCTGTCGTTGACGCGGCCCTCATGATTGAATCAGGAGGTTACAAACGGTTTGACAAGCTGATAGTCGTGTTTTGCGATCGCGAGAGTCAGGTCCGCCGGCTGATGGCTCGGAACGATATCGGGCGTGAAGAGGCGGAGCAGCGGATATCTGCTCAAATGTCCTCTGAAGAAAAGCGCCGCTATGCTGACTATGAGATCGACACTTCGGGCTCGTATGACGATACTCGCCAGCGCACTGTTGAGGTGCACCGCAAGCTGATGGAGCTTGCACGCTGGCCGGCGAGCGCCAACAAAAGGGGTTGAACTGAATGGTTGGGATAACAGGTTTTGCCGGGTACGTACCCTATTACAGGCTTGCCCAGAAGGAAATCGCGAGGGCCTGGGGCGGCCGTGGAGGCGCCGGCGAGCGGGCAGTAGCAAGCGCAGACGAAGACGCCATAACAATGGCGGTCGAGGCGGTTCGCGAGATTCTCCGCGGACACAGCAGCCAGGCAGTGGATGGCTTGATACTGGCGACAACGACATCGCCGTACGGAGAAAAGCAGGGCTCTGCCCTGGTGGCCGCCGCCGCCGACTTGAAGCGCGACGTCCGAACGACAGACTATGCGAATTCGCTCAGATCGTCGACAAGCGCGATTCTTTCGGCGGTCGACTCGGTGAAGGCCGGGTCCGCATCGAGGATAATAGTCGCCGCATCGGACGCGAGGCTAGCCCAGCCACGGTCCGCCAATGAGCGACTGTATGGCGATGGGGCCGCCGCCATTGAAATTGGCCGGGATGGTGTAATGGCGGAGCTGATTGGCTCGCATTCCATCGCTGACGAGATAACAGACGTCTGGCGGAAAGGCGGCGAGCGATTTACCTCGGGCTGGGAAGAGAGATTCGCGTTGACCGAGGGTTACAGCCGCGTGGTGCGCCAGGCTGTGAGCGAGCTGTTCGAGCGGACTGGTATTGGCGCCGCGGAAATCGCAAAGGCGGTGTTCTATGCGCCCGACCCCGGCTCTTTGGCAAGCCTTGCGCGAAGTCTCGGCTTGCAGGCCGCCCAGGTGCCTGATCACCTGTTTTCCTCTGTCGGTTCCACCGGCACAGCTATGCCGCTGATGGTCCTGGCGGGAGCCCTCGAGGAGGTAAAGCCTGGTGAGAAGATTCTGGTCGTGGGTTATGGAAATGGGTCCGACGCGCTCTTGTTCGAGGCTACAGCGCACATTGATAAGCCCGAGGACCGGAAGCGAAACGCACTCAAGCGCTATATCGACTCCAAGAAAATGTTGGAGAACTATGAGACTTATGCCAGGTTTCGCGATTTGATCGAGACCGAACGGCAAAGACGGCAGCCAGAGTCCGCCTCATCCGCTGAAACCTGGCGAGACCGCGACGACATTTATCGATTGACCGGTCATCGCTGCCTCGCGTGCGGTACCGTGCAATACCCGCGGCAGCGAGTTTGTGTAGGCTGCCGGCAAAAAGATGAGTTTGAGGCAGTCCCACTGGCCGACAAACGCGCGACAGTGTTCACCTTTACTTTGGATTTTCTCAATACCGACACCAATCCTCCCACGGTGATGACCGTTGTCGATTTCGACGGCGGTGGACGCGCTTATATGCAGATGACGGACCGCGACCCGGCTCAGGTCGAGATCGATCAAGAAGTCGAAATGACCTTCAGGCGGATGTATGACGCCGATGGATTTCGAAGTTACTATTGGAAGTGCCGCCCGGTCCGGTGAACACGATTGTCCATTCCAGGTTGATGGGACATCTCGTCAGCGGTCACGCGAGAAAACGATCCTCATTTTCATATAAGCTTTGTTTATACGTCGCATTTTGACCCCACGGCCCCTCTTTGCAGTTGAAACCAACGCATTGCTCAAGAACGATTGCTCAAGAACGCTTTGGTGGGCTTTAGGAGGCGGCCGGTGGACAGGCAGCAGTCGCATTTTGCGCAAATAAAAGCTTTAGATTCGGTCCGCCCCAGAGCGCGGGCGAACGCATCCACGCATCGAACAAATCTCGACTGCACAACGTATTTCTCAGCAGTGACTCAATAATAGAGGTGTCGGTACACATCTCAAGAAAGGGATGCTATGCTGGCAAGATCCGATCTGGACCAGAAAATACACAATTTATTCAGGGATGATATCGGTAATACAAAACGCAGCACGGCCTGGGAGGGTGTCAGAATCGATCACACTGTCGTCCTCGAAGCCGGCACGAAGAACCACGTTTATGACTCCCACGATATTACGATCCCGTTGGCTGGCTCGTTTATAGCCTCAGTCGAAAGAATCGGGGGATATAAACCGATTAGCCGGTCCATTCCGGGTAAAGCATATCTTTTGCCTGCGGGTCATCAGAGTATTTCCACATGGGACGGCAAGATGGAATGCCTCTCAGTATTTCTGGAGCCGGCGCTGGTTGCCCGCGTGGCTAGCGAAGTAAATGCGTCGCCGGCAATTGAGCTCCGCCAATCATGTCATTTGGACGATCCGGTCATCAGGCATGTCTGCTTTGCCCTGATGGCCGAATCGGAATCGGATCAACCCGCCGGCCGATTGTACGTGGAATCGCTTGCCAACGTCCTGGCAGTCCATTTGTTCAGACACTATACGAAGGGTGGGGTCAAAGAAGAAGCTTCGGGTGGGCTCAGCGGCAAGAGGTTACGCCGGGCGATTGAGTTCATCAGGGAAAACCTGGAGAGAGATCTGAATCTTACAGAAATCGCGAGCAGCACTGGTATGAGCCCGTTCCATTTCGCTCGCGCGTTCAAACAATCGACAGGCCTGACTCCCCACCAGCATTTGACGAGAACCAGAATCGAGAAAGCAAAACAGTTGCTGGTTAAGTCAGATATGCCCATTGTAGAAGTCTGCAACCAGGTTGGATTCCAGAGCCAGAGCCATTTCACCACAGTCTTCCGAAGGCTTACCGGCCTCACACCACGGATCTATAGGGGCGTGGGGTGAGAGCAGGCGGTCCCGAAGAACCAAGTGCCGGCTAGACCTCTAACTCCTTTCATTTCCCTCCGTAACCTCGTTGGGTAATAGGAAAGCTCCGGTAGGAAGACCGGAGCTTTCCTTCTTCCTATAAGAGACATTATCTGGGTTAGCCATGGCAGAAACTCAGGGTTTCCCGGAGTCTCATTTACAGCAAGATCTGGCTATTTTCGGCAAGCGAACGAAAGAAACCGGACAGAGAAAGGGCTACATTAGGGTCTCGCCTCCCTGGTCTAGCCCATCTTCGACCGGACCAGCGAGCGGAGTGGATTCTCAGAACTCGAGCTATCCTTTTGCTCCTCGAATGTCTCTTAAACGAGCAGACGAAGAGCAGGATCTGAATGTGGAGGATGCGGCGTGGCGCGCTGGCGGATTGGTACCGCATCCGACCAGCGCGTCCTCTTTATTAGGTAGCGAGAACAGATACGCCAGGTCTCAATGTTTTCAGCCATCCAGTGCTCAATTCACCGTGGACGAGCATGGGCGTCTATGGATTTGGGAGAGCCCATTGGCGCGAAAGGAGAGAAGTAATGGTAAAGCGGTTGGCAGTCATTTGTCTGTTATCGTTGGCGTTCGGGGCGGGCCGCGCTTTCGGCCAGAGCGCGGATTCCTTGGAACTCGGGAACCTTGCATACTTGCGCGGGCAGTACGACGTTGCTATCAGGGAATACAATCGGGTCCTCTCAGAAATCGGCGGCGATCGATCGGTCGCTCACTATAACATCGGCGTTTGCTATCAGCATATGGAGCGGTTTAATGAAGCACTTGAGCATTACCGGTCGGCCATCGAGATGCGCGAGGGCCGCTACCCGGTCGCATCGTATGCTCTCGGCGTCACGCTCGAACAAATGGGCAGGACCGCTGAAGCTAAGCAAGCATTTCGACAGTCGGTAAGAGCATCAGGAGGGTCTTATCCCGCCGCAACTTTTGAAATCGGCTTGATATCTCAGCAGGAAGGCGACCTCGGCGATGCCGCCCATGCCTATAGAGAAGCAATGAATGGCTCAGGAAAGAACGCAGCCTCTTGTCACAATAATCTGGGGATAGTTCTGGCAATGTCAGGAGACTACGGACAGGCCGAACGGGAATTCATGGTTGCGCTGAAGCAGTCTCGAGGTAAGCTTGCCGAAGCCCGGCAGAATCTGACGCTGTGCAAAGACCTCTACGCCGCACCGGCACTGGTCGCCCAGCTCCGCCTATCAACGAAGATGTTGCAGCCGGTGGCGCCGGCGGGCAGTTGACTCGAATCGGAAGGCATTCAGTTGTAAGATTGTAATTAGGAACAGCGGCGCGCAGTCAACGGGTAGTGTGCGCCGACGCCTGGGACATACGCATCAGAGGAAGCGAGGTAGCGGTGACCTATAGAAGCCTTTCAGAGATATTCCAAGCGCTCGACCAAACCCGCGAGACGATCTATGAACGGGTTGAGCATCTCGGCCCCGAGCAATATAGCTATAAAGAGGAATCAGGCCGATGGTCGGTAGCCGGCATCATTGAGCACCTGGGCGGTGCCGAGGGGCGAATCCTGGTGCGTTTGCAAGACCTCATCGGGCAGGCTGAGAGCGCTGGAACGCTGCCGCCGGCGAGCAGGGATTTTCGGCCTATCTCGGTAGAAGAGATAAAAGCCCGATCGACGGCAACCCGGTTCCAGGCCCCACACGCATTAGAGCCCAAAGGTGAACTTACCCTGGATGAGTTGCTCGAGAAGATCAGATCGTCAAGAAAGCGATTGCTGGCCATCCGTCCGAAATTCGAGGCTCTCGACCTCTCGGATGTGAAGTTTCCACATCCAGCATTCGGTCAGCTCGACGCGTATCAATGGCTTGCATTGATCGTGATGCATGAAAGCCGACACCTCGATCAGATTGATCGCATATTGTCCTGCTCTGGATTTCCTGACTCCAGAGCGAAGGCGGGAGGGACTTGAGGTTAGCCGCTGACCGGCATCGGCAGGCGCCTCGTACGCTGTTTTCAGATCCTACGGCGCAATTTGCGACGCGACGCTCGACGCATTCGCCGGCGCCATCACGTTTCCTTACTAAGCCTCTGCACTCTGAATGACGCTATTGACGTAGGCGCCACGCTGGGCTCGCAGCTTATCGAACTCGGCCGCAACGTCTTCGTCAGCTTTGCTGATCTGCTCGGCGTCGAGCTCGGCAAACTCCATTATGCCCATGTCGGTGAATGCCTGTTGGATACGCGGCCCCCAGAGCCCGATTGCCTTGATCGTTGGAACAATCCGCGAGAACAGGCGCTTTTGATACTGCTGCATTATCGGGGAATGCCTCACATACTCAATACAGGCATCGGCTCCCAGACCCAGGTTATCCCACATCTCTTCTCCGAGGAAACGGTCCCGCATCAGATAACAAGCCTCAACTGCGAACTGCTCTCTCTCGTCAAGCTCCTTCTCGCTCAAATTCGGGTAGTAGTCGCGTAGAGCCAGTCTCCCAAATGCCACGTGCCTGGCCTCGTCCTGCATCACGTATGCGTTGATTGCGCGCCCCAAGGGCTCGGTTGCCAGGTCGCGAATCGTACCGAATGCCGCAAGCGCGAGCCCCTCAATAATGACTTGCATCGCCAGATAGGTCAGGTCCCACCTGGAGTCAGTGATCGCCTGGTCCAGCAGAGTCTTAAGGTGCGGGTTGATGGGGTAGAGAACTCCCAGCTTCTCACGCAGGTACCTCGAAAACACCTCTACATGTCGAGCTTCATCAAAAACCTGGGTTGCGGCATAAAACTTGGAGTCGATGTCGGGGACCGTCTGCACTACCTTGGCCGAGCATATCAATGCGCCTTGTTCGCCGTGCATGAACTGCGAGAACCGCCACGCATCAAGGTGCAGCCTGACCGTGCCTCTCTCTTTATCGTCCATCTTGTTCCAGATATCGGACCCATAAATGGAAACGTAGTAATCGGGGAAGCCCATCGGGTTTGAGGGAATAACATCGATCGACCAGTCAAGCCGCTCGTTGGCGTTCCATTGTTTGGTCTTGCCCTTCTCGTAAAGAGCAAGCAGGTTGTCGCGAGCCTTGTCATACTCCCAATTGAACACTGTAGTCACGCCTGCGCCTACAAGATCCCACTGGGTGTTTTCCAGCGGCAGTGTGTATTTGCTCGTGCTCATTGAAGCCCTCCTCACAAGTCTGCAGACAAAGATGCGGAACTCCCCATTTATGCTTATACATTGAATGCTGCCCAACGGATTGCGGGGAACTCACCGGCAGACTAATTCCCTTCGCCGGTCAAGTCAAGCGGGAATCTGAGTTCAAGCTCAAATATCCCGCGACACTGAGTCAAAGTCCAGATGGAAAGCACTTGTAAGCGGGTGAAACAGCGGAAACGAAGTCTTCCAAGACCCCGCCTCATTAGGATTATGTCACTTAAATCTGCGCGCAGTCTGCCATGAACGGTTTCTCATCGATCAGAGAGTCAGCGTTTTCCAAAATCTCGTCGAGAATAGGGTGGTTGAACAACCGGTCGGTAGCAAGCAATCGGAACCTGGCAAACGAGGTCAAAAGAGCAAGCGCTGCGCTGCGGTCCAGCAGCTGGGAGGCCAGCTCCCCCATCCAGGCCAGCTCTAGCAGCGTCCCTAGCCGGTCTACAAGGCGCCGCGCATTTGCTGCCGCCCACTCACCATCGAATAGGCGATCGAATGGCGCGCCGTCTTCGAGTTCGAGTTTCGCCTGGTCCATCCTCGTCCGTGTCAGCGACAGAAACCATTTGGGCCAGTGGTCCAGGGCGCGAGCAACTTCGGCATGCCAGCGATCAAGCAGATCAGACCGCATCGCATCGCGGACTATCTGAAGGCACAGGGTGTTGTGGGGTCCTTCCCATGTCTCGATGACCATGGAGTCGCGCATCAGCCTGGGCAGCACCGAAAAGTCTTCAACGATGCCGTTCGCCCCGCAGATGAGGATCGCCTCCTTCACCTGGTCGGTCAGTGACGAAGCGGTGCGGTATTTGGCCAGGTTGATCAGAAACCGCTGCCACATGGCCTGGCTCTCATCTACAGGCACCAGGCCATTCTGGTCGATGAGCGCGATTGTCTTGAACGTCAAGAGCCGATTTCGCCATAGCGTTTCGAGCATCGTTATCAGGGTCTGACGGATCAGCGGGTACGATGCGAGCGGATTACCGAACGCGACGCGCTGTCGCGCATAATTTCGAGCTTCAATGAACGCTCGGTGCAGGAATCCGCAGGCGTTGGCCGCATTGTGAACCCGAGATACGTTGATGACATAGTTCATCAAGGTCTTGAACCCGTCCCCCGGATCACCGATCGCAAAACCGGTAGCCTCGTTGAAAGCCATTTCGGCCGTGGGAAGAGATTGCGTGCCCAGCTTATTCTTGAGCCGCACAAAAGAGACCGAGTTCAGACGGCCGTCCGGCAGTACTCGGGGAACGAGAAAGACACCGATGCCACGAGTCCCGGGCTGCGCGCCCGCGACTCGTGCTGCAACGAGGTAGAATTCATCCGGATTCGAACAGAACCATTTCTCGCCGGTGATGGACCAGGTCCCGTCTCCTCTCGGAGTAGCGACAGACTCGATCGCGCCAACATCTGAACCGCCGGATTGTTCGGTGACGAACTGGGCGCCGGCCAGTGGTGTATTGATCGAGCGCAGCCGGGGCAAATAAGTCTGCCGTAGGAAATCCGATCCTTTAGCTTCGATCACTCTAATAAGCCCGTCGGTGCAGCTCAGCCCGCAATTCATTGCGGCTTCTCCATTGTGGGCAAGCAGATAGACCAGCGCGAATTTGTGGAGTTCTGTTGAGGGTCGAGTCAGCACCCCGAACTCGGCGACCTCACTCCGGAGCCTTCGGCTTATCGGGCCAAAGTCTACCCGCTCTGTCGGATTGCCGACCCGGTCGAGTTTTATGATCTTGGGGAGGTTCTCATGCCTGCTGGCTTCGCGTGCCAGCTCGTCCCACGGGCCCGCGACAAGCGTTCCACACTCGGCCAGAGATTCAAATACAGGCGCGCGCTTGTCGTCAGCGATCAGCTCGCCCAGCAGAGATTGGAACCCAGCGTCAAGCTCGAAGAAGTTGCTACCTTCGAGGCCACGAAAGTCTTTGAGCCCAGACATATCCTCCCACCTCGCTTCCCCGGCAATCTCAAGTTAGCCCAGTCAAACGATACCGGGTTGGATGGGAGGTTGCAACATACGCTCTCTACCGCTCGTTCTTGGGGCCGCGAGCGACCAGTGGCGGGCGTTCCTGATCGTCTTTTATATTAAATCCTGACCGCAAAGCCTCCGCCGCTGGCAGAGAAGCCACCGCGGCTCGGGGCTGAAGCGCGGCTTTGACCGAATACCATATCGCCTGGTTTAGCGTGTTCGGATCCGCCATGTCAGGATGGTCCATGTCCTGCTCCTGACTCTTTTTGATCCAATAAGCGGTAGGCCGCTCGCGTGATGCTGTTACCAGTAAGTTGTCGTCCGATACGAGGGGAAACACTGCCTTGTAGGGCTGCAAATCAGGCGTCTCTTGGAAAATTTCGATGGGAGTCGCGTTCGCGTCGAGCTGGTTCATCGGCGCCATCCCAAGCAACAGCTCTATCGTGCGGATGAGACTGACCGTTGTGTGATACGAATGGATCAGGGCGCCCGGTCGATTGTATGCGCTGATTATTAACGCCGGCGAGCGGTGGGCGTCTACGTGGTCGGGACCTGCCTGGGCGTCATCTTCGACAACGAATATTGCTGTATCTTTCCAGTAGGGACTCGATGAGACCTCCTCGACCAGCCGGCCAAGCGCGTAGTCATTATCGGCCACATAGAATTGAGGCGTCGGCTGCCCGGGCCTCATTCCCGCAGTGTGGTCGTTGGGGAGTCGAACTATCGAGAGGTTGGGCATGGTGTCTTGACCGGTGGACTTGAGCGTCGCGGCGTAGCTTCGAAACTCGGAAACCCACGCTCCAAATCTCGACGTGCCTCGGAATGCTGGGTCAGCCGCATCCTCCGTGATAGCCGGGTCGATGCCGCTGCCCGAGCGCGCTGCCTGGTAAGTCTTAGGGGTCATTATGTCCGCCGAATATAGATCGAAGCTGCGCGTCGTCGGGCAAAAATGGCCCTCCAGCGATTTCTTTGTCGATACGGTTGCCACAGTGGGACTCAAGTCGGGATAGGTCTTCCTGTGCCTGGAATTAATCGAAGACACATCTGCGGCAGAGACCATTCCTATAAACTCACCGTAGTTACGATAACTGAGGCCGGCGCGGGCAGCTGCATCCCACAAGTATAGTGTTTCAGGCTCTGCCGCATCCTGAGAGCCATTGAGATAAGGCACGAACAGCTTCAGGTAGTCCGCCAGCTTGTCGCCTGTAATTGGAAGGTGAAATACCGGCGGCAGTTCTGATGGTGGTTCGTAGTCGGGCAGGCGGTTGAAGCCCTCAAAGTCGTAGGTTCGGCCCCGCCCTGAATAATTCCAGCGGTACGCTTTGTCGACGTAGTCGCTTGAGAAGGCGGCTGTGGACCAGTTATGCCCGTCCGGGCTGGCCTCCGCGTTCACAAAGAATCTATCAAGGAGTCCAAATCGTAATGCAAGGGAGTGATGGTTGGGAGTTATTTGCTGCGCTCCGCCCCCAGGCCTCCGCGCTGCGTCGGCGATCCCAAGAATCGATAGTTCTGGGTCCCCGTCTGCATGCTGGCCATTACCGGCGCTGGCGATGTCGCCGAAGACCTGGTCGTAGGTGCGGTTCTCCTTGATTATATAAATCACGTGCTTGATTGGAGAGGCGCTGCTCCTGAATAGCTTCGTATCAGCACGATCCATCAAGCCGTTATTCCTGAGGGATTGTTGAGTGTACTGGGCGAGAGCGGCCTCATTGGGCAACTCTACAGCGCTAATATTCCCCGATATCAGCGAAAGAATATACTGGCCGCCCTGTCCGGTGATTGCCGGGAACCTGTCGTTTGGTAGATTCGGCGACATCCCTGTGTTATCGACGACCACCGACGAATTCTTGAATCCGGTTCCCTTGCCATTGCCGATGAATAAGGTCCGGCCGACCACCGCTAAAGCTGATGGATAGTTCCCGGTCGGGATGAACCCCCTGACTTTGCTGTGCTGAGAATCATTTTCGGCGTCAGGGCCCACGCCTCTTGCCATAGAAGATAACTCTATGACCGCCACCGAATTGCTCCGCGCATTTGCAACGAAAAGAGTAGCGTCGTCCGGGCCGAGCGCGAGCGCCTCTGGACTATTGCCGACCGGCCCATGCTCAGCCAGCTTGGTGCTGATTCGTTCAATGACCTTGTCAGTTTTGGTGTCGACCACACAAACGCTGTCCGCCCCGGAGTTGACGACGTACAATCGGGAAGCCGCCCCGTTTAGCATCATGGCCGTTGGATGGGATTCTACCGGAATGCGAACTGGCGGCTTCCTGGCGTTTCCCCCATCGACAACCGCTACGGCGCTGTCGCTCCAACATGACACGTAAACCTTCTCGACACCTCCACTGGAATTTGGCAGCGCAATCACGCCGTACGGGTAAACGTTCTCCTTGTCGTTGTCGGCATGCAGATCGACTCGCGCAAGCATCCGTTCGTTTTCGGGTTCTCTGATGATCCCTAATGAATCAGCTAGATTATTGGCGACAAAAATCTCGCGGCCATTGGGACTGATCGCAAGGCCCGTTGGATAAACCGGCGCCGCTGAATGGTTGTAATTAGGCGAGGGCGCTCTCGAAGCGAATCCATTAACATCGATTGATTCAGCTTCAATCCTATCCGTTGCTCCCGGGGCTGACCTTCCTGTCGCCCCCAGGGCTGACGGTTGGAGAGGCTCGCGCGCGCCAGGACGCAGGTGAAACAGCCAGATTTTGTTTTCGAATCCGCCCGACACATACAAGCGGTAGCCGCCATCCGGGTCGACCGCCGGATCAAACGCGATCCCTACGTTTGCGCTTTGCGGTGAAGCAAAGTAGACATTCTCTACGACAACCGGCTCCGGTTTTGCATTCAGGTCGATCACCGCCAGGGACTGTCGCGGGTGGTTCGGCGTGCTGAAATCAACTCCAAAGCCGCTGTTGATACTGATCAGGTAACGTCCAGCGCCCGAGGGACCGTCATGATCCGGGCTGCGAGCGAACCCTACCGGAAGCGCACCTACCGCGGGCTGCCTTGTAGTAGCGTCAAGGACGAGCTTGCCCGCCGGCGTCAGTGGCCTCCCGTCAAGTCCGGTCGCCTGATCTGCAGCAGTGCTTGCGTCCTGTCGGATTACGGCCGACACCAGAAACGCAATTACTACGGCCAATACGATCCCTATGTGAGTAAGTCGATTTGACATGACAGTCCCCCTTGTGGCTGAAACCGATTCTTTCCGCTTGAGTGTCGCACACAATCCTGGTTAGAGCTAGCTTGAAACTTAACACGAGGATTTAAATTTGTGTAAAGTCCGACCCGCTCCATTGAGCGCAGGGGCTCCATTATATTCCGATCCGTTCCCAGCGAAGAATCGCAACGGTCGGGCCGCCTGTACTCATTCCCTTTTCTGATTTGGGATGACTTGCAAGCAAACGCAATTGCCGATTCGGCTCTATAGTGATTCCTTGCACCTATGATAGACTCGTTGCTCACTGAGCAGGCTCAGGCAGGGCCTCGAGCTTGCTGTGCTGCGACGTCGGCAAGTCCTTGGACTAAAGACAGTAATCGGAGGACCCCCTTTATGGTTTTGAGAAGAGCCCTCACCTCGTCCTGTCTCCTGGCGTTAATGACGGTCATGCTTCCAGCTTCCGGACTGAGCCTGTCTGGAGACGGTATTCAGGATGAGCGCCCGGTCGTGCCCTATCTGACCGAGCCTGCCATCTCACCGGACCTCTCCGAAATCGCTTTCGTATCAGGTGGAGACATCTGGACTGTACCTACATCAGGCGGTGACGCTCACTTGTTGGTATCGAATCCCGCGACGGAGTCGAGGCCGCTCTACTCACCGGACGGCACAAGATTGGCATTTGTGTCTACTCGAACGGGAAATGGGGATATATACGTACTCGCACTCGGAACCGGTGACTTGAAACGTATCACCTTTGATGATGGCAACGACCAGTTGGATGCATGGTCTCATGATGGGCGGTGGTTGTATTTCTCGTCGACCAGCCACGACCTCTCTTCTATGAATGACGTCTATCGCGTCAGTGCTGATGGCGGCACACCCATGCCGGTGACCGACGAGCGGTACACCAATGAGTATTTTGCGGCACCTTCTCCCGATGGTCATCAGCTCGCGATCACCGCGCGAGGAATTACCTCGTCTCAATGGTGGAGAAAAGGCCACAGCCATCTTGACGAATCAGAAATCTGGTTGATACGGGACGGGCAGCCGAGAGTTTACCAGCGCCTCTCAGAACCCGGAGCCAAGGAGCTCTGGCCGATGTGGGGCAGTCAGGGCAAGTCGATCTATTACGTATCCGACCGCGGCGGTCCTCAGAATATATGGGTTCGGCCTCTTGGCAGCGCGGCGCGGCGCATCACCGACTTCCGCGATGGCAGGGTCTTGTGGCCCAGCATCTCGGATGATGGAAGCATCATTGTTTTCGAACATGATTTTGGGGTCTGGAAGTTGGAGACGGCCACAGGAAAAGTCTCTCGCGTGACGATAAGGCTCCGCGGCGTTTCAGCAGGCCCGCTGTCGACTCACTTGACGCTCACGAGCGGCTTCGAAGAATTATCGCTGTCGCCGGACGGAAAGAAAATCGCCATTGTCGTTCATGGCGAGGTTTTTGCGGCTTCCGCCAAAGATGGCGGCGATGGGACGCGTGTCACTTCTACGACCGCCAGGGAGTCTCAGGCCACCTGGGCGCCGGATAGCCGAAGGCTGGCTTATGTTTCGGATCGCGACGGACCGTCACACATCTACGTGTATGACTTCAGAACTAGGTCGGAATCTCAGATTACCACGGCACAATCAGGCGACTCATCCCCCACATTCTCGCCCGACGGCAAGAGACTTGCCTTCGTCAGGGACGGGAAAGAGCTGCGATCGATCGATCTTGATTCGAAGCAGGAGCAGATGCTGGCCGCCGGTAGAATTTCGCGGCCGCCCTTTGTTCAAGCCCGTCCTGTCGTGTGGTCGCCGGACGGCAAGTGGCTAGCCTACGTCAGCACGTCGGGTAGAATGTTCAAGAACATTAGCGTCGTCCCTGCTGCCGGCGGTCAAGGCCGCCAGGTAACGTTTCTCGCAAACGATGCCAACAACACAGTGTCCTGGAGTCCTGATGGGACCTTCTTACTCCTCGACACCGGGCAGCGCACCGAGCAACACGGTGTTGCTCGAGTCGACCTCATTCCGCGTGTTCCGACATTCCGTGAAAATCAGTTCCGCGATCTGTTCCGCGAAGAATCACCCCGAAGCCTGCCTTTGCCCGCGGAGACGAAACCTGAAACCCGCGCCGGACAACCACCGGAACCTCCCGCTGAGCCTAAAACCGCGCCCCACAAACCCGTGGAGATCAGTTTTGATGATGTACGGCGCAGGCTGACCATGCTTCCAGTGGGAGTGGACACGTCTTACCAGACAATCAGCCCCGATGGTAAGTCGGTTCTGGTGGTCGCGAACGCCGCGGGCGAGCAGAACCTGTATGTCTTCCCGCTCGAGGACCAGCCAAGGGAACGTCCCGTGGCTCGGCAGCTCACTTCGACGGCCGGCCAGAAGTCCCACCCCTATTTTTCGCCTGACGGCAAGGAAGTCTTCTACCTGGAACAAGGCAGGGTTTTTTCCATGGCAGTGGATACTCGGCAGGCCAGGCAAATCAACATCACGGCCGAGATCGACGTGGACTTCTCGGCCGAGAAACTCGAAGTCTTCCACGAAGCCTGGACTTATTTGCGCGATAACTTCTTTGATCCCGCATTCAACGGGGTCGACTGGAATCGCGTCAAGGCCGTATATGAACCACTCGTAGCTGGCGCACGCAATCAGGACGAGCTCATACGCTTGCTGCAGTTGATGGTTGGGGAGCTCAACTCCTCACACAGTGGAGCCGCGCCTCCAAGACAGTCTTTTCAGCGCACCACTGGCAGGATAGGCCTCAGCTTCGATCCGGCGGAGTACGAATCCAGCGGCCGCCTTCGAGTTACCGAAGTTCTGCCTCTCGGCCCCGCCTCAGTTAATGGCAAGGTAAAGCCCGGGAACTACTTGCTGGCCGTCGACGGCATCCAGATAACGGCGCGGACGAACCTGGACGAGTTGCTCGACTACAAGATCGGCCGCCTCGTCACACTCGCGGTCGCCGATTCCTCAGACGGCTCCGGCCGTCGTGAAGTCAGTGTCCGGCCCGTAGATCAGTCTACGATCAAGGCCCTGATGTATAGGAATTGGGTGGAATCCAACCGGTCATACGTAGCACAGATCAGCAATGGCCGGCTTGGCTATGCTCACATGTTTGATATGTCTGAGGCATCGCTCTCGCAACTGTATTCCGACCTGGACGAGCAGAACGTCTCTCGCGAAGGAGTGATTATCGATGTTCGAAACAATAACGGAGGCTTTGTCAACGTCTATGCCATAGACGTGCTGGCTCGCCGAAGCTACTTGAATATGGGCATCAGAGGTATAGGAGAGGCTCCCTCGCGAACGGTGCTTGGCCAACGTGCACTCGAACTACCGACGATCCTGGTGACGAACCAGCACTCCCTTTCCGACGCCGAGGACTTCACTGAAGGTTATCGGGCACTCAAACTCGGTAAGGTTGTTGGAGAGCCTACCGCCGGCTGGATCATTTATACGTCAAATGTCGATCTGATTGATGGCTCGTCCATCAGGATTCCATTTATGAGAGTCACCACCGCCGACGGAAGTCCGATGGAGATGCATCCCAGGCCCGTCGATATTCCAGTCACTCGCCCCATCGGCGAAGGATTGGACGGGCGGGATAGCCAGCTCGAATCGGCAGTAAAAGAATTGATGGACGAACTGGATCACCGGAACGGCGCCACGACACACAAGTGACTCAAGAATATTGCCCTTCGATTCCCCTTCGCATATTATGTCTGTAAGATTGAGACTTCTTCTCGGGTGATAGGACTGGACAATGAAGGGAATCGTTCTCGCTGGAGGGCTTGGCACAAGGCTTTCGCCGCTGACAAGGATTACTAACAAGCACTTACTGCCGGTTTATGACCGGCCAATGATCTACTACCCAATCCAGACGCTGGTCGAAGCTGGTATCAAGGAGATCCTCATAGTTACTGGCGGCAACAGCGCCGGTGACTTTCTTAAACTCTTGAGAAATGGCGCCGAATTCGGCCTGCGACACTTGAATTATGCTTACCAGGAGGGCGAAGGCGGAATCGCAGCCGCGCTTTCCCTCGCCGAACACTTTGCTGATGGCGGCCCGGTTTGCGTAGTGTTGGGAGACAACATCCTGGAAAAGAGCATCAGCAATGCTGCCAGGAGATTTCGACATCAGGGAAGCGGTGCAAAGATCCTGCTCAGCGAAGTTTCGGACCCCCAACGGTTTGGAGTGCCTGTCTTTGAGGGCGATACAATCGTTCGTATTGAGGAGAAGCCCTCCAGCCCGAGATCATCATACGCGATAATCGGGGTCTATATGTATGACAATCGCGTGTTCGACATAATTCGCACGCTGAAGCCGAGCGGAAGAGGAGAGCTCGAGATCACTGATGTAAATAATGCCTATATCGAGTCCGGAGATATGAGCTGGGATATTCTGGACGGTTGGTGGACCGACGCTGGAACCTTCGATAGCCTGTTGAAGGCTTCGAATCTGGTCGCGCAATCGGCAGCTCAATTCAACGCGATCACCTCTGTGATCGAGTAAACTCGGCTGCTAGCCGTAGCCTCGCGACGGTGACGCAGGCTCCCGACCGCTTGGGTGTTCGGAAGCGCTATCTCCAACCCACTGAAGAAATTCTCGCTGTAACGTCGACATACGGCCCTATTTTTGCTATAAAGTAAATCATTCTCGTCAAAGAATTCGACGCTTCGCTCAATCCGGTCGTCTAGGATAGGGGGTGGTTTCTATGGCTAAGACGGTTCGCGACGTCATAAGTAACAGGAAGGAAATATACAGCATTTCCAACCAGGCTACCGTGGCCGAGGCAGCCCGATATCTAAAAGACAGACATATCAGGGCAGCAGGTGTTTGCAACCTGTCGGGAAAGGTTATCGGCGTTATCTCCCAAAGTGATATTTCGGACAAGGTTGTAGCGGAAAACTACAGGCCGTCTGACGTTATGGTTCAGGCCGTTTCATCGCAGAACCTCGTCAAAATAGGGGCTGAATGCTGCTGCGAGGAAGCTGCCCAGATTATGAACGAGAACGGGATCTACCATCTTGTGGTCGAAGACTCCGATGGCAAGTTTCTCGGAATGATTTCACTGCGCGACTGTACGATGATGCGGGCTGAAGAAGAAAGTGAGCGCGCTGAAATGCTTCAGGACTACGCTTTCCCAAGGTACTAGCATAGTCACCCGCGTATCAATTCGATCACGGGCAACCTGGCGCGTATCCGATGGAGCGCTGAAGGAATGCCAGAATCGGCCCGCGGGCTCATTCGTACCTGAGCGCGGTTATCGGGTCGAGCCGCGCGGCCTTGACTGCCGGCCACATACCGAAAAGGACTCCGACCATCACCGATAGAACGAAGCCGGCAATCGCGGCCAGAACAGGGATTTTCATCGTTAGGCTGGGCAACAAGGCCGAGGCGGTTAAAGACATCACCCATCCGAATAGCAAACCCGCTAGCCCGCCCGCTCCAGTCAGGGCAACAGC
>Ga0126381_100001463_pt1 | contig 25386 bp, 25 predicted proteins | sample PanSoiMetPlot_28_FD_96465 | JGI IMG/M metagenome (GOLD analysis project Ga0126381, IMG submission 96465) | Tropical forest soil microbial communities from Panama - MetaG Plot_28 | ecosystem: Environmental > Terrestrial > Soil > Tropical forest > Bulk soil | place: Panama | collected 2016-02-17 | reverse complement strand
CGCCGAACGAGATCGCGCTCAACATCCTGCTCGCCGGCATGACGCTGATCTTCGTCTTCGCCACGGTCAGCATCCCGAGTTTCGCGTCTTACGCAGGCGGCGCTGTGTCGGTCGTTGTCCTCATCGCGCTGTTTGTCACGTTGATCCCGACGACGATCGGCGCGCTGCTCTCCGCGATTGGTATCGCCGGGATGGATCGGCTGGTGCGCTTCAACGTGCTCGCGATGTCGGGGCGCGCGGTCGAGGCGGCGGGCGACGTCGACACGCTGCTGCTAGATAAGACCGGCACAATCACGCTCGGCAACCGCCAAGCAACCGAGTTCATCACACTTCCAGGTATTGCGGAGGCTGAGCTCGGCGACGCGGCGCAGCTCGCCTCGCTTTCCGACGAAACGCCGGAAGGCCGCTCGATCGTCGTGCTGGCGAAGGAGAAATACGGGCTGCGCGGCCGCGAAATGGCGCCTCTCAATGCGAAGTTTGTGCCGTTCTCTGCGCAGACTCGAATGAGCGGCATTGATGTCGAGGGCGTTTCAATCCGTAAAGGGGCGGTCGACGCAATCATCGCCTTTGCCGAAGGGGGCAGCACCGGTCCGTTGTGGCGCAGCACCGCAGGAGGCGCGCAGGCGGCCTTGCGTGCCGCGCCGGTCTCCGATGCGGTCCGGCAAGCAACGACGATCGCCGAGCGCATCGCAAGGGAGGGTGGCACGCCGCTGGCAGTCGCGAAAGACGACCGGCTATTGGGCATCATTCATCTGAAAGACATCGTCAAGGGCGGCATCCGCGACCGCTTCTCCGAATTGCGGCAGATGGGGATCCGCACGGTCATGATCACCGGCGACAATCCATTGACGGCGGCCGCAATCGCGGCCGAATCCGGGGTCGACGACTTCCTCGCGCAGGCGACGCCCGAGAACAAGCTCGAGCTGATCCGTGAAGAGCAATCGAAGGGCAAGCTCGTCGCAATGTGCGGCGACGGCACCAATGACGCGCCGGCGCTGGCCCAGGCCGATGTCGGCGTCGCGATGAACACCGGCACGATGGCGGCGCGCGAGGCCGGCAATATGGTGGATCTCGACAGCGATCCGACGAAGCTCATCGAGATCGTCGCGATCGGCAAGCAGCTGCTGATGACGCGCGGCGCGCTAACGACGTTCTCGATCGCCAACGACGTTGCGAAATATTTCGCGATCATCCCGGCGATGTTTGCAGCGTTTTACCCGGAGCTGAGCGTGCTCAACGTCATGCAGTTGCAGACGCCCGAAAGCGCGATTCTGTCGGCGATCATCTTCAATGCGCTGATCATCATCGCGCTGATCCCGTTGAGCCTGCGGGGCGTCAAATATCGGCCCGCCGGCGCCGCCGCGATCCTCCGGCGAAATCTGCTCATTTACGGCATTGGCGGGATAGTCGTGCCGTTCATCGGCATCAAGCTGATCGATCTCTCTGTCACCGCCATCGGGCTGGCCTGAGGATTACACCCATGCTGCGACAAATCCGCCCCGCCATCGTGATGATCATCGTCATGACGTTCATCACCGGCCTCGTCTACCCGCTCGGCATGACCGGGATCGCACAGCTCGTTTTTCCGCATCAAGCGAATGGCAGCCTGGTCGAGAAGGACGGCAAGATTGTCGGCTCGGAGCTGATCGGCCAGAATTTCACGGACGACAAGTACTTTCACGGGCGACCCTCGGCGACGACCGACACGGACCCGAACGATCCGACAAAAACGGTCCCGGCGCCCTACAACGCGGCAAATTCCGGCGGCTCGAACCTCGGGCCCACCAGCCAGGCGCTGATCGACCGCATCAAAGACGATGCCGAGAAGCTGAAGGCCGAGAACCCATCGACGCCGATCCCCGTCGACCTCGTTACGACCTCGGCGAGCGGCCTCGACCCGGACATCACACCCGCGGCCGCCGAATTCCAGGTGCCGCGCGTTGCACAGGCGCGCAACCTGCCGGAGGAGAAAGTGAGGGCCCTAGTCGCGGAGGTGACGCAGGATCGTACTCTCGGAATCCTTGGCGAGAGACGCGTCAACATCCTCAAGCTCAACCTCGCGCTCGATCAACTGCACTAGACGCCCGGCATGCGCTAGACTGCGCCCTGCATGGCCGAGCGCGATGGAAGACCGTCACCTGAGGCATTGCTTGCCGCCGCGAAACAAGAGGGCCGCGGCAAGCTGAAGATTTTTCTCGGCGCCGCCCCGGGGGTTGGCAAGACCTACGAGATGCTGCTCGCCGCCCAGGCCAAACGGCGGGACGGCGCCGACGTTGTCGTCGGAGTCGTCGAAACTCATGGCCGGCGCGAGACCGAAGCGCTGCTCGAGGGCCTCGAGGTCATCCCAAGACGTGAGGTCGATTACAAGGGTCACCTCCTAGCCGAGATGGATCTGGACGCGATCCTCAAGCGCCATCCGGAGCTCGTGCTGGTCGACGAGCTCGCCCACACCAACGCCCCAGGCAGTCGGCATCCAAAGCGCTATGTCGATGTCGAGGAGTTGATCGCGGCCGGCATCGACGTCTTTACCACGCTCAATATCCAGCACGTCGAAAGCCTCAATGACGTCGTCGCCCGCATCACGCGGATCCGCGTGCGGGAGACGGTGCCCGACAGCATCCTCGACCAGGCCGATGATATCGAGGTCGTCGACCTTTCCCCGGAAGATCTGATCAAGCGCCTGCGCGAAGGGAAGGTTTATGTCCCGCAACAAGCCGAGCGCGCGGTCCGGCACTACTTTTCGCAAGGAAACCTGACCGCCCTGCGCGAGCTCGCGCTGCGGCGCACCGCCCAACGCGTTGACGAGCAGCTGCTCTCGCATATGCGCGCACACGCGATCTCCGGCCCTTGGCCAGCCGGCGAGCGGGTTCTCGTTTGCGTCAGCGAGGCCCCGAGCACCGGTGGTTTGATCCGCTACGCCCGGCGGGTAGCCGACCATCTACGCGCTCCGTGGACGGCTGTTTATGTCGAGACCACCCGAACGCACCGCCTTAGCGTTGCCGAGCGCGACCGTATCGCTGACTTTCTCAGGCTCGCCGAAAGGCTCGGCGCGTCGACGATCACGATCCCGGGGCGCAACATCGCCGATGAGGTCGCCGCCTACGCTGCGGCAAACAACATCACGCAGATCGTCATTGGCAAATCCAGCCGATCGCGCTGGTTCGAGATGGTGCATGGCTCGGTCGTGCACGAACTTGTGCGCAAGACCGGCTCGATCAGCGTGCACGTGATCTCGGCCGATGACAGCGATGCCGTACCGCCGAAATCGATACAGACGCGGCCCGACTTCGAGCCGATCCGGATCCAGCCCTATCTCGGCAGCGCGGGCAGCATCGCCGTCGCTCTCGGCGTCGGCCTGCTGCTCAAACATTTCATCGCGGTTCAGAGCATCTCACTAGTGTTTCTAATGGCAGTGCTCGCTTCCGCGATTGCATGGGGCTTGTGGCCATCATTAATCGCCGCAATAGCGAGCATGCTCGCGTACAATTTCTTTTTTCTACCGCCGCTTTACACGTTTACCGTTGCAGATCCCGAAAATGTCCTCGCGCTCTTCTTTTTTCTAATTGTGGCAGTCATCGTCAGTAATTTAACGGCGAGAACCCGCAGCCAGGTGCTGACCGCCCGGTCACGGGCGAAGACCACCGCGGAGCTCTATGCCTTCAGCCGGAAGGTCGCCGGGATCGGCGCGCTCGACGATCTGCTGTGGGCCACCGCCTACCAGATCTCGTCGATGCTGAAGGTGCGCGCAGTGCTTTTGATGCCGGCAAAAGACGCTGAAGGGCTCGAGGTGGCGTCAGGTTATCCGCCCGAGGATCGGCTCGACCAAACCGATATGGCGGCGGCCCGGTGGACCTGGGAGCATAACCGGGCCGCGGGGCGCGGCGCCGACACCTTGCCCGGCGGCAAGCGTTTGTTCCTGCCGCTGCGCACCGGCAGCGGTCCTGTAGGCGTGCTCGGCATCGACCGCGACACCCCGGGACCACTGTTGACCCCCGACGATCGGAGATTGCTCGACGCGCTGTGCGACCAGGCCGCGGTAGCGATCGAGCGGATCTCCCTCGCTAAGGGGCTCGACGAGGCCCGCCTCCTCGCCGAGACCGAGCGGCTCCGCGGGGCGCTCTTGACTTCGATTTCGCACGATCTGCGGACACCGCTGGCCTCGATCCTCGGGGCGGTTTCGAGCCTGCGCCGTTTTCCGGAGAAATACGGCCCAGCCGAGCGCGAAGATCTGCTGGCCACATTGCAGGATGAAGCCGAGCGTTTGAACCGGTTCGTCTGCAATCTGCTGGATATGACGCGGCTTGAGTCGGGCGCAATAGAGCTCAAGCTCGAATTGATCGACGTTGCCGAGATCGTCGGTTCAGCGCTGCAGCGGGCCGGCAACGTTCTCGCCGGCCACCATGTCGAGGTCGATATCGCTCCCGATCTGCCGATGTTGCGGCTCGATGCGGTGCTGTTCGAGCAGGTGCTGTTCAATCTACTCGACAACGCGGCCAAATATTCGCCCCCCGCCAGCCGCATTGATATCCGCGCGACACGGGACGGCGGACTTGTCGAGATCGAGGTCGCCGACGAAGGATCTGGAATACCGGCTGCTGATCGGGAGCACGTCTTCGACAAGTTCTATCGTGTCCAGGCGCAGGACCGCCGGCGTGCCGGCACCGGCCTTGGTTTGGCGATTTGCCGCGGCTTCGTCGAGTCTTTGGGAGGCTGGATCGTTGCGCGTAACCGGCGCGACCGCTCGGGTGCGGTGCTGACGATCCGCATGCCGGCCGAGCCGGAGATTGCCGGCGCGCGACAGCCGGCCTTGGCGCATGGCTAGGCCTCTCACTGTGCTCGTCGTCGACGACGAGCCGCCGATCCGTCGCTTTCTGCGCACCAGCCTCACCGCTGCCGGGTATCGGGTCAGCGAGGCCGAAGATGGTGCGGCGGCCACGCGGCTGCTGCCGGCCGAGAAACCCGATCTGGTGATCCTTGATCTGGGTCTTCCGGGCAAGAGCGGGCTCGAACTGATCAGTGAGATCCGCGCGAATTCGACGGTCCCCATCGTGGTACTGTCGGCGCGCCACGACGAGCGCTCGAAGGTTGAGGCGCTCGACCTCGGCGCCGATGACTATGTCAGCAAACCCTTTGGCATGGATGAGCTGATGGCGCGATTGCGTGCCGCGCTGCGCCATGCATTTCAGGCGCAGGGCGAACTCCCCGTCTTCGTCTCCGGAGACTTGGCGGTTGATCTAGTGCGCCGCCATGTCACGCGCAGCGGCCATGAGGTCAAGCTCTCGCCGAAGGAATTCGACCTGCTGCGCCATCTCGTCATGCATGCCGGCAAGGTGTTGACCCACCGCCAACTGCTGCGCGAAGTCTGGGGTCCGGCGCAAGCCGAGGAAGTGCAGTATCTGCGGGTCTTTATTCGCGGCCTGCGGCAGAAGCTCGAACCTGACCCAACCCGTCCGGTCCACATTCTGACCGAACTGGGCGTCGGCTATCGCCTACAGCTTCCTCCCGAGCAGCGCGCTTGACGGATTTGCCGCAAAACGCCCGGTCCGATCAGGAAGTCAGGTCGTCTCCGCCTGACCCCCTGATCTTATTGGCTCCCCGGGCCGGACTCGAACCAGCGACCAAGCGGTTAACAGCCGCTCGCTCTACCAACTGAGCTACCGGGGATTAGAGCGCCCGATAGCGCAGGCGCGAGGTACCTCCTCAGCCCGCGTGAGATATAGGCCAACGAGCGGGCGATCCGCAAGTCGTCAACATAGTTGTGCGCGTCAAGTTCAGCAAATTGGTGATTGTAACGGGTAGTGGCTGATTTCAGGCCAAGATAGACATCCCTTTGTTCGATCGAAAATGACCATCCCTTCGTCCCGACCTGCCTTCTGGCAGAGCGCCGCGCGCAGCGACAGTCAAGGATGCCGCCTTGGACGGCAGCATGCGGCATCCCTCGCACGAGCGCTTTGCCGAGGGACAGCTGCTCACCCGCCCCACGATGCAATGGTTTTACGATCACTATCTGCGGAGCCCCGCCGATGTCGAGGATTGGCGCGTCTCGCCAGCGCTGGCCGCCGATCTGTCCGGCGCCCGCCTTCATCCTGACCGCCGGCAACGACGTCATGTGCGGCGAGGGCGAGGCGTATGCCCATCGGCCGCGACGGCACGGCGTCGCCGTGCAGCTCCGACAGCACCCGATCAAATCCATGGGTTTTTGACAATGGGCAAGATCGTGCGGGCGGCCGGGCCGGGTCTCGACGAGGTCGCGTCGGCGCCGCGAAGGGCCTGGGCGGCATGAGGCCTGGCTCGCCCAGTAGCGCTACGAGGCAATCTGGTACGGCTCGTCGTGTATAGCTGTGTGAATTGCACTCCCCTCTCGGACAAAACCGCGGTACATGCCGGCGGTATTGAAAGGCAGCGCCAGCGCGCCGGAGCAGTCGACCGCAACGACGCCACCCAACCCGCCAAGGGCGGCTAACTTGGCGATGACCTCTTGCGCCGCCTGCTGCAGCGATTGACCGGCATATCGCAACCGCGCGGAGATATCGAATGCGGCGCCGTAGCGCATGAAGAATTCGCCGTGGCCGGTGGCCGAGACCGCGCAAGTAGCATTGTCGGCGTAGATGCCGGCGCCAATGACCGCGCTGTCTCCGACCCGGCCTGCCGCTTTGCCGGTCATCCCGCCAGTCGACGTCGCGGCGGCAAGATTTCCCCACCGGTCCCGTGCAACGGCACCCACAGTACCGTGCTCGCAGCTTTCATCGACGATCGGCGCAACGCCGCGGCGGCGTCTTTCGAGTTCGGCCTGAAGTTCGAACCATCGCTTTTCGGCGTAGAAGTAGCCCGGCTCGGCGAACGCGATGTCCTGCTGCCGGCAAAAGGCGAGCGCACCCTCTCCGATCAGCATCACATGACGCGATCGTTCCATCACGGCCCGCGCCGCCAGGATGGGATTTCGCGGTCCCAAAATACCGGCGACGGCTCCCGCTCGGCGGTCTGAGCCCGACATAACCGCCGCATCCATTTCATGTGTCCCAAGAGCAGAAAAGACGCTGCCTCGCCCGGCATTAAACAACGGGTCATCTTCCAGGGCCACGACCGCTTGCGTGACGGCATCGAGCGCGCTGCCGCCGGCGGCGAGGATTTCGCGACCAGTTGCCAACGCGAGGCGCAAAGCATGATGGTATGGGGCAGTGAGAGCGCGGTCGACGTGCTCTCTGGACATCGTTCCCGCCCCGCCATGCACGGCCAGAGCAAAGCCTTGGCCGCGGGACCTGTCTGGTTCTGGCGGGGTCATTGGAGGGTCTTCATGCATCTGCTCCGGCAGAAGTGATGTGCAGCAATCCGAAGCAGCTTGGCCCGGCATTACTGCCAATGAGGACGAAGGTTTTTCTTAATGCCATCAAAAAAATCCGTTATGCGAGAGTGGGCACCGCAGGCACGCAAATCATTTCTCGCTTTCCGGCGAAAGCCGAGATCTATCGCTCCCCTAACCTTGCTATCGAAGCAATCACATGGCCTTACCATCCGATGAAGGGTCCCTGCAACGGAGCGATGGGCACGGCTTCCACCGCGGCAGCGTGGAAATGACCAAGCACGCGTGACGGCGATGCAGCCAATTTCTTCACAGCCCTCTTGCGCCGGGTTGACGAAGGGCTGAGTGGTGACGGGTTCTTCACAAACACGCATGACCGCGAGACGCATCCTGCAAATCGTGCTCGTCGGTCTCGGAACATCGGTCGTTCCGCTTGACACCGCGGTCAACATTGCCTTCCCCGATATTACTGAAGGCTTCGGTCTGCCGATCGAGATGATCCAGTGGGTCGTCATCTGTTATGTGCTGACCTATGCCAGTCTGATGCTCGCCTTCGGGCGGGTCGGCGATATCTTCGGCCACGGCCTCGTCTTTCGCGTAGGGCTGTTGTGGAGCAGTACCGCCTATCTGCTGTGCGCCGTAGCGCCCAGTTACGGCTGGCTGCTAGTTTGCCGGTTTCTGCAAGGCGTTGGGGCCTCGTTGATCGTCAGTTGTGCGCCGGCGCTGGTAACCGGGCTCTTCGCGGAAGAAAAGCGCAGCCGAGCGGTTAGCGTCTTCACGCTAATCTACGCGATCGGCTCCGCGGTCGGGCCGCTGCTCGGTGGGCTGCTGGTCCAACACTGGGGTTGGTCGGCGGTATTCTGGTTTCGCGCGCCGATTGCTCTTGCTCCACTGTTCTTCCTCCACGACCGTCACGCGTCAACGCGTCTCGCTGCAGCCGAGCCGCTCGATATCGTTGGGGCGGTTCTGCTTGCGCTGGGGATCAGCGCGCTGCTGCTCATGTTCAATCAGCTGCAGCATCCAGACCGGCACGCATTGCTGGGAACTGCGCTGCTCGCGACGGCTGCCGCTAGCCTCTTTGGTTTCATGCGCTGGGAACAACGGGTCGCCGAGCCCATCGTTGATCTCGACCTGTTCCAAACCAAAGGTTTTGCGGCGCTGAATCTTGCGAGCCTTCTGATTTATCTCACCAATTTTGCTGTTCTGCTGCTCGGTCCGTATTACCTACTGCGTGTCGCGAGCTTGTCGGTACAAATCGGCGGTGCGGTGCTCGCCGCGTCATTTGCCGGAAGCATTATCGCCTCGCCAGTGGCCGCAGCAATAATAGAACGCGTAACGGCAGGCCGTGTTGCCGCGTTGGGCGCTATGCTGGGCGGAATGGGCCTCGCATTGATCGGCAGCTGGGACCCCGATGCCGGCCGGCCAATGCTCGGGACCTTGGGAGCTCTCGCGCTTCAAGGGTTCGGGGTCGGGATTTTTCAAGTGGCTTACATGGATATAGTAATGCAAACGCTGCCGCGGCGGCATCGCGGGGTCGCGGGAGCTATAGCTATGCTGAGCCGCTCGCTCGGCGTGGTTATCGGGGCGACGCTTTTAACGCTCCTCTTCCACGCGGCCGAGAGCTTCTTTTCGGGCGACACTTTCCTGGCGAGCTTTAGGGTGACGTTTTGGCTCGCCGGCGCAGTTTCCGGGTTTGCTGGGCTGCTCGTGCTGCGCGCGACAGCCGTCCGCAGCTAATCCGCGGGTGAGAAAGGCTCAGGTGTCTTCGAGCGTGAAACCGACCTTGAGGATAACCTGATAATGCCCGATCCTGCCGTTCTCGACGTGGCCGCGCGTCTGAATGACTTCAAACCAGCCAACCTGGCGAAGGGTGCGTGAGGCACGCCCAACGGCGTTTTGGATCGCCTCCTCGATGCTGTTCTCCGAGGAGCCTGCGACTTCGATGATCCGGTAAACATGATCGGGCATCGGCGTCCTCCGTTGTGGCCGTTCTGCGACACGACACAGTCGCGCGGCACGTTATTTCGTGAGGGTTGCACGAAATTAAAAGGCCGGTATGCCGCTCTTTTTGGAACACTCGCAGTATGTATCAGATTGCTGGGCCTGCGGCCGAGACGGGCACAGGCGATAGTATCGGCCGCTCTGAGCGTCGGCCAGCGTTGGCCTTGTGAGGTTGCTCCGCAATTTCCGGATTTGTCGGCATTTCGCTGATCAGCGGTCGCAATGTCATAGTTGCATTGCGCCGCCAAACCGTGACGGCCGCTAACCGGCCGATTGGCGTTTCGGCGATGACGAGCGGAAGATCGCGCGTTCCCCTGATATCCCGACCATTAACAGACAAAATCACGTCGCCTTGTTCGAACCCGGCCGCGGCCGCCGGGCTGCCCGCGCTCACTTCGGCAACGAGCGCCCCGGCGTTGCTGGGCAACCCCAGGTTCCGCGCCAGTTCCAACGTCACCGCTTGAATCTGAACGCCAAGCCAACCGCGCGGAACTTTGCCATACGTCTTCAATTGCTCCACCACGGGCCGAGCCCGGTTCGCCGGTATCGCGAAGCCGATGCCGACCGAGCCGCCATTGGGCGAAAATATCGCCGTATTGACGCCGATCACATTGCCTTCAAGATCGAATGTCGGACCGCCCGAATTGCCTCGATTGATCGCGGCGTCGATCTGGAGAAAGTCGTCGTACGGGCCCTCGTGGATGTTGCGCCCACGCCCGGAAATGATACCGCTGCTGACCGTGTTGTCGAGCCCAAAGGGACTGCCGATGGCCAGCACCCAGTCGCCAATCTGAGCGGTATCGCTGTCGCCCCATCTCACATAGGACAGTGGGCGATCCGCCTCGATCTTCAATAATGCGAGATCCGTCAGCGGGTCCCGTCCGACAATTCGAGCTGGATATTCGCCAGCCTCCTTGGTGATTATCATCACCCTGTCGGCGTTTTCGACGACATGGTCGTCGGTGACGATGTAACCGCTCGGGTCGATGACGAACCCTGAGCCCAATGCCACGCTTGCCACCTTTGGAACCCGCATCGCCCTGCGGCCGCGCGGATCCAGCAAGCGACGCAGAAATTCGTCGAGCACCTCGGGAGGCAGGTCTTGAAGCGCACTCCGCTCGTCCGACAGGCCGGTGTCCCGGTCCTGTCGGCCCGCCGCCGTTCTGTCAATCCGTCGAACCGCGGACACGTTGACGACCGCCGGCATTACCTCGCGAACGAGGGGCGCAAAACTCGGTACTGGCGATCCGGTTGAAACTAATGCGGATCGGGGATCGGCCCGGGTACAACCTGTCGCGGCGACGGCGAGCGAGAACAGAAGAGCTGCGCCCCAGGTCGTTGCGCGCGATCGGTGGAGCATCGCAAGAAGCTGCGCGGCAGGGCGGCTGCGCGTTGGATCCAAGCCCGACCTCAGCCGCGGGTCTCTCATGATGCTCTCCATCATCTAATCCATGCTAACGATGGGCGGACCCGTTGAAGGCGGTTGGAACGTAACCCGCGCCGGCTTCGGCATCATGGTTATATGGCACAGGATAACACTGTTACGAGACGATAGAGGCAAGCGTTCCCGTTGCCGCATTCGGCGGTAGGATGACCTTCCTCTGTGACAGCTCACCGTCAAAAAAAAACGATTGCGACTTCCAACGATCAACGCGAACCTGTGGCGAACAACGAAACTACAAAAAGAAATTTCTCAGATCGCGGCTGTATCTTGAAGAGATTAAAATGAAAAACTACTTATTTCTGAGCAGCTTTTGGTTCGCCGATGAGATCTCTGGTAGCGTTTCGAGAGAAGACGTCCGAGATTTGAAGAACCTCTGAGCGGGCAGCACCGGGCCCGGGATACCTGCGGCTGCACGAGAACGAAGCGGGAGTATAGATGTCAAAGATACCGCAAGGCGAATGGAGCGCCATTGCGGCACGATATGCGCAAGGCGAGTCGATCAGCAGGATTGCGCAGAGTTACGGCTGCACCCCACCGGCGATCCACTACATTCTCAAACGCAATAAAGCGCGTGCCGCATCGACGCGCGAACCTTCGGTGAACCGGCGATGGGCGTCAGCGCCGGCCTCGGTCCGCGATGCGTCGAGAGCGCCTTCTTCGGCGGTGATTCCCCGTCCTGACGAGCCGCACTCGCGACAACCCGGCGGTGATCGCGAGCTCGCCGCGCATGCAGGCCCGATGGCGAGTGTACAGTCTGTCCCCTCGCCCTCGCAGCAGCCAGCCGGTCCCCGCAAGGTGGAGCGGACCTCCGCTCTTAGCGCCGGCCTCGATCGCGAACTGCATCTCCGCGCGGAAGCGGCTATCGAGGCGTTCCGCTCCAGCTTGGAGGCCGCACTGACGGAGGGTTCGCCCACTGTGCGGCAGCGGCTTCGCATCGCGGCATCGGATCTGATGCGGGTGGCGGCGCGGACGACGATCGTGCTCGATCGATTGAACGCAAGTGCCGAACGCGCAGTTCAGCGGGTTCGCGACCATTTGGGTTAGCGGCGGCGGACCTCGGCCTCGGTAACTACGAAGTCCATCGGTATGTCAAAAGGCTGCGGATAGATCGTCTCGATCCGCGACACCTCGAAGCCGACGCCGATAGCCAGCGGCCGTGACGAGAGCACGCTAAGCGTCCGGTCAAAATAGCCGCCGCCATAGCCAAGGCGATAGCACTGCCGGTCAAAGCCGACCAGCGGCGCCAAAACAGCCTGGGGCAGCACGACTTCCCGTTTGCGCGGGATCGGAATATTCCACACGCCGTCGACGAGCGGATCGCCCGGAACCCAAGCGCGGTATTCGAGTGGGCCCTTTTTGTCGACGACGGCCGGCAGAGCAACGCTGGAACCGTGCGCGATCAGCCAATCGATCAATGGCCGGGGATCGAACTCCGCCTGGAACGGCCAATAGACGCCAAGAAGGATACCGGGCTGTGCCCCCAGCACAGGGCGCAGGCGCTCGTCGATTGACCGCCCCCACCGCCGGCGTTCGGCAGGCGGTACGGCGGTGCGCAGCGCCAACAGGCGTTGCCGCTCCGACCGACGCCAGCTCTTGAGCTCGGCTCCCTCCACGCCGCGTTCGTGTTCAGAACAAACCGGTAATGCGTCCTTCCGCGTCGACCTCAATATTGTTTGCCGCCGGCACTCGCGGCAGGCCGGGCAACGTCATCATATCACCGCAGATCGCGACGACGAACTCGGCGCCGGCCGACAACCGCACCTCGCGGATCGCCACCGTGTGGCCGCTCGGCGCCCCCTTGGCGTTGGGATCTGTGGTGAAGCTGAGCTGGGTTTTGGCGATGCACACCGGGAAATGGCCGAACCCCTGGTCCTGCAGCTGGGCGAGCTGGTCCTGTACTGGCTTTGCGGCCTCGATGTCTTGGGCGCCATACATACGCTGGGCGATCGTGCGGATTTTTTCTAGGAGCGGCATCTCGTCGGGGTAGAGGAACTTGAGCTCTGCAGCCCCGCTCTCGGCGAGATCGACGATCTCGCGCGCGAGTTCGATCGCTCCCTCGCCGCCTTGTGCCCAATGGTCGGCGATGACCGCCTCGGCGCCTTCGGCCGCGCACAGTTCCTTGAGCCGGGCATGCTCCCGCGCGCTGTCGGCGCTGAAGCGGTTGACCGATACGACCGCCGGCAAGCCTAACTGGCGGATATTCGCGAGGTGGCGTTGGAGGTTGGCAAAGCCGTTTTCGAGCGCAGTGACATTTTCTTCGCGCAGCGAATTGAGCGCCACACCGCCATGCATCTTCAATGCCCGCACCGTTGTCACCACCACGGCCGCGGCCGGGCGCAACCCCGTCTTGCGGCATTTGATGTCAATGAACTTTTCGGCGCCAAGATCAGCGCCGAAGCCGGCTTCGGTGACGACGTAATCCGCGAGTTTCAGCGCCGATGTGGTCGCGATCACCGAGTTGCAGCCATGGGCGATGTTCGCAAACGGCCCGCCGTGGATGAAAACCGGGTTGTGCTCGAGCGTCTGGACCAGATTGGGCGCAATCGCGTCCTTTAACAGCGCGGTCATCGATCCTGCCGCCTTGACGTCGGCGGCGGTCACCGAGTTGCGCTCGCGCGTCTGGCCGACGATCATGTTTCCGAGCCGCCGCTGTAGATCCTGCAGGTTGGTGGCCAGGCAAAACGTCGCCATGACCTGCGAGGCGGCAGTGATATCGAACCCGTCCTCCCGCGGATAGCCGTTGGCAACCCCGCCCAGCGAGGAAATGATCGTGCGCAGCGCGCGATCGTTCGTGTCGATGGCCCGGCGCCAGGTTACCCGCCGCGGATCGATGCGAGGTTCGAGGCCATAATAGATGTGATTGTCGACCATCGCCGCGAGCAGGTTGTTGGCGGCGCCGATCGCGTGGAGGTCGCCCGTGAAATGCAGGTTAATGTCCTCCATCGGCACCACCTGGGCGTAACCGCCGCCTGCGGCCCCTCCTTTGACGCCGAAGCACGGGCCCATGCTTGCTTCACGCAGACACAGCATCGTCTTCTTGCCGATCAGATTGAGCGCATCGGTAAGACCCACCGAGGTCGTTGTCTTGCCTTCCCCGGCCGGCGTCGGGGTAATCGCGGTGACGAGTATAAGCTTGGCCTTCGGGCGCTTGGGTAGCGAACGGACGTAGTCGAGCGAGATCTTCGCCTTGTATTTCCCGTACGGCGAAACCGCGTCATCGGGAATGCCGAGCTTGTCGGCAGCAATTTGGCCAATGGGCCGCATCGCCGCAGTCTGAGCGATCTCGATGTTGGATTTCGGGTTTCTGTGTTGTTGGTCACCGCGCGCCACGCCGTTTCTCCTCACTGAATGCTGCCGGGTCTTAGCGCTTCGGGGCCAATCGACGCAACCTTCCTCGACCCGCTGTATCCTTACCCTTATCCTTATTATCCCCCGCCTCCCGGTTATCCCCCGCCCGCCTCGCATGAACCATCCGCCGGCTATTTACCCCCACCCGGCTCCGGGGGTTCAGGCGCGACAGCGGCACGATGGATTACCTATACGCCGCGGCTGGGCTGGACCAACGCCCAGGGTCAATACTGCCGGGAATACAAAACAACACAGGGTACGGCCAAAGGCGCGACCGAAAGATACGGAACCGCTTGCCGGGATGAGAGCGGTCAGTGGCGGATCGTCAACTGACGACGGATACCGTTCATAGGTCAAAGCATCTGCCCGCCGTCGACCGCAATGTTCTGGCCGGTAACCCAGCTGGCGAGCGGCGAGCATAAAAACAGCGCGACCTGCGCAATTTCCTCAGGCCGCCCGAGCCGCCCGAACGGGATGCTCCTGAGGATGCGCCCATAGAGATCCGGGTTGTTCGACTTGGCTCGCGCCCACGTCCCGCCGGGAAATTCGATCGAGCCTGGGGCGATGCCATTGACCCTGATTCCTTTGCGCGCCAGCGTCGCCGCTTGCGTGAGGGTGTATTCGATGACCGCGGCTTTAACAGCTGCATAAGGCGGGGTGCGGGGCGTGGCGCGCAGCCCCGAAATCGACGAGATGTTGAGGATTGCCCCTGCGCCGGATTTCTCCAGAAAAGGCAGCGCCGCCCGGCTCGCTCTTACGGTCGCCAGCAGATCCACCGAAATGCTTACCGCCCAGCCAGCTTCATCGTCGCTGGTGCCGAAACCCGAGGCGTTATTGACGAGAATATCAATGCCGCCCAGCGCAGCGGCTGCCTCTTCAATGTATCGGGGAACGGCCGCGGCGTCGGAGAGGTCGCAAACGGCGGCATGAGCAATCCCGCCGTTCCGGGCGATCTCCTCGCGCGTCACGGTGAGCGCTTCGGGCCCTCGCGCACATATCGACACGCCGGCTCCCGCCTCGGCGAAGGCCACCGCAATGGCCCGCCCGATCCCGCGGCTGCCTCCGCAGACGATCCCGCGTCTGCCGGTAATGTCGATCTTCATGCTTCCTCCTCGGGTCTGTTGGACGCAGCATGCGTCAGCACGTCGAGCAACGTAAGGATTACCGATGATTAAGACCATCTCTCTGCTGACCCGCAAGCAAGGACTGTCGCGCGAGGAGTTCGTCAAGCATTGGCTGGAGGTGCATGCACCCCTGGCCCATGCGGTCCCCGGGGTGCGCCGCTATGTGCAATTGCATATTGTCGAAGAGCGCGGGCGGCCCGACATTCCAATGACGGATGTCGAGATCGATGGCATCGCCGAACTCTGGTACGACGACGGCGCCGCAATGGAGCGCGCCAACGCCTCGCCGGAGGCCAAGGCCTTGCATGCCGACGGCGCCTTGTTCATCGGCCGGATCAAAAGCTACATCACCGAAGAGAAGGTGATCGTCCCGCGGGAGTAAGCATGAGGGAAGATCGGCTCCGCTACCTCACTGGATTTGGCAACGAGTTCGCGACAGAGGCGCTCCCGGGCGCTCTACCCGAGGGCCAGAACGCGCCGCGGCGGCCACCTCGTGGCCTCTATACCGAACAAATTTCCGGCACGCCGTTCACCTCGCCGCGGGTAGAAAACCGGCGGTCCTGGCTCTACCGCATACGTCCCTCAGCGATGCACCCCGCGTTCCGGCGGCTGGAGAACGGGCTGATCCGCAGCGCGCCGTTCGACGAGACCGCACCATCACCCAACCGTCTGAGATGGAGCCCGCTGCCGTTCCCGGACGAGCCGGCCGATTTTATTGACGGGCTGGCGACGATGGGCGGCAATGGCGATGCGAGCGCACGGTTCGGTGTCGCGGTCCATATCTATCGCGCGACGAGGCCAATGCAGCATCGCGTCTTCTACAATGCCGACGGCGAGCTGCTTATCGTGCCGCAGGCGGGGCGGCTGCGGCTTGCGACCGAGCTCGGGGTCATCGAGGCCGGGCCAGGCGAGATTGCCGCAATCCCGCGTGGGATCAAATTTCGCATCGCGCTGCCAGACGGTCCCGCGCGAGGCTATATCTGCGAGAACTACGGCGCAATGTTCCGGCTGCCGGAGCTAGGTCCGATCGGCGCCAACGGCCTTGCCAATCGGCGCGATTTCCGCACGCCTGTCGCCGCCTTCGAGGATACCGACGATCCTTGCCAAGTGGTGGCCAAGTTCGAGGGCAATTTATGGGCCGCCGAGCTCGGCCATTCACCGCTGGACGTCGTCGCATGGCACGGCAATTACGTCCCGTTCGTCTACGATCTCGGGCGCTTTAATACCATCGGCACGGTCAGCTTCGATCACCCGGACCCCTCTATTTTCACGGTGCTGACCTCACCGAGCGCGGTGCCTGGGACCGCCAATTGCGATTTTGTGATCTTCCCGCCGCGCTGGCTCGTCGCCGAGCACACGTTCCGCCCGCCGTGGTTTCACCGCAACTACATGAACGAATTCATGGGTCTCGTGCACGGCGTTTACGACGCGAAGGCGCAGGGGTTCGTGCCCGGCGGCGCCTCATTGCACAATTGCATGTCGCCGCACGGCCCCGACCGCGCCACCTTTGAGAAAGCCGAGGCCGCCGATTTGTCGCCGCAGAAGATCGACAACACGCTCGCCTTCATGTTCGAGACGCATCTGGTGATCCGCCCCACTCGCTTCGCGCTCGAAACCGACGCACTGCAGCGTGATTACGACTCCTGCTGGCAGGGCTTCGAAAAGTTCTTCAAAGGATGATCACCATGGAGAACACAGAGAAAGATTGTTCTCTTTCCCTGTGCACTCCGTGTCTCGGTGGTGAGGATTTATTTCACGGACGAGAAGCTGGTCGGCTGCAGGATGTGGTTCTCCACGCGCGCGACGATCGGGCCATTGCGCTCCGTCTCAGCCCGCGCGCTGATCCATTCGGGATCCGCTTGGAAGGCGGCCCATTTCTTTTCGCGGTCGGCGAGCGATTGCCATTTGAGGAAGTAATAGAGAGCCTGATTGGAATCGCCGATTGCGATGGTCCAGAAGCCCGCCTGCTCGATGCCGTGCTGCTTCCATATATTGAGTGTAATCGTATCGAAGCGCTTCAACAGATCCGGCAGGCGGCCTGGCACGCAGTGATAGATGCGCAATTCGTAAAGCATGCGTGTTCCCCTATTTCACTGATGAGAAGCCGGTCGGCTGCAGGATCATATTGGTGATCGAGGCGACGATCGGCCCGTTTTTCTCGGTTTCGGCACGCGCGCTGAGCCACTCCGGATCGGCTGCGAACGCACCGAATTTCTGTTCGCGCTCCTGCAGCGTTTCCCATTTGAGCATGTAATAGAGATCTTGATTTGAGGATCCGATCCCCACGGTCCAGAACCCGGCTTGCTGGATGCGGTGCTTTTCCCAAAGCTTCAGCGTGATCGTGTCGAAGCGCTTCAGAAGGTCCGGCAACCGGCCGGGCACGCAATGATAAATGCGCAGCTCGTAAATCATCTAGTTTCCTCCTTCTGGTCGGTTACTGAAACCTATTGGTGCAGCCGTTTTTCGACCCAGGCGGCGGCATCGATCAATTCGTCGTCGCGGAAGCGCGCGCCGATTAGCTGAACTCCCAGAGGCAGACCCTTGCGACCATTGCCGGCCGGCAATGTAAGGCACGGTGTCCACGCCAAAGTCCAGATCGCGTTGAAGCGCGCGTCGCCGGTCGAGCCGAGCCCCTCCGGCGCTTCTCCGGGCGCGCTCGGCGCCAGCAGGATATCGGCATCCGCGAAGAGATCGTCGAGATAGCGGCGGAACGCCTCCGCCGTTTCGACCGACTCGATGTAAGCCGCGAGCGGCAGTGCGCGCCCCGGAGCCAAGAGCCCGTCGCGCAACGCGGCGCTCAATTTCTCGCCGTGCATCTCGTATTCATAGGCGTAATTGCGGGCTGCCTCGAATTCGAAGATGCGGCGGTGGTGGTCGAGAATGTTCGCCGGGTTCAGCGTCACCTCGCGCACGCTTGCACCTGCGGCGCTCAGCACTGCGGCAGTGTGCTGCAGCAAGGCGTGCGTGTCGCCATCGGCCTGCGCCCAGGCCGAGGTCCGGCAAAAGCCGACCCTCGGCGGTCCAGCATTGCGGTCGACGCGATGCGGCTGCTGCGCCAGCAACACGCCGCGCAATAATGCCACGTCTTCAAGGCTGCGGCAGATGATGCCGAGCGTGTCGAGGTTGTGGCACTGCATCTTGACACCGACCCGGCTGAACTCGCCAAAGCTCGGCTTGTAGCCGATGACGCCGCAGAATGCCGCCGGGCGTATGGTCGAACCGCCCGTCTGCGTGCCGAGCGCCAACGGCACCTGAAAATCCGCGACGGCGGCGGCCGAGCCGCTCGACGAGCCGCCGGGCGTATGGGCGGCATTGTAGGGATGGACGGTCGGGCCAGGATGGCGGTTGGCGAATTCCGTCGTCACGGTCTTGCCGAGGATCACGCCGTTCGCCGCGCGGATTAGCGCGACACTGGCGGCATCGGCGAAGGGCCGGTTGCCACGATAAATCGGCGAGCCGTGCTCGGTCGGCATGTCCACCGTGTCGATGACATCTTTGATCCCAACCGGCACACCGGCCAGCGGGCCCCGGCGACCGGCGCGATCGACCGCCCGCGCCTGCGCGAGCGCCTGCTCGGGATTGAGCCAAGCCCAGGCCTTAATCTCGGCCCCCGCTCGCGCTTGCTCCAGACAGGCTTGCGTCAACGCCTCGGCCGTCAATGTGCCAGCGGCAAGCTGGGCCGCGGCCTCGGACGCGGTGAGGCGCTCGAAACCGTTCATCTACGCTCTCCATATCCCAAACGCTCTTCGACCCAAAGCCCGGCTGCGAGAAGACGGTCGTCGGCATGACGCCGCGCGGCCAGCTGGATGCCGACCGGCAGGCCGTCGGGGCCGTCACCGGCCGGCAGGGTCAAACAGGGCATGTAGAGCTGCGTCCAAAGCGCATTGAAAACGGCCGACCCGGTATCGTCGAGCCCGCGCGGGGCCTGGCCCGGCGCCGCCAGTGTGAGGATCGCGTCGAAACCGGCCGCCCAATCTTGCGCAGCAGCCCGCGCCTTCTCGGCACCCTGCCAGGCGGCGCGGAACTGATCGAGCGTAAGTTTGCGGCCAAGCGCAATCTTTTCCTCGCGCAGCCGCGGGCTCAGCAGGGCTTCGTGCCGGTAGAGCTCGGGCATGTGATTGCGCAAGCCTTCGAACGAGCCGAGAGTGCGCTGCCACTCATCCGCCCCTGCGCATTCCGGCGGCAGCGCCGCGTCGCCGACTGACGCACCCGCAGCGCAGAGCCGCTCCGCTGCCGCTTCGAATACGGCTCTTCCTTCCGGCTCCGCGTCATCCCAGTGGGGGCCGCGGCACAACCCGAGCCGCGGCGGCGTCTCCAGTGTGAGTGGCGGCGCGTAGGGAACCGCCATCATCGCCGCCCGGAACAATGCAACGTCGTCGACCGCGCGCGCCATGATGCCAACGGTGTCGAGAGCCTCGGTATTGGTCCGCATGCCGGCGGGCGGGAACAGGCCGAAACTCGGCTTGAAGCCGACAACGCCGCAATAGGCCGCCGGCCGGATCACCGAACCGCCAGTCTGCGTGCCGATTGCGAGCGGCACCATGAAATCCGCCACGGCGGCCGCCGAACCGCTCGACGAACCGCCCGGAGAGAAATTGGGGTTGTGGGGATTGGTCGTGGGACCGGGGTGGCGGTTGGCGAACTCGGTCGTCACTGTCTTACCGAGCAGGATCCCGCCCGTCGCCCGTGGCAAGGCTGCGGCGCTCGCGTCATTGGCGGGCCGCCAGCCGGTGTAAATCCGCGATCCGTAGGTCGTCGGCATGTCGAAGGTGTCGAAGATGTCCTTGATCCCGAACGGCACCCCCTTCAGCAGCGTGTTTTTCTTTGCGCTGTCGACCTCGCGCGCCCTCGCCAACGCCGCCTCGCCGGCAATATGGCTCCATGCCCGCACTACTGGTTCCCGCTGGGCGATGCGCTCGAGGCAGCTCCGAATAACCGCTTCAGCGGTCAACTCGCCGCCATCGATCAGGCGAACGAGAGCGGCGGCGGACAGGCGATGCGGTTCGACATTCAGCATGGGCAACGTCCCCGACCAGCGGTGCCGTATTTAGCCACAGCGCCGCGCCGCGCGCATGCCCGAAGTTGAGCTGCCTCCCGGCCGGAGGTCTGCCATGCAAGACTACTTGTTCGTAGCAGGCAAACGTATTACATCGACGTCGCAAAGGAGAAAGCAATGCCAGCACCCATATCGGTCCGGCTTGACGACGATGTAAAGGAGACGCTCGAGGCGGAAGCGCGCGCGCGTCGCATCGGCCTTTCGACCTATCTCCGCCAAATCGCAATCGAAACCGCCATGCGTTTGCGCCGGGAGAGAATACGTTCTCAAAGCCGGGCGGTCGGCAAATATGTCTCGGCCTCGCCCGAAGCGGCGGCGTTCTACGAGGAATGGGGGAAGCCGCGGCATGAAGGCAGTTAAACCTTGGCCGGTTTTTCGGGCGGCCAGATCGTCGTCGCTGACTGGCGCGCTGCGCTGCCGAAGGAGCCGAACAAATTGCGTCCTGCCGTCGTGGTCGAGGACGAGACATTATTCGACCCGTCCTACCCCAACGTTATCCTGGTGCCGTTGGCTGAGGACCAACGGCTGGCGATCCCCGATCTCTCGGTTGCGATCGATCCGACACCCGAAAACGGCTGCATCAAGCGCTGCTACGCGCTTTCTCATTGTGTTGCCACGACCTCGGCCGCGCGAGTGAGGCCAACCCCCTCGCGCATCGCGGATGATCAGCTCTCGGCGATACGGCGTCAAATCGCGCTCGCAATCGGCCTCGAATAGCTGCTGCGTTTGGCATTTGGCGGATAGCTCATATCAAAAGCGTGGCGTTCGCCGCCGCGCCACGGCAGAGTTAGAGCAGCCGCAACGCCAATTCCGGGAGGAGCCGAGAGATGCCCCAATCCGCGATCCCGCCAGGCCGTCATGCGCCGGTTCGGCCGGACTGGCTCGCCAAACGCCGCGAAGAGATCATCGAGCCGGAGCTACCGATCATCGATCCGCATCATCACCTGTGGGACCGGCCGGGCAACCGCTATCTGTTCCAGGACCTGCTCGAAGATGTCGGAAGCGGTCACAACATCGTCGCGACCTGTTTCGAGGAATGCCGCGAGATGTATCGGGCCGACGGGCCGCAGGAGCTCAAATCGCTCGGCGAGACGGAATTCGTCAACGGCGTTGCGGCAATGAGCGCCTCGGGCAAATACGGCAAGACGCGATGCATCGCCGGTATCATCGGCAATGTGGATCTCCGCATCGGCAGCCGCACCAAGGGAATCCTCGAGCAGCATGTCACGATTTCGGGCGGGCGCTTCAAGGGCATCCGCAACGGCGCCACATGGCATGACGATCCGAGCCTCTCGATCTATTGCTCGGGTGCACCCCAAGGCCTCTACCGGGATCGCAATTTCCGTGAGGGGTTTGCCGGACTCGCAGCGCTCGGGCTCAGCTTCGATGCCTGGCTGTTCCATACCCAGCTGCCGGATATCGTCGATCTGGCGCGTGCTTTCCCGCAAGCGACGATTGTCGTCAACCATGTCGGCGGCCCGCTTGCAATCGGGCCCTATACCGGCAAGCGCGAGGAGGGTTTCGCCGAATGGCGCGCCGGCATTCGCGATGTGGCAAGCTTCCCCAATACCTACGTGAAGCTCGGCGGGCTTGCCATGAAGCTGACCGGCTTCACGTTCTTCGAGAACGACGACCCGCCCTCCTCGGAGAACCTCGAGAACGCGTGGCGGCCCTACATCGAGACGTGCATCGGCGCATTCGGCCCGCAGCGCTCGATGTTCGAGAGCAATTTCCCGGTCGATAAGGGCATGTGCAGCTACCCGGTGATGTGGAACGCCTTTAAGCGTATCGCCGCCGGCTACTCGGCCGATGAGAAGACCGCGCTGTTCAGCAGCACTGCCAGAAAAGCCTATCGGCTGGCCGTCTAAATAAGGGAGAGCCCATGCCATTGCCACGACAAGAAGTGAACGCCGCCACGCCCAAATACCTGCGCGACAAGTACGCGATCGTCGGCGTCGGCGAGACGACCTACAGCCGCGGTTCGGGCAAGACAACACGCGCGCTCGGGACCTGGGCCGTCAGAAATGCAATCCTCGATGCGGGGCTGAAGCCCTCGGATGTCGACGGCATGCTCTCCTACCAGGGTGGCGACTCGACCTCGGGGACGTTTATCTCCGGCGATCTCGGCATGCGCCTCAACTTCTACATGGACGTGTTCGGCGGCGGCTCGTCAACCGAGGCGCTGATCGGTATTGCGATCGGCTTGATCGAAGCCGGCTGCTGCAACGTCGTCGCGATCTTCCGGTCGATGAACGGCTATTCGCAAGTGCGCATCGGCGGCACCGGCGCGCGCTCGGCGGCGCCGATCGCCGGCGACATGCTGCACAACCGCGCTTATGGCTGGCAGAGCGCAGGGCAAAATTTCGCGCCGACTTTCATGCGCCACATGTACGACTACGGCACCAAGCCCGAGCAGGTCGCCGCGGTGAAAGTGGCGCATAGCTACCACGCCTCCAATAACCCAAAAGCCTATTACAAAAACCGCTACACGATCGAGGACGTGCTCAACAGCCGCATTATCTGTAAGCCATTGCATCTGCTGGACTGCTGCGTCGAGACCGATAATGCGACTTCAGTCATCGTAACCTCGGCCGATCGTGCCCGCGACTGCAAGCACCCGCTGGTGCTGATCCGCGGCGTGGTCGGCCGCTGCAACAAGCCGCGCCTCGACATGCACTACCAGCACGGGCCGATTTCCACAGTCGCCGGCCATTACGCGCGGCAGATCCTGTGGCCGAACGCCGGTGTCGGACCGGAGGATATCGATATCACCGGCTCCTACGACGCCTTTACGTTCACGACGATGCTGCAGCTCGAAGATTATGGCTTCTGCAGGAAAGGCGAAGGTGGCGAGTATGTCAGCAGCGGCGCGATCCAGCTCGGCGGCAGACGGCCCAATAACACAAGCGGCGGCCATCTCTGCGAAGGCTATACCCACGGCATGAACATGGTCATCGAGAATGTGCGCCAACTGCGCCACGATGCCGATGATTCCTGCCCGATCGGATCGGACGGCCAGCGCCGGCATACCTACGATTATCGCGAAGGTGGCTGCCGGCAGGTGAGGAATGTCGAGGTAAGCGCCAATCTCGGCTGGGCCAACCCGTCGACCGCCTCCTCAATGGTCATGCGGCGCGGCTGAAAAGGAGGAAAAAATATGGCGATTCGCGCCGAATATCTCGGTATGGCGCTGACGATCGACGATCTCGACGTCGAGAACCTCGAATATTTTCGTCACTGCGCTGAGCATGATTTTCACCTGCAGGCTTGCGCACAGTGCGGCCGGCTGCGTTATCCGCCGACCACCGCCTGCCCGTGGTGCGCCACGCTCGAATCGGTCTGGAAGAAAGTCGAGGGCAAAGGCGCAGTGCATTCTTATAGCGAGGTACACCACGCGATCCAGCCGGCGTTCCGCGACCATACGCCCTACATGATCCTGCTCGTGGATCTCGATACGCAGAAGGGCGAGCCGACCCCCGATGAGGCGCTGCGCGTCGTCGGCAATCTCTGCACCCCCGAGGGCCGCCTGGCGTCGGCCGAAATCGTGCGGCAAGTCGGCATCGGCACGCGCGTGCGTATGGTGTTCAGCAACGTTGCTCCGGGTCTCTCATTGCCGCAATGGACGATCGACGAGACGGCCCAGCAGCCCGCAACCGTCTGGCGTTACTCGCACGAATGACGCAGTCCGCCGCCCTGGAGTGGCGCGTCGAGGAGGCATGCCTCAACGCGTGGCCGGCGTTGCGGGAAGTGCTGCTGGATGGCTGGGTATTGCGGTTCAGCGATGGGCTAACGCGGCGCGCCAACTCGGTAAATCCGCTGCGCGCTGTTGCGCACGCCGCGATCCGCCACTGCGAAGCCCTCTACCGCACGCAAAGGTTGCCGACGCTTTTTCGCGTGCCATCCTTGCTCGATCGCTCGGTTGACGAGCGGCTCGCCGCCGCTGGTTACACAAGTGAGGGCGACAGCTGCGTTCTCTATCGCGAGATTGCCAATATCGCCGCAAACTCAGATCCAGATGTACGGATCCTAGAGAGGCCGACCCCGGAGTGGTTCGCCGCTATGGCGGCGCTGCAGAACCACACGCTTGAACAAGCAGGTACCTATCAGCGGATCATTGGGCAGATCCTCGTTCCATCAGCATTCGCTGCCCTTGTCGTAAACCGAGAGATTGTCGCGCTTGCCTATGGCGCGCTTCACGACGCATTGCTCTGCTACGAATCCGTCATTACCTGCCGGCATCGCCGGAGGCGCGGGTATGGGCGCCGCATCGTCGCTGCTCTTGCCGCTTGGGCCCACGAAAACGGTGCTAAAGGCGCGTGCCTGCAAGTAGAAAGCGGCAACGAGCCGGCGCGCGCCCTTTACGACGCCGTTGGATTAAAACAGGAGCTCTATCGTTATCATTACTGTCGTGAGCCGCGGCCGCGAGGTGGCTAGCAAGAACCGCGCCGCCAGCGATTTTTGGTAACGTCCTCGCGTGTGGCAAAATTGTGAGTTCCACCGACTGCGGGCACGCCAGCACTCGCGAGACAATAACATTGGACGTTGGATCAACAACCGAGCGATCGGAATATGAGCGCAGTAGAAATCCTTCTCAGCCCCGCCGACCTTTCACGCGAGATGGGCGCGATGCGGGTTTGGTTGGATGAACACCGCGTCGACGTTTCGGGCTTTTCTTGCAGCAACGAAGAAGATCGGGTGGTCGTTCGCGTCGAATTCGCGCGGGCTCAAGAAGCCAACGCCTTTGCCAATCGCTTCGCCAATGGAACTGCGGGCCCCCTAGCCGACCCCGCCGAAGGGCTCGCGCGCGGAACCCTGGTGCCCGGCCTCTCCTCTTCGGGCGTCATCGGCTAAGCCGCCCTCCCTCGCGCGTTCGCGGGGGAGGGATCAGCGAGGACGGGGCTAGACGATGCCGTCCTCTCGCAGCGTCCCTACCGCCCTTGCATCGAGACCCAGCCAATCACGAAATACCTCGGCGGTGTGCTCTCCGAGCAGCGGCGCCGGTTTGATCGGCGGCGGCGCGCCGTCGAAGCGGACCGGCCAGGTCGGCATTGCCATCTCCCAGTCGCCGTGCTTCACGGTCTGCAAGATGCCGCGCCGCGCGAAACTCGGCTCG
>Ga0126381_100001462_pt1 | contig 25400 bp, 24 predicted proteins | sample PanSoiMetPlot_28_FD_96465 | JGI IMG/M metagenome (GOLD analysis project Ga0126381, IMG submission 96465) | Tropical forest soil microbial communities from Panama - MetaG Plot_28 | ecosystem: Environmental > Terrestrial > Soil > Tropical forest > Bulk soil | place: Panama | collected 2016-02-17 | reverse complement strand
CCAACGCCAAATCCTGCTTCGACGGCAGATTTGATTGCCTCAGTCGAATCGAGCTCCATCACGACGTTGAGCGCACTGCGCCGGATGTGATGCCGCTCAAGAGCCAGCTCAATAATGTGCCGGGTCCCCGAACCGCGCTCTCGCATCAGGAGCGGCGCATTGGTCAGATAGGCAGGAGCGATCTCCTTTTGCTCGGCCCATTCGTGAGCTGCGGGCACCAGCAGTACAAGCTCATCCTCGAGAAAAGGCACCCGTGATAAATCACGGCTGCGCGGCGGCCCTTCAATGAACCCGAGCGCGATCTTCCCCTCTTCGACCGCCGTCACAATCTCTTCGGTATTCCCGCTGATCAGCGTGGGATGAACTCGCGGATGCGATGAGCAAAACTCACTGAGCAGGCGCGGCAGCACGTACTGTGCGATGGTAGTCGAAGCTCCCAGAGTGAGCGCGCCGCTTTGCGCACCGCCGAAAGGAGAAAGGGCTTGCCCGGCCTCCCGGAGCAGCCGGCTTGACTCCTCGGCGTATTTGAGCAACACCTCGCCGGCAGCCGTGAGCTTGACCTGCGAGCCGGATCGATCGAAGAGCACGACGCCGAGTTCCTCTTCAAGGGCTTTGATCTGCAGGCTAACCGCAGGCTGCGTCAGATACAACTCTTCGGCAGCTTTGCGAAAGCTAAGTTGTTCGGCCACCTTGCGGAAAACGATTAGCCTGAAATTCTCAAGCGAGATCATGCAATGATTAGAGCATTGCCGTCGGTTCGGGACATCCCATCGCCAGCTTCACCAGCGAGGCCAGCTTGCAGATCTTGGTGTTTGTGAGCGAGCGCTGCCCGGGCTCGGGCTCCCGGAGGTTGTCACGAACCACGACAGCGATGTTGTCTGCCTCGGCCGCGCAATCCATGCGCAATCCCGTTTCTCCGGCGTCGAGAAGCAGGTGCGCAGGGCCGAGCTTGTGAACGGAAGCAGAGAGGGGAACGACCAGAACCGTCGTGGCCCGTTCATGCTGATTGCGCGCGTTCGGTGAGACGATGACGACCGGGCGCCGCCCTTTCTCCGGTGGATCGGTATGAAAACTCGTCCACCAGATCTCGCCACGTTGTGGGAACCGCTGTGCCGCTGTCCTCACTACCGCACTTCCTTTGGGAGTTGCGACTCCGAGAACGCTCCCCACGCGCTTTCCTCGGCAATGTCATCATCGCTCAGGGAATCGTAGTAGTCCGTGTAAGCGGCCTCGACCGACTTCTGTTGCCGAATCGCGATCAGTTCACTCAGCAGCGCGTCCAACGTTTCAGACTCCGAGTTGGATTTCCGTTCCTTGCGAGTCCTGCGGATAAACGAGTCCGATTCCACTGAGATGCTGAAACTCTTCTTGATCTTGCGGGCAATTTTGGGAGAAGTAGTAGGCATAATCGCACCAAAGGTAGTATACACAGTACGGAAGAACATGCCAACTTTCTACTACTAGACGGACTAAACATGCCCAGGTCAGATATGTTGCTGCGAATCGCTGACCTCCTTCGCGAGAAGTCCTGGCTACATCTTCTTTCGCTCAGAGCAAGATCGGGACCGCAGAGACCTAGCGGGCGAGGTTATAAACGAGCTGTCCATCCCAAGAGGAGGTATTTGGATGTCCCGGCACGTAAAACATCGCTGGATTGAACAAACAACGCAAGCGCTGAATCTCCTGTCGGTCCGGCTGGACGATCCGCCGTCCCTCGAAGAACTGTCCGCTGCCGCAGGTTGCTCGCCGTTTCATTTCCACCGCATTTGGCGTGCGCTGCTGGGCGAACCTGTAAGCCAGACCGTCGCAAGGCTGCGCATCGCCGCTGCACAACAACGGCTACGCATCCCCGGAACAACCGTCACGGCGGTTGCGATGGACGGAGGATACGGTACGCCGCAGAGTTTCGCCCGGGCCTTCCGCCGGGTCGCCGGCCTGTCGCCAAGCGAGTTTGTCGCCAGCGATCTTCCACAGGTCGGGGTCGAGGCCGATCGTTCCGCAGACGTGCAGGTGGAATTGCGTTCGGCGTGCACGCTGGTCGCCCTGCGGCGCGATGGAGGTGCTTATCGCGAATTGAATTCCTTGTTTGCCCGCGCGTGGACATGGGCGCAGGAGACAGAAAGGCTCCTCAACCTGCTGGGGATCTACGGCCTGCCCATGGACGACCCCTTCAGCGTTCCGGAAGAGCAGCTGCGCTACGAGGCGGGTCTGGCGCTTGGTGACGATGTGATCGCGCCCGATCCATTTCACCGCCTGATCCTGCCTGCCGGAGAGTATGCCCGGCTGCGCCACGTTGGCAGCTACGACGACCTGGAGGACACCGACCAGGCACTGATCCAGTGGGCGATCGGATCCGGGCGCAAACCAGCAGATCACCCGCTCGTACACCAGTTCCTGGATGATCCCGATGAAACGCCGGTCGAGAAACTGTGCACCGACGCACTTCTTCTGCTGGAACCCGTGGAGGAATCAGAATGACTGGCACGCTTTTGTCGATAATCTTTCTGCTACAACCGGCTCCAAAGATCGACGCTGACCGATCGCCGGAGGCCGTCGTCCGAGCTATGTTCGCTGCGTTCAACCGCCACGACGCGGTCGCCATGGAACGGATCTATGCCCCGGATGCCCGTCTGACGTCGTCCGATTTCTGCCGTGCACGTGGACGGTCGGATGTAAGACGCACGTATGAAGCGCTGTTCAGGGCGTTTCCGGATATCCGCGACGACGTAACCACAGTTGTCTCTGAAGGCGACCACGTGGCCGTTCGCTTCATGGCGGTCAGCAGGCGCGGTGGAATGTCGCTGAAGATCCACACGTTTCTCAGAGTGCGTGACGGACAGATCCTGGAAGACGACAGCGTCTTCGATACCGGCGGACAGGCATGCGAACCGTAACAATCAAATCAAAGCAAGCGCTTGCAGACCTTCGATCTATACCGAAAAACTCCGCGAAATCTTTGTCAATATTTTGCGCGAAGAGAATTCCCAGAGCCGTAAACGGGCTTATCCTGATCCCATGACGGACGAGGAATTGTCTACACTCGCCGATTCGTGGATTCGCTATCACCTTGCGCCAAGGCAGTCACAAAAAGAACCGGATGCCTGGGCTGCCGACACTCACGATCTGGAGCACCACGATCCAGAAACACTTTGGCGCCTTATCCCTGTAATCCTTGGAAAAGATTCCTCATTGTGGATCCAGGCGGTTCTCTCTGCTGGACCGGTCGAGAATCTTCTCGTACGCTTCGGCCCGCAGTTCATTGACCGCGTTGAAATCACTGCGCGCAAGGACCCGACGTTCGCTCATATGCTCGGCGGAGTCTGGCACGGCAGCATGGACGAGCATATATGGGATAGGCTCCAACGCGTCTGTAGCAAAGAAGGTTGGGATACGGGCGTCCAGGCACGCTAAGCGAACTGTTCCACGCTGAATCCCAACTGCCAGTCTTCGTGCTGAGCCAGCATCCCGTCCCATGTCACTTCGCGCTTCTGGTAGCCGGCCATGCGCCCCAGCATACAGCTCAGCGCCGTTTCGACGCCCTCGGCAATCTGGTTGTGCGCCGGCCCTGACAGGATGCTTACAATGAAAGTGCGCTCCTTTTCCCGATCCGCATCCTTCAGGTTGTCGAGAAAGGCGCCGTTCGCAGCAAACTTCCCGGAGCCGGTCGCAGTCGACTCCGAATCCTGCCACGACCACGCATTCTCGCCGGTGATCGCAATCGGCCCTGAATACGGACACGTACCCGTTCCGCTCGCGCCAAACAACTTCAGTCCCGCATCGAAGACGCCGTCCGTTCCGAATTGCGTCGAAGCGAAAGAGAAGTGCACGTCGCCCGGATACGTGAAGTCGACCTGATAGTTGTCCCAGCAATCACCGTAGTGGTCAAGAACACTCCGTCCGCCGGTAGCCGTAGCCTTCAGAGGATGTGCGCCGAGCATCCAGTTGCACAGGTCTATGATGTGAATGTTCTGCTCTACCAGAATGTCGCCTGAAAGCACGCGATCCCACAGCCAGTTGCGCAGCCGATATTCTTCCTGACCTTCGCCCTCGCGCTTCTTCTCTGTCGATGCCGGAGCGTTGTAGTTACCCGCGACCATGGCGACTTTTCCCAACGCTCCAGCCTTCACCTTCTCGGCCAGGGCTGCGATCGGCGGAGCGTTGCGGCATTGGAAGCCAACATCGACGCTTTGATTCGACTTCACGCGCTTTGCGATCTCCAACGCCTGCTTAGCCTGCGCGACGTCGATCCCGACCGGCTTTTCGCAATAGACATGTTTACCGGCGCCAACGGCGGCCTCGAGATGATGTACGTGAAAGAACGGCGGAGTCGAAATCTGGATCAGGTCTATATCTTTCGAGCCGGCTAACTGCTCAAACGCATGTGGCCCGCGAAAGAGAAGTTTGCTGTCGATTGCCGATTGCCCAAGGCTCGCGTTCACTTTGTTGAAGTGATCCTGTCCGGCCGCTAGATTATCAGCGAACAAATCCGCAAGGGCTACGACACGAGCAGAAGTATTCCGCGCAAACGATTCTGCCACCGCGGTCCCGCGATTCCCGCATCCCAGCAGCCCATGCCGCACCGCTGAGTTCGCCTCATACCCAAATGCCGTGCGTGCATCGAGCACAATCATTCCTGTAACAACCCCCGATCCAGCCTGCAAAAACTCCCGACGATTCATGTGTCCTCGCGATCCAAAGAAGAACCATATCTTGAAGCGTACGGCCTTCAGCGCGTACGCAAGAACCTTGACACAACTATCAGGGCTTTAGCCCCTGAGCGTTCACGCCAGCACCCCATCCAGAATCCGCTCAAGATACAACTTCTCGTTCTTTACATCCTCGATCTGTTGCGGACCCGATGTCTCGCGCTCGATCGTGATTGCGCCGGTGTATCCGAGCTTGTGCAGCTCCGTGAACACCGCCTTGAAATCGACCAAACCGTGGCCGATCAGCACCTCTTCTCCCAGCTTGCTCGGATCGGTCGGCCACTTGCCGTCTTTTGCATGCACGCTTCGCACGTGTGCCCCAATGATTTCGACGGCGTCAACCGGGTTTGCCTTGCCGTACAGGATCAGATTTGCGGTATCCAGCCCGACTCCCAGGTTCGGCATATTCACATCACGAATCGCCCGCGACATCGCGGTCGGTGTCTCCTGTCCTGTCTCCATCAGGAAGTGCTGGCCGTTCCCCTGGCAGTGTTGCGCGACAGTCCGGATTGCCTCTACCGTGCCCGGATACAAAGCGTCTGCCGGATCCTCAGGAACGAATCCGCAATGCGTCTGCACCTGCTCGATGCCCAAAAGCTTCGCGAAGTCGGAAACCTGGCGGAGCGCGTCGATCCGGGCAGCACGGTACTTTGGCGGCACCAGCCCGATGGTCGCAGGTCCCTGAAGGAAATTCCATTCGAGCGGCGCCGGCCCGACGACTTCAACCGTCGTTGCCACCACATCGTACTTCGCCAGCAGGTCGCCAATCTGCTTCGCCGCGTCCGGCGTGAATTTGTCGATGTAGCCATCCAGCGACAGGAAGCAATTCGAAAAGCCCATGTCATGAACTCGCTTGATGGTTGCTTCCGGCGCTCCGTAGGGACTGACCAGGAGACCAATGGCCATCGGTTTCAGCTTTGTTTTCTCCGGCTCGGCAGGTGAGGGAATCGGCCGAAACCCGGTTGAGATCGCAGCAGCAGTAGCAGCACCCAGAAACGTACGGCGGTCCATGAAGTCCTTTCGGAATATGGAAAAATGTCTCTCTATGTGACGTCTTGAAATCTAAGCGGTTGCCCTATGTCTCTGCAAGTACTGCAGCATCGTGTCGGTGGAGTGAACGTAGCGATTTGTCGCTGGCTGACTTTGAGGCCCCGCAGACGCGCGCGTCTGCGGGGTAAGCGAGCGAAGGATCTGCTTTTGGTTTCAAGGTGCGGCGTGTGCAGCCGACGAAATCGAGGGCGGAAGTACAGATCCCTTCAACTCTGCTGCAATCATCCGTACCGCTTCATCCCGAGCATTCGCGCACTCTGGCGACAACTCCATCGAGATCGGCTGCCTGGGATTGATCGAGATCGCGTATAGCACAACCTCGCGCTCGCCACTCTGCATATAGAACGCGTCCAGCAGATCTTTCACCCCGATATCGTGCGCTGTCAGCGTCGGCGGATAGTCCCTTGAAAATCGCGGCGTCGTTCGCGTGACGGTTCCGGGCGGGTTGCCGTCATCGGTGGCGTCGATGAGGATAATCTGATCGGCGGCCTGCAGCGGCTCCAGCAGAATGAATCCGCCGGTGCCGCCGTCAAGGCATTCAACGTTCGCGGGTAGTTCATGTTTTTCCAGGGCTCTGACCGCGTGAACTCCGACACCCTCGTCGCCCATGATCACGTTCCCCAGCCCCAGAACAAGTGTCTTCTTCGCGTCAGCGCTCACCACCCTAGTCCCTCAGTCCCTTGTCCCTGTCCTTCGTCCCTGTCTCTTTCACTCGATCAAACTTCCAACCGCCCACGATCGAAGAAATCGTCCCGCGCCCCTCAATGTAGTCGTGATAGAAGGCAAGATAGACATGAACGACAATGAACACCACAAAGAACCACAGGAACAGGTGGTGCCAGTAGCGGACGCTCATCTCTCCGCCCATCAGCGGCACGATCCACGTAAACATCCGAGGGATCCAGGAGTCGCTCATGCTTGAGTAGAGAGCAAAGCCCGTGATTGTCTGAGCCACGAATGCGAGAAAGGTGAAGAAGTAGACAAGGCCGGCCAGCGCATTGTGCCCGGTCGAGATCGGCCCGTGCAGCTTCGTTTCGAATACGTCAGCCTTGATCACGTCCACGATCTCCTGCCGCTGCGACTTCTTCAGCGGGAAGAACGCGGTCCACCGGGCGTACTTGTTTCCCACAAATCCCCAGTAAAGCCGCGCCAGGAAGTTGAAGACGTAAACATACGCGCAGAGAAAGTGAAGAAAGCGCACCCAGCCGAACCAGTACTGCTGGTAGGCTTCGCTTGCGTAGAATGCACGGATCGGCGCACCGATCAGGTATCCGGTGAAGCAGAGAACCACCAGCGCGATCGCGTTGATCCAGTGATACGCGCGCACCGGAAGCTCCCACACATACACGCGCCGGTACTCTGCCGGACGATCGCCATTTCCGTAGACAGACTTTCTTGCTGCTCCTGTCGTTGCCATAGCCATCACTCAAACGAAATCTGGTGAAGGTGCCGGCCCTGCGAATCGTAAAGATGTACGGCGCAGGCGAGGCACGGGTCAAAGGAGTGAATCGTCCGGATGATCTCCACCGGCTCATCGAGCTTGGCCACCGGCGTGCCGATCAGCGCAGCCTCAAACGAAGAGTGCCGCTTCTTCGCATCGCGCGGCGACCCGTTCCAGGTCGTCGGCACCACCAGTTGGTAGTTGTCGATCTTGCCGTTCTTGATCTTGATCCAGTGAGCCAGCGATCCGCGCGGGGCCTCCTCCAGGCCAACGCCTTCGCAATCAGCCGGCCAGGACTTCGGTTCCCACTTCTCGCCGTTAAACGTCGACACCTCGTTGATCTTTACGCGATTGATCAACTCGCCGTAGAAATCCTTCAGCCACACCATTGCCAGCGCTGCATCGATGCCGCGCGCGGCCGTGCGTCCAAGCGTGCTAAAAAGCGCATCGACCGGCACGCCGAGTTTGCCCAGCGTCTGGTCCACAACGCCCTCCACATCGGCACGGCCCGACGCATATGCAACCAGCAACCGCGCCAGAGGACCAACCTCCATCGCGTTGTCCTTCCAACGCGGCGTCTTCAGGAACGAATACTTCTCGTATCCCTCCAATGACTCGAATGGCGGCCGCGGTCCGGCGTACTTGATCTGCGTCTCGCCTTCCCACGGGTGCAGGCTCACCGAGTCGCCGCCCGCGTAGGTGTACCACGACGAAGCGATGTACTCCTTGATCTCCTGCGTATCCTTTGCGTTCACCGGATGCACATGGCTCAGGTCGCGATTGAGCACGGCGCCCCGCGGATACTTGAACGACTCAGGATGGTTGTAGCCGTTCGTCGGGAATTCGCCGTAGCAGAGATAGTTGTGCAAGCCCCCGCCATACTTGGCCCAGTCCTTGTAGAACGACGCCACAGCCAGCAGATCCGGAATATAGACATGGTTGACGAACTCGTCTGCCTGACTGATAAGCCGCGCCACAAGGTTCAGCCGCTCTGAGTTGATCGCAGCCACTTCGTTCACATTGATCGAGCAAGGAACTCCGCCAACCAGGTAGTTCGGATGCGGATTCTTGCCGCCAAAAACGGCATGGATCTTGACGACTTCCTTCTGCCACTCAAGCGCATCGAGATAATGCGCGACGCCGATCAGATTCACCTCGGGCGGGAGCTTGTATGCCGAGTGGCCCCAGTAGCCGTTCGCGAAGATCCCCAGCCCGCTGTCGGCGAAGGCTTTGATCTTCTTCTGCACGTCGCTGAAATGCGCAGTCGTGTTCTTGTCATAGCTTGAGAAGGATTGCGCCAGCTCTGCAGCTTTCTTCGGATCGGCCTTCAGCGCGTTAACGATGTCCACCCAGTCCAGAGCGTGCAGGTGATAGAAGTGGACCACGTGATCCTGCACATATTGCGTCGTCAGCATGATGTTGCGGATCGTCTCCGCGGTTGGTGGAACCGAGATTCCCAGTGCGTCCTCGACGGCGCGAACGCTCGCCAGCGCGTGAACCGTGGTGCACACGCCGCATACACGCTCGGTAATGGCCCAGGCATCGCGAGGATCGCGTCCGATCAGGATCTTCTCGAGACCGCGCACCATTGTGCCTGAGCTGAAAGCGTCGGTAATGACGCCGTTTTCTACCACCGCCTCAACACGCAGGTGGCCTTCAATGCGGGTTACGGGATCTACGACTATGCGTGCCATAGGAATTTACGACTCCTTCTGATCGTCTGCGTGCACTTCCGCAATGACTTTGTGCTTGCGCACATTGGTGACAACGGCGTGTGCCGCAACGCCGGCCAGCGTAGTCGCTGCCACAATCGTGCCCATCGTGTCGGCCGTGCTCTCGATGCCGAAGCCCGGGAAACTGCTCAGATGCTGGTAAAACGGGCCGTTATCCCAGAAGCCCTCCTCGCTGCATCCGATGCACCCGTGACCCGACTGGATCGGGTAACTCGTACCCTCATTCCAGCGCACCACCGAGCAGGCGTTGTAGGTCACTGGGCCGCGGCAGCCCATCTTGTATAGGCAATATCCCTTGCGCGCGTTCTCGTCGTCCCACGACTCCACGAACAGCCCCGCATCGTAGTTCGGCCGGCGATAGCAGGTGTCGTGTACGCGCCGTCCGTAGAACTCCTTCGGGCGTCCCAGATTGTCGAGCGCCGGAATCTGCCCCAGAACCAGGACATGCGTAACAACCGCCATCATCACGTCGGCAATTGGCGGGCAGCCCGGCACGTTGATCACCGGCTTGTCCACGAGCTTATGAATCGGCGTCGCATTAGTCGGATTAGGCTTTGCCGCCTGCACGCAGCCGTTCGAAGCACAACTTCCCCATGCGATAATCGCGGCCGCGTCCTTCGATACTTCCTGCAGAATCGACTCGGCCGTCTTTCCGCCGATCATGCAGTAGACACCGCCGTCCTTGGTAGGCACCGCGCCCTCGACCAGCACAATGTATTTACCTTTATTGTTCTTGATGGTGTCCTGCAGACTCTTTTCCGCCTGGAATCCCGACGCTGCCATCAACGTCTCTGTGTAGTTCAGCGACAGCACATCCAGCAGCGCATCCGCCACAATCGGGTGCGAAGCCCTGATGAATGACTCGCTGCAGCACGTGCACTCCTGGAAGTGCATCCAAACGACCGCCGGTTTTTCTTTCTTCTCAAACGCCGACACCACCTGGGCTACGCCGCTCTTCGCAAAACCGGCCGCCGCCGCGGCTGCCGTGCAAAACTGCAGAAACTGTCTGCGGCTGTATCCCTTCTTTTCCATCGACTGCCAAATCGACTGCCCCATGCCCACCTCTCTCGCTGTGCGGGTGCCGCGAAATCCCCAGAGCTGAACAAGGTGATCCAGTTCACTCAATGGAGTTCCGGCAAATGTAGGCACGTTACTTTTCTCACAACACGATCGGCTGTGAGCGCTATCACACGTGTGGCAGATCACTCAGCTCGCGTATTTAGGGGACGCGCGGGTGAGCCTGCGCACATTCGTCACATTCGATCCGCAAGTCTTTCGCTTAGTTACTCAAATACTTTTGTATCCGGTCGAAATAGAAAATATACATGTGATCCGAAACTGGACTATATTTGTCCACAAGCGCCCCTTTCACTGCAAATAAGAGAGCCCGTCCCTTCGGACGGGCTCTTCGGTTTCTGTTCCTTGAAACCCGCTGTCATTCTGTGCGAACGAGGCCCCGAACGCTTTTCCCCAAAGAGCGATCGTTTGCTCTTTGGGGCAGAAGTTCGGGGGTGGTGAGCGAAGACTCTGCGGTTGTCTTCCAGATCTCTGCGGTTGTCAGCGTCCTGCGATCATTCGCTGTCAGAGATTTCCTTAACCCGCACAACCAGGCAACTGATCGCTTTCTCGCCGCTAAGCAGCAGCTGGTGAGGAGTTCCCGCTGCTATGTGAACCAGATCGCCGGTTCGCAACTCACAGCTCGAGCCCCCGCTGATCGCGGCTCCCATGATCTCTCCGGGACCAACCTGCCTCGAACGCTCCAGCGAACCCCCGGTCACGAGTGTGGCGTGTCCATCCAGAGCGACCAGGATCACGGAAACGTCTTCGAGCACCACAGCATCGCCGCTCCGCAGCAGAACCGAAAGCATCATGGTGTAGCCGGGAAAGTCGCGGATTGCTTCACAGACAGACCCCTCGCTGAACCGCGCCAACTTGCGCAGGTAGGCAACCCGCTCCAGCAATACTGGCTTGGTCCAGTGATCACTGCCTTGCTCCGAGTTTGCCTTCTCGGGCCGTGCGTACGCTTCGACGACTCCCTCCGAAAACACCAGCCGATCCAGGATCTCGTCCTTCCGCATTCTGATCATTCCTTCTTCATTCTGATCATATGCTTCGCTGGAAATTGGGTCCTTATTCATCGCGACAAGAGCGCGATTCCTCTTATAATCCGACCGTGACCTCCTCACCTCGTCCTTCTCCGACGGTGCTCCCGAACAGCAATTTCGGTCTCCTACTGCGTCAATGGCGCGGCGCGCGGCGCGTCAGCCAACTGGATCTATCGCTCGATGCCGAAATCTCAACGCGCCACCTGAGCTGCGTCGAGACTGGCCGCGCACAGCCGAGCCGGGAGATGGTCCTTCGTCTCGCCGAGGCGCTGCAGGTTCCATTGCGTGAGCGCAATACAATGCTGCTCGCGGCCGGCTATGCGCCGTTATATCGGCGCACCAGCCTCGATGCTCCCGAATTGGAAGCAGGGCGCCGCGCACTGGAGCTTCTCATGGAGAAACTCGAGCCGAATCCTGTGCTCGTGTTGGATCGCTATTGGAACACCCTGAGGATGAATGTCGGCGCAAAGCGATTTCTTGCCCTCTTCCCTGGCTGCGATTCCGGTTCGCCTCACAACGGACCCCGTCTTGTATTCGATCCCAACGGACTGCGGCCCCATATCGAAAACTGGGAGCTGGTGGCAGCACGCGTTCTTGGGCGGGTGCGCCGCGAAGTCGCGGACAACCCATCAGACGAGACGTTAAAGAGTCTTCTGGAAGACTTGCTCAGCTTTCCCGGCGTGCCGAGCCGCTGGCGAATGCTCGACTTCGATGACACTCCACCACCGTTCCTGACCCTCAACTACAAGTGGAAGAACTCAACGCTTCGCCTGTTCTCCGCCCTCACTACCCTGGGCACGCCGCTCGATGTCGGACTGCAGGAACTCCGCATTGAAACCTTTTTTCCTGCAGATGAAGCTACCCGCACCTTTGTCGATCGCCTCGCCGAGAGCGCGCTCGATTGATCTCTGTATAAGAAGAGCACGTGTCATCACGAACGGTGCACGCTCGGGGCCCCGCGAAAGTGGGGTAAGCGCAGCGAAGGATCTGCTGTTGTCCTCCTCGAATCATGCATTTGTTTTGCAATTCTCAATTGCGCCCTACGACAACCCGTTTTCGCCATGACCTCGGAGGTCATCGACACCCTTTCTCTTCCATTGAATACTGTCCCCGGAACCGAGCTCAATTTCTCGAAGGGAGGATGCCCCGACATGCGGCGCGCAAACAACATCGTAATAGCGTTGATTTCCCTGATAGTGATTATTCCCTCGCAAGGTCAGACGAAAGATCCCAGTGATGTCGACACGATCAAGCATCTTGAACAGGATATGGGGACTGCTATGATCGCCGGCGATATCGATAAGCTCAGTCAGATCTACGCCGACGATTTTGCAACCGTTGGATCCTCCGGCAAGGTAACCACCAAGGAAGACCTTCTACACGATTTCAAATCCTTCCATGACAAACTCGAGTGGTTTGAAAATGGACCGATGGACGTGCAGGTGTACGGCAATGTCGCCGTGGCCCACGCCAGCGTCAGAGAAAAGAGGAGCCGCGACGGAAAAGATACCAGTGGTCAGTTTGTCTGGATGGATCTTCTCGAGAAGCGCGATGGCAAGTGGGTGGTCGTGCGCTCCGCAGGCGCCAAGCTGAACTGAGGTGCCGGGTGTCGGAAAGCCTGCCCTGAGCAGTCGAAGGGTCTCCTCCTTTGGAGACCCGGGAACCAATCGGCCTCAAGCTATCAGAAGCCCTTGAGTGCCCCAGTCACCGGAGGACCGGAATAGTGCACGTGCACGATTCGCCAGCCGCCGCTTTCCTTGCTGTAAATCTGCGTCTCGCGTCCGGTGGTCGTGATCTTCTGGCCGTCTTTGAGCGTGGCGTGGAACGTCCAGGTCATCTCTGCCCACGCAGTCCCGTTGTAGACGTGAAGAACCGGGTTCTCGAGAGTTAAGTCGCGTTGGGAAAAGAGTCCCATCGTATCTCTGTAGAAGCCCTCCCGGATCTGCTCAAATCCGACCGCGGTCCCTCGCGGATGAATAAACGATACTCCCGGACCATGTGACCAGACCGTCGAGATAAGTTCAGGATCGAGAGTGTCCACAGCCTTCATGTAGTTGCTCTCGAGCGCTCGCAGTTGCTGCTCATCAGAGGCCGCAGCCTGGCCACCGACTCGGATTCCGCTTGCGAACAGAACAGCGAACGAGAAGACCAAGAGAGCTGTCGTTGATTTTGCCGTCTTCAATGTCATCAGGAGTTCCATATCCCGCCGCACAGTCTTCACAGTTTCACAATTTCACAGAGCGAATTTGAGATTCGCCGGTAACCGATTGTTACCGCCATAGATTGAGGCACTTAGTATTCCGAAGTGGCGCTTTTTCAGGCCCTTTTTTGGCGGATTTTGGCGCGTTTTTTGGCATCCCTCCGACCGCCTTTAGTGCGTTTTGTCCGCTCGCGGTCAACAAGGGAAAGCACGGCGGAATTGAGGGAATTGCTTTTGGGTTCCATTGTGCCACGGGGAGGGAAAATTATCTGCAAGAGCCGGGCACCAATTATTGCCAGCATTTGTGATGTTTAGACGTGTTGGGCTTGAGCATCCCACGTCTCTTCGAGATGTGGAACACCTGGCACCCGGGCAAGGAGGATGGGTTGCAAATCGAAACACCTCGTCGCAACCAACCCCTCGTTCACTTATTCTCCTCGGTCCCTGTCTCACCGCGCCTTGATCAGCTCATCCAGATAATCCGGCTTGGTCTCGTCGCGCACCAGGTGCGGAAACCGTGGGCCGCCGTGGTAGTCGATCGTCGCCGTGCGATAGTACTCGTCCACGACCACCAGCAGCGTGATTGGCTTCGAATTGTCCTTCGAATCCTTTACTGCCTCGGCCAGCAGCTCCAGATTGAAAACGCGTCCGTTCACGCCAACGATCTTCATCCCTGACGAGACTCCGGCTTCAAAGGCAGGGCTACCAACAATGGAATCCCCCACCGTGCCGTCTTGGGCGACGCTCAGGCCGATCGAGTACGTCTCGGCCGCAGTCCCGCGCCGTCCTTCGAGCCTTGTCGGCTGATCGGTGAAGGCGACCTTCCAGCCACCATTCTCGATTCCGCCCACCGGGGCTTCCGGAGAAGTGGAATCAAGCCGCGTACGCCAGAACGTTGTCCAATCGTACGGTGCAATTGCGTTCAGTGCTGCCACAAGTTCCTCGAAGGTGTAGGTCTTTACCTGAGGCCCGTTGTTGGCTCCGCCATGAAAGGCATGGCAGAAGTCGTCGATAGACTTCGCGCCATGCGACTCGCGATGAATGATCGTCGCCACCTCGAGCCACAACAGGTCGCCCTCATCGTAATAATCTGTGCCGCGCCGCCAGTTCAGCCAGCCGCGACCGCCGAATCCCATCCCCGGCTCAGCGTCAGCCGTATCCTGCAGCGGACGCCATGTGCGCCCCGGCCGTCCTGGCCCCAGCGAAGCCGCAATGCTCGCCAGCCACTCGTGATACTGCTCAGGCGTAAACAGACCGCTGCGCGCCGCCAGCAGCGGGCCGAGATAGTCCGTGAGCCCTTCGTAGCCCCACAGCAGGTCTGTCTTCATCGGTTCCTGATAGTAGGGAACGGCGAGGTCCGCAGGCCGGCGGAACTTCCCATTCCACGAGTGCACGAACTCGTGCGCCAGCAGCGATCCGAGCGCCATCCCCGCCCCCGGCCCCATCAGCGTCCGCTCCGGCAGCCGGCTGTCGTTCGACTCATGATGCTCGAGGCCGAAGTGTTGGACATGATCGCTCAGGGCAAGAAGGAAATGGTAATCGCGATAGTGCCGCGCGCCAAACAGCTTGCCCGCCTCCGCCACGAGATTAGTCATTCCTTGCTTGTCTTTCGGGCTCAGGTTCAACGCGTCTTCGCTGTCAGCCACCAGGTCGAGTTGGTGATGAATCGGCTCGCCCGACGGAGTGATGTCGTAGCTGCGATAGAACTGCCCGAGATCGACCGGCGAATCCACCAGCATGTCGAGCGAGATCGGCTTGAACGAAACCTCGTTGCCGCTTGCGCTGGCAACGGGCAGGGAAGTGCCGTATTTCCATCCCTCCGGCAGGATCAGCTTTGCCTCGTACGTCAGCTTCTCCGCGGGAGTCCCTTCCGGATAGAGCGCTACTTCGCTCCACTCGAGCACCAGAAGCTTGTCCGTAGCCGAGCCACCATTCGGCTCGATGTAGTCGTAGTTCGCTTCAAGAAGGCTGACCCCGGCGGGTACATCGAGGTGGAACGTAAACACATCCAGCAGATCACGCCTCCACGGAATGACCTTGCCGCCGCCTTCAAACATCAGAGCGGTCAGATTGGCGATCGGCCCGTCCGGCCCGTGGTTCCCCGGGATCCACTTGGGGTAGTAGACCGTCAGCGGCCCCGGCTTCACCGGCATCACGATGTGCATGTGCAGAATCTTGTTCTGCGTTTTGCTCGCGTCAACGGTAAGTGAGATGCTTTCGGCCTTCAGCCTCGCGTTCCCGATGACAACGAAGCCGGAGATTACAAGCGCAAGCCACTGCAGGCGGCAAATCATCATGCACAAGCTCCTCAGCGAGGGAAGTAATACCGAATGATATCAACCGCGGTCGTGAAATTGAGCAGTCCGCGCGATGCGCTAATGCTGCGGCGAATCCAGCCCGCCGGTGAGGCTCGATACACGCTCCACGTGGTGACTGCGGCACCACGACATGAGGCCCTTCGCCAGCCGTTCGGTCGCGCGAGGATCGGCATAGCTTGCCGTTCCCACCTGCACTGCGGCTGCGCCCGCGAGCATGAATTCCACCGCGTCCTCAGGAGTGATAATGCCGCCCAGCCCGATCACCGGAATGTCCACGGCGTGTGCCGCTTCATAAACCATCCGCACCGCGATCGGCTTGATCGCCGGTCCCGACAGCCCTCCGGTCACATTGGTCAGTCTCGGCTTGCGCGTTTCCGGATCAATCGACATCGCAACGAAAGTATTCACCAGGCTCACCGCATCCGCGCCAGAAGCGGCACAAACGCGGGCCATTCCCCCAATCGACGTGACATTGGGCGAGAGCTTCACAATCAGCGGCCGCTTCGAAATGCTTCTGACCTCGTTGACGAGGTACTCGAGCGAGCCTGCATCCGATCCGAACGCCATTCCGCCGGCATGCACGTTGGGGCACGAGACGTTGAGTTCGTATGCGGCAATTCCATCCGCATCGTTCAGCTGCTCCACGACGCCTTTGTATTCGCCAACCGTATAACCAAAGACGTTTACGATCACCTTGCACTTGGGATAGTGGCTCAGCGGCGGCAGCTTCTTGGCAATGAATTCAACGACCCCGATGTTTTGGAGCCCGATGGCATTCAGCATCCCGGCTGCTGTCTGAATCAGGCGCGGCGCTGCATGCCCCATCATCGGTTCCAGCGATATACCCTTTGTGACGAATGCGCCGATGCGCTCCAGCGAGACGATCTCTTCGAACTCGATGCCGTAGCCAAAAGTACCGCTCGCGGCGATGACCGGATTGGTCAACTCAATGCCGGCGAACTGCACTTTCATGTCGGGTTTCACGCGCTGTTGTTTTCCTCGGGTTCTGGAGCGTCTAGTATTTTCTCGGGTGGACAGGCATCAGCGCCTCGGTGAGCACGCGCCCCACTGCCGCTGACGGAAAGTTGATGCCCAATTCCGATGCGAATGTGGGCGCCAGATCCACGGGAGCCACACGTTCATGATACTCGCCGTCAACGAACGGCGGACCGTAGATCGCCAGCGGAACATGCCGGTCATAAGACCATGGACTAAAGTGTGTCGTTCCTGAAGAGCTTCGAATGTCCTCCATCTGGTACGCACCCAGTGCCAGCATCACAAACCAGTTTCCGTGCGACGCGTAGCTATGAGCCAACAGGTGTCCCCACTCCGAAGGCGGAAGCGCACCATTCGCCATCTGCAGCCGCGTATACACGCCCGCCACCTGCGGCGCAGGCTGCAACCGCTGCTGCGACGGCTCGGGTGTGGGCTCGTTTGCTTTGAGAACCGGTGGTGGTGCCGGATTCTGCGCGGCAACTGCAACGGGCAACAGCGCCGCGACCTCCTCTTCGGCCGCCTTCTCTTCGACATGCGCCTTTTCGAAAGCACGCTTGTTCAAGATAATGTAGGGCAGATCGGGGCCCGGCATCAGGTATGGGACATGCTCGCCCGGGGAGTGGCGTTTGTTCAGCTCATCTTCGATGCGGTCGTATAGCTTCTCCGAGTTCACCAACCCCGAATCGATGCCCAGCTTTGCCGCCTCACCGGGTATTGGCGCAATGCCGTGGTCGGCTGTCAGCGCGAGCCACACATTGTTCAATCCCACTGCCTGATCGAGCCACGCAAAGAACTTGTCCAAGTCGCGGTCGAGCGCAAGGATCATCTGCTCCTGGGAGTCCGAATCCGGCCCGAGCTGATGTCCCTGAATGTCGTTGGCTGAAAGCGAGATCGCAACCAGGTCAGTCACGCCACGCTGCCCCAGCTTCTCGCCCGTGATCAGCGCCTTGGCAAAGTCGAACTGATAGCTGTTCGCCGCCGGCGTCCTGCCTACCAGGTCATAAAACTGCGTGGTGCCTTCGACGCTTGCCTCCCGCTCTGCCTGCGCAATGCGCCCGCTCGCGTTGAACGCCCGCGCCCACTCCGGCAGGTGCTCCATGTAGTACGTCGAGGTCGTGAACTGACCGCTCGCGTTGTCGATCCAGAAGGCTCCGTTGGCCGACTGACCGACCGTCAGAATCGCCGCGCGATCCTTCAGCGAAATTCCGAACACCTTCGCCCTGCCTTGCGTCGCCAGCCGCAACTCGTCGCCCAGCGTCGAAGCCCGCAGGTTCAGAGGCGATGAGCCGACCAGGAATTTAGCAGCCGTCGGCGGCGCATTGGGCGCATTCGCCGGGATCGACGCAGCCGGAATATCCACGAGTTGGTAGCGTTCATCCTGGACCGAACTGACCTTCACCTCATCCGACCGCGCAGCATCCCACCACTCGTTCGATTCGATTCCGTGCCCGTCACTGTACGCGCCTGTTCCGATCGTCGCGTGTCCGGGCGCGGTCTTGGTGTTGGCGTAGTCGTAATAGCAATTCGTGAACCATGCTCCTTCGTTCATGAACAGCCTGAAACCGCGGTCTTTGAACTTGTCCCGGTCGCGATTCAGATAGTCTCCGCGGAACTGGTCGATCACGATGATCACAATCAGTTTCGGTCTGCCGACATAAGCCTGCGCCTGGCCAGATATTGGCTCGAAGGCAAGAAGGGCAGAGATGCACACGAGGAACAGGGATGGGACATGGCGCAATCTGACAAGCATGATCCAATTCTAAACAGAGCAGGAGCAGCAGCCCCCGGGCTGCTCTCAACCGGAGCTGCAGCACCGGAAGGCCTTGGGGGCCTGGCAATCATGATAGGCCCTTCAGAGTAGCGGCCCAAAGCTCAGGCCCTTTGTCCGCTGCACCGCGCGTGTAGCCTCCGCCCCAATTCCGTCGGAGTGGCTTTGGTCTTGATCTTCTCCATAGCCCCGACATAGGACGGTCTGGCGCTTTCGGCAAGCAGGCCGTAGCCCGCGAGGTGCCCGATTGTCTGCTGAATCCGCGCGAGGTTGTTTGAGCCCACCACTTGAACCAGCTCGTCGCCGCTGCAATACACCGTGAAGTTGGCGAGAAGTTCTCCCGATGCGCCAGCCTCCGCCCCTTTCCTGCACGCGAAGGCAAGAACCTTAAGGTGAATCGGCGTCAGCTTGTCCAGAAGATCGATGAGGGCCATATTCGATGTGTCTTGCCCATCAGCCGTACACGACGTCGCCAGCAGGCCCGCCCACATTTGTCGCACCCAGTCATCCTGTGCCCACGAACCTTCCTCAAGAATGCGCATCAGAACGTGCGGGTGCGCGACGATGTCGGTTTCTTCACATCGCGAAAGCATCTCCTCCGCCTGCAGCGCAATCTCCGTGGCACTGGCCAGTCTCTTGTTACTGAACCTCTCGTGAAGCGCGAGCCTGATCTGCTCGGTCGCACTCTCGCATATCCGGCGCAGGAATCCGAACGCCTTTGCCAGCCGAAGTTCCCTTACAAAATACTCCGCGTCCGTCTCACTTGACTTTCTTGTGTGCAGGCGATTCCATGGCTCGAACTCCACGGCTTCGGGAAACACAAACGACAATACCGTGCCTTCCTTGTCTGACCGAACGGTTTGAGCCTGCACCTTTACTGAACTCGCCGATGTCTTCTCTTTAGCGTCTTCACAGCACAGCCTCAGGGAGATCAGTTGTCCGGGTTTCCCACGCTTCGGCGTTTTCACGTAGAGGCCGGCCGGACCCACGTCCCGCACCTCATAAGCTTTCGCCTCAGTCGCGGCCGCGTCGTACGCGAATAGGCCGGGCATCAGGTAGCGTTTCTTCGAACGCCGGTCCGGACGCGGATCTTCCAGGTTGAGCCAGCGAATGACGCGGATTCCCAGATGGTCTTTCTTTTCTTCCTCCCGATCATTCTGTTCCTCTGGCTCCCGCGGTTTTTGCTCCTCCGGCTTGTTCTTCTGCGGGGCGCGCTTATTGGCCGGAAAGACCGATCGCGCCGGAGCCTCAACGCTGTTGCGCTTTGGCGTCTCCACTTCTTTATGCTCGGCACTTCTGTCGCGGTGCAGCGCCGGCATGGCAGTGGTTGGCTCGGCGGTCACGCTCGGCCCATGCATCGTCGCAGCGGTGACGGAGGGCTGTACAGGGGCCTCCTCTGAAACGGGCTTCCTAGCCTCGGGGCGCGCATTATTTGCAACATCAGCCACAATTTCAGCCGAAACAGCGAGCCTCTCGGTCTCCTCCGCAACCGGCTTGGCCTCGACCTGAAGCTCATCCGGCCCTTCGGCGCTCTCGGTCTGATCGGAAGGCACGCTCTCCGCGACGTTGGATCTGCTCTCTGTCTCGACGACAGGTGGACTCTCAACCTTCTCGGCTGATTGGCTTTCCACCGCCTCAATTGGCGCAGGCTCCGCAACTGGTGTGCTCTCCGCGACCTCGGTCTCGCTCTCGGCAGCAGATACGCTTGGCGCCACCTCGGCAGTCTCGTTTTCCGTTGCGAGTTCGGCGACCGAGTCGACCGCGGTTGTCGGCGCCTTCACTTCCGGAACATCCTCTTTCACTTGGTTGTTGCCCGGCGCCGCAGCGGAGGTGGTCGAGTTCGTAATCTGCCACCGTGTCGTGAGGGCCACGGTGAAGCCCAGGCCTTGCGGACCGGCTTGAGTGGTTGTGAGAGCCAAAACCGGCTCACTGGCCTCCCGCATTGGTAAAGATTTCTGCTCTGCTTCAGTCGAAGCGCACTCGTTTTCGCAAAACTCGTCTGTCTTCGATGAGGTCGAGTCGGAAATCTCGGTACTGAGGATTTCTTCCAGGCGCTGCTCCAGCTCGTCTTCCGCGCAAACGACGAGCCGATCACCCTCCTGTGTTCCCGTCGATGACAATGTGCGGAGCGGCAGAGCGAGGGCGGTCGTCACTTCGCAACCCATCACCGGAAACGGCACCTCGGGCATCAGTTCTGCGGCGCGCAGGACTTTGAGGTCTTTGTCGAGGTAGACAAGATCGAACGGAAAGGGCTTTACAAGCGAGGGAACACCGCACACGGGATTCAGCCAGAGGCTCGTCTCGGCTTTGAACCCAAGACTCTCGATGAGTAGCCTCATGAGCGTGAGCGGTTGATCTGCCCGGTCGACAACGGTGACCTTCGGGCTGAGATGCCGGCTCCTGGATACGTTGTAGGCACAGTAGGTCTTTGTTTCCATTCGCTTCTGCTTGGTGGAAACTGCAGGCTCCGGGGAGTCATTCACGAGGTCCCTAGCTCCCGAACCATCCGTCTTGGCGGATTGACGCAGCATCCCTTTTCAGCTCCGCGCTGTTCGGTCGAAGTTTGAAGATAGCACCGAACCGATGCGAAACCCATCCCACAAGGGGCTTCCCGCACACTACCCGTGGTAACGCAACCTGCACACCGAAGTGGCATTCGTGTTGCGGCGAAATCCGCGTCCGTTCAAGTGAGCCATTATTTGGGCTATACTGATACCGAAGGCAGTAAATATGGTCCCGGCGCAACCCATCGCGGACATTCTTGGCCTCGGGGGCTCTGTTCGCTCGATGCAGGAGCTCGATACAGCGGTTAATGCCGGTTTGCCGAAGAGGGCGCTGGTTCGACTCTCGGCGCGCCTCTTCAACGACAATCGTGATGCCAGCGCATTCAAGTCCAAAGTCATTCCTCCAGCCACATGGAAGCGCCGCACCACACGTCTTTCACGGCAGGAGAGTGAGCGGATCGAGCGGATCGCCCGTGTTCTGGCCTATGCCGAATACGTCCTCGACGATCGAGACGAAGCCCGCAAGTGGATGAATTCAGGGCACAGGGAGCTCAACGGCGAGTCGCCGTTGGAAGTTGCCCGGACAGAGATTGGCGCACGCCGGGTTGAGTCGGTTCTCAATAAGCTCTTTTTCGGACTTCCTGCCTGATGGAGGCCTACCGCATCGCCGATTCCCGGCATCCAGTCTTCGACCCGACCGGCGCGGCCTTATATGGAGGGCGGTGGAATTCGGTCGGCAAGCGCCTTATCTATGCGTCGGTTTCCTTTGCGGCGGCCTTGCTGGAGGTGCTTGCGCACAGGAACGGACCGAAGCTCCCCAGACATCACAAGTCCGTTCGCATTTTCATTCCTGATTCTCTCGGTATCGAGACCGTGTTTCCGGCAGATTTGCCCGGATGGGATGATGAGGATAGCCGCGTGTCACAGGCGTTTGGGGATGCGTGGTATGACTCCCGAAGGACGCCAATCCTCAAGGTGCCCAGCGTCGTGACACACGGGCCGGAGTTCAATCTGGTACTCAATACCACGCACCCAGAATTTCCGCTTATCCAGGCCGATGATCCCGTGCCTGTTGCTTGGGGCTCCCGGCTGGAAAAGTGAGCACAGTGGCACTCCTTTTGGCGGCAAGAAAGAGAAGGCGACCACGAAGGCCGCCCTTGTTTACCGCTAATTTCCCGAACTTTGGTCGATTTCCCGACTTGTTCTTAGGCCGAAACCGGCTCTGTTGCGGTGACTTTCACGGGGGTCAGCCAGCCAAATCGATCTGGTTTCAGCCCGTTGGCAATGGCAAAGAACTCGTCGGCAATCTTCTTCGTGATCTCGCCTGTCTTGCCGTCGGCCACCACGATCCGATCGACCGACCGGATCGGTGTCACCTCGGCTGCGGTCCCGGTGAAGAACACCTCGTCGGCGATATACAACATCTCGCGCGGAATCGGCTGCTCGGTAACGGCCAGCCCCAGGTGCCGCGCGATCGTCAGCACGCTGTCACGCGTAATGCCCGAGAGCGCCGAATTTGCCAGCGGCGGCGTATAAAGAACGCCGTTGCGCACGATGAAAACATTCTCGCCGGAGCCTTCGCTCACCAGTCCGTTGGTGTCGAGCGCGATGCCTTCGACATAGCCGTTGGTCTCGGCTTCCATCCGGATGAGCTGCGAGTTCATGTAATTTGCACCGGCCTTCGCCAGAGCCGGCATGGTATTCGGCGCGAGGCGGTTCCAGCTGGAGACGCATACATCCGCACCGCTTGTTCCCGCAATGTACTTGCCCCACGGGTAGTTGGCCACATAAACATCGATCGGCGAACCTTTCGGATTCACGCCGATCTCACCGTATCCGCGCAGCACGATAGGCCGGATGTAGCACGGCGCGACACTGTTAGCCTCAATCAGGTCCACCACCGCCGCGCAAAGCTCGTCGAGCGAGAACGGAATCTCCATCCGGTAGATTTTGGCGGAGTCGATCAGCCGCTGCATGTGCTCCGGCAGGCGAAAAACCGCCGAACCTTGCGGCTGGGCATAGCAGCGGATGCCCTCAAATACGCTTGAGCCATAGTGAATCACGTGGCTCATCACGTGAATTGTGGCGTCCTCCCAGGGAATCAGATTGCCGTTGTGCCAGATTTTCGAGGTCTTCTGAATGGGCATGGGGATATCGCGAGCTCCTTCTCTCGTCAATACGCGATTACCCACAAGCCTATCTCTTTTCTGCGCTCCCTGTCACGGCGGGGAATGGGGAGTTTTCCCGTCTGTGCACCGCCGACGCAGCAACTGAAAGTCATCTCCGCTCTGCTAACGTTCAATTGTGACAGCGGCAAAACGAAACCTGGTTCATGGGGCAGGAAGATATCGGCTTCCGCGCCTCTCCCAAAAGGAAGGATTCACGCTCCACCCGTTCGATCTTGCCAACGGAGTTCAAACGAGCGGCCTCATCCCCGGGCGATTCCTCAAAACCGGGCACCTGCACGATCGCCACTCCACCGCATATTTCGGCGTAGCGCCGTCGGTCTTTCATGCCCTCCTTAGGCGCTGGCAACGGACCAAACCCGATGCGCAGCTCCAACACTTTACCTTCGTCGACATCGGGGCAGGCATGGGCCGTGCGATGCTGCTTGCCTCGGAGTATCCCTTCCGAGGCGTCACAGGAATCGAACTCAATCCGGCCCTCGTCCGCATTGCGCGCAAAAATCTTGCGACCTGGCGCGCAGGTGACCGTGCCATCTCTCCGATGCGGATACTCCGCGGCGACGTTCTCGATTTCCGAATTCCGAAAGGCCCATGCCTCCTCTTTCTCTTCAATCCGTTTGGCGAGTCCGTCATGCGTCGCCTGCTTGCGCGTCTCGCGCGAGCTTTCAAGGACCGTCCATGCGAGCTTGATCTTCTCTATGTCAACAACGAAGAGGATCGCATCATAGAGCGCCATTCAGGCTTCACCCGCCTCTATCTCGGCCAGGTGCGCCGATCGCGCAGTGACGCCATTGCCGACCACCGCATCATGGCCAATCAGCCGGATGGCGAGTACGCTTCAGCCAACTACGAAGACTGTTCCATCTGGCGCTGGACAGGCCAATCTAAAAACTGAGAAATGGTTGACGAATCTCCCTTGCAAGTTGAAAGTTGTTCGTTGCGGGCGTAGGAGTCGGACGGCATGCAACAACCAGAATTCCGCGATCCCGCTCATGGTCAAAGGAGTACGAACTTGAAAGAGCCGCACCTGATCCTCGGAATCGGCGAACTGCTGTGGGACATGCTCCCGACTGGAGAACGGCTTGGTGGCGCGCCGGCGAATTTCGCAGTGATGGCCGGCCGTCTCGGCAATCACGCAGCCATCCTCAGCCGCATCGGCCGTGATGATCTGGGTCGAGCGGCCGTGCATCTACTGGATCCGCTTCCCGCCGACACCAGCTTTTTGCAAATCGACCCCGTCAACCCAACCGGACAGGTGACGGTTTCCTTTCAGGACGGACAGCCCGAATACACTTTTCAGCGGCCGATTGCATGGGATGCTCTCGAGCTGTCCGATGAGTGGGTGCAACTTGCCGAGCGAGCAGACGCGATCTGTTTCGGATCGCTAGCGCAGCGCAGTCTGGAGTCTCGCCAAACCATCCAGACGCTCGCTGCCCAAACCCAGTCCCGCTGCATTCGCGTCTTCGATGTGAATCTCCGGCGTCCGTTCTATTCGAGCGAGGTTATGCAGGAGTCGCTCGAACTTGCGACTGTCGTGAAGATGAACGATGCCGAAATGCCGCTTGTGCTTTCCCAGCTTGGAATGGCCGTGGAAGAAGATGGTGCGGGGACAAGTCTTCGCTCCGGCGGCGAACGTCTGCTCGCTGAGTTTCCTACCTTGCAGATGGTCGCGGTGACCCGCGGGCCAGGCGGAAGTCTTTTGGTCAAGCGTGAACAATGGCACGAGCACGCCGGAATCCCGGTCAAGGTCGCCGACACAATCGGGGCCGGCGATGCGTTTGCAGCGGCTCTGGCGCACTACCTGTTGCGCGGCGCGGAACTCCCGGTGCTCAACGAGGCAGGGAATCGATGGGGAAGTTGGATCGCATCCCAGTCGGGCGCCATGCCCCCGCTTCCTGAGCGAGTTAAAGCTGAGATTGACGCTGCCATCGAACAGTCAGCCTGAATGGATCATTGTCTAGTCGAAAACCGACCAGAGCTGGTCCTTTGTGCCTACTAATGTATCGACATTCGAGGCGCAGGTCTCATATCGTCTAGGAGAGACTTTCTCTGCGCTGCAGTTTGGAGCTGAACAAGATGCCGAAGTCACGGCGACTGGCAAGCAAGCTTCCACCACCTCCCACGAGCGATCCGGCAAATGGGCAGTCGAAGCATCGCCGTCTCTTTGAGCATCTGCTCGCGAGTATTCAGTCGGGCGAACTGAAGCCCGGCGACCGCCTTCCCAGCGAAGCGGAGCTGGGCAAGCTCTTCGATGCATCCCGCATCACGGTCGCCAAGGCTGTGCATGACCTGCAGCGCATGGGTCTGGTGACGCGCCGGCCAGGCGCCGGGACGCACGTCATGGCCGAAAACCAGCCCAGCGGCCGAACCTTCGGCCTCCTCATCCCGGAGCT
>Ga0126381_100001461_pt1 | contig 25404 bp, 15 predicted proteins | sample PanSoiMetPlot_28_FD_96465 | JGI IMG/M metagenome (GOLD analysis project Ga0126381, IMG submission 96465) | Tropical forest soil microbial communities from Panama - MetaG Plot_28 | ecosystem: Environmental > Terrestrial > Soil > Tropical forest > Bulk soil | place: Panama | collected 2016-02-17 | reverse complement strand
GCCGACGGCCTTGTGGATAAGCCCGTCCGCATTCTGAAGGTGACGATCGAGAAAAAGAAGGTGCAGCCGTTCTTAAATGCGCCTGTCGACGAACTGAGGAAGACAGTGATTTTCGAGACCACTCTCGGCACCATGAAGATTAAGATGGAGCCGGACTGGGCGCCGGAGCACGTGCGCAACTTTCTGATGCTTGTGTCGACGGGCTGGTACAACGGCACGGCATTCCACCGGCTGGTGAAGGATTTCATGGTGCAGGGCGGGATGGGCAACACGAGGCCGAACGGCGCCGGCCATCCCGCCGACCGCTGGGTTCATCCGCTGAAGGGCGAGTTCCGCAAGGATGTGCCGCATGAGCGCGGCGTGGTAAGCATGGCGCGCGGCGACGACCCGAACTCCGCTACAACAAGTTTCTTCCTCATGCTCGGGACCGCGCCGCACCTGGATGGCCAGTACAGCGCCTTCGGCCGAATCGTGGACGGGATGGACGTGATGGTGGCATTCGAAAAAGAAGAAGTGGACGGAGAGACGCCGAAGCGCCGCCTGGAGATCGTCTCGGCGAGGATCGAGCGGTAATCGTCTCCGACGGAAAAGCCGAAAAAACTTGGTTAGCCACGGAGGGACACGAAGGCACACGGATAAAAAACCGGGTTGTTCTTATTCGTGTGCATACCTGTCCATCCGTGGCTAATTCTTCTTTTGCCCGCTCATTAATCCTTCATCACGTTGTCGTCGTACCAGGGACTATGCAAGTTCCGATCGTCCAACTGGAAGCCTGCATGCTCCTTCAGATCCAGATGGAACCGCACGCGACGCCCATTCGTATCCGTATAAATCCGGCCTTCAAGCTCTTTGCCGATCAAGGTTTCGAGCTCATTGAAAAAGTCGGCGGGAAAGACGAAGGTGGGGCGTTTTTGCGATTCCGCGTCCGCGGCAGTGATCACGTCATTTGACCGACAGTAGCACTTAGCGACTGCGACCATTCGATCGTCGCCATCCATAACGCGAGCTTCGGAGCGGCGGATCTTGTGGAGGCGTCCGGTGCGCAACTCCACGACGTCGTATTCGGGCCCGATGGCAGGTTCGGGATGCATAAGATTTGAGACAAGTATACCCGAATTCAACCTCTTGTAATTCTTGTTATAAGTGTTCGAATAAACTGATTCACGCGGTTCTTCTGTAATATACTCTCCATAGCTGGACGGAGAGGGGGTCCATGAAGCATCCTTCGCGGGGGCGTATCGAACGTGTGAGCCTGGTGCCTTGCGGCCTCAACGAGCACCATCCAAATCATCAACTGGAAATGTTGAGGGTGCTGGGTGAGAACCGTGACAATCTCGGTTCTGATCGCCAGGGTACGGCAGACGACCGGGAATTGTTCGGGGGCGATTCAGTTCATTGCGGTCGTGATACTGTTGACCATCGGTTTGCCGCTGCTGGCCAAAAGACCGGCAGCGCAGGAGGTGAATCTTGCGCAGCGCTGAGCAGAGGAAAGGCGTCAGCCGCAGAGGCTTGTTCGGCAGGGTCGCCGCGGCGGGTGTAGCTGCCAGTGTGGCGGCGGCCGCGCCGGCCGAGGAAACCCAAGAGCCGCTGCCGAACTTCAAATTCGACATCGAAGCACAAACGGGCTGGGTGGGAGAAGGGGGCTCGGCCAAGGAAGCGACCGTCGCCGAGTTCCCCATTTCGCAGAGCATCGCGGGAGTCTCGATGCGGCTGCGCCCCGGTGGGTTGCGGGAGCTGCACTGGCATTCGCTGGCCGCCGAGTGGGCGTACATGTTGGAAGGCCGGTGCCGCGTGACTGTGATCTCGCCCGATGGCGCCGCCGAAGCCGCGGACTTCGGGCCCGGCGACACGTGGTATTTTCCGCGCGGCCACGGGCACGCGCTGCAAGGTCTTGGTCCCGGCGACTGCCATTTCCTGCTGGGCTTCGACAGCGGCCACTTCTCGGAGTTCGGCACCTTCAGTGTCACCGATTGGATAGCGCATACCCCTTCCGCCGTGCTGGCGCGCAACCTGCGTGTGCCCGCGACGGCGCTGGCAGCGCTGCCGAAGAAAGAGGTGTACATCGGCGTGGGGAAGGTTCCTCCCGCGGCGGCGCACTTTCGCAGCGAGGAACTGCAGCCTTCGCAGTTCTCGCACAAGTTCAGGCTGGGCGAGCAGCCTGCGGTGGTCTTCGAAGGCGGCGAGGAACGCATCGTCAGCTCGAAGGAATTCCCCATCCAGACCACACTCACGGCCGTCCGCATGGACCTGAAGCCGGGGGCACTTCGTGAACTCCACTGGCATCCGCATGCCGATGAGTGGCAATACTTCGTGCGCGGGCGCGCGCGGGTCGGAATCTTCGGCTCGCACGGGCGCACTCGCACCGAAGAGCTCGGTCCCGGGCAGGTTGCCTTTATTCCCCAGGGCTACGGTCATTACGTGGAACAAATCGGCACGGAGCCGACGCAAATGTTGATTTTGTTCAACAGCGGCGTTTATCAGGAGATTTCACTCGCGGCCTGGCTCGGCGCGAATCCCGCTTACATGCTGGAGGACAATTTCGGACTACCGGCGGATATTGTGGAGCGGATGCCGCGGGCGAGCAGGGGAATCGTGAAAGGTTAGCGGCGGGCCCAGTAGCGCTGACGATACTGTACGCTGAGGTTCTTCGGTTTCACCGTCAGTCGAATGCTGCGGAACTCGGAAAGCCTCACGGGCGCATCGGAAACGTACCCCAGGCTGTACTGGCTGCGCAGTTCCGTCTCGATGGCGGCGAAGATCTGATCGACGGTCTGTTTCTTCGACACCTCGAAGAATCCGCCGCCGGTCTGGCTCGAGATTTTCTCGAGCACACCGCGGCCGTTCGGTCCTCCGAACCCTCCATAGGCACCCGGATCGGAATATAGGATGGAAAAGACGAGCGTTTCGGCGCGCTGCGCCGCGGCGATGGCGTCGTCGGGTGTGCCGTAGCTGCCGAAGTCGACTCCGTCGGTGAGAAGTATAAGCGCCTTGCGGCCCTTCTGGTTCTGCAGGATCTCTTCCGAAGCTTTGGCCACCGCGTCGTAGAGCAAAGTGCCGCCGCCCTGCTGGATCCGTAGCTGGCTTTCGGTCTCGGTATCGACGTAGGCCAGGGCGTCGTTCAGCTTCTGGAAGTTCGAAGTAAGCGGCTGCTTCAACTGCACGGCGCTGTCGAACTGCATGATAAACGCCTGGTCCGCCGGCCGCAGGACCTGTTCGAAAAATCGGTAACTGGCGCTGCGTTCCGCTTCCAGCACGCGCCGCTGGCTGGCGCTGGTGTCGACCATCAGGCCGATAGTCAGGGGCAAGTCCGTTTCGCGGGCGAAGTACTGGATGGTTTGCGGGCGGTTTTCTTCGGCCAAAGAGAAATCGTCTTTGCCGAGTTCGGTGATCAGGGCGCCCTTCTTGTCGCGCACTGTGGCCAGAACATTCACCACCTTGACTTCGGTCGAGAAAACAGGTTCCTGTTGTGAGAGTCCCGCGCGGCTGTACGCCGCCGCAGCAGACAGAAGAAAAGATCGCCGGGTAAAAAAGTGTCCCATCGAGGACTTGTGGCCTCTCCTTTTAATTATGAAGCATGGTAAAGGCTTGATCCGCTGTACGCACTTCTGCAGTGGAACGGAGCAGCGAACCTGAGGCGCCTACAAGCTTTGCGGCCTTATAATCGCCGCTCAATCGTGAGAGGACACGTACTATGGCGTTACCACCGCTTGAACTGAGTTCTGCACGGAAGATGACAAGGGAGGCCTAGGCGGAGGTCCAACCTTCGGGCCTGAGCAAATCCCGGTAAGTTGCCCTGGCTGCGAGTGCCGCCTGTTCAGCAGGGACCCCGATGAAACGCACTCGAAGGAGCGAGCACAACGTGGCGACCAATTTCCGTGGGACCAGAAGATGCATCCACACCGTCGGTTTCTTTGCTTCGGTACAAAACACAGGGCGCACGAACAGAGGCACCGGGGAGCGTTTGGCACGGCGCAGCGTCCCTGCCGCGCCGTTACACTTGTCAACCGCGGAACGAGCGGGGTAATCTCGCTAGTAGATGACTCCTTCGCTCCTGGCGCTCTGCGCCATTGCGGTGCCGATGGGTGCGGCGGCCGCGACTCTACCGGTGATTCCCGGTGATTCGACGCGCGGCGCACATATTTTCGAGACGGAACAGTGCATCCGCTGCCACTCGGTGAACGGCCGCGGCGGCAAAGTGGGGGTGGATCTCGGCCGCGCCGTGCCGCGCCATTACACGCCGGCCTACCTGGCAAGCACCATGTGGAACCATGCGCCGGTAATGTGGTCGGCGATGGACAAGGCTGGAATCGAAACGCCGAAATTGTCGCCTGAAAGCGCGGCCGATCTGTTCGCGTATTTCTATTCGGCACGTTTTTTCGAAAAGTCGGGTGACGCGGCGCGCGGAAAGGCGGAGTTTGAGGCGAAGAAATGCACGACGTGCCACGGCATTTCCGAATCGCGGGCGGAAGGAGCGCCGCCGGTGGCGCACTGGGAGTCACTGGCGGACCCGGTTCTGCTTGTGCGACAGATGTGGAATCACAGCTTCCGCATGAGGCAGGCATTTCAGCGGCGGAAGCTCGAATGGGCCGCGCTGACCGGTGAGGAACTGAACGATATGCTCGCTTACCTGCGATCCCTGCCCGAGACTTCGCACCTGGCAACGCGATTTGCCAATACGTCGGGACAGGGCGGCGAGAAGATCTTCCACGACAAAGGTTGTGCCACTTGCCACCAGGGCGCGTTGGCGTTGGAAGACCGGCTGCACAATATGACGCTCACCGATATCGCGGTGGACATGTGGAATCACGCGCCGCGCATGGCAGCACAGCCGCCGCTGCTGACCGAAGAAGAGATGCGGCAATTGCTCAGCTTCCTCTGGATGCGCCAGTTCGTGTATCCGGGCGGCAACATCGCCTCCGGCAAGAAGACTTTCGTGGAGCGGGAATGCGCAAGTTGCCACATGTCCGGGCGGAACGGCGCGCCGCCGCTGCCGGGACAGGCGCGGAAGTACTCCGAAGTGAGCATCATCGCGGCACTGTGGCGGCATGGACCGCAGATGCTGATGCGCATGAAGCAGGCGGGTATTGAGTGGCCGCAGTTCGGGAATGCGCAGGAAGTAGCAGATCTGATTGCTTACTTGAACTCCGTGCAGTGAGGGTAGACAGGTCTGACCCGGTCCAGCCGCCGGAGGGGGCCAGCCTCAATGCATGACTTTGGTCGGCTCCTTGGGCGACATACCGTCAGGGTCATTCACTTCCGCTCCGGCCGGGGCCGCGACGGGACCCCTGAGAAGCGGGTCGTCGGTAGATTGCATCCAGCGTGCAAGGCGCTTCCGCATGTCGTCAAGGGCGGCGGCGAACGAGGCGTCGGCGGCCAGGTTCCGCATCTCGTTGGGATCGAAGACCAGGTCGTAGAGTTGCTCCCCGTCCACGGTACGATCGCGCCAGCCGTTGTCGAGCCAGTAGGTCTTGCTGAAGCCGTCGTCGCAGTTTGGGAGGTTGGGGTGCTGGCGGCCATCGAAGCGGCGGATGTACTTCCAGCGCGCGGTGCGGACGGCGCGGGCCGGCTCGTAGGCCGCGTGGTAGTTCACTTCGGCGAAGATCTCGTCGTGGATCGGCGAAGCCTGGCCCCTCATCAGCGGCATCACAGACGTGCCTTCCAGCCATACGGGCTTCTCGATATCTAGCAGGTCGCAGAGCGTGGGGAAGATGTCGAGCTGCGACACCATCGCATCGTTGACCTTGCCTCCCGAAAATCCCCCGGGGCCGCGCATGATGAGCGAAACGCCCATGCCGTGATCGGTGAGATTGCACTTCATCGCTGGGAAGGGGATGCCGTGGTCGGTTGTGGAGATGACAAGCGTGTTCTCGGCCAGGCTGTTCGCCTCGAGCGCCTTGAGGACGACGCCGACGCCTTCATCCATCACGCGGGCACTGGCTTTGAACGCCGCGATGTCGGCGCGAGTCGCGGGTGTATCGGGGATGGGCGCGGGTGGTATGCAGAAGCGGGCGTCTTCCCTGGCGGAAGGCTGGCGGAATTCGCGGTGGGTTTCGAAAAAGCCGACGTCGAGGAAGAAGGGCGCCTTCGGCTTGGAGGCAAGAAATGAAGCCGCCGCGGGTGCGACTTCCTCGGTGCGGTTGCCGCGGATGTTCGTAACCTTGTCGTAGCCGATCACGTTGGGCTCGCGCGCGATGTGCTGAAGCCCGATCAGCTCGGAATGGTAGCCGGCGGTACGCAGCGTGTGGAGCATGTGCTGCCTGTAATCGTTGAGTGAGAAGCCGCGGTGAGCGAGCCCGAGCATACCGTTGCGATGGGGGCACATGCCGGTGAGAAGACTGGCGCGGCTGGGCGAACAGGTTGGTGCAGCGTTGAACGCATGGCGGAACAGGATGCCGCCTTCAGCAAGGCGCTGCAGGTTGGGCGCTGGCACCGCGTGGCCGTAGGGCTGGAGGTAGCGGCCCGTGTCGTGGGAGTGGATGTAGAGAATGTTGGGGCGAGTTGGCGCGGCGGCCAGAGGCGTCGCCGCAGCCACTGCTGCGACGGTTCCGAGAAAATTGCGGCGGTTGGTCATGGCACGGGAGTTCCGTAGGGTACGAGCGTTTTGACGCGCTCGGCACTATCGACACGCACTATCTTCCAGCGGCCTGACAGGCGATCCAGCTTGACGGTCTGGACTTCGTTGCGGTCCTGGAAGATGTATTCGAGCTGCAGTTCGGCCTCGGAGTCCGAAACCTGGTGGAGGCCGGAAACGGCAATGCCTTTCACTTCTGCATTGGTGGAACGGAGGTAGTCGCGGAAGCCGGACTCGGACTTCTCTGCGATTACAGCCTTTAGAGTGGAGGCCATCTGGCCGCTGTATTGGGCCAGGTAGGCGGAAACATCGCCGGTTCGGGCAGCTTCCAGCATGGCGTATACCGCGCCTTCTGGGCCGGTCTCGGCTGTTGGTTCGCCGCCGCGGCTGTTGCGCCGGGACATGGCGAAAACCAACAGCCCAACCATGGCGGTCAGCGTGACGATCGTAGTGGTTCGCTGGCTGGTCATTGTTTCGGCGCGGCCTGCTGGTTGTTCTTGCCGATCACCGTCAGGTCGAGATTGGAACCGGGGTCGACGATCAGCTTTTTGATCTTCGGCAGGATCTGTTCCATGGCTTCGAGGTACAGGCGGCGTCCGGTGACATCGCTGGCCTTGGCGTACTCGGCGGCGACCGCCTGAAAGCGCGCGGCATCGCCCGTCGCCTGGTTGACGCGGGACTGGCGGTAGGCCTCGGCCGACTGCATAAGCTGGACCGCTTCGCCGCGGGCGCGCGGCAGAAGGTCGTTGCTGTAGCCGTGCGCTTCGTCGACGGTACGGGCGGCGTCAGCTTTGGCACCCGCGACGTCGCGGAAAGCGGCAGCAGCCTCCGCCGGCGGCGCGGCGACCTCAATGTTGATGCTCGAAAGTCTCACGCCGACGCGGTACCCGTTGAGCAAAGCCTGCGAGGCGCCCAGCACTTCATCCTGGATGGCGATGCGTTCGGTGGTAAGGACGGCATCCACGCCGCGGCGCGCAAGCCGACGGGAAAGCTCCGATTCGACCGCCGCGCCGATCGCTTGCGGAACGGCGGCGGAGCGGAACAGGAAATCGGCCGGCACGGCGACAGAATATTGAACTACGACGCGCATGTTGATGATGTTCTGGTCGCCCGTGAGGAACTGGGAGGCAAGCGGGTTGGTGCGGCCCAGGACGCCGTCGGCGGGATCGCCGCCGATGACGAGCCGCTGCATCTGGTTGACTTTGACCTTGGTGACAACGTCGATTGGCCAGGGCAGGGCATAGTGAATCCCGGGATAGATGCGCGGATCGGCGACGGCGCCGAATCGGGTGACGACCGCCTGCTGTTCCGGGCGAACCACGTAGATGCCCCAGGCGAACCACGCCAGCACCAGCGCAAGTGCGATCCGTCTTGCGGGCGGCATGGCTCGTGCGGGCGCCGGAGCAGGCATGGCCTCCGCTTCCCTGCATAGGCGCGGCTCTGTACCGGCTGCGTTCATTTAGCGGCGCCCTCGCCGTTCATGAGGATGCGGAGGAGTTCAGAATCGGAGCTCATGATGGCCGTGGTCTTGTCGTCGAGGATCTTCTTGTAGGACTCGAGCGTGCGCAGCAGTTTGTAGAACCGCGGATTCTTGGAATAGGCCGCGCCGTAAATGCGAGTGGACTCCGCGTCGCCTTCGCCGCGGATCTTCTCGGCATCTTTGTACGCAGTAGAGAGGATCTCTTCTTTCTGCCGGTCGGCATCGGCGCGGATGCTGAGGGCCTGCTCTTCGCCCTCGGCGCGATACTGACGGGCGATACGTTCGCGCTCGGCGCGCATGCGGGCGTAGACACTCTGCTTGTTCTGCTCGGGCAGGTTGAGCCGCTTGATGCGAACGTCGACCACCTCCAAGCCGTACTGACCGAGGGCGGCGCGGTCGGCAAAAGCGGTTAGTTGATCCAGCAGATCGGCAGTTTGGGTGACGGCGGGCGCGGTGGCGACGAGAGAATCGAGGTCGTGCGTGCCGAGTGCGGCGGAAAGGCCGGACCAGATGATGTCGTGCAGGCGCATCTCTGCGGCCACCGGATCGCCGACCGTCTGTAGAAAGCGGTCCGGATCGCGGATCTGCCAGGCGACGTAGCTTTCGACCACGATGTTCTTCTTGTCGCGAGTCAGAAATTCCGAAGGCCGGGGATTGTAGATGCGCAGCCGGCGGTCGAAGTACGAGGCCCACTGGAACGGCCACTTGACGTGGATCCCGGCATCCGTGATGGTACCGACAGGGCGTCCGAATTGCGTAATGAGGACGAACTCCGTTTCCTTCACGGGAAGGAAAGTGAGCCATGCGAGCAGGAGGACCGCCAGCGTCGCGGCTCCGGGAAGGTATTTACGATAGCGATCCATGGGTGTCCTTATGGTTGGGGCTGTTGCGCGCCCGGCGCGAGCAGCAGAGAGTTGGGGCCGGCGCCGATTTCGACGCTATCTTCGAGCAGGAACAGGCGGCGCGGGCTTTTGCTCTTGTCGACGATTAACTTCCGCTTGCCCGGCAGCACCTGCTCGAGAGTCTCGAGATAGAGGCGCGTTTCGGTAGGGCCCGGCGCGGTGCGATAGGCGGCTTCGCGGTCGATGAAGCGTGTAGCATCGCCCTGTGCGCGATTGTCGCGGCCGAGCGTGTAAGCGCGAGCCTGCTCTACGAGCGCTTTGCCGTTGCCGCGGGCCAGAGCGACTTGTTCGTTGCGGTACCCTTCGGCCTCATTGATGAGGCGGTTCTTCTCTTCGTAGGCGGCCGAGACGTCGCGAAACGCATCGACCACCTCGACCGAGGGGTGGACATCTTCGAGGCGCACGGAAAGCACGCGCACGCCGGAGTGGTAGCGGTCGAGGCGGGCCTGGAGTTCAGTGCGGACGTGCTGCTCGATTGCCATGCGCCCGGTTGTAAGGACGCCATCAAGCGGCGTGGCGCTGACCGCAGAATGGAGCGCTGCCTCGGCGGCATTGCGGACGGTGGCTTCGCCATCCATCTGGCGGAGGAGGAAGTCGTCAGCTTGGGTGAGGTCGTAGTGGACAGTCGCGTTAAGCTCGATGAGGTTCTGGTCGCCCGTGAGCGCGAGAGACTCTTCTGGGCGCGACTGGTAGCGGCCGGAGCGGTGTTGCGCGTTCCACTCGTAAGAGGCCGGTTCGGCGCCGGTGGTAGGGTTCGAGCGGTAGCCGATTTCGACGAGCCTGATCTGGTGCGCGCGAATGCGGGTGAGGCGGTCAATGGGCCAAGGAAGTTTGTAGTGCGGGCCGGGATCGTCGTAGGGAAGGATCTTTTTACCGAAGCGCTGCACGATGCCGATTTCGTTGGGGCGAATAATGTAGATTCCGTTGAGGACAATGAGGACGGCGAGCGCCGCCGCGGCGCGTTTGGCCCAAAGGCGCGGATCACGGCGGATGGTAGTGACGATGGCCGCGGCCAGTGAGGCAAGACGGGCTTCGATGCCCTCGCGCCAGCGTTCGGGCAGACGAAAAGAACGGCGCTGCGCACCCGCCCGCAACAGGCGGAGCGAATTGAGCATCACCAGAAACGACGACAGCTGGTGGGTCATGGCGGCGCCGATCGGTCCGACAACGCCGGTAGCGGCACAAATGACGGCGGCGAGGTTGACGAGCCCGGCGAAGAGGATGATGTTCTGCCACGCAGTGGCGACGGCGCGACGGCTGGCTTCAAAAAACAGCGGCAGACCCGCGAGGGAGTGCGGCATGTAGACCACGCCGGCGGCTTCGGCGGCGATGTCGGCGGCGCCGGCCACGGCGATCCCGACCGAAGCAGTAGCGAGCGCGGGGGCGTCGTTCACGCCGTCGCCGATCATAGCAACGGTGCGGTTTTCCTGGCGTAGCATAGCGATGCGTTCGGCCTTGGCATCGGGCGTGAGGCCGGCTTCGACATCGGCGATGCCTGCCTCGCGAGCGATGGCGTCGGCGGCGCGGCGGCGATCGCCGGTGAGCATGCGAATCTGCTGGATGCCACCGGCCCTGATGCCCTCGATGGCTTCGGCGACACCTTCGCGCAGCCGGTCGCGGAGGAGTATGGCGCCGGCGAGTTTGTCGCCTGCAGCTATAAGCACGGGTGTGGCGCCGATGCGGTCCGCGCGTTCGAGGATGACGATGCCATCAATACCGGCCTCTTCGAGGAATGCGCCGTTTCCCGCGCGGACAGTCTGACCGGCGATCTTCGATTCGACGCCCCGGCCGGGAACGACGCGTGGCGACTCGGTGAAGGGAAGCGTCACGCGCCGGCGTTCGGCCTCCTCGACGATGATACGGGCGAGCGGATGGCTAGAAGCTTTTTCGGCTGCGGCGGCGAGCGCGAGTAGATCGTCCGGAGAGCGGTCCAGGGCTACGATGTCTACAATTTCGAAGGCACCTTCGGTGATCGTGCCAGTCTTATCGAAGACCACGGTGTCTACGGCTGCGGCGCGCTGGAGCATGTCGGCGCCGCGAACAAGAATGCCGCGGCGGGCCAGTCCGCCGATGGCTGCCACCATGGCAGTGGGAGTGGCAAGGATAAGTGCGCAGGGGCAGGCCACGATCAGAACGGCGACCGTGCGCATCCAGTCGCGGGTGAAGAAGAAGGTAAGGGCCGCGGCGAGCAGCAGGGCAGGGAGGAAATATTTGGCGGCGCGGTCGGCGAGGCGCTCCACGGGAGCGCGGCGCTCCTGCGCTTCGCGGACCAACGTAACTACGCGGGCGAGCGTCGTATCGTTACCGGCCCGCGCGACGCGGACGTGAAGCAATCCGGCGCCATTGAGCGAGCCGGAGAAGATTTCATCGCCCGGCTGCTTTTCGTGTGGCAGGGGCTCGCCAGTGATGGAGCTTTCGTCGACAGCGGAAACACCCTGTTCGACGGCGCCGTCGGCGGGCACGCGTTCACCGGCGCGGATGAGGATCAGGTCGCCGGGTGTGAGCGCCATGGCATCGATGGTTTCCTCGCGTCCGTCGCGAAGGACGCGCGCAAGCGCCGGCATCTGCTCAACGAATCGCTGGATGGCGGCTTCGGTGCGGCCCGCGGCGTAAGATTCGAGCCCCTCACCGACCAGCACGATGAACATCGCCTCTGCGGCTGCAATGTATTGGCCCACAGCCAGCGCGGCGATAACGGCTATGCACAGCGCAATGTCGGCAGAGATGCGGCGCTCCATCAGCGCGGAAATGGAATTATGGAAGGTCTTGTAGCCTGCCAGCAGAGTGATGAGAATCGCGGTGTCGATGCCGAAGATCTGGGTGAAGATGCCGGCCCAGTTGAGGAATAGCAGCACGCCTACGAAGGTGGCGAATGCATAGTAACGGATGCGTTCCCGGCGCTCTTCATCCATGTTGGGTCACCTGGCCCCGCGAGGCATAGGGACCATTGTATGCGAGGTGCGAGCCATGGGGGATGAGCTCTGAGCTTTGAGCTGTGAAAGCGCGATTGGAGCCGCGAGCAGAGGGAGCAGTCGTATTTGCTGGTGTAAACCATGGATTACTGATAAACTTTGCGCGTATGACGAGGTTGCTTCTGCCGCTCGCCGCCGTCACGCTATTCGTTTATTTCGTGAGCAGTCAGGAGCGCAGACCGGCTGCCTCGAACGCGAGCTCGGTGCCACCCGCGCGAACGGCGCTCAAGGTCACCTTCGGCGAGAAGCAAGGGGGTGAAACTGATTATTCAGGCTCGCTCACGCTGAGCGACGGTTCGGCGATGGAGCTGATTCCGTGGCGCTTTTTCGGCGAAGACCGCCTCGAGGGCGAGAACGGCTGGCACCTGGTCACGAAACGAGCGAACTACGAGAACCAGCCCGACCGGCCCGTCCCCCTTTCGACGCCGGGAGCGACTCAGAACATCGTGCCCAAAGGCGTCATAGCGGTAGTCGCAGCTTCGGCCACCGCCAAAGTGACGATTAAAACGACGGTGGCGAGTTACAGCTTCAACCTCGATTCACTCAGGGGCGGACGCATCCTCACCTTCGAAAATGGCGATGTGACGGTGCAAGCCGTCCCCGGTCCGACGCACGTTTCGCCGCCGCGGTCCGGGCCGCAGGCGGTCGCCGAGCATGACTATCCGACACTTGCGGCGGCGCGCGACGGATCGGTGTGGGCCACGTGGCAGTTATATAAGGATGGCGGCGACCGCATCCTGGCTGCTCATTCGACTCCGGGCGGCGGATGGTCACAGCCGGAGGAACTGACTCCCGGCGGTCTGGACATCTTCCGCACCGCCATAGGCGAAGATCTCGGCGGGCGCATCTGGGTGGTATGGTCGCAGCGTGACGGCGAGGCCTGGGACCTGGTCGCCCGCGTTCGAGACGGGGCGAGCTGGAGCACTCCGCGCAAGCTGACCAACGGCAACGGGCCGAATTTCTTTCACAAGCTGGTGCGGGACCGGGCGGGCAATCTCGATCTCGTCTGGGTGGCGCATGTCGATACGCAGTCTCACGTGATGTGGAGCAAGCTCAACGGCGACAACTGGTCAACGCCGGTAGACGTCAGCGGCGGGAGCGCGTGGATGCCGGACGCTGCGGCCGACTCACAAGGCAACCTGTGGGTGGCGTGGGACAGCTACCGTACCGGCAACTACGATATCTTCCTACGCCGCATCGCCGCCGATGGAACACTGGGGCAGGCGCAGCAGGTCACGAAATCCGAGCGCTTCCAGGCGCACGCATCGGTCGCCGTGGATAGCGCCGACCGCGTGTGGGTGGCCTTCGACGAATCCGGCGCCAACTGGGGCAAGGACTGGTCACGCGATGAGACCTGGCGCGGCACGACGCTCTACACCGATCGTCACCCTCGGATCGCAGTCTTGAGCAACGGGAGGTGGTCGCAGCCCGCGGGCGATCCCATGATGGCGGCGCCCGAGCGCTACCGGCGGTTCGTGGAACAGCCGAAGCTCACCTCCGACGCCGCCGGACGGATGTGGATGAAGCTCGAAATGCGGGTCTCGACGGCTCAGAACCGGTCGGACTTTTGGGCGAACAACGGACGGTGGGAGTTGTTCTACTCAGCCTACGAAGGCGACCGTTGGCGTCCGGCGGCGCCGCTGCCGCGTTCCAGCACCAGGCCGGATGGACCAATTGCCATTTTGCCCACAGCCGATGGATTCCAGGCGGTTTGGACGAACGATAATCGGCAGATGCCCTTCGCGGCCGGTCAGCCGAACAAGCGGCACAACGATATCGAGTTCGCGCGGGTGGACGGAGACGGCGCACCGCCGGCCCCCGTGTTCGCGGCCTTCACGGAGACGCCCGGCAGTGCGGCGGCGGTTCACCCGAACGAAGAGGCGGACGTCGCGCGGATCCGGGCTTTCCGGATGCCCAGCGCGGTGGGCGGGCTGCGGATTATGCGCGGTGACTTCCACCGCCACACGGAGATTTCACCCGACGGCGCGGGAGACGGATCGCTGGAGGATTACTTCCGCTACATGATCGACGCGGCCGCGATGGACACGGGCATCGTGACGGATCACAACTCCGGCCTGGATGAGTACACGTGGTGGCGTATCGAAAAGGCCCACGACCTGTTTCACATTCCGGGCGGATACACGCCATTGTTCGGCTACGAGCGCAGCGTGCCGTACCCCAACGGGCATCGCAACGTGGTCTTTGATCACAGGGGCGTAAAGGTACTGCCCATTTCGGCAGAGGAGAACAGCGGCAATGTGAACAGCGGGTCGGTGCTCTATCCTTACCTGAAGCAGAACCGGGGCATCTGCATGCTGCACTCCCTCGCGACGGACCAGGGCAGCGACTACCGCGACAACGATCCCGAAGTCGAACCGCTGGTGGAGATCTATCAGGGCTATCACGCGAATTACGAGTACGAAGGCGCGCCCAAGGCGGAGAGCGCCAACTATTACGTAACTGCGCACGGCCCGTACCGGCCGGCGGGTTTCTATTGGAACGCACTGGCGAAAGGCCTGAAGCTGGGGACGGAATCGAGCTCGGACCATATTGCGACGCACACGTCTTACACCATGATCCTGACGCCGAGCACGAACCGGCGCGACCTGGTGGAGAGCATGCGGAAACGGCATGCGTACGGCGCAACGGACAACATCGTACTCGAGTTCCGGGCGAGGGTGGTGCCCGACAAGCAGTACATCATGGGAGATTCCTTCGACGCATCGGCGGCCCCCGTGATGCATGTGAAGGTGCTGGGGACCGCGGCGATCGAGACCGTCGAGATCATCAAGGACGGCAAGTTCGTCTATCGCACGGACCCGCATGGGGCGAGTGCCGAGTTCGACTTCATCGACAACGCCGCGGGGAACGGCCAAAGCTGGTATTACGTACGGGTAATGCAAACCGACAGGAACATGGCCTGGTCGAGCCCCATCTGGGTCAAGTACGCGGGAATGTAGGACAGGCGATCGCTTTTCGTCGCCTGAAAGAGGACAGGCCGCAAACTGCGAGGGCGTGCCCCATGAAGACTAGAAGAAGAACTTCGCCGCTACCTGGATGATTCGCGGATCGGCCGCGCCATAGATCCCGCCGAAATTGCCGTCGTTACGGGTAACGTCCGGATCGTTGAACTGGGTGTGATTAAGAACGTTGAAGAATTCTCCGCGAAGCTGGAACCGCAGATCTTCGTGTGACTTGAACGGGAAGAAATTCTTCAGGATTCCCGTGTCCACGTTGAACCGGCCGGGGCCGCGGAAGGCACCCTTGCCGATGTTGCCGAACGTGCCGATGGCGGGGAGAGCGAACAGGGAAGTGTTGAGCCACGGCACACAGGTGGCGGAGCCACAGCCGGAGCGGGAGCCGGCCGGTGCCGTTTTGCCGTACTGGCTTACATCGCCGATGAAATTGGCGCGATCGCTGCCGAGCGCCGTTTCAGAACGGTCCGTGCCGGCCAGGATGGTCATGGCCTCTCCAGTCATGTAAGTGAAGATGCCGGTCCATTGCCAGCCGCCCAGAACCGTGCGCACCACGCCATTGGCGCCGGTGAGCCGCGGCAGGTCCCAAACGTAAGAGGCTACAAACCGGTGAGTACGATCCTGCCCCGGCGCGGGGCCAGTGTCGAAGTGGCCCTGGTTGGGATTACCGAATGGCATGCCGGAACCTTTGCTGGAGCCGACATCCGTGATGCCGCCGTTTGAGGCCAGCGCGATTTCCATCGCCTTCGAGAATGTGTAGTTGGCGAGCAGAGTCAGATTCTTCAGCGGGCCGCGGCCGCCGCCCGGCCGCTTCTGGACGTTCACCTGGAAAGCGTTGTAGTTGGACATTCCCGTGTCGTGATTCTGGTAGATGTCGATAAAACCCTGATAGGGCCGGCTGGCGTCGGTTCCTACGCCGGCAGCTCTCGGATTCAGGTAGACATCCTGCCGCAGATGTACGCCGCGAAGCCCCACATAGGAAAAGTCGACGAGCGTGTCGGAGAGCAGCTGCCGCTCGACCGTCAGGTTCCAATCGTAAGTCGTCGGGGTCACCCAAGCCTTGCCCGGCTCGAGGCCGAACACGGAGACACCGCCAGTAAAAGGCACGCCGCCGGGAGGAATCGTAGCGAGGGTATAGCGCAGCGGAAATTGAGCCGCGAATGCCGGCTCGCTCTGCAACGGGTTGGCGAAGGGAATCAGGCTGTTGGGAGTGGAGGGCTCCGTCAGATCGGTGCGCAGGCTGAAAGGCTGGCTGATGGAGGCGTCATTGAGAAACAGTCCCGGGAGCCGCGACGAATAGAACGCACCTCCGCCGGACCGCACCACCGTTTTACCGTTGCCCAAGACGTCCCACGCGATTCCGGCCCTGGGAGCAAAATTGGCCACATCCGGTCCCTGGCCAGTGGCAGGCATCGTGACGCCATTATAAGAGTCGCCCGGAAATACCAAACCCGCCGGCGCAGTGGGGATGATTTTCGAGCGCACACCCGCGTAATACATGTCTGGCCGGAATTGCTCGATCCGGCCGAAGATTTCCTTCATCACGTACTGCGGTTCCCATCGCAAGCCTAGGGTGATCGACAGATTCGATCGCGGCTTCCATTTGTCTTCGACAAAGAGACCGATCACATTCTGCCGCGAGTCGGAGAAATTCCCCGAGGTCTGGCTGTAGGCGTGCATGTGGCCCATTACGAAACCCGCCAGTCCGAGGTTCGTGAGAACGTCCGAGAACTGCCAGTTGCCGTTTTCAAAATCGGTATTGCGGACGTTGGATTGGTCGCGTTCGTAATTACCGCCGAAACTCACGGTATGCTGGCCCAGTGACCAGACAGCCTGGTCGCGCAGCTCGCCTGTATTGCGGATGAACCTGCCATTCGTGAAGTTTCCCAGGCCGAAGTATGAGTTCGTAATGCCGAAGCCGCGGATTCCCCCTTGCGCCTTGGGAAGCTGAGGAACGTTCGCGCCGAAATCGTTAAATTGCGGCACATTCCCGCCTTGGCCGCGTTCCGACGCCGCTCGCACCACATCCGCTACGAAATTGTTGACGAACGTCGGTCCTTTCACCCAGGTGTATCCCGCCGCCCAATTTTGAGTCTGCACAGTCGACCCCGGAACGTCCGTCAGCAAGTTCTTGCCGTCATATCCAGGCTGGTGAACGTAACGGTCCAGGTAGAATCGCGCATACAGTTTGTCGGTCCCGCGCACGACTTTGTCGAATCGCGTGACGTATTCGTCGAAGTTCTGCACCGTGGGAACGCCATAGGTGATGCGTCCGTTCGGCAATGCCTGCGAAAGTGGCAGGTATTTGGTCAATGCCAGGGCGACGGGGCTGACGGGAATCTGGTTATTCGGGAAGGGATTTCCGGTGGTGGGGTCGTTGATCTGGATCACCTTGCCCTGCGGATTCACCGCCGGGTTAGCGGTCAAATAGTTTGAGAAGTCGCCGGTCATGTTGGCGGGAGTCGGAAGGATCGTGTTATTCGCATTTCCCTGCGTCCGAATGCGCGTCCCCTGGTATCCGAAGAAGATGAACGCGCTATCTTTCTTGATCGGGCCGCCCACCGTAGCGCCGAACTGGTTGCGCTTGAGCGGGTCGCGTGCCGCGGCGAAGTAGTTGCGCGCATTGAACGCACGGTTGCGCACGAACTCAAACACGTCTCCGTGCCAGTTGTTGGTCCCGGACTTGGTTACTACGTTCACCACGGCGCCCGCGTTCGTTCCGTACTGCGTGTCGAAGCTGTTGGTCTGCACGCTGAATTCCTGAAGAGCATCGGGGAAGGGAAACGGGTTGTTGGTATTGCTCATCAGGTCCTGGTTGCTGCCGCCGTCCAGGTTGTAGCTAACTTCGTCGGGACGGGCGCCGTTCACGGAGATCTGTTCGGCGCCGGGAACCTGCTTGGTGTCGCCTTGGGTGGTGCCCGCGGAGTTGTTGGAACTCACCGCTCCCGCCACCAGGGTCGTGAGATCGGCGGCGTTGCGCCCGTTCAAAGGCAGTTCAACCACGCGAGAGCGTTCAATCACCTGGCTGAGAACCGGCGTAACTGTGTTGACCAGTGTCGCGGTGCCTTCGACAGTCACTGTCTCGGCGGCCGCGCCTAGCTGCATTTGAATCTGGAGCGCGCCGCTTTCGTCGGCCAGTAGAGTCACGTCCTGTACATACGTCTTGAATGCTGCTGCTTCCACGGAGACGCGGTAGGTGGCGGGTGGAAGAGCGGGAATATTGAATTGGCCGGCTTCGTTGGTCACACCGGTACGTTTCACTTCGGTACCGGCCTGCGTAAGTGTGACGTTAGCCCGGGCGATGACAGCTCCCGTCGGATCGGTGACGGTTCCGCTAAGGGCGGCATTGCCGCCGCCCTGGGCAAGAGCACACTCGGCGGACAAAACGACGGCGGCGCAAACAAGAGCCAGCTTCTGCATAGATCCTCCACAGTGACCGGAGCAAATCTGGCTGGAGCGTGCGCGGGGCCGCGCGCGTCGTGCGTCACAACAGTGTGAACGCCGGCGGACGGTGCTCGCACGCGAGTCCGCCGCTTTCAAAGTACGGGATACCCCTTGAGCGACCCGCTAACCCCGCGCTTCCGCTGCTGTTTCAGCACGGAAACGATATTTCACCCGTTACCAGAGTCGTGACATCCCCGGGCATTTGTTCAACCGTCGAATTATCTCTCTCGGCCCGTGGCGCTGTCAAGGATAATTGGCTCCACCGTAAGGACCAAGGTGTGAAAAATCAGCGACTCGCCAGGAGCGAGCCGAGCCATACCGCCACATAGCCGAACACGACGCTCGACACGATGTTCAGGAGGCCGCTCCACAGTTGGCCGCCCCGCACCGCAGTGTACGTCTCCCACTCGAAGCTGGAGAATGTCGTGTATCCGCCCAGAAACCCGATCACAAGCAGCAAGCGCCAGGCGGGGTTGAGCTTAAAACGCTCGGTGAGCAGCGTCATCAGAAAGCCGATGGCGAAAGAGCCGCTAACATTGATGACGAACGTGCCGAGCGGAAACCGTCCGCCGAAGCGCGACATAATGGCGGAGCCGGCTATGTAGCGCGCCAGCGCGCCAGTGCCGCCTCCCAGCAGGACCAGCAAATAGGAAGTCAACGTTTCATTCTCCGCAAGCTCATAGGAAGTAGCGTAATCCGTCAGGGGCTCTCGAGGACGGCTCGATTCGCTCGAATGGTTTTGGGGGATCAGCTGTTAAATTGATCGCGTCGAAGGGGATGATGTCGATATCGTGGGTGCCCGATAGCATAGCTCTTCACGAGTAGGAGCTATTATTCCCGGGCTGTGCCCGGGACGGTTGATGGTGGGCTCCATCACCAACGAATTCATCTCGATTATAACCGGCGGGAGGGGCCTGATGTGGCGGCGCAGTTGTCGGTGGGACAGGCAGTCTTGCCCGGGCGGCCGATGGCCGCCCTCGGCGGCTGGACAGGCCAACCGCCTGTCCCACCGACAACTCAGCCACGACCTCACGGCTATTTCGACCTGCGCGCCGGCGGGCCGCAGTGATCAGGCCTAGCCCGGCGGCGAGCAGCAGTCCGCAACCTGGTTCGGGGGCCAACACTGCGGGTCTACTACGAGCCCGGTTCCGAATAGGTCGCTCCGGCCCGTCTGAAACGGCGGGGGGCCAAACCCAGTTTCGGTATCCGACGCCTTGAGCACCACTCCGGCACGAAAAAACCCCACAGGTTCGAGCATCGATAGGGTCAGTTGAAAAACGTTCTCCCCCACGATTCGTTGGAAGACAACGGAATCGACCTGTGCAAATCCATAGTGGGGACATCCCAGGCTGCAAAACTCTGCTCCGTCTGGGTAATGAACGAGCCGTTTCCGCTCGATGAGTTGAACTCGAGGTCCAACCCCAACAACGGTGGGGCTGTAACGAAGGTGTCCCATGACGTCACCGGAAAATCGGCCCGTAAGGCGGAATCTGGCTGGTGTCCACCTGGAAGCTTCCTGAATAAGTGCCGCCTCCGCCGCTCGTGAACTCGCCGCCGGAAAAGCTGAGCGACGAGCTGTTGATGAATCCAAAATTCTCTACGGTGGCTCCGTTGGCAGAGACCCCCCAGCAAAGGATCAGGAACGGCAGAAGTTGGATGCGCATAGTTGAAACCTTCGTGATCGCTTAACGGGGATGCCGAATGGCGGACCGGCTTTCCCCCACGCGCTGCCAAGTATCGGGTCGAAACGGGCCGGCAAGGGAGTATTTACGGGTTAGCAAGAGGTATCGTCAGCGGCGTTACCCCGGTCGGATGTTGGAATTAAAGGGTTTAGATACGAGGGCTGGCAAACCGGCCGTGATTGCGGAAATCGTCTTTCTCAGGTTTAGCGGTTCTGAGTGTCTGGCGCATTGGAACGCTCGGTCGTTGTGCCACTAGTAGATTTCTGCTAAATCGCGTTCCATCCCCGGTGCCGTAATATTGTTGATATGCAATCCGCCAGAGGGATGGTCGCCTTTATCGCGGTCCTTGGGGTCGCGGTGTCTGCCTTGCTGGTGATGGGGCAGTCAAGCCCCCCCGCAAGCGAAGAGCGCCTCGCGCGCCTGCGGAACATGGGCAAGGCCTTCTACGAAAATCCTTCCACGTCGGCCGAGTCCCTGGAACAGTTCCGGCAAGCGCTGGCGCTGGCGCCTGACTCGCCCCGCGAAATGATCAACTACGGCCTGGCGCTGCTGCGAGCCGGCAAGACCACCGAAGGCATGGCGGAGCTCGAGAAAGCGCAGAAGCTCGACCCCGCGATCCCGCACACCTGGTTCAACCTGGGCATCGCCTTCAAGAGGGAAGGGGAGATGGATCCTGCACTGGCTCAGTTCCGTCAGATGGAATCGCTGGTGCCATCCGAGCCCGTAACCCACTATCAGATCGGCACGATTCTGCGGTCGAAGGGCGATATCCCCGGGGCTATCGGCGAATTTGAGACGGCCCGCAAGCTGGCTCCCCGCCTGGCTGGACCGCATTTCCAGCTTTACAACCTGTATCGGCAGGCCAACCGTCCGCAGGATGCGGCCGTGGAACTCCGCACCTTTCAGGAGTTGAAGAAGGAGCAGGAAGGCGCTGTCATTCCCGAGGACATGGAATGGAGCGCTTACGCCGAAATCTACGACCCGATCGTCAATGACCTGCACACCGCTGTGCCGCCGCCGTCGTACCGCGCCGAAAAGATCGCCGACGGCTTCACCGGAGTCACCGCAATTGCGCTGGATGGCGGTCCGAGGGTGAGTCTCATTGCATGGTCCCCGGCGCACACCGTGCTGTTTACGGACGGCAAGCCGGTGGCGGCCTCCGGCCTGGAAGATCTGCGGGAGGTAGTGTTCATCGCACCGGGCGATTTCGATAACGACGGGCTGCCTGACCTGTGTGTGGTGACCACCCGAGGCGCGACGCTCTACCACAACGTAAAAGGTACCTTCCGCAAGCAGGCCGACCTGGCAGAAGGCCGTTTCAATCACGCTGTGTGGATGGACTTCGATCACGATTACGACCTCGACCTGTTTCTGCTCGGCGAGGATTCGAAGCTGATGCGCAACAACGGCACTGCCGGCTTCAGCGATGAGACGAATCGGTTTCCCTTTGCGAAGGGTCGTCGCGCCATTTCGGCCACGCGGTTCGACCTCGAGCCGGACACGCCGGGGTTCGACCTAGTGGTGTCCTACGCGGATCGTCCGGGTGTGCTGTATCGCGACAAGCTCGGTGGAACGTACGGCGCGGTGGATCTTCCGCAGCTGCCGGCGGGCGCTGCCAGCCTGCTGGCCGAAGATGTGAATCACGACTCCCGCACCGATCTCGGCATACAGCCTGACGTGTGGCTGCTGAATCGTCCCGCCGGTTTCGAGCGTCATACCCAGCCGGTTCCGCCCGGTGTTGTGGTTCCACAGGATGGACATGCGAACCGCGCCTATGTAAAGGACGGGGCGCTGATGCTTGATCGCCAATCCCGCGCGGGCAACTGGGTGGAACTCCACCTCGTCGGGGTCAAGAATCTGAAATCGGCGATCGGGGCGAAAGTCGAAGTGAAAACCGGCCGGTTTTACCAAAAGCAGGTTTATGCCGGTCTGCCCCTGGTGTTCCACGTGGGCGACTACAAGTCGATCGACACCGTGCGGATCACCTGGGCGAACGGGCTGGTGCAGAACGAGACCAATCAGCCCGTGAACCGGCTCATCACCATCAAGGAAGCGCCGCGCCTTTCGGGGTCGTGCCCCATGATCTTCACGTGGAATGGCGAGCGGTTTACGTTCATCACCGACGTGCTTGGCGTGGCTCCGCTGGGCGCCAGCTCCGGCGACGGTCGATACTTCCCGGTGGATCACCACGAGTACGTATCCATTCCGGGCGAACTGCTGCGCGAGCGCAATGGCGGCTACGACGTCCGGGTCACCGAGGAGCTGCACGAGGTTTCCTACATCGACCAGCTCAAGCTGCTGGCGCTGGATCATGCGGCAGGCCTGGACATCGTGACCAACGAGAAGTTCAAGTCGCCGCCATTCCCGGAGTTCCGCTTGTTCGGCGTGCCGCGGCGTATCTACCCGGTGACCGCTCGCGATCAGAAAGGCGCCGACGTGCGGGAAAAGCTGTTGCGGCGCGATTTTACCTATCCCGATTCCTTCCAGCGCACTCAGTCGGGCGTGGCGGAAATGCATACGCTCGACCTGGATTTTGGCCAGGCCGCAGCTTCGAACCATGCGGTCCTGATGCTGCAGGGTTGGGTCGATTGGGCGGATGGCAGCACATTCCTCGCAGCGATGCAGGAGCACCAGGACCTGACGTTTCCTTATCTTCAGGTGAAGGACGCCGCGGGCCAATGGCGTACGGTGGTGGAGGACATGGGAATCCCGTCGGGCAAGCCGAAAACCATGGCAGTCGACCTGAGCAGCAAGTTCCTTTCCGCTTCGCGCGAGGTGCGGATTGTGACCAACCTCTGCGTCTACTGGGACGAGATCTTCCTCGTGGACGACGACGCGCCGCCGCCGGTGACACTAACCGCCGCGCCGGTGCTATCGGCCGATCTGCATTTCCGCGGCTTTTCCAAGGTAACCATTCATCCGGAACGCAAGCAGCCCGAGAAGTTTGACTACCAGACGGTGCGGGAAACTTCGATGTGGAATCCCACGCCGGGGCGCTATACCCGCTACGGCGACGTGCAGACGCTGGCCGCGGAAGCGGACGATCGCATGGTGGTGATGGGATCTGGCGATGAAATCGCCCTGCGATTCGACGCGCGTGGCCTGCCGCCCCTGGCCGCGGGGTGGAAGCGCGATTTTCTGTTGCTGGTCGACGGGTGGGCCAAGGACGCGGACGCCAATACGGCGTTTTCCCAGACCGTCCTCCCGCTGCCATTCCACGGAATGAGCAGCTACCCTTACCCGGCCACCGAGCACTACCCGGGTGATAAAATTCACAAAGAATACTTAAGGGAGTACCACACAAGGCCGGCGCTGCGATTGCTGCGCCCGCTCGGGGAGGGGACCAATTAACATGCGGCGATGGGTCGCAGTGGCGTTGGCTGTACTGATTGTCAACGCCGCATACCTGGCGGCATTTTCGAGTGCCACCGTTTTTTACGAAACCAACGTTTTACTGCACCTCGTGCTCGGCGCGGCGCTGTGCATCGTGGCGGTGCGCGCCGCACGGACGTATCCGCGCCAGTCGGGCGCGTTCCTGGCCGCCGCGGCGCCCGCGATATATCTCGTATTCGCGGGCAATACCCTCGACCATCGCTGGATCCTGTGGCTGCACGTTGCCCTGGCTGTGCTGGCGATTGTCCTGATCGTCCCGGCCGCCTTGAGCCCCCAGCGCGTTCTGCCGTCGGCGCGATTCATTCTCAACCGGATGGCAACTGCCACGGCGGTAGCTGTGCTGCTCATCGGATCCATCTGGGTGTACCGGCAACTGCGGCCCGATCCGAACGACGTGATTCAAAACCCATCCACCGCGCCGCTCTCCATGGATCAGGAAGGCGCCGGACCACGCTCGCCGTTCGCGCCATCTTCCGCGCAAACGAACACGCACAACATCATTCCCTCTAACTTCTTCATGGATTCCGAAGCGTGCGGCCAGTGCCACAAGGACATCTACGACGAGTGGAAGAGCTCGATGCACCACTTCGCTTCATTCAACAATCAGTTCTACCGGAAATCGATCGAGTACATGCAGGATGTCATCGGCACGCGGCCCAGCAAGTGGTGCGCCGGCTGCCACGACCACGCGGTCTTCTTCAATGGCCGGTTCGACCGTCCCATCCGCGAACAGATCGACACGTCGGAGGCGCAGGCGGGGCTCGGCTGCATGTCATGCCATGCCATCGTCCACGTGGGCAGCACGATGGGCAATGCCGATTTCACGGTCGAGTATCCGCCGCTGCACGAATTGGCTTCGAGCCACAACTCGGTCATCCGTGCAATGGACAGCTTCCTGACCTATCTGAATCCCAAGCCGCACAAAGCGACGTTCATGAAGCCGTTTATGCGGGAGCAGTCGGCCGAGTTCTGCGCGGCCTGCCACAAGGTACACCTGGATGTGCCGGTGAACGACTACCGCTGGGTCCGCGGCTTCAACGATTACGATAACTGGCAGGCGAGCGGCGTTTCGGGCCAGGGCGCGCGGTCTTTCTATTACCCCGTCAAGAGCCAGGTGTGTGCCGATTGTCACATGCCGCTGGTGAACTCCCACGATCCCGGCAACCACGGCGGCAAAATTCACTCCCACCGCTTTCCCGGCGCGAATACGGCGGTTGCGTATGTCAACCAGGATGCCGGGCAGCTCAGGGCTACCGAGGACTTCCTGAAGTCCGGCTTCATCACGGTCGATATCTTTGCGGCCTCGCCGGTGGCGGACACCAATGGGCAGACGCGCATGGTGCGGCGCGCGGAGACGATGCAGGCCAACTCCACTTTCGCCGTGGGCGAAGAGGCGGAGCAGTCAGGCGGCGTCCTCCGCGAAGTCGGGAAGATGCAGGCCCCGCTCGATCGGCCGGGAGCGGTGCTTTCGCCCGGCACAACCGCGCGTGTGGACGTCGTTGTCCGCACCCGAAAAATCGGGCACTTCTTCCCGGGTGGAACCGTCGACGCCTTTGACACCTGGCTCGAGCTTAAGGCGGAAGATGCCGATGGCCGCACGGTTTTCTGGAGCGGCAACGTCACGGACGGCGGTGCCGGACCGGTCGAGCCGGGCGCGCACTTCTACCGCTCCTACCAGCTTGATGCGGCGGGCAACATGATCGACAAGCGAAACGCGTGGCAGGCCCGCAGCCTGCTGTACGTGCGGTTGATTCCTCCGGGCGCGGCCGATGTGGCGCACTACCTCGTTCGGATCCCGAAGAGTGCGCACGGCCCCATCCGCTTCACGGCGCGTTTGAACTACCGCAAGTTCGCGTGGTATTACTCGCATTTCTCTTACGCAGGCCAGCCGAAGCCCGGGCAGGACTCGTCGCTTCTGGCGCGCGATCGCAACAGCCTGGAGTACGTGTTCAACGCGTCCGCGATACCCGCGAACGTCTCGGGGC
>Ga0126381_100001460_pt1 | contig 25416 bp, 20 predicted proteins | sample PanSoiMetPlot_28_FD_96465 | JGI IMG/M metagenome (GOLD analysis project Ga0126381, IMG submission 96465) | Tropical forest soil microbial communities from Panama - MetaG Plot_28 | ecosystem: Environmental > Terrestrial > Soil > Tropical forest > Bulk soil | place: Panama | collected 2016-02-17 | reverse complement strand
TCTCGCGCCGAACCGCGGCAACCACGGGCCGGCGGTCGAGTTCACCTGGCGCGGGCTGGAATTGATCGCCGGCAACTACTACGTGCTCACCCTGCTCGTGTTTATCGCGGCCACCGCATGCGCAAGCCAGCCAAGCAAGCCAGCTAAGCAAGCGAGCTAAGCGAGCGAGGCGACGAGTTCGCGGGCGGGGAGTGACGGCTCCCGGACCGGGAGGGTCAGCGTGATACGGAGGCCGTGCGGGCTGACCGGTGCCGCTCGCGCGGTGCCGCCGTGCGCGGCGGCGACCTCGGCGGCGATGGCGAGCCCGAGGCCGGAGCCGGGGCAGCTCGGCCTGGCCCCGGCGCGGTAGAAGCGCTCGAAGATGTGCGGCAGCTTGCCGGGCGGAACCCCGGGGCCGTCGTCGCTGATGTCGATGGTGAGACGGTCGCCGTCGGTGGCGGCATCGATCGTGCCCACGGTATCCCGGGGGGTGTGCACCAGCACGTTCATGAGCAGGTTGTCGACGGCACGGCGCAGAAGTTCCTCGTCACCGACGGTCGTGAGGCCACCGGCGATCCGCACCCGCCAGGTCCGCAGCGAGTCGGCGAACCGTACCCGCTCCGCGCATCCGGCGATCACGTCCGTCACGTCGACCTGCTGCCGGGACTGACCGGGATGCTGGCCGATCCGGGCCAGCCGGAGCATGTCGTCGACCAGCCTGCCCATGCGCCGCGTCTCCAGCACGATCCGGTCCATGACCTCGTCGACCTCGTCGGTGCTGGACAGGGCGCCCTGCTGGTAAAGCTCGGCGTTGGCGCGAACCGACGCCAGCGGCGTGCGCAGTTCGTGGCTGGCGTCGGCGAAGAACCGGCGCATCTGCTGCTGAGTGTTTTCCCGCTCGAGCACGTCGGCCTCGATCCGGGCCAGCATGCCGTTCAGCGCCGCGCCCAGCCTGCCCACCTCGCTCCTGGGACTGTGCAGGCTCACCCGGTGCAGGCTCACCCGGTGCAGGCTCACCCGGTGCGGGCTCACGCTGTGCAGGCTCACCTGGTCGGTGAGGTCGCCGGTCGTGATCCGGTCGGCCTGCCGGGCCATCGACTCGATCGGCCGCAGACCGCGGCGGAGCACGAAGAACACGCCGAGGCCGATCAGCAGCACCACGGCGATGGAGCCGAACATGACGATGATCTTGACCTGGTTGATGGTCTTGCTGACCTGGTCGAGGCTGGTGCCGGCGATGAGGGACCCGCTGTCCAGGCGAAGCGTGCTGACGCGGAGCTGCTGGCCTCCGCCCACGCCGGACAGGGTGTGCGCACCGGGCGTGTTGACGACCCTGGCGGCGCGGGGCGACAGCGTCCATGAGAAGTTGCGAGAGCTCCCGTTGGCGGCCACCTGAAGCGTCACCTGCGCGCCGTGCAGCGGCAGGAAGGCCATGTCGAAGGCGCCGGGCAGCGCCGGGTACTTGCTGTTGATGGCTCTGACCTCCGAGGGGACCTGGTGCGTCCCGGGATCATGGGCACGGGCGTACAGCATGGCGTTCAGCCTCGGCGCGGTCAGGGTCATCGCGACCCGGAGGCTGTCATCGGTCTGGACCAGCAGGTAGCGGCGCATGATCGTGACCGCGCTGACGTCGAACGCGACCAGCGCGACCAGCGTGACGACCACGACCCCGGCCATCACCTTGAGGCGCAGCTGGGCGCGGAGCAGCCGCCTGAGCAGCGTGCGCGAACGGGACGTCCGCTTATGACTCATGAGAACTCGCTTCATCGCCGGGGCGGGGCATGCGCAGGCAGTATCCGACCGCGCGCTGGGTGTGGATCAGTTCCGGTCCGTCGCTGGCCAGCTTGCGCCTCAGGTATGTGACGTAGGATGTGACGACCGTGCTGGACCCGGCAAAGTCATAGTCCCACACGTGGTCGAGCAGCTGCGCGCGGCTGAGTACCCGTCCCGGGTTGAGCATGAAGTAGCGCAGCAGCCGGAACTCGGTCGGCGACAGGTCGATGAGCCGGCCCCCGCGGCGGACCTCATAGGTGTCCTGGTCGAGCGTCAGGTCCGCGAACGACAGGACAGGCTCTGCGGGGGCGGGACGGGTGCGGCGCAGCACGGTGCAGACCCGGGCCGCCAGCTCCTCCAGGCCGAACGGCTTGGTCATGTAGTCGTCGCCGCCGATGGTGAGCCCGGTGACCTTGTCGTCCTGGGTGTCCTTCGCGGTCAGGAAGATCACCGGCACCTTGTTCCCGTCCCGGCGCAGCCGGCGGACGATCTCGAACCCGTCGATGTCGGGCAGTATCACGTCCAGGATGAGCAGGTCGAAGGGGCGGTCCCTGGCCATGCGCAGCGCCTCCGTCCCGCTCTCCGCGGTGATCACCGTGAAGCCGAGGAAGCGCAGTGAGGCGGCGACGGCCTGCCTCAGGAAGGGCTCGTCGTCCAGGACGAGCAGGGTCCCCTCCTCAGCTGCCATCACGTAATCGCAGCACGCGACGGTGAACATTGTGAAGGAGAAATCTGCAAGTTCTGTGTGAGCGCCGCGCCTGCTGGTTGACACGGAAATCACACAAGGATTGCGCCCTTCCCACAGAACCGCCCGAGAAGGTGAGGCCCACATCCGCATTGCTACGGAGGGTCTCGTGACACAACTCGGTTCCCCGGCCACGGGGCACGGCAGCCTGCCCGCATCGCGCGGATCACGGCTGGCCCGGCGGCGCCGCGTGCTGCTCGGAGTGGGTATCGCGGCGGCGCTGCTGGCCGTCGGCGGGCTGATCGGTGCCTCGTTCGTGAAGTCGCCGGAGCAGATCGCGGCGAACACCGCGGCACCGCCCCCCACGGTGACCACGGCCGCGGTCGTGTCGCAGATCCTCACGTCGTCGGTGGAGATGCGCGGCGTGGTGTATCCGGCGACGCAGTACGACGTGTACGCGACCGCGCCGTCGGCGGGCTCGTCTCCGGATTCGCCCGCCGGCGCGAGCGGATCGGTCATGTACATCTCGAAGCTGAAGGCGGCCGCGGGTGAGGTGATCACCAGCGGTGAGCAGCTCGCCGAGATCGACGGCCAGCCGCTGTTCGCGCTGACCGGCACGGTGCCCGCGTGGCGGGACCTGACGCCGGGCGAGACCGGGCCGGACGTGGCCGAGCTGCAGAAGGCCCTCGCCTCGCTCAGGTACTACGACGACGGCGACACACCTGGCACGTTCGGCGCGGCGACCGAGTACGCGGTGTCCCTGTACTACGAGCACCTTGGCTACACCCCGCCGTCCACGGGCGGCCTCCCCGCGGCGGACGTGGTGTTCCTGCCGTCGCTGCCCGCGACCGTGATCGCGGTGAACGGAGCCGCTGGTGAGCAGCCTGGCCAGCCGTTCCTCGAGCTGTCCGCGCGCGGGTCGCTGGCGCTGACCGGCGAGCTGCCGCCGGCCTACGCCGGTCAGCTCAGGCCCGGCCTGAAGGTGACGGTCTATGACGAGGTGACGGGCATCCGCGCGACGGGGACCGTCGCTGACCTGGGCACGGCGACCAACGTGGTGCCGGCCGGGACGGTGGTGAACATCGGCTCTCCGGGATCGGGCGGCTCCGGGTCCGGCTCAGGGGCGGGCTCGGCAGGCTCCGGATCCGCTGGGTCGGGCGGCTCGGCCAGCTCAGGCAGCGGCTCGGGCGCGACGCTGTTCATCCCGCTGGCCGTGCATCCGGCCGAGCCGCTGGCTTCCGCGCTGAACGGGGAGAACGTCCTGGTCACCGTCGAGACCGGGCAGACGGAAGGCCCGGTGCTCACCGTGCCGGTCGCCGCGATCCTCACCACGGCATCCGGCACCACCGACGTGACCGTGACCGGCGCGCACGGGAAGCAGACCCAGGTACCGGTGACACCGGGCATCACCGAGAACGGCTACGTGCAGGTGACCCCGGTGACCTCGGGCGCGCTCGCCGCCGGCGACCGCGTGGTGGTGAGCGGCTGATGACCGCGCCAGTGATCGAACTGCGCGGCCTGGCCCGCACCTATCCCGGCTCGCCGCCGGTGCCGGCCCTGCGCCCGGCGGACCTGGTCATCGAGGCCGGGGACTACGTCGCGGTTACCGGGCCGTCCGGCTCGGGCAAGTCGACGCTGCTGCACCTGCTCGGCCTGCTCGACTCGCCGACCGCGGGCAGCTACCTGCTGGACGGCCTGGACACTAGCGCACTGAACGACCGGGACCGGTCCGCGCTGCGCGGCGGGCGGATCGGGTTCGTCTTCCAGGCGTTCCACCTGCTCCCTTACCGCACGGCGCTGGAGAACGTCCTGCTCGCCGCCCTGTACAACCAGACACCGCGAGGCGCCAGGCTCCAGGCGGCGGCCGACGCGCTCGGTGCGGTCGCGCTAGAACACCGGCTCGACGCGCTGCCCACCACGCTGTCCGGCGGGGAGTGCCAGCGGGTTGCGATTGCCCGGGCGCTGGTGAACCGGCCGAGCCTGCTGCTGTGTGACGAGCCGACGGGCAACCTGGACTCGCGGAACGCGGCCACGCTGATGTCACTTCTAGATCAGCTTAACGGCAGTGGTTTCACGATTGTGGTGATCACCCACGACCCGGGGGTGGCGTCCCACGCCGGCCGCAGGATCACGATCAGCGACGGGGTGATGGCCGGTCATGCGTAGCTCACGTACCGGCCTGCCGCTGTCGCGGCTGACCGCGCGGGACGCGACCTCGGAGGCGGTCGCGGGAATCGTGCAGCGGCCCGGCCGCGCGGTGCTGACCATGCTGGGCACGGTCCTGGGCGTGGGCGCGTTCGTCGCGGTGCTCGGGCTGACCGCCACCGGGGCCGGCCAGATCTCGCATCAGTTCACGATCCTCCAGGACACCACGGTGAACGTGCAGGATAACGGTCCCGCCATCAGCGTCGCCCCGCCGTACGCCAATCCGCCCATCGGCTTCCCCGCCGATGCGGATGCGGTCGCCGGCCGCATCGACGGCGTGGTCGCCGCGGGCGTGTGGTGGCCGGTCGCCCTCCCCCAGGGCGCGAGCTTCGCCGGTTCGCTCGGGCCGTCCGCCAGTGCTTCCCAGACGGTCACCTTGATGGCCGCTTCGGCGGGCGCGGTGCGGGCGATGGGGCTGAGCATGTCGGCCGGCTCGCCATTGAGCAAGTACGAGAACGACACCGGCCAGCACGTCGCGATGATCGACGCCGCCACCGCGACCCTGCTCGGCATCTCCGTCGCCCGCCTGGCCAGCCACCCCGCGGTGTTCGTCGACGGCATCGCGTACACGGTCATCGGCATCTACAACTCGGCGCAGCGCGTGGTGTCCGACGAGAGCGCGATGCTGATCCCGGAGAACACGGCGCTGGCCGACTTCGGCAACCCGCAGCCCGGCATCGGGAACCAGGACGAGGCCCAGATGGTCGTCGCGACCAGGATCGGCGCCGCGCAGGAGGTGGCGCGGCAGATCGCCGCCGCCGAACTGCCGGCCGGCCCGCGCCGGCTCGTCGTGACATCCCCGCCCAGCCCGCAGAACCTGCAGAGCCAGGTGACCGGGGACCTGGCCGGCCTGTTCTTGATCCTCGCGCTGATCAGCCTGCTGATCGGAGCGGTCGGTATCGCGAACACGACGCTGGTCGCCGTGCTCGAGCGCACCGAGGAGATCGGCCTGCGCCGCGCCGTCGGCGCACGGCCGCGGCACATCGCCGCGCAGTTTCTCGCCGAGAGCACCGCGCTCGGCACGCTTGGCGGGCTGGTCGGCACCTGCATAGGCGTCGGCGTCGTGGTGATCTTCGCCGCGGCCAAGGACTGGACCGCCGTCCTCAATCCGGCCGTGACCCTCCCCGCACCGCTGATCGGCAGCGTCGTCGGCCTGCTGGCCGGCTCCTACCCCGCGCTGCGCGCGGCACGGACCAGCCCGCTGACGGCGCTGCGGCACGCGTGAAAGGAACGATGATGCGCATCTGTACCAGCCTCGGGCTCCTGATCTGCTGCTGTGCGGCCCTGGCCGGCTGCACCGCCAGCGCGTCCAAGGGACCGGCCACGACCGTGAGTACGCCCAGCGTCGGCAGGCCGCAGCCGCCCTCTTCTGTCCAGGCGGCGCTGTCCCGTGAGGCGTTCACCCCCTACGCCGCGCTCGGCCGGTCCGACAACGACGGGCTCGCGCCGAACGAGTCGAGCATCGCGCTCAGCGACGCGTGCATGAACGCCGCGGGATACCCCGGTGGCAGCGCCCCCTTCGCCATCCTCGGCGGGCCAGCGAACCTGGCGTTCTCGCAGCCCTGGGGGGCCTGGGGCTACCTCGATGTCACCCAGGCGGAGCAATACGGCTTCCGCGTAGTGCCCGGCTCGGCGCTGACCGCGCTCGGCATCCACAGCCAGCCGCAGGTCACGGACCCGGCGAGCCTGCCCGCGGCCGAGCAGACCGCCATGGGCAAGTGCGGCACGATCGTCCAGGACTTCACCGATCAGGCCGAGTCCGGATCGCTGGCGGGCATCCAGACGCTGAGCGACGACATTTACAACGACGTCCTGCGAGATCAGGCGGTGAAGAACGCGACCAGGGCATGGTCGGCCTGCATGGCGCGGAACGGCTACAACTACACCGATCCGCAGACCGCCTGGCGTCAGGAGCTGCGGTCCCTCACCGGCGGCGCCCTCGGGATCAACGTGAACCAGACCGTCAGCGCTTCGGCCAACAAGGCGCAGATCGCGATGGCCGTCGCCGACGCCAACTGCACGCAGTCCACCGATCTGGCCGGAATCTACTTCGCAGTCCAGGCCAGTTACGAGCAGCAGCGCGTCAACGCCAACCAGCAAGCGCTCACCGCCGCGGTCCAGCAGTACCGCGCCGCGTACATCAAGGAGATCGGCAAGCTCGCGTCGCTGCTGAAGACCGCCAAGGTCAACCGGTACGGCAATGGCAACGGACCCGCGCCGGGCCCGTCGGGTAAAGCCCTCAGGTCCGCCCCGTGAATCAGCGGGCACGAGGGTGATCGCTACTCTTTGCTCATGTCGCCCGCCGAGCTGTCAGTGATCATCCCCACGTACAACCGCTCCGATCTGCTGTCATACACATTGCGGTCGCTAGCGGAGCAGAGCCTGGAGACCGACAGATTTGAAGTGGTAATCGTGGACGACGGCTCCACGGACCAGACCAGGGAAGTCATACGGAGCTTCGAGCCGGAGCTGCGCCTGACCTATATTTTCCTGGAGCGAAACGTCCGGGAGATAGCAGAGCTTGGTTACTGCGTCTCGCGCGTACGGAACCGCGGGGCGTCGGCGGCGACCGCGCCGGTCCTGGTTTTCGTCGATTCTGGCGTGGTGGCCGGGCCGGAGTTCTTGAAATCGCACTTGTCTGCTCATCTGATTGCGCCCAGCGCGGCCAGACGGATGGTTATCGGGTACATCTTCGGCACCCAGAAAATCGTGCCATTCCCGGGCTTGGAAGAATTGTTGCAGACCAGGAAGCCTGAAGAGGTATCGAAGGCGATCGGCAATGATCCGCTCGGCCTGGATAGCCGTCATCGTGATTTCAGCAAGCCCGGACACGAGATTCGTGGCATGGCGGGAGCATGGGCCCTTGGCTGGAGTCTCAATTTCTCGCTACCCCGGTCGGTCTTCGAGGAAGTCGGTGGCTTTGACGAAGCCTTTCGAGGCTGGGGATGCGAGGACCTTGAGTTCACCTTCCGGGTGTCGCGCAGCGACGTTGATATTGTGCTGTCGCGTGCGTCGTGGGCAATCGAGTGGCCGACCCCCGTGAACATCGTGGGCAACGAGCAGAGCAGCGACTCTAATTTTCTCCGCTTCCTTATGAAACATCGCAATCCAGAGCTTGAGATATGGTACGACCTGCGTTCTCACTTTTCCCTGGATAACTTCCAGCGTGACTACGAGGCGCTCCGCGCTTGGGCAGGCGCGATGCGGTCACTGGACGTGCTCGCCGAACTTGAGGCGGTCGAGCGGGAGATCGGGGCGCTGCCCGCACGAGTGGCGGTCATCGGCTGCGGTGGCAAGCTTCCACAGCATTGGTCGACCGCACTAGCGGTCGACTTCGACGCGACGCAACTGAAACTTCTCAGTGAGAGCACTGGCCGCGCCGGCTGGCACGCTATCGGCCTGGCGACCGGGATACCTGACCAGTCTCTCGATCTTGTCGTGGTGACCTCGCGCATGATCGGCCTCTGGCCTCGCTGGGGTACGGCTGTGCTGGCCGAGGCTCACCGCATCGGCACTGAGGTCCGCGCGCCCTTCCTGGAAGCGAGCCCCGGCCGCCGATGACGGACAGCCCCGCGGACGCACCGGGGCGGTGGCCCACCGCCCCCGGAAGAACGTGGGTGGTGGGCCACCGCCCCATCCAGGCCGGTGCCCGGTTGCCTCAGTCCGGCGGCGGTTTGCGCCACGCGCTGCCCATCGATTCGGCGAAGTACTTCACGCTTTTCCGCATGCCGTCGTCGAGGGACACGAGGTCATTCGGGTCGATGTCGACAAGGGACAGTGTCTGCGTGTCGGCCGTGACGCTATCTCCGGGAACTTCACCCGGCCGCATCGGCAGGTTCAGGATACCGACCTTTTCGCCAGTCAGTTCCGCAGCCAGCTTGTTAACGAGTTCCGCGACCTCGCGGACCGTGTTGTGCAGGACAGGCCCCACCTCTATTGCCTGGTCGAACACTTCGCCTTGAGCCGCGGCCCGCCATGCGCGCACGATGGCATCGGCTACGTCGCTGACATACACCATGTCGCTCACCTGGCCGCCATCACCATAGACCTCAATGGGCATGCCCGACAAGGCGCGGCATACGAACGCGGGCGTGATCTTACGGATCTTGCCTGGACCGAATGGTGCGGCAGCCACCTGCCCCGGACCATAGGCGTTAACAGCACGGACCATGTTGATCCTGGTGCTGCGTTCCTTATTGTACATGTGCACGAAACGCTCGACCGTTGTCTTGGTGATCGAGTAGGTGTTGGTCATCCAGTAGTTGCCCACACAGATGTAAACACCGGGCAGCTGGAACTCCGCCGCGGCCTCTAGCACATGAAGGCTGCCCATGATGTTTGTCACGGTCGCTGGCAGAGGATTGCGGATCGTCTCCTGAGTACCCAGCACGGCGGCGAGGTGGATCCAGCCGTCTACATGTGCCATAGCCTGGTTGACGGCAACCGAATCGCACACATCGCCGAGGAACAGCTCGATGTCATCGAGTGCGATATTGAGCTGGGTCCTCCGGTAATCGAAAATGACTGGCACATAGCCAGAGGCGCGGACCTGCTCTGTGACGTAGCGGCCAATAAATCCGTTACCGCCGGTAATCAGTATTCGCTTCAAGAGTCGCCTCCTCATTCAGCTAGACGGCAGCATTTGATTCCACCTGCCCCTCTTTACCAGGAGAGACAGCCGTCACTGGTCAGATTCTTCAGGCTCAGTTCTCCGATCCGTGCCGGTACCGGATCGAGCGGATTACCGTCCAGATCCAGCTCGGTCAGACCAGCGAACTCGCCAACCCAATCAGGAATATCGCGCAGGTCATTATCGCTCAGCAGCAGCCAGGTGAGATCTCTCATGCCGCGGATAGCGTCCGGCAGCGCGGCAAGCCGATTGCTGCCCAGGCAAAGCCGGGTGATCCTGGTCAGCCGGCGAAGCCAGGCGGGCAGGTCCGTTATGGAGTTTCCGCAGGCATCAAGGTCGGTCAGGCCAGTCAAGGATCCCACCCATTCAGGAAGGTCGCTCAACGCGTTCTCCGATATCTTCAGGGCGACCAGCGATCTCGGCCCGGAGCGCCATTTGTGGATGTCGGCTGGTGTGACCCCTGCGAGTCCGATCATCTGAAGGTACGGCGACTCTGACAGCCATTCGGGGAGCCGCTCTAGCGGATTTCCTGATAGATCGAGCAGGGCAACCTTCAGTTCCCCGAGAAAATCGGGCACCCGCTTCAGGAGATTTCTCGCGAAAGAGACTCGTGTCAGCTCTCCTAGGTCCCTTATTTGATCCGGCAGATCCGTCAGCCGGTTACCCGCTACTTCCAGCCGGCGCAGTGCCCGGAGCTTACCCAGATCAGGTGGCAGGCCGGTGAGTTCGTTGTCGTCGGCCAGCAGGTAGGCCAGCCCGGTCAGGCCAGCCACCTCGGGCGGGATCGCGGACAGGCGATTTCCGCTCACGTTGAGGGCGACGAGCCGGGAGCAGTGCCATAGGTAAGGCGGAAGCTGGGCAAGCTCGCTACCTGACAGGTCAAGTCGCTCAAGGTGGGTCAGGTTCGCCAGCGCGGCCGGCAACTCGGTCAGGTGATTGCCGCCGAGGTCTAGCCGGCGCAGGCGCGGCAGGCGGCCGATCCAGGCGGGTAGGTCAGCTAGGTCGTTTCCTGACAGGTCCAGCCATTCCAGATCTGACAGGTCCGCGATTCCCGCGGGCAGCTCCCGGCAGCCCAGGCCGCGCAGGTCCAGAATCCGTCCCCCAGTGGCCCGCGCATGTTCAAGGCGCGCCGCCAGGGTGATCACCGGAGCGTCCATCGCCACCCCTGGGCCTCGTCGGCCACTTCGGCCCAGTAGGGGTAGTCGCTGAACCGGCAGCCAGCGGGATGCAGTTTCAAGCGCGGGTCCGCGACATCGATGCGGCCCCCCTGCTCATCCACATGACGCAGAAACCGGCGAGTCTCGCGGATAACGGCTGGGTGCGGATGCCAGGTACCCGCCTCATAACGTTCGATGCGCCTGCGCAGCTGACCTAGCGAGGTCCGTGTCCACTTAAAATGATGCACTTGGACATATGCCTGTTCCCGTGGCATAGGGCGGCCATCGGGTACGCCGTGCTGACCGTACAGCAACTGCGCCCGGCCATGCACGAGTACCGCCTTGAGCGGCAGCGCCCGCACCAGTGCGGCGCTGATCGAGCCAGCCAGCGGGAACTGTTTCCAGATCGAGCCGTCCCGGACGCCAGGGAAACTGCCATCGGGGCCGATGCGGTCAAGCAGGCAGCCCATGACATGGTCGTATCCGTGACGGTCGCAGTGATCAACCAGCTCGTCGAGCGGACGGTCGTACACCTGGAACTCATCACTGTCGACCACGACATGCCAGTCATCAGGGTTTTCATCCATGGCATAGCGGACGAGCCTTTGATTGATGGCGTCTTCCCATGGCGACAGGTGGGAGTGGAAGATCGAGATGCCCGCGGCAGCGGCATATGCTTCGACCGCGTGGAACGCGGCGTCCGCGGTCGACTCGGTATGACGAATCAGGAAGAACGACTCGATGCCCAGCGACCGGTAGTGCTCGATCTGATGAGGGAGCAGGGCCACCTCACTGCCACCGATCACGCATACAAGGTGAATTCTCGATTTAGACACTACGTCCTCTAATTAATAGTCGGTTTCTCATGCGTCCGCGTGATACAGCAGCCAGAGCGCCAGCGTCCCGATACCATCGGCGAGGCCGATCGCCGGCGACCAGTTCATACGCTTCCGGGTTCGTTCGCTGGAAAGCGCATCGTGCGATTCTCGTGGTATCTCCCCGGCGGCGGCGTCCTGGAGCTGAGTGCGGGAGATGTCGCCGGCTATGCACGCCGCGAGCTGGCTGGCGGTCAGTGGTCCGGTCGCGCAGACGTCCAGAACGGCGGACCGGGGCTGCGGCCGCGTCACCCGGTCCACGATGTCCGCGACGTCCCAGACATGGACCAGCTGAAACGGCTCAGAGGGCGAGGGATCAGCTCGGACCGGCTGCCGCGCCAGCATGCTCCAGATGAAGTCGTTGAGGGGAGAGTAACCAGCCATCTCCGGTCCGTAGGGCACCGCCACGCGAAGGACGGTCAGTACCGGATCGCCGTCGGCGGGGTGCGGCAGGTCTTCCTCCCCGAAACCGGGACGGGCCGATCCGGCCGCGCCAACATCCAGGTACACGACGTGTCGTATGCCGTCTGCTCTTCCCCGCTCGAGAAGCGGCCCGACCGGTGCTGGTGATGGCGCCTCGAACCGAGGGTCGTTCATATGCACGAGCACATCGGCACCGGTCAGAACCCCGTCTACCTGATGGCCTCGATCGGCCATATCCGCGGCCAGGTAGCGGGCCAGCGGCTGATCGCCGCCGGTGATGGCGACCTTCAAGGCCGGGCGGGCGGCAGGCGGTGAGTGCGCGCCCGCGGTGACCGCCGCGGCCGCGAGCTCACGCATGGGATCGCTCAGCCGGGACAGTTCACCCATCCTGAGACCAACGCAGACCGCCGCCAGCCCCAACGTCTCCAGCGCCTCGCGCACCAGTGCGGCTTCGCCAGTCCGGCGGCCGGCGCCGCCGAGCAGGTAGGCCGCCTTCCAGAACTCTTTGAGCGCCGCTGGCGAGAGCCGGCCATCCACCGCGGCGATCAAGCCAGGCGAACCCTTCGCCAGGCGGTCAAGCGTGCCGAGACACTCGTCCATATCGAGCCCCAGCCGGCTGAAACCCCGCGCGGCTCCGACCTGCCGCCAGCCTCCGCCGGTATCGTCGCGGATGAGGCACTGGGCGACATTGCTTTCGAAAAACGGCACTATCTCCGGAACGAGCATCTGTTCGATGCTCCAGTCGGCGGTCGCGGGCAATGCCGAAAAGCAGGCCGCGCGGCTGAGCATGTCCAGGTCGTATTCGACCGTGCTGGGAACTGCGGCCTGCTCGACCAGGTTAGGGACGGTGAGGTAGGTGGGGACTCCGCTGTCCCGCAGATACCGCGCCATCACGATGTCGTCCGGCCACGCGCCGCCCGCGCGCCGGGCATACGCGGGGAAGGCTCGGCCTGCCGGGCTGGGCAGCAGCAACGCGACCGTGGGCGTATATTCCTCCACCGCGACGGCCCACCGTGCCCCGCCGAGCACACCGAGGCGGACAGCCGCGCCGTTCCTGGATTGCCAGTTCGTATAGAACGCGATGGCGGCGTCCGGCGCCGCGGCCGCGGCCCGCTCGACCTGGCGCATAAAACCGGCCGAGGGCACGGCATCGTCCTCGAGCACCAGATGATGCGTAGAGCCGGCCGGGATCGAGGACCAGGCCTTGATGGCGGTCCGCAGTGCCGTCGGAGGACCATCCGGCTCCGGGTCGATAATCAGATCCAGCGGCTCACAGGCGAGAGTACGCATGAGTGCTCGCGCCATACCGAGCCGCCGCGGGTGAGATATGACCGCACCGCTTAGCTGGACCTTACTCGGGCCGGGGACAGCCATGATCTGCTTCCCTCCCTCGTCTGCTAGTCATCCGGCGGCCTTTCCTGAACAGCACGAACTCGTCGTGCACGCCGATCATGTCCCGCGTCTCGGCGGACTCGTGGACTGGCCGCTGATCGGCCACCTCGTACCCGGCCGCGAGAACATCCGGCAGGAAGTCCTCGCGGCCGCCGTCGAGCTCGGTGCTGAGCAGTCGTTCTGGCGTGTTCGGCACGATCAGCAGCCACTCGACGTCCCGCTCGGCGATCCGGGCTAGCCACCACTTGATCGCGGCGCGCGAGCACTCGGAGAAGCTGTGCACGTTGACCGCCACGGTGTAGTGGCCGGCCAAGGTGTCAACCTCGCTCAGCGGCACGACCCGGACGGTGCTGGGGACCCCGCGGAAACGCAAGTAGTACTCGCAGAGGAACGTCGAGACCGGGACCGCGTCGGTGCAGTCGTACCCCCCGAGGTTCGGCAGCGCATCGGACATCCGGTGGGCCAGCCGGCCGTAGCCGGCGCCGATGTCGAGCACCGTGGGTGCCTTCATCCCGGCCAGGCCGATGCGGTCATTGAGATAGTTGATCTCGTTGATGCTGTCGAGCAGGTCGCGGCTGACCGCGCCGCGCTCGCCGTAGCAGAACGTGAACGCACCGAAGAGGCCGTCCTCATCGAGCTTGCCGAACAGCCCGAGGCTGTCCCGCGACTCGATGTCGAGTAGCGCCAGGTAGTTGCGGGTCCGCGCGCAGCCGCCACGGTACATCCGCAGCTGCCACACGTAGGCGTTGTCGCCACGGAACCACGTGAGGGCGAGGTTCCGCTTCAAGAAGGCGTCGTTCCACTGGGTCGGCACGACCGCGGGGTCGACCGCGGCGTATGCCGCGCGCAGCTCAGTCAGCCGCGGATTGCCGGCCCGGAGGTACTCGGCGGCGTCAGCGGGCAGCGCTGCCTCGTCGTTGTGAGAGGGCTGGAAATACCGTTGCAGCGCCTCGTCGTCGATACGGATCAGGAACAGGCCCTTGCGCGCCAGCAGCGTCTGCGCCTGATTCGTGACCCACTCCCGCACGTCAGCGGCCGGTCTCATGCCAGGACCTCCATAGCGCCGCGTACGCGCCGCCGCGGCTGACCAGTGTGTGGTGGCTCCCGATTTCGATGACGCGCCCGGCATCCATGACCGCGATACGGTCCGCGTCGTGCGCGGTGTGCAGCCGGTGGGCGATGGCGATGACCGTGCGGCCGGTGAGGACGGCCGTCAGGGAACGCTCGATCTGCCGGGCCGCTTGCGGGGCGAGCAGCGCCGTCGCCTCGTCGAGCACGAACGTGCGAGGATTGGCCAGCGCCAGCCGTGCGAGGGCCAGCTGCTGCCCCTGGGCCGGAGTGAGCGTAACGCCACCGGAGCCGACCCTGGTGCCGAGGCCGATGCGCTCGGCCCACTCCCAGGCACCCAGGGCCGCCATGACCTGCCTGAGCTCGGCGTCGCCGGCACCGGGCCTGGCCATGATGAGGTTGTCCCTGAGCGGTCCGCTGAAGACGTGGTACTCCTGCGTGACCAGCGCGACGCGGCCCCTCAGCTGGTCCAGGGTGAGATCGGACAATGACGCGCCGTCGATGGTCACCGAGCCCGAACGCGGGGCATAGACCCCGGCGAGCAGGCGGCCCAGGGTCGACTTGCCCGCCCCGGAGGCCCCGACGATCGCCAGCCGTTCGCCGGGTTCCACTCGCAGGTCGACGTCATGCAGGACATCACGGCCGTCGCGGTAGGCGTAGCTGACCCCGCGGACCGCGACCTGTCCGCGCCCGCGGGGCGGCGGCGGAGCGGTGTCCTGGCGCTGCCGGGCGGGTACGGGGGGTTGCGGCCCGAGCAGGCGAGCCATCGCGGCGCCGCCCACCTGCAACTCGTTCAGCCAGTACAGCAGCGTGTCAACCGGTCCGATCAGCTGCTGTACGTACAGCACGGCGGCGACGACCGCGGCCAGCGTGACCAGCCCGTGAATGTAGAGCAGCCCGCCGATGATCAGCGTGGCCACCACGGGCAGGATGTAGCTGACGTCGGAGACGGGCAGGAACACCGTCCGGAGCCCCAGCGTGTACCGCTGCGCGCCGTATGACACCGCGATGTCGTCGGTCATCCGCGCGATACGGCGGTGCCCGATAGCCAGCGCTTCCACGGTCCGCGCGCCCTCGACGGTGTCCATCAGGCCCTCGGTCATCTGTGCGTACGACGCGTTTTCCCGCAAGTACCCGTCACGGGCGCGGGCGAGGTACCAGCGTGCCGCGAACCACAGCACCGGCACCGACACCAGGGAGGGCAGCATGAGCAAGGGATTGACGAGGAGCAGCGCGCCCGCGGTCAACATGATCGTCGTGGCGGCGAGCACGGTATCCGGCACGGCCTGCCGCACCGCATGGGACAACATGTCCGGATCCCGCGTCGAACGCGTCACCAGATCCCCGGTGCCCGCTTGTTCGGCGACGGGCAGCGGCAGCGCCAGAACGCCTTCGACGAACCGCACCCTGATGCCGGCGAGCACCTTCTCCCCGAGCACGGCGGCGGCGAGCGCGGCCAGGCCCATGAAGGCCGCCTGGGCGACCACGAACAGCAAGATCAGCAGCGCGATCCCGGTGACGTCGCCGGCGCCGCGGCTGGCCTTCTCGACCAGCTCACCGAGCAGTCTGGGGGTGACCAGGCCGGACGCCGCCGCGAGCCCTTGCAGCAGGACGGTGATGCCGAGCGGACGGCGATGCTCGCGCGTGAGCCTGCGCGCGTAACGGCGGACGTCGGCGGCGGACGCGACCGGCAACGCGGTCATGGCTGGTCTCCCTCGCGCGCCACGATGGACCGGTAACGATCGTCCGCGAGCAGGTCGGCGTGCGTGCCCTCGGCGACCACCTTGCCGTTGTCGACGAGGACGAGACGGTCAGTGCGGCTCGACATGACCGGGCTGGTGGTGAAGACGACGGTGGTCCTTCCGGCGCGGTAATCATGCAGCCGCTGCGCTACCCGGGCCTCGGTATGAGCGTCGAGGGCGTTCGTGGGATCGACCAGGACAAGGATCTCCGGGTCGGCCATCAGCGCTCGTACCAGGCGCAGGCGCTGCTGTTCTCCACCGGAGAACTCTCGTCCCGAGCCGGCGATCACCCCGGCCAGGCCGTCGGGTCGCGCCTGGAAGATGTCGTCGGCCGACGCCACCGCGATGGCGGCGCGCAGTGCTCCGTCGTTGTCGCGGGCACGATCGCCGGGATCGAGTTCGGCGCGCAGCCAGCCGGAGAACAGCCGCGCGTCGTTGCCGGTGACCAGGATCCGGTGCCGTATGTCGGCCGCGGGCAGGTCCTTCAGCGCGACCCCGCCGAGGGTCGCGTCAGAATCGGCGTAATTACCCAGCCGGTCCGCTATCACGGCCAGGTCGGCGGGTACGGCACCGGTGACCGTGGTCATCCGCCCGGGGAAGACGACGAGCCCGGACCCGGGATCGACCAGGACGCTGTCCTCGCCGGGCGAGCGGTCAAGGCTGCCGCGGACTGATTCCGGTTCCGCGGTCAGGATGCGCAGCACCCGGCGAGCGGCGACGTGTCCGCTCGTGAACTGGGCGGCCATGCCGGTCAGCCGTCCCAGCGGGATGGTGAGGAACACCGCGTAGGCGTAGAACGCGACGAGCTGACCGGAGGTTATCCGATGCGACAGCACATCGCGGGCGCCGACCCACACCACGGCGAGGACCAGCAGCCCGGGCAGCAGCGTGCGGATGCTCACGAGCACGGCATCGAGGTAAGCGACGCTTACCGCCGCGTCGCGGACCCGGTGCGCCACCGTACGGAACCGTTCGGTGAACAGGGCTTCGCCGCCGATGCCGATGAGGACGCGCAGGCCGCTGGCGGTATCGACGGCCCGGGTCGTGAGTTCTGTCTGCTGCTCCCGCAGCCGCGCCTGACGGTGGTGCATGGGACGCATGCTCAGCCCGGTTGCCCAGGCGATGGCCGGCACGCCCAGCAGGACCAGGAGCCCGAGCTGCCACGAGGTCGCGAGCATGATCGCGGAAACCAGGACCACAGCCGCGAGGGCCGCGATGCCCTGGTCAATCGCGTTCATCACCCCCCCGATCTGCGTGATGTCGCCGACCCCGACGGTCAGGACCTCGCCGGCCGAGACCCGCTTGGTCAACGTCGCGCCCAGGCGGCAGGCCTGCCTGGTCACGAGGTTCATGGTCAGGTATGCGGCACCGAGGGACCCGGTCAGCGCACAGCGGTCGCGCATGATGCTGGTCACCGCCTGGAGGACGCCGAGCGCCAGCACGCCGCCGCCCCATGCGATCAGGTCCCGCTGATCGCGGCCGATGATCCCGGTGTCCACGGCCCGGCCGACGGCGGCCGGGATCAGAGCCTGCGCGGCCATGCACGCGCTGCCGAACAGCGTCGCCGCCAGCACGGGAAGGCGGTACCGGCCCGCGACCCACCGCAGGTATCGCGCGGGCGACCGGCCAGCTCGGACATCAAGCCGCAGGTCAGGATCAGGAACGGCAGTGGCGCGACGATCAGTCATGTATTTCACGGACGAGGACGAACGGCTCTGCTGATTCACATCCTGCCCACGAGCCCCAGTGCTCAGCGGTCGCGCGGATGGCCCGCGCGGACCGCGGATGCGGCCAGGGCCTCTTTTCTGTGGTGTAGAACTCGAATGCGGCGACCTTGTCCTCAACGGTTGATGATATGTCCGAGAACCAGTTAGGGATGAATGTCTGGTCAAACGGCGGCGTCCATTCGATGCCAGACGTCGTCGCGTAGGTCAGCACTCTGCGTACCGGACTTCCCGGGCGCGGACGGGTCGCCACCATGGCCGAATGGAAGACAGTCCGGTGGTCCATGTTGACGTCAGGATGAACGGTGTAGACGGTTTCCGGGCGAAATTCGCTGATCGCGTCCTCGACAATGCGATTAACCTCGACGTGCGGCACGGTGTCCAATCTCATGTCCAGCATTTCGCCCTGGATACAATGCTGGACACCTAGCTTCCGCGCCGCGGCCTCCGCTTCCTTGAATTTTCTGAGCTGAATTTCCCGGTCACCGGGGTACTGAGTGGAGCTGCCCTCTGTCACCCACAGCACGGTAATCTCTGCGCTGTCCCTGATCGCGTGCTTGGCGATTGTTCCGCCCATGCCGAGGATCTCGTCGTCCGGATGTGCCGCGACAACCAGGATCCGGCCAGTGTTCACGCCGCTCTCCTTTCACCCTTGAATACCACGAAGTTGTTGACGACCAGCAGGTCGAGGCCGGTAGCGCTGAACGTGCGCAGCGCATCTTCCGTCGTCGATACGATCGGTTCTCCGCTGACATTGAACGACGTGTTCAGCAGCACGGGAACACCGGTCAGCGCCGCGAATTCCGACAGCAGCCGGTGGTAGAGCGGATGCGAGCTCTCGTGGACCAGCTGGACCCGGGAACTCCCGTCCGAATGAACTACCGCGGGCGCGTCCCGGCGCAGGTCTTCGGCAGCGGGAAAGGCCATCGTCATGAACCGCGAGTCGGTCACCTGAGGGAAGTAACGGCCGGCGGCGGACGCCAGCATCGAGGGCCCGAACGGCCGCCACGGCTCACGTTGCTTGATCGCGGCGTTGACCCGGTCCCTCATCTGCGCTGTCCGCGGATCAGCCAGAATGCTCCGCTGTCCCAGTGCCCGCGGACCCGCTTCGAGCCGCCCCTGGCACCACGCGACGATCTTCCCGTCCGCCAGCGCCTGGCTGGTGGTGCGGCAGATATCCGGGCTTTCCTCGAAACGAGCACCCGCGTTGCGCAGCACCCTGGCGACCGCCGCCGCATCCTCTTCTGGCCCCAGCGCCAGCGTGGTCAGCGGCGCCGGGAGCGCTCCCGTCTGCTGGTAACAGGTGACCAGAGCGGCGCCGGCCGCCGCGCCGCTGTCCGCGCAGAGCGGATGCGCGAAGACGTCCGCCACCTCGGGCATCGCGAAAATCGAGGTGTTCATCTTCACGTTGAGCCCCACGCCCCCGCCGACGCACACATGGCGCAGGCCGGTCTCGCGCACTGCCCACCGGATGAGCCGCCGGACCGTTTCCTCAAGCGCTTGCTGCACCGCGAAGGCGAGGTTCATGTGCCATTCGGTGATGTCCTGCCGTGCCAACCGGGGAGGCCGGCCCAGCAGCTTGACCAGGCGGTCGGTGAACCTTCCTGAATACGAATGCTCACCGTAATGGATGTACGCGGGGTCGAGCCGGAACTCGATTCCGTCCGGGGCCGGCCTGAGCACCTCGCCGACCGCCTCCCGCAGGCTCTTGTCCGGGCTCCCGTGCGCGGCTAGGCCCATCACCTTGTATTCGCCGTCATAGGCATCGAAGCCGAGGTATTCGGTGAACGCCGCGTAGAACCAGCCGAGCGAGTGCGGCATGCGGATTTCTCGCAGCGGTGCCAGCCGGTCGCCCCGCTTGCTCCACAGCACCGTGGTGTGCTCGTCACCCGATCCGTCCACGGACAGCACCACGGCGGATTCGAAGGGAGATTCCATGGCGGCCTGGAACGCGTGCGTGTAGTGGTGCGGTGCGAAATGTATCGGGGGAAACCCCAGATCACCGTATTCCCGCCGCCAGTGAAACTGGTGCAGCCGCTCTTGCTCGCTGACGTGAAACCGGGTCAGGCAGTTTCGCTGCCAGTCTCGCGTGGCCTGGTCAAGGTCCCAGCCCTCGCTCATCCGCGCGAAGAAGCCGCCCATGCGCCCATCGGTGTAAGCGGCGAGGTTGTACCCGATCGATACCGCCGCGATCTGGTCGAGCCGCCTGCCGGCGGCCTCGAGGCAGTACCGCAGCGCCCGGGTCGGGTAATACCCCACCGCATGCTTGTTGCGCACGAACCGCTCTTCTTCGGCGTACGCCACCACCCGCCCGCCGCGAACCGCGGCGACCGACGGGTCATGCGGGCCCTCGGCGGCGATGCCGAGAAAGACCTTGCTATCGGGTGAATCCATACTGCTTGCTCTCCGTATCCGTACCAGACGCCCCGCGGACCTCGGCGATTTCCCCGGCATGGACATGAATCCGCCCGAGGACCTCGCAGATCTGGTCCACCAGCCGTTCGTCCATGTGCAGGTGCAGTGGCACGGTCAGGGCCCTGGCCGCCACCGATTCGGTATTCGGCAGCGCGTCTGGCCGTGCTTGCGGGTGTGCGGGACCCTGTTCGGTCAGGTAGGCGGTCTGCCGGTGGACCGGCGGGTCGTAGTACCGCCGGGTCGTTATCCGCTCCGCTCCCATCGCCGCGGCGACCGCGTCCGCGTCGATCCCGAACCTCACCGGGTCGATGATCAGGGAGAAATCCTTGAACGTGCTGGTCGCTCCCGCGGGTACCCGCTGGAAACCGATACCCGGCACGCCGGCCAGGCCGCGGCGATACCGGTCGGCCAGTTCCCGTCGGCGAGCGAGCCGGGCGGGAAGGCGGTGGAGATTATTCCGGCCGAGCGCGGCGGACAGCTCGGGCAGCCGGCCGCTCAGGCCGATGACCAGGCTGTCGAAGTTGCCGGGATTGCCGTACTCACGCCCGATCCGGACCTCCCGGGCGAGATCGCCGTCGTCGGTGGTCACGATGCCGCCCTCGCCGCTGGTGAACGGCTTGGTCGGACTCAGGCTGAAGACCTCGGCGATGCCCTTGGTCCCGGCCATCGCGCCATCGGCGTAGCTCGCCCCGAACGCCGGAGCCGCATCGAAGATGAGCGGCACACCGCGCTGGGCGGCCAGCCCGGCCAGCGCGTCGCCATCGCACGGCGTGCCGAAGGTATGGACCGCCAGCACCGCGGCGGTCCCGCCGGTCATCGCCGTCGCGACCGAGCTGGGCGCCAGCGTGAAGGCGTGCGCATCGACGTCAGCGAATACCGGTCGGAGGCCATTCCACCGGATCGCGTGGCCGCTGGCCATGAACGTGAAGCTGGGCAGCACGACATCCCCGTGCAGGCCCAGGCACCGCAGCACCAGCATGAGCCCGGTCGTGCAGCTCGACACCGCGACGGCGTGCGCCACCCCGGCGAACTCGGCCACCTCGGCCTCGAACGCGCTTACCTGCCGGCCCTTGGTGAGGATTCCCGAGGAGAGGATGCCCTCGAACCTCTTGCCCAGGTCGTCATCGACCTCAATCGTGGGCCGGGCTAGCGGAACATCATCGCTCAGGATCGGTTTCCCCCCGAGCAGGACTGGTCGGTCCTGGGTCATGGCGTCTCCTTCGCTGCGAAGCGTTCTTCAGGACATCCGGGCTGTAGAGGCGATGGGCCTGGACGAATGCGAACTCGGCGAGGTACTGCCGGAATCTGTCCTCCGGCTCGACGGTGAGGTTGAGCATGGCCCGGTTCGCGATCACCGCGGGGGATTCCAGCATCCGCACGGCGGCGTCGATGGCCGCGCCCACCTGTGCCTGCGGGACCACCTCATCGCACAGCAGGCGACCTTCCTGTGTATCCGCGAAGATCTTGTAACCGCCGAGGATGATCCGCCGGGCGAGCCGTCCGCCGGTCAATCCGGCCAGCCGGAAATTGGCGACGCCCGGCACGATGCCTTCCTGGGCGGCGGGGAGACTGAGGTAGGCGTCCGCGGCGGCGATCACCCAGTCGACGGCCAGGGCCACCTGCATGCCGCCGCCGATCGCGAACGAGTCGATCGCCGCTATCCAGGGCTTGTGGATGGCCGGGCCGCCGCCGTTTGCCGGGCTCCCGTTTGCCGGGCCGGCGTTCGCCGGGCCGGCGGCCAGCAGGCCGCGCACGATCTTGCTGAGGTAACCGAGTTCTCGCCCGATCAGGAATTCGGCGAAGGAAATCTTGCCGTCGCGGAGGTGGACGAGGTTGAGGCCCGCGCTGAAGACGCGCCTTCCCGCATACCGGGGGTGCGTCATGAGGCCGCCCCGCAGCACGCCGACCCGGACGCCGTCGTCGAGCAGGGCTAGGTCAACCGCGGTCTCAAGATCCGCCGTCAGCGCGTTGTCCTCGGCGTTGAGGCTCGCGGGGTTGTTGATGGTGAGGTGCGCGGCCCTTCCCTTCCTTTCGATCCTCACTGATCCGAGATCCACCCGCCCCGCCTGCCGGAACTGGCCGGCCAGGGTACGTCCTCGCGCGGTCGGCAGCCGCATGGCCCGCATGAGGTGCGCCCCCGCCGCCGGTGAGCGCAGCAGGCCGCGGACGAAGATGCCCTGATCGATCTCGCGTCCGTCCTTGTACATCTGGACGGTCTCGTTCTCGGCCCGGAGCTGCGCCTCGTCCGGCACCAGCCCGGGGAAACGCGCCGTGGCCGCGGACAGCAACTCCGGCAGCCGGCGGTATTCGGTCCTCCCGTCGGTGAGCGCGTCGTACACCTGGTCGGCATGGGTGTTGATGAACCGGTCACGCTCGTCCCGGCACGCGCCGAAGATAAAAGCCGCGAGCAGTTGCTGCTGTTCGTCGCGGTGCTGCCTGGAAGGCAGTTGCGAGATGAGCTGTTCGCCCTCGGCCGTGTACCGGGCCAGCCCGGCCGCGTCAGGATCGAGTGCGGCGGCCGGCCACGGCGCGGTGGCCCGCCACCGCTGCGCCGCGGCGGCCAGGAGGCCGGCGTTTTCCTTCACCACCGGGCCAGCGCCATTTCGATGCTCGATCCCGGTCCCATCGTCATGAAGACCCCGTAGTCTCCCGCGACGGCGATTCTCTCCTCGAGGAGGCGCTCATAGGAGAACAGGAACGACCCGCTGGACACGTTTCCGAAATCTCTCAGCACGCTCACGGTATGGCGGGTGTCATGGCGGGAGAGGCCGAGATTCACCCGGACCGCGTCGATGACCTTCTTGCCGCCGGAATGCAGCACCCAGTGCGCGACATCCGGCTGTCTCACACCCGCATCGGCCAGAAGGCACCCGATCGCGTGTCCGGCATGCGCCCCGACCACATACGGCACCTCGGGATCGAGGAAGAAGCTGAACCTGCCCTGCTCGTCATCCCAGTCGTAACGCATCGCGTCCGCCGCTTCGGGAATGATGTAGCTGGAGAATCCGAGCAGCGCCGGGCCGACGGCGTCGTCGTCCTGGCCGGCCACCAGGCTGACCGCGGCCGCGCCGTCGCCGAACAGGCTGTTGACGACCGCGGTGCGCACGGTGTCATCGACCACGTAGGCCGCCGAGCACGCTTCGATGCAGATCATGACCGCTAGCTGGCCCGGGTGCGTGCCTGCCCATGACGCGGTGACCGCGAGGGCGTTGAGGCCGGCGTTGCAGCCCATCCCGACGACGTCGAGCCTGGAGCAATGACGGGACAGGCCGAGGTCCTTGATGAGCAGCGCGCTGAAACCCGGGCTGATAAAGCCGGTCGATGAAACGCAGCACAAGTACCGCACGTCGGCCAGCGACGCGCCGGCCCGCTTGAGGCACGCGTGAAGCGCGTCACCCCCCATCGATAGCCCGCTCGAGACATGCTTGCGCAGGAGTTCTCCCTGGGTCTCCCGTCTCGGCATCCCGTCCGCGCCCGGCGGCGGCAGCACCAGGCTGCGGCGGCTGATGGCGCTATTGCGGAATATCGACCGGACCCGCGGATCGGTGATGCGGAAAATCTCCAGCAGTTCGTCCTGCGTGTAGGAAACCGGAGGCAGTGCCGTGCCCACCGCCGTGATACGCGTCGTGCTCAACTGAGGTAGTCCTCAGGTCCGCCGTCCCGGACCGTGTCCAGGGTGAAGCAGTGAAATCCGCCGCCGAACAGCCGCCGGTGCCGGTGACGCACGGGAACCACGGTGAACCCGTGCCGTTCCAGGGTGCTCACCAGTTCCGGGCACGCCTGGTTGACCAGCACCGTGCCCTCGTCGATCGACAGGACATTCAGGTCTATGAACGGGCTGGTGAGGACGAGATCATCGTCGTCGTACTGCGGGAAGTTGTTCACCGTGGGCAACGGCGGGATGATCATGTCCCAGGTGCGCAGCGACTCCGGCAGGAAGTCCGCGACTTCCTTCGACCGGGCCAGAAGCGTTCCCGGGCGCAGGGCGAGGAGCATGCTGTCGATGTGGCTGTCGCTCAGGCGGTACACCCGGTGGATACGGAACCGGCCCTCGAGGTGGCGCTCCAGCCAGTCACAGGCCATCGCATGATTCTCGGTGGAAACGTTGACCACGAGGTCGCGGCCGAGCCTGAGGCACTGCGCGCCGTCAAGCATCATCTCGAAGCCGACATCATACGGTGACGGCCGCGGATCCTTGATGGGCTCCACCGGGCCGCCGACATTGCTGTTCGCGTACGAGGGATCAAAGGACGCGTCGGTCATCAGCGGCCTCGGCATGACGGTCCACCGCGCGCCTCGCCGGAAGTAGTCAGCGAACACCGGGGTCAGAAACTGCGTTTCGAAATACCGCGACCTGATCATCGGCGCGGTTTCGATGATCTCGTCACCGGCGATGAGCGTGTTGTCCCGGACATTGAGCGGCGGCACCACCGCGGCTGACCAGGCCGGTGTCCTGACCTCGGTCGTGGCCGCGTCAAGGGGGATGGGCCGGTGCACCTTCACCGACAGCGATTCCAGGGTCTTGACTATGCCGTCGACATCCTCGATCAGCTCCTCCGCGTACCGCTGCTTGATCGGGTGGCGGAGCGGACCTCGCTCACCTGAATCCGCGGACTTCGGTGCCGCGAGCCGGGGATAATACCATTCCGTCCGGATAATGTTGTCGTGAAAGAACAGGTCGAACGATAGTTCCCTGTCGTGTGAGGTGTAATTATCCGCGGAACCTACGATCACCTCTCTGAGGGTTGACCATTCATCATAGCTGTTAAGCATCATCTCCTGTCCCTCCACTCTTAGCTCTTGACGCCGACGATTAGTCCGTGCTCGTGCGGAAGACCGGTGAATGACCTGATCGGATGGAAGCCGGCCTGCCGCAGCCAGTCTTCATAATCGGCCGCTGGATAGGCCATTCCATGACCGGTGGCGAGGACATTCAGGTAAAGCGACAGCCGGGCGGCCTGCTCGCCGCCGTCCTCGTTCCCGGTCGCGTTGAACCCGTACAGGAACAGCCTCCCCTCCGGCGGCAGGACGTCGTATGCCTTCGAGAGCAGGGTGAGTATCTGGTCAGCGGAGAAGACCTCGAGGACATGGCTGAACAGGATCGCGTCGTGGCCGGGGGGAAACGGGTCCTTGAACAGGTCGCCTGGATGCAGCCGGACACGCTGTGCACTGCCGTCCGCCGGCGTGACCTCGGCGAGCCAGGTCACGCTGGGCAGGTCGAAGACAGTTACCTTCATTTCCGGATACCGAGACTGCAGCTGCCGGCCGGTTGTCCCGTCGCCGCCGCCGACATCCAGCAGCGACAGGACAGAAGAGAATTCCGGGTTACCGAGCAGCGCCGGCATGGA
>Ga0126381_100001459_pt1 | contig 25422 bp, 19 predicted proteins | sample PanSoiMetPlot_28_FD_96465 | JGI IMG/M metagenome (GOLD analysis project Ga0126381, IMG submission 96465) | Tropical forest soil microbial communities from Panama - MetaG Plot_28 | ecosystem: Environmental > Terrestrial > Soil > Tropical forest > Bulk soil | place: Panama | collected 2016-02-17 | reverse complement strand
GCTCAACTTGTTGCCAGTAGCCAGAAATTGATTTTTGAACCAACCTTCCGCGAATCAGCAGAATACCGTTTCAATGTCTGCGGAACTTCGGTCTAGATAACCTGGCCGGGAAAGCGGCTGTTAGCTGCTCATTCCCGGCCCTTTTCGTTTGCGACGTGGCAAATGCCGTCGGGCGCTGGAGCTCGCCAGCTGCTAGGACTCCAACTGTGGGGCTGGGACCAGACGCAAGATCTTTCCGCGCCGGCGATTGGGCAAGCTCACGCCAGCAAATTGTTTCCGGGAGACGTATTCCTGAAACGCCGCCGGCTCCATGAGCAGGCGCAGTGCCGCCTGACGAGACTCGAAAAAAACCCTTTGTAACGGGTCAGTGGGGCTGTCGGATCCGGTCTGTAAACGCTCGATGCGAATCACAGCTCGATCGATCACCGAAGCAAGCTCAATGCCGATTTCAGCCCGGCGTTCCTCCTGTAGACGCCGCTTTGCCTTGGCCGGGGAGCACCACGTCGGATTTCGATTGGATTCTTGTGGCCTGCCAAGCTGCAATACTTCACATAGGTGGGCTTGAATTCGTGTCTCAGCGCGCCTTGAGTTTGTCTCGACCTCCCGCTTGTCGAGCGTATATTCGGCAAACGAATCTTCCTCAATGCGCCCGTGGACGCCGGCCTCCTCAAACGCCTCTAGGGCAGCGGTTTGCGCACGCGTCAGGCCTGGTTCGAGTCCACCTTTAGGGAAAGTCCAGCGTCCTTTGCGGGTGCGGACCAAAAGAAATTCGACACCCGAGTTGCGGATGCGATAACAAACTGCGGCGACCTGCTGCCGCGGTTTCTTAGATTGGCTGGCGATACGAGTTTTAGCGGGTAAGTGTCGTGAACTTGCCCGAGATCCGTCCAGGTCGAGACTGCGAGCACACATGGAAGCAGAGTGCACGATGTGATGGACGATAGCTAGAGCACAATTTGGTTCAGGGGAACGGGCTCCTTCCTTATCGATGGCTCGAAGAAGTTACCCGAATGAAACCTTACTCTGGGCGGGATTGCTTGAAGCATGATTTTGGTCCCGCATCTTTCTACATACTTGTGTCTGAATGGTATTCAGGACAGCATGTTGATTCTGCCTTTATCTGCCTGTACCGGCCATCGGGGAACGACTTTGGAAAACTCATACTGCCTTCGCTGTAATAGGGAACTCGATTTAGGACAGAAGTCAGTTACCATGTATATGTTTGCGCAGACCGTTGGAATTCGGCCTCGCCAGAAGTCAACAGCGCAGCGGATCTCGTTCTGCCCCCAGTGCTCGGTTTCGCTGGCCATGGGCCCTCCCCCTGAAGGCGCCCTCAACGTAGCCGCCTGGCAGATGATTCGCGACCTGGTCAGTTCGGATCCCTCGCTGAACCACGCAGCCTGGGAGGCCCTGCGGCGAATTGCCGGAGTCTTGACCTCCGACAACGGTGACGCTAACGGTAGGAAAGTGGTCGGTGGTTACCTCGAGTTCTGACGGCAATCAGAGGAACGCCTAATCGGTGGCCGAGCCTATGCTACGGTTTTCACGAACTGAAGAGCGACGGAATGGTTTGCTGCTAGGGTCTTTGGGGCCGCTTTTCCTTGTCGCAACTGCGTTGCGCTTGGATCGCTGATAAGCTTAAAAACATCATGGCCCATCTTGCGGCTATTACAGAAAAAGGTATCGGGCTCGCCTACTGGATGCAGGCGGCCTTGGATCTGTCGGAAAAAGTGGCCGCGAATTTCGCCTCCGACCCGGTCCACGATCTCAGAACCGCGCTTCGCCGTTGTCGCTCGCTGGCCGATGGCATCCGGGTTTTTGATCCCGATCCGGGATGGAAGAAGATGCGCCGGTCGGGAAAACTGCTATTTAGCAGCCTGGGCGAGCTGCGCGATATCCATGTTATGCGGGAATGGGTGGAGAGGCTTGCGCCCTCTGGGGATACGTCAGGCAAGGCACTCGATGCATTCTTGGCCGCTCAGGAGGAGAAAGCAAAAGCAGCGGCAGCGATCGCGCTCGAGCATTTTGATCGCAAGCAATGGAGATTTTGGGCTAGTGAGCTGCCCCGTCGGTCGGCGCGGATTCCGGTCGATAGCCCATTATTGGCCCATCTTGCCCTGGAGCGGTGGCAAGAGGCTTACGAACTTCACCGCCAGGCTTTACGCAACCGCTCCCAGGTCGCCTTTCATCGCTTGCGAATCGGGCTGAAGCGTTTTCGTTACACCCTGGAAAATTTTCTACCCGGTTGGTACGGCCGCTGGGGGGAGGATTTAAAAAAACTCCAGGACCTGTTAGGCGACGTGCACGATCTGGATGTGCTGTGGCAAACCGCGGTTCGCATGAAAGTATTTCCCGATGCCAGCTCCCGCAAACATTGGCGCGGCCGGATAATCGAAGAGCGCCGAGAGCGGCTGGACTCGTATCGGGGAAAGATGGTCGGCAAACAATCGCTATGGCCGGTCTGGCGCAGTAGCCTGCCGCCGGCCGACCAGCTTCGCTCCCTCGCCCTTGAACGACTTCAGGTTTGGGCCTCATTCCTCGATCCCAGGATTTCGCACGCCGAGCACGTAGCGCAGCTCGCCAGCCAACTCTTCGACGGCTTGCCGCCGGAAGGGATTCTCCGCCCTCCGAAGCGGGAAATCTTTCGGGATATTCTGTTTGCCGCCGCCTATCTTCATGACGTGGGCCGCTCGAAGACCAACAAGGGGCACCACAAGGCCTCAGCCCGCTTGATCCGAAAAATGGGTCCGCCACTTGGCTGGAGCAGCGATGAGATGTACACGGCTGCAGCCGTGGCCAGGTATCATCGAGGGGCGTTACCGAGAGAAACCCACAGCAGATTTGCCGCGCTCCCAGCAGTGAAACAGCGCGTAGTGGAACTCCTGGGGGGCATCTTACGTCTTGCCTGCGCCTGTGACTGGCAACACGACAATCAGATACGGAGTATCAGCGTCGAAGCGCCCGATCCTGTGTTGAGGATTCGCGCCGAAGGGTACAGCGAGTATACTGCTCTGGCCGAGCATCTGGCGGGTGCAAGACATTTGCTGGAGCTGGCCTGCCACCGGCCGGTTTTCATATTGCCGGCCAATGGCGGGAGCGAGATTCACGTCGCTTGATCAACCGGTAGTCCCAGGCGTCACTACGGTTAACAGCCCATTCCACGATAGCCGAAAAGGTGATTTCCGCATGTTGCGTGAGGCGCGGAGCAGAAAGGTGCTACGCAGGAAACCAGTGAGCGTTCGCAGCCGCGAGACCCACGGCTTGACAGAGTTGGCACTGCGGGCCTGTCTGGTTGCGAGCGATGCGGCATTCAACGTCAAAGATTTCTTGATTAACTCCTCTCGCATGGCTCTGTTGGCGGTACGGGACTGCGAAAAGGAGCTCGATCGAATCGAGCGCGAGATTGATGAACAGTTGCCGGCGGCGATCACCCAGGTCACAGAACCGGAGGCGCGCGAGTTGCTTGCCTGCTTGCGATTTAGTAACGAGCTGGAACGGATCGGTGACCTGCTATGGTGGGTAGGCCAGCGCACGCAGTCATTCGAGACCCGGCTGGCGAAAGCGGATTCGCAACCGCTGCTGGAAATGCTGGGCATCGTCGAAGAGATGCTCCGTCAGATACGCGAAAGTTTCACGCAACGGGAGCTCGAACCAGCCAGCTACGTATTGCGGGCCGATCGTGAAATCGACCGGGTTTACCGGTCGATGTTTCGCCGTCACCTGGAAACTGACGATCAACAAAAAAAACAGCATGGGGCAGACGTGCTGTTGATGGCGCAGGCCCTCGAACGAGCAGGCGATCACGCCACCAATCTGGCGGAAGAACTTTTTCGCTTAATTGAGGGGCGCAGTTTGCGCCACAGCCCCAAGAGGCAGGTACGAGACTAAGTGCGATGCTCGTCCTAGAGTACCGCCATTTACTCATGCCCTCCATCGCCCTTTTCGATCCAGCCTTTCGACGCGACATTCCGCCAAGCCGCATGTAACGCGGCTTTTACCTGGCCTGGCGAAGCCGCCCGCAGTCGGATGCTCGTACATCCCCGGCCCCCCAGACTCCTTGACAGGAGTAAAAGCCACCGAGTAGCGCTCGACAAATTGCTGTTGCTGTTCTGGTGTCAGTTTGGCCATGCCCCAACCAGAGTCGGGATAACCTAGAGTGGCAAAGATCTTCTCTCGCACCCGGAAATCTGGGGGTGGCCCATGTGCGCCTTCTCGACGGTTTCGGGTAGGCTTAGCGCCAAATTACGAAACTGAGCTGGTGTCATTTGTTTCCTCGCAGGATCAGGACAAGGAGTCTCAAGACCACTGGTCGGTCGCCGTTCTCTTCACGAGACCGATTTTCGCCGAGCCGCCTCAGCTAACGATTGTAGAAATTTGACCGCCGAGACTGGGAGCTCAAACTTCGGGAACGTGGTTTAAGTGCTCGGTGGCGCGCACCAGATATTGGCTGCGAGTAATTCCCGAATAATCGCGAAAATCATGGATGAAGTGGGCCTGATCGTAGTATCCACAGGTTAAAGCGACGTCAGCCCAATCGACTTCGCGGGTTTCGTGCACTTTGTGCAGAATGCGTTGGAACCGCCGCACCCTACAGAAAGCTTTCTTGGTCAGCCCTACCTGTTCATGGAACAACTGGATAAAACGGCGCTGGCTCATTCCTATGTCTGCAACCACTGATCCCACACTGACCCGATGCGGGTAGCGGCAGAATTGTTGTTGCGCAAAGGCCACGGCGCGATGCAAGCCGAGGGGGCGGACCAGTTGTAGTAGCAGAAACTTTTCGCTGAGAAGAAACATGTGAGCGATGGTCGGCGCAGCCAGCAGCCGCTCCCGTAGCTCATCGCCAGCCCTTCCCCATAGGCACAGTAGGTCAATCGTCTGGTTTTCCATTTCCGAGGCGGGAAGACGGAAAAAGGGAAAGGTGCCGTCCGGTTGAAACTGAATGCCGAATACCCGCTCTTCTTGTACAGTGTCAATGACGAAGGATTTGGTGCGCGCGCCGGAGAGAACCGCTTGGCCATACACCTGGTAGCGGTTCAGGTCGTCCGGATCGTAAATTCGCATCCAGTCATCGCGCAGATTGAAGACCATGCTCGCCTCGCCATTTGGCATGAGCCGTTCTTTGCTGTGGGTTTGTGGCGCACCTTCCCAATACCAAAAGCACTTTCGAATGACGATAGAGGCGGCGCCGGGATGTATCTGCGAGAAACCACCGTCATGAAAGGTATTCTAAACGGGCGCCGTTTGCCGGGGGAGCCTAACCAAAGCACTAGCTGGCCGAGGTAATGGTTACCGCGGTCTTCTCTTGAGAATCGTCATTTATAGGGATGCCGCGTCCCTCGGTGATCGACTGAATCGAGAAAGCGTTCGAGAGAATTTCCCGCGGTCCTATCCTGCCTTGGCAAGATTGCTCTCGTCGGCTTCCCACCTAGCATCGCTGAGCACGCGCTGGTACAACTCGATATAGCGCTTGACCATGCGCTCGACCGAGAAATTCTCTTCAACGTAACGCCGCACCGATGCCGGATCCAGATTTAGGTCTCGCACCCGGTTGCTCATCTCCCGCACCGACCTGCAGAGAAATCCAGAAACCCCATCGCGTACCACCTCAGGAACAGATCCGCCCGGCATGGCGAGCACGGGTGTGCCACAGGCCATAGCCTCCACCATTACCAACCCAAACGGTTCGTTCCACAAAATGGGGAACAGCATGGCCATCGAGTTTCCCAATAATTCGTTTTTCGCATCGAGGTCAGCCAGCCCTATGTATTCCACCAGCTTGCCATCAATTTGCGGCCGGATCTTCCTTTCGAAGTACTCGCGATAGATCGGTTGCACGTCCCCGGCAATTTTGAGCGGAATTCCCGTACGCTTGGCCACATCAATGGCCAGGTGTGTTCCCTTAATCGGAGCGATTCGGCCAATGAAACTAAAATACGATTGCTTCTCCGTCACCAGATGATACTTCGATACATCGATCCCATGATGAATGGTGTGCATTTTGGGCATGGACTCAGTTTGTCGTTGGGCGTCGCTGATGCACACATATTGCACCTGGGGATAGTGGGAGTAGTATTCGCTCAGGTAAGATTCATGTGGACCGTGCAGTGTCAGGACCATGCGCGGCTTCACAAAACGGGTGAAGGAAATTCCTGCCGCCGATTGCACATGGATGATGTCACAATCCTTCTCGCCATCATGAATGGACCAGGCGGAGTGGTTGAGCTCACGTATCCACGCCTGCTCCGGCTCTTTAATCGGCCATTGTGCACCTGGATAGAGTGAGCGGCGCTCCACGTTCACCGTCGATTCACCGTTCGTGTACACCACCACACCAACACCCTCTCGGCGAAGACCTTCAGCCAAGTGACCCACAAACAATTCGGTTCCGCCATAACCGGGAGGAGGCACGGGAATAAAGGGAGCAGCGACCAGAGCAATTTTCAACCGAGACACCTCGGAGCGAGCAGTTGATTCGATCTGTCTGCCCTGAGATGAAGTCAAGGTTTGGGTGGTTGTAGGTCGTCATCTGGACCAGCAATCTGTTTATTCGACGGCCCAACTAAAGCAAGCGTGCAGCAGATCCGCACCGGCACGCATTCGGTCAAAATCCAACCAAAATCCCCGTAAGCGGTTGATTCTACTTCGAGGCAATGGTAGGGCCGTCTCCTGGCTTCGGTGCGAGGCTCTCGGGATCTGGCGATGCCGCTAAGAACGCCCCCCGGTCGTCGCCCATTTGCTTCGAGCCGAGCTTCCAGCCCCCATCCACCTGGGCTCGGTCAGCTTGCCTAAACGTTTGGGCTGAGCGAAATGAACGCGCTTTCCGGGTTGCGCGTGGCGCCCGAATCTCATACTGCTACAGCGCTGAGCGGCAAAGTTACAAACGAACCATCTCTGCATCTCCTCTTTTGCGCCCGAGCACGATATGTTTGTCGTCATTCAGGTGTGGCTCGCGTTTGGAGGGCAGTTGCGCAATTTATACATTCATACAGGTCGTATTGGAGCGGGGAGAGCAAGGAATGGAGTGTTTCGTCTGCATTCATTGTCATTTTTATCAACCGCCTCGGGAAAACCCATGGCTGGAGGCTGTCGAGTCGCAGGATTCCGCGCGTCCGTATCACGATTGGAACGAACGCATCGCCAAAGAATGCTATCTTCCGAACGGAGCTGCCCGGATCTTAGACTCGGGAACTCGCATTGCGAAGATCGTCAATAACTATGGACGAATAAGCTTCAATTTTGGGCCCACATTGTTGTCGTGGATGGAACAATGTACGCCTGATGCCTACCACAAGGTACTAGAGGGTGACCGGGAAAGTCAGAGTCTTTTTTCCGGGCATGGTTCCGCTTTAGCCCAAGCTTATAACCACGCCATTCTGCCGCTGCTAAACACCCGCGACAAACGTACCCAGATCCTATGGGGAATTAAGGATTTCGAGTACCGTTTCGGGCGTTATCCCGAGGGCATGTGGCTTCCTGAGACCGCAGTAGACACGGAAACCCTGGAAATGCTCAGCGCCGAAGGAATCAAGTTCACGATTCTGGCTCCTCGTCAGGCGGGACAAGTACGCCTAGACCAAGTCTCGCCATGGATTGACTTGAAGTATGGTGTCGATTCGCGTCGGGCATATGTCTGTCCTCTGCCCTCAGGCCGGAGCATCGCAATATTTTTCTACGACGGCAGTATTTCAAATGCCATAGCCTTTGAGACTTTGCTGCTCAGTGGGGAGAATTTTGCCCGACGTTTGCTCAGCCGTTTTGATCCCGAGGGTGACTCCGCTCAGCTCATCCACGTGGCTACAGATGGGGAAACTTACGGCCATCATCACCCTTATGGCGATATGGCACTGGCCTATGCGCTGGACTATCTGGAGAGGAATCATTTGGCTCGCTTGACCAATTACGGCGAGTACCTTGCGGTCAGTCCGCCGAATCAGGAGGCCCGAATTCGCGAGCGGACATCATGGAGCTGCATGCACGGAGTCGCCCGCTGGGAAAGCAACTGTGGCTGTAACTCGGGAGGGCACCCGCACTGGAATCAACAATGGCGCGGGTTGCTGCGCAAAGCTTTCGATTGGTTGCGCGATGACCTGGAAGCGCCGTTCGAGACTGAAGCCAACAAACTCTTGCTCGACCCATGGCTGGCCCGAGATGAATATATCGCCTGCGTTTTGGACCGTTCGGGTGCTCAGGTGCAAGGCTTCTTGGCAAAGCATCGCAGCCATAGTTTATCCCAGGAAGAAGAGGTTCGTTCTCTAAGGCTGCTAGAGATGCAGCGCCACCTGATGCTGATGTACACCAGTTGCGGATGGTTCTTCGACGAGCCAACAGGTCCTGAGACCGTGCAGGTACTGCAATATGCAGGCCGGGCTGTTCAACTTGGGCAGCAGTTATTCGGAGGAGATCGCGAGCAAGAGTTTCTCGAACGATTACAGCCGATCGCGAGCAATATACGTGAATTCGGAAACGGGAGAGACATTTTCGCGCGCTTCGTTCAACCCGCCATGCTGGACCTGCCGGGCGTCGCGGCACACTATGCCATTAGCTCATTGTTTGAAGGCTATCATCGCTCCCAGTCGATCTATGCCTATCACGCGCAGCTTCATCAGGTTCGCACGTTCGAATGCAGGGACCTCAAACTGGCTTGCGGAACAGCGCAGATTTCCTCTTGCGTGACTCATGCTCAGGTGGTTTTCAACTTCGCCGTAGTCTACGCCGGCGGGCATAAGTTGCAAGCTGGAATCTCCCAGCTCCATGGTGACTTCGAGCAGTTCATTGCCGATTTACGACTTTGCCTATCAGAACACCAGTTTGCGGTGGGCGCCGACCTATTCGATCAATATTTCGGCCGAGAAGTGTACTCTTTAAAGTCTTTGTTTCATGATGAACGCCAGCGCATCGTCACTCAAATTGTCGATTCAACGCTGACGGACATCGACAAGCTTTATGGCGAGGTTTATGAGTACAACACGGGCCTGATTGACTTCCTCCGCGAACTGTCCATGCCGCTCCCTGCGATTCTTCGCGTTTCTTCCGAGTTCGTGCTCCATAGGTCGATTCGCCGTTTGCTGACCAGAGAGGAGATCGATTTCAAAGGCTTGAGCGATCTGCTCGAAAGGGCCAGGACGAAGACCATAGCTTTAGACGCTTCGATCAAGTGCGACTTCACGAAACGTCTCGACCAGCTAATCGAGCGATGGTCCAGCGATCCATATCGGCTGGAAACCATTTCTCAGCTCGAATCTCTGATCTCGCTTATGCATAGCGCCCCGTGTGAGGCTGATCTGTGGAAAGCTCAAAATATGTATTACGGGTTGATGGTTCAACTCTCGTCGCGCAAAACATCGCAGGTCAGTCCCCACTGGGTATCTCGCTTCGTGAGTCTCGGCGAGTGCCTGGGAATGGCGACAGCTCCCTGGTCCAGTGCAAAGACCGATGTCACTAGCGACGAGGCCACGAACGCGCTGTCAGGTCTCGAGGTAGCATTGCCGGACTCCATTGAGTCGGTGTGCACGGTTGTGACGTAGCATGCCGACTCCCTGATGGGAATGCTCTTTCCTGCCAGCATTGACCGGCCTCTCGCATGGGTAAGAAAAAGACTACAGCCAGTTCTTGCCTACTGAGCAGAGCGAGCTCGGAGCTTCCAGATTGAGATCGCGTCCCGCCTCGAACTAAGGCGTGACTCCGCTGGCGTGAATCTCAATCTCGACCGACTCGCTGACCCTGAGAAGCAACCGACTGGGATTTTTCATGCCCCACCTGACGTATGGGACGGTAAAGTGGCTATCGGCAATCCAGTGGTCGGGAAACATTTGCATTCGAACTGGAATGGTGAGCTCATGTTGGGTGCCGTGAATGGAAATGATGCCGTGAACCTGCACGGTTGACATCCCGGAATTCGACAGCGGACCATCCACCCGATCAGGCTGGAACCCAATTTCTGGGTACCGCGCACTCTCCAAAACGTCGCCCTGCATGTGCCGATCGCGTGTACGATTGCCACTGCGGCCAGATGTGGCGTCGACGATAAGCGCGCCGCGTAGGAGGGAAGTTTTCGTATCGTATTCGAGGTCACCGCTCTTCAAATTGAAGGAGCCGTGAATGGTGTGCAAGGTGTCGGCGATGGTGAAATTGATAGTGGTCTGAGCGGGAGCAAACCGAAAGGCTAATTCTCGCGCCTGTGCGTTGGCGAGAGCGGGAGCCTGGATGAGAGATCCAGCTACGGCGAAGAGACAAATTTTCCTTAGGCGAATCGGTCCCAACTTCCCGCCGAGAAACATGGTCTGTTTTGGCTCCCAGGATCTGCGGATGACTTCATTCATCAACGGCGAACCACACCAGAGACCAGGCACCAATAAGTTTCTCGCCCCCGCATTGTGTTGCAATTTGGGATCGGCTTCAGCTCTCGAACCTCTACTACTGTAAATTGGCGAATTGGACAATACCAGTCAATGCTCAGGATCGCAAAATACGCTCTAGCAATCGCGATCGCCGTCGCACTCCTCGCCTACGCAACCGATTATGCTATCCTGCGCTACCGAATTGCCCGAAACCGCTCCCCTTACAATAAGGTCACCATCCTGGTCTATTACGCAATCCAGGAGAAGGGTAACAGAACCGAATATGCGTCCCCCTCAGAGCACGAGCAGACTTGCGTGAATGCTTTGTTTCCCCAGATCGGGCTTGCGCCGTGTTGGTACGTTCGCCGACATAAGGAACAGATCATCCGGATATGACGAGTGATGGACTTGGCATAGAAGAGCGTTCGTGCCTCTGCCCGGTCGAAATCTCGGCTCACTCTTTATACTGAGTTCGGGCCAGGCTCCCGAGCGCATCGGCTAAAGGCCGGTCTGCTCCGTTTTTATTCTCGCTGCCTTCAGGCAGGGGCTCGAAGGTGTCACCTTCTCCGGGAGCAAGAAACAGATTGCTTTCTACGCCGAGCTGCTTGGTATAAAGTTCGTAATAGCGCCCCTGTGCCTCGTAGAGTTGTTCGTGGGTTCCGCGCTCGAGAATTCGACCTTGCTCCATGACCAGGATTTGATCGGCGCGACGGATGGTTGACAAGCGGTGGGCAATGACAAAGGTAGTGCGCCCCCGCATCAGATAGGACAGCCCCTGCTGGATCATTTGCTCGGATTCGGAGTCGAGGCTGGAAGTCGCCTCGTCCAGTATCAGTATTCGAGGCTCGGCCAAAATGGCGCGGGCAATCGAAATGCGCTGCCGTTGTCCACCCGACAACCTTACTCCTCTTTCGCCGACGATGGTGTCGTACTTGTCGGGAAAACCCTCAGCAAATTCATCCACTCGGGCAATGCGGCAGGCTCGCAGCACATCTTGTTCGCTGGCCTCTGGGCGCGAGAAAATCACATTATCGCGAATGCTCCCGTCGAACAAAAACGTCTCTTGTAACACCACACCTAGCTGGGGGCGGTAGGAATCGAGACGCACCGAGCTAAGGTCGACGCTGTCCACCACAACTTGACCTCGTGTAGGAACATAGAAGGCGCAAATTAGGCCGATGGTCGTGGATTTACCGGACCCCGAGGAGCCGACTAAAGCCGTGACCGTCCCGGGAGCCGCACGGAAGGAAATATCGTTGAGCACGTCGCGTGTGCCGTCGTAGCTGAAACTGACGTTGCGAAACTCAACATTGCCCGTGATTGTGGGAATGGTGTTAGTGCGCCTAGGATCGAGGCCTTCCTCGGGTTCGTTCAAGATTTCCTGAGTGCGCTCGAGTCCGGCAAGGGCTTCGGTGAGTTGGGTCCCGATTTGCACGATCTGCATGACCGGGGCGATCAAAAATCCCATGAACAGCGTATAGGTGAAAAATCCCCCAAGGGTCAGTGATCCGGCCAGAATCTCCCGCGCTCCAACGAACATGATCACGGCTCCCACCACGCCCAGCAGCACGCTTGCCGACAACCCCATGATGGAGCTCAGGCTAAGCGTACGCATGACGTTTTCGAGTAGCCGCTTGACTCCCTGAGCAAACACTCCCTCTTCTCGGTCCTCCGCGTGATACCCCTTGACCACGCGAACTCCGATCAGCGATTCCGAGAGTCGTCCCGTGACCTCGGCATTGATCTTGCCCCGTTCACGGTAAATTGGCCGGATGGTCTGATATCCTTTCTTAAGCGCCAGTGCGAAACACAACAGGAAAGCGAATGCCAGGGCGGTCATCACGGGGCTAATGCGAACCAGAATCACCAGGGCAATGGCGGCCGTAAGCAACCCACCGGTGAGGTCTACTAGACCGGTGCCAATAAGATTACGCACCCCCTCGACGTCGCTCATAATGCGAGAAACCAGAACTCCGCTTTTGTTGCTGTCGTGGAACGTGACCGATAGCCGGCCGATGTGAGCCTGCACTTTTTGCCGGAGTTCGGCGATCAGCCGTTGGGCGGCTTTTGAAAGCAGTTGAGTGAGCGAGAACGAGGTTATTCCCTGGATGAGGGTAGCCAGCAATACTCCAACTAATAGGGGCTTCAGCATCTCGGTGTGGCGCTTAATAATGACCGAGTCGATAACGAAGCGCGAGGAGTAGGGAAGAACCAAGGACGCAACCCGATTGATTGCCATCAGCATGAATCCGATGACGAGCAACCTTCGGCGGGGCCGCACCAACTCCCATATCAAGGGTCCCACGGCGCGAAGATTGGGACGGGAAGACCTAGTGCTGGCTAAGGCTTTCAAAGGAGGGACCATGATTTCCTATTAGATCTTCAATCGCTTGCATCCGTTTCAATTTCTGCCGCTCACGGGGCAATTGGAACGGCCGCGAGACAGCAATGCGCGAGAGGAGGGAAATCACTCCTTCCGAGAGGCCGCAATCTCCTCGATTGTGGCTCGCAACAGCGCCACGAAGTCTTCGCGCACCCGTTCCGCGGTCTCGAATACCTCGAGATAGCTGAGCGGTTTGTCGAGAATTCCCGCGGCCATATTGGTCACGCACGAGATTGCCAGCACGCCCATACCCATATGGCGGGCGGCTATAACCTCGGGCACCGTGGACATGCCCACCAGATCCGCCCCAATCGTGCGCAGATACCGAATCTCCGCGGGAGTTTCGTAGCTGGGGCCGAGCAGCGCGGCATAGACACCTTCGCTGAGGTCCTTTCCCCGTTTCTGCGCCACCTTGCGGGCAAGTTCCCGGTATTGTTTTGAGTACGCCTCGGTCATATCGGGAAATCGCTGTCCGAATCGATCCTCATTTTCGCCCACCAGAGGGTTGTGCCCTTGTAAGTTGATGTGATCTCGGATTAGGACCAAGGCTCCCTCTTTGTAATCGAGATTGATTCCGCCCGCGGCATTGGTGAAGATCGCCGTCTGGATGCCCATTCGGCCAAACACGCGCACCGGGAATGTGACTTCTTTGGGAGAGTAGCCTTCGTATAAGTGCACGCGTCCCTGCATCACGGCGATCGGGACGCTTGCCACCCGGCCGATCACCATCTGACCGGCATGGCCCACGGCGGTCGAGCGGGGAAAAAAAGGAATTCCCGTGTAGGGAATGCGCACGGGTTCCGACAGTTCATCGGCAAAGCTGCCCAGCCCGGAGCCGAGTACCAAGGCGATGGTAGGCCTCAGGCTGGAGTGCGAAAGTAGAAATTGCGCCGCGGCCTCGGCTCGAGAAAAATCATCCGTACTTTGCATTTTGTAATTCCCAGACGCCTTAGCTGCAAATTACGAAACGCAACTTAGGAGCGCGGTAATTTAGAACCTTTTTTCAAAGGCGGCGAAATCCTGTTCTAGCTTCCATTGCAATCGAGCTTTTTCGTTCGCGTCTAGAAATTTCCGACAGCCTGGGGAAACCGTGGAATCGCTGAGATGATCACTTCGGCATGCCGCGCTCGCTTGTCTGGTCTTAACCTCGGCCCAAATACTGTCCCCCGGCAAGAAGCTGTGCTCCAGGCTCTCACGGGCCATGCCCTTCAGATCTAGGTAAGACAAGCGATAGGTCATTGCCGCCCGCAGATACTCGTGTGTCATATCAGAACGTGAAACCCCCTCGTCATCGGTGGCCAGAGCCACGGGGACGTTATATTGGCGGTAGACGGGAAATGGGTGATCATCTCCGGCAACTCCCAGAATCTCCTCATTCGAGGTTAGGCAGATTTCAACCAGCACCTTGCGCCTGGCCATGTCTTTCAGCAGTTCGACGGGACTCTCCTCATGCATGACGTCGACTCCGTGCCCTATGCGCTCGGCATGTCCTAGAGCTATCGATTCACGAATGTGAAAGCGTAAGTGCTCGGGAGGCACCAGGCCCATGGCCAACTCTCCGGCATGCAGGCTGATATGCACCTTAGGATAGATGGAATGCAGGAAGTCTAACATCTTCATATGCAAATGAAAGTCGCGCATGGGCACGTACCAATCTTCCGGCATAACCAGATTGAGTCCGACTACCCGCGGATCGGCCGACGCCAGTTCAAAGCCGGTGAGAATCTGAGCGAACACCTCTTGCGGAGGAAGACCGCGCAGAACTTGGTACACGTAGCGAACGCTTACTTGGCACCCTGGCTCTCTAGAAGCCGTTTGGCAGGCGAGCTGGTCTTGAATTATGGCGTCGTTTTTGTCTAGCTCTTGACGCGCCGCCGCCACCGCCCCTTTGATTCCGCCGGCGAGAAGTTGCTCTCGCATGGCAGCAAGATCGGAATTCCATTGCAGTCGCGCGCTTACCTGTGCGGCCTCGCCGGCTCCTAGAGTGTGCATGAGCTCGAGATACTCCAAGTGATCGGCGGCCGCACGCACCATGGCGGCAGCAATTGCTTCCGCGGCATGCTTTTCTATGGCCAGACTGAACTTCGCAAAGGAGGCAAAGAAATGGTCATGGCCCGATTCATGTGTGAGGTCCCAATTGCGCATGGACCAGGCATCGATCATGGTATTGTAGAGCTGCGGATCGCGATAGCCGCATTCCACCGCCGGTTTGGTCACCCGAGGACCACAGCCCTCACAAGGCCCAGCGACGAGCGTGGCGCTAGGATGGTCCAGGCAGAGGTGGTCGCGCACGGCATACTCGATCAGGTCTTCGGCGTAAATCGAGCCCTGGAGGTGAATGTGCAAGTCGCCCCCTTTGGGCATTTCTCGTAAGAAGGCCAAAAGCAGGGGAGGATTACGCCGGACGGTTTCGAGATACCGATTGGCTCGTTGCTCTGGACTCGTGCGGGTCTCGGCCAATACCGCCGTTCCATTCAGAGTGCAAAACAGCATATAGCAAAAGAAAATCGAACTTCGCAATTCCTCTCCTTATCAGTTGAATGGGTTTGGCGCAAGCTGTTCTCCGCTGCTTGGTTTAAAGCAAGGCATTGTACCTGCTTGAGCCTGATCTGGTGAATATGGCTTCGCATTGAGTGGTGGTGGGCGCGAGTGCCATCGGTTTTCCGGTAAACTCGGATCGATATTCGATTCCACGATGATGGCACGAAGTGGAGGCAAATGATCCAGGACTACTCAAGAATGCTTTCGGTGGCATTGGGTGAAGCTCGGAAGAGCCTAGAGGAGGGAGGCCTGCCCATTGGGGCCGCGATCTTCGACGCTGGTGGTGGTTTGTTGGGGGCAGGGCACAATCGTCGAGTGCAAAATGGGGATCCTTCTTTGCACGGTGAAACCGATGCTTTCCGCAATGCTGGACGGCAACGCAGTTACCGCGACATGACCATGGTGACGACTTTGGCACCGTGCTGGTACTGCAGCGGTTTGGTGCGGCAGTTCGGCTTCGGCACCGTCGTGGTCGGCGAGAGCCGTAATTTTCAAGGTGGGGTCGAATGGCTGCGCTCGCTGGGAATTCGGGTCATCGACCTCGACTCCGAAGAATGTGTCTCCATGATGTCAGGATTCATCGAGAAGCATCCTGAGTTATGGAAAGAAGACATCGGCGAAATTTGAGCGGCTCCCCGCTAGTTGCTTTGGGTGTCCATGAGATCATAGGGACGATTGCTCCCCGCCCGAACCAGGAGAAGTACATGGCTGAAAGCTTATCGTCATCTCAGATCACGGATTTGACCGCGCGTTATACCTACGGTACTTGGCGACGGCAAAAGGGATGGGTGCCGTTGCACATTGTCGATGCCGAAGGCTGCCATTTCACCGACGCCCAAGGAAAGCGGTACTTGGACTTTTCTGCGCAACTGATGTGCGTGACGCTCGGCCACAAGAATCCCGCAGTCGCAGAGCAAATCGCCGAACAAGCAAGAAAATTGCCCTACATCGGCCCAGGTTGGGCGACCGATGTGCGCGCCAAGCTCAGCCAGCTGCTGCTTGAGGTCTTGCCCAAAGGCCTGGAGAAGTTTTTCTTTGCTACTTCTGGCACCGAGGCCAACGAAGCCGCCTTCAAGATTGCTCGCATGGTGACCGGCAAGACAAAAATCGTTTCACGCTATCGCTCCTATCACGGAGCAACCATGGGATCGATCGCCGCGACCGGCGACCCAAGACGGTGGGCCATGGAACCGGCCGGCAAGATACCGGGGGTGATTTTTGCGCCCGAAGTGAATTGCTACAAATGTCCCATACGCCATAGCTATCCCGGCTGCGGTATTGCTTGTGTCGAGTACGTTGAACACATGATCGAAAATGAGAGCGATGTGGCGGCGGCGATCGTTGAACCTGTGGTCGGAACCAACGGCGTGCTGGTCCCTCCTAAGGAATACATGCCGCGATTGCGCGAAATCTGTGACGCTCACGATGTGCTGCTGATCGCCGACGAGGTCATGAGCGGCTGGTGCCGAACGGGAAAATGGTTTGCGGTGGATCATTGGAACGTGCGGCCTGATATCCTGACTACCGCCAAGGGGCTTACCAATGCAGCCATGCCGCTGGGGCTATGCGCAACAACGGCGAAAATCGCCTCCTATTTCGACGAGCATTTCTTCTCTCATGGCCATACCTACGAAGCCCATCCTCTTGCCCTTGCCCCGGCCATCGCTTCGATCAATGAGATGAAGCGGCTGAATCTGGCGGAACGGGCGAGCGAGATGGGTACATATCTGGGGCAGAAGCTCAATGAGCTAAAAACGCGGCATCCGTCGGTGGGCGATGTGCGCGGGCTAGGCCTATTCTGGGCCGTCGAGCTGGTGAAAAATCGAAGCACCAAAGCTCCCTTCAATTCTTACCGCGACAAGGTTACTAGCCAGCCCATGGTGGTTGACCGAGTGGCTGCAGAAGCCATGAAAAGAGGAGTCTACATTCAGGCCTGGATCAGCCATGTCGTCATTGCTCCTCCACTGATAATTACCCGCGAGGAAATCGATCAAGGCGTAGCGGCCCTCTCCCAAGCGCTTGAAGTCGCCGACCGCGAAGTCGAGGAACCGTCGCGCTTCGCAGATCATACCGCGATGCCCCTCTCGATTTGAGCGATCTGCGGACGACAGACTCCCAAAACAGCTCGGCGTGGTGGTTCAGAGGATGGACTTCCGGCTTGCTTACAATATCGTGCGAAACCCAGATGTTGCCTTCATCTCCGCCCATCATTTGGCGAGCATCGATCCTGATTGCTCACCGGTAAACGGTGCTCCGGCTCTGGCCATCGAAGTTGTGTCTCCAAGCAATCGGGCCGAAGATATGAGTAGAAAAATACACCAATACCTAACTGCTGGTTCCAAAGCAGTCTGGATCTTCTAATCAAGTTTGCGGCTTGTCGAAATCCATTCGACTGCGGGAGTGCGTAATGTGCGGGAACCAGAAATCCTCAGGGATGACTGTCTATTTCCTGGCTGGTTGCTCTCGCTACCCTATGTTTTTGTTGGCAAGAGATAAACCAATCGAGGACAACCAAGCCGCCGTCGGGAATGAACAACGTGCTTTCCCCAGACGCCGGGGAATCGGTGTCAGCTCAAGGCGCCGAATAACTCGCTCTTTTGAGGAATGTTCCACTTCCCGCTTGCCCCAGGAACGTGTCGCCGTCCACGATCACCTTGCCATGCGAGATCACCATCGATGGCATGCCGGTAACTTCAATGCCTTCAAACATCGAGTAATCGACCCGCATATGATGTGTCTTGGCGCTGATTGTGTGCTTACGGTTGGGATCAAAGATCACCAGATCCGCATCGCTTCCCACGGCAATCGTGCCCTTACGGGGATAGAGGCCAAAAAGCTTCGCCGGAGTCGTCGAGACCAGCTCAACGAATCGGTTCACCGAAAGGCGGCCTTGGCTTACACCACCGGAGTAGATCAGGCTCAGGCGATGCTCAACGCCGGGTCCACCGTTGGGAATCTTCGTGAAGTCATCGCGGCCAAGCTCCTTCTGCTCTTTGAAGCAAAATGGACAATGATCGGTCGAAACCACCTGCAAGTGGTCCCGCTTTAGCCCATTCCACAGTTTTTCCTGGTGCCACTTCTCCCGCAAAGGAGGAGTGAATACGTATTTCGCGCCCTCAAATCCCGGTACATCAAAGTTTTCAATGGAAAGGAATAAGTACTGCGGGCAGGTTTCGGCATAAACCGGAAGACCGCGATCGCGCGCTTCGCGCACCTTCTCAAGAGCGTCGCTGCAGCTCAAATGCACAATGTAGACGGGAGCTCCCGCCATCTCGGCCAAAGCAATGGCACGCGAGGTGGCCTCGGCTTCCGCCGTCGTAGGTCGGGTGAGGGCGTGGTATTTGGGGGCTTTTTTGCCCTCGGCAAGCGCTTGCTGCACGATCACGTCAATGGCGTTGCCGTTTTCGGCATGCATGCAGATCAGGCCGCCATTCTCGGCGGTCCTGCGCAAGGCCTTGAATATGCTTGCATCATCCAGCATGAAGACACCGGGATAGGCCATAAACAGCTTGAAACTTGTGACTCCGTCCTGAACCAGTGCATTCATCTCATCCAGCTGGTCTTTGCCGAGCTCGGTGATGATGCAATGAAAGGAATAGTCGCACACGGCTTTGGTCGAGGCTTTCTCCATCCAAGTATCAAAGGCTTTTCTCAAGGGTTGACCTTTGTACTGGATGGCGAAGTCAATCAACGTGGTGGTGCCACCAAAGGCCGCGGCCCGGGTTCCGGATTCAAAGTCGTCGGAACTTGTGGTTCCTCCGAAGGGCATGTCGAGATGGGTGTGCACATCGATTCCGCCGGGCAATACGTATTTCCCGCTGGCATCAATAACCCGGGCGGCATTCTCGCGAAGCCCACCGTGCCCAATGGCGGCGATCTTGCCGTCTTGAATAGCCACGTCCCCCCAATAGGTATCGGTGGCCGTAACTATGCGACCGTTAACGACGACGGTATCAAAACCCATGAGCCCCGTCCCCCTTGTGACCATCGAGCACGCATCCTATGTTAAACTGCCAGCCTTCTAATTTGCTGGATGAGAGCGGGGGAATTTCTCATGCAATTCGGTGTCACCATCAAGCCCGATCTAAGCGTAAGTCGCATTATTGCTCTCACCCGCCAGGCCGAAGCAGCCGGTTTCGAGTACGGCTGGATCTTCGATTCGCACGTTTTGTGGTTGGAACCCTATCCGCTGCTTACCCTGATGGCGACAAACACCAAAGCCATGCGGCTTGGGACTTGCGTGACCAACCCTGCAGTCCGCGATATTACGGTTACCGCCAGCCTGTTCGCCACGCTGAACCTGATTTCCGATGGACGTATGCAGCTAGGCATCGGCCGGGGTGACAGCTCGCGGCGAGTGCTGGGGAAAAAACCAGTGACCGCGGGAGATCTCGAACGAGCCATCATCGATTTTCGCCAGCTCACGGCGGGAAAAGAGATCAACTATGAAGGCCAGCCGACTCGTCTTGGCTGGGCGCATGGGTCACCGCCGGTATGGGTTGCCGGGTACGGACCGAAGGTGCTCGAAATGGCGGGCAGGCTGGCCGACGGCGTGATTCTGCAATTTGCCGATCCCGACTTGATCGCCTGGTGCACCAGCTTTGTGAAGCGCGGGGCCGAAGCTGCCGGCCGCGACCCCGGTCGAATCGAGGTCATGGCAGCCGCCCCGGTATGGGTTTCGAAGGATCTCACCGTGGCACGGGAGCGAGTGCGCTGGTTTCCCGCACTCGTCTCCAACCACGTCTTGGACTTGATCTCACGGTACAAGCCCGAGGAACTGCCCGCAGGGCTCACTTCTTACGTTCGCGACCGAGGCAGATACGACTACCAGCATCATTGCGAGGTCGATAGCAGCAATGCAAATTTTGTCTCGGATGAAGTGGTGGACCGGTTCTGCCTTGTTGGCCCCATCGAGGCACACCAGGAAAAGCTGCGAAAACTTGCGAGCCTCGGAGTGACTCAGTTCAACATCTACCTAATGTGCGGAGACGAGGAAGACACTCTCGAACAGTATGGCAGGACGGTTCTATCTGGGTTTAAGGCGGCCTAACAGCATCGGCGCTGCCGCATACCTCGACCGCCTAGCGAAACTCGAGGTGATAGCAGCTCTCGCGGGCGATCTAGAGCGCTTCTTCGGCCGGAGTACGGGATTCGGTCTCGAACCTCATCAAGCCGTAATAGCTCAAAAATGACACGGCAAAGCCGACGAACCAAGAGTAGTCGTAGAGCGCGCGCAGTGCAGGAACAACCAATCCCACTAAAGCTGTGCCAGCTCCCAGGGCCAACGCCGCCAAGGCCAGCCAATTGAAGCCTCGCCAGTACTCGTAGGCACCGTCGCGCAAATAGAGATCATCCACCTGCAATTCTCGGCCGCGCAGCACAAAGTAGTCGCAGATCATAATGCCGGCCACCGGTCCGAGGAATGCGGCGTAGCCTCCCAACCAGCCAAGGATGAAGGTTCGGTAGTTAGCCAGCAGCCTCCATGGCATTAGCGCGATGCCTAGGAAACAGGTGATCACGCCCCCGGTGCGAAAGCTGATCTTTCGCGGCCAGAGGTTGGAAAAATCGTTGGCGGGCGAGACTACGTTGGCCCCGATATTCACGTTCAGCGTGGCCAGCAGAATGGCAATGAGAGAAATCACGACCGCCAGGGGCGAGTGAAATCGGCTTAGCAGCTGAACCGGGTCCCAGATGGCAGTCCCGTAGATGACCACGGTTGCCGAAGTGACGAAGATTCCGATCACTGAATAGAGTGTCATGGTGGTGGGCAGGGCCAGCGCCTGCCCGAGCGCCTGCTGGCGAAGGCTGCGGGCAAAACGCGTGAAGTCGGGGATGTTCAACGAGACCGTGGCCCAAAATCCCACGGTGGCATTCAGTGCCGGAACCAGGAATTTTATGAAATCCGAAAAATTGGTGAAACGTGAGGGCGTCGCCACCATCGGTCCAAATCCGCCGGCGGCGTGGTACGCCCAGCCTAACAAGAGCAGGCCCACGGCCAACAAAATTGGCGCGCTGATACCCTGCAGCACGCGAATGGATTCAATGCCGCGCAGAATGACAGTGAGATTGATAAGCCAAAAGGCAATGAAGCAAATTCCTGGTCCGTAGGCAAAATGTGTCCAACCGGGAACTACCACCGAAACCAGTGTGTTAATCGCCTCGCCACCAATCCAGGTTTGAATCCCAAACCAGCCACACGCAACGAACGCCCGTAAAACTGCAGCCACATTGGCGCCAAGAACCCCAAAGGAAGCGCGAGCAAGCACCGGGAAGGGAATTCCGTAGCGCGCGCCGGGATGGGAGTTTAAAAGCATCGGGATCAAAACGATGCTATTGCCGACAAACACCGTTGCGACCGCCTGTTTCCAGTTCATTCCCCCCTGGATCAGACTGGCGGCGAGCATGTAGGTGAGAATGTTTACCGACATGGAGACCCAGAGGGCGGCGTAATTGTAGGTTCCCCAGTGGCGGCGTTCTGCGGTTGCCGGCGCCAAATCCGGGTTATAAAGCGGACTGGATTCGATGCGAGAGGCCAATTTGTATAGTCCTAATGTCCTCGGTCTCCGGAAGGCTCAGTCGGAGAGCTCACTCAGTCTGCTGCTGCCGCGCGACCGGTCTGCGCCGTGAGCGGGCTATATGTCTCAGGACGCCGGTCGCGGAAGAACTGCCATGTTCGCCTGACCTCAAGGATCATCTCCAGATCGAGATCCGCGACCACCACTTCGTCTTTTTCCCGGCTTGCCTGCGCCACGATCTTGCCGCGCGGATTGCAAAAATAGCTCTTACCGTAAAACTCCCCGATGTTCCATGGCTTTTCCGTGCCCACACGGTTAATGGCGCCAACAAAGTAACCGTTGGCGACGGCGTGGGCGGGCTGTTCCAGTTCCCACAGGTACTCGGAAAGTCCGGCCACGGTGGCTGAAGGGTTGAACACAATCTCCGCCCCGTTCAGACCCAAGATACGTGCCCCTTCGGGAAAGTGGCGGTCGTAACAGATGTACACTCCCACGCGCGCGTACTTGGTGGCAAAAACCGTGTATCCAAGGTCCCCGGGCGTGAAGTAGAACTTTTCCCAGAAACCGGGATGGACGTGAGGGATGTGGTGCTTGCGATATTTGCCCAGGTACTTCCCATCGGCATCGATGACCGCTGCGGTATTAAAGTACAGGCCCGGCATCTCCTCCTCATAAACCGGAACCACCATGACCATGCGATGCTTGGCGGCGATCTTCTGCATCTGCTTCACCGTGGGACCCTCGGGCACCGGTTCTGTCATCTCGTACCAGCGAATGTCCTGCTCGGCACAGAAATACGGCCCATAGAACAATTCCTGCAGACAAAGGATTTTTACTTTCTTAGCGGCCGCCTCCTCGATCAGCTTGAGGTGCTTGGCTAGCATCGCCTCCTTGATTTTAGACAAGGGTTGAGCCCCGCTGAGTGGATTACTAGCCTGAATGAGACCACAACGTACGATCCGGGACATAAGCACCTCCGAAAGCGGCCAATATAGCAGAACTTCGTGCGCCTTACTGGTTAGTTCGCCAAGCTCTGGGCCAACCGTTCGGCTTCCTGGCGTTCCGCGTTGGCTTGGGCCGAGCGCTCGGTCAGCGTATAAATTTCCGCCATGCGGCGGTGAGGTTCGGGGTCCTGTGGCCGCAGGGCCGCTGCCTGTTCAAGATAACTCAGGGAAGCTGAATACTGCCCTGCGTTCTTAGTTTTCTCTGCCAGCCGAAAACTGGTCGAAAAAAGTAACTGTTCGGTCGCAGTATCCTGGGGTTGGAGGGCATGCGCACGGGTGAGTACACGGTACGCGGGAACATCGTCACTGAGCTTTACCAGCACGGCGCCGTAGAGCGCGTTCAGCTCGAACAAATCCGGCCAACGTTCGACGGCGCCGGCCAAGGGCTGGCGCGCTGCTTCAAACTGATTCAGTTGGTAGTAGGCGAGCGCCAGATTGTATTGCATTTGTGGAGAGTGGGGCGCCAGAGTTGCGGCGCGGCGAAAACATCTGAGAGCCGGTTCGAGCTTGCCGTGTTGGGCATAGATGGTGCCGAGAGCCGTCAGTTTCTCCGCGCTACTGGGATCGTAAAGTTGTTCGCAAACCGCTTGCGCCTTGTCCTCGGACCCGGCATTCAGTTCCTGCGCGCATTCCTGCTTCAGTCGGCTGTCGTTTTCAGCACTCCCCCGGAGCCGCTCAGACAACGCGAACTCCTTCTTTGCCTCCTCCTCCCGCCCTAGCTTGCGATAGACGAATCCCAACTGGTAAAAGACGCGCGAATCGCTGGGAGTTAAATGGGCTGCCTGCTCGAGCCATTTCGCTGCCGCGGCCAAATCACCGGCTTTGAAATAGGCGAAGCCCAGGTAATAATCGGTGTCGGGAAAGGGCGGTTGGCGCGCCGCCTGGCGTAAGTTCTCGGCCGCCGCGGAAAAGTTCTGTTCCTCAAGATCTAGCCTACCGAGGTAATACAAGAGGTTGGGATGGTCCCCAACCTCCTGACGGACCATCTGGAACTCGCGCCGAGCCTGGTCGGCCTGGTGCATTTCAAACAGGGCAACCGCCAGAGGGAAGCGAGCGCGCAGAACCAGTTTTGGATCTAGCTCCAGGGCGGCTCGGAATTCCGTGACCGCCACCTCGTACCGATCCTGCTTCAAAGCCTCATAGCCTCTGCTCAAGTGTGATTCCGCGCTCTCGTGAGACAAGGGCGCACTTGTCTGTCCATAAGCTTTGGTTTGGCCCGAGGCGACCAGCAGCAGAGCCAGGGGGAAGACCACGACCTGCGGCAAAATGTGTCCCGATCTCATAGCCGAGTTCGTAGTGCCGTGATAGCCATTATAGAGCGCATTCCAGCGCGGTTTGCTTGTTCCGACGGCTAAGCAATGTGCCAGGAGCAGAGGGAGCGGCCGCGCAACCTTGACCGGCCACACTGAGAGTGTTAGTTTGCGTTTTCGGTCCGCTTTCCGGGAGACCTAGTCTGAGTTCGGCCAAAAACGCAGTATCCGGGTTGTTTCTTCCGCGCCGCCAATTCCTTCTCGCTTGTGGGCAGATGAGTGGCGCTCTCCTCGTTCCGGCTGTTCTCCCCTATCAGGCTTTCTGCGACCGATCCGATCTTCGAACGTCGAGTACCGAGTTTCACCTCCATCCCCACTACCCGACCAAGATGCCGCTCGACACCACGCTCCTCAAAGTGCCGCTTGGGAGCGATGAGTTCGTCAGTGAAAAGTACGCCGGCCAGCTCAGTCGCATATTAGAGCAATGGAGAACTCGGCTCCTCGAGAGTGCCGCCGATCTTGCTTCCCTCGAAACGACGCTGGGCGAGGAGTTCCTGGGGTCGTCGTGTCTGCCCCGCTCGTCTGAACCCTTCCGTTCCGGACCTATTGAGAGCTCAAGGGCCACGTTTCCCGCCGAGTGTTCTCTTCGACGGGAGGGGTTCCTCAAAGACTTTCGGTCCTCCATGAACTCGTTTGCAAACCTGCTTACGGTAGAGTTTCACGTGACCGCGATTGAACTAGTCTCCGAGGCCGGCACCTCCGAACCTAGGAAAATCAACACTCGTGTCCGCTACGAGCTGGTCGGCACGGGTCGAGGTTTTTATCGCGAGCAACGCGTGGGCGACTGGGAGCTCGAGTGGGATGTGACTTCGTCGCCGAATGCAGAATTGCGCGTGCGCACCTGGAAGATGCTAGGCGAGACTCGCACCCGCTCGCTCGCACCGGTATTCGCCGACGTGACGTCGTCGGCTTTTGCCGGGTGTCTTTCGTACTCGGCTCAATTGTTGCACGGTTCTGACTATTGGCGGACGGTTCTCGACGGCGCCTGCGGGATCGACGTCTATGGGCACAACGGGGTCTCGGTGGGGGACATCGACAACGACGGCTTTGATGAACTCTACGTGTGTCAGCCCGCAGGCCTGCCCAACCGGCTTTATCGCAGCCGAGGCGATGGAACCTTCGAGGACATTACGGAGATGGCCGGCGTAGGGGTGCTCGAAAACACTCCCTGTGCGCTTTTTGCTGACATCGATAACGATGGCCGCCAGGACTTGATTGTGGTTCGCACCGACGGCCCCCTGCTGTTCGTTAACCAGGGCGGGGGAAGATTTCAGCAAAAACCCGAAGCCTTCAAATTCGCCAGTACTCCGCAAGGGGCATTTGCCGGAG
>Ga0126381_100001458_pt1 | contig 25428 bp, 18 predicted proteins | sample PanSoiMetPlot_28_FD_96465 | JGI IMG/M metagenome (GOLD analysis project Ga0126381, IMG submission 96465) | Tropical forest soil microbial communities from Panama - MetaG Plot_28 | ecosystem: Environmental > Terrestrial > Soil > Tropical forest > Bulk soil | place: Panama | collected 2016-02-17 | reverse complement strand
GATCTGGCTCACCCCGAACGAACTCGATGACGTCATGGTGGACAGTGAGGGAATCTGCCCGAACTGCCGCTCGAGCGGCGCCGTGACCAACGACGCCATGACGTCGGGACTGGCGCCTGGCAGTTGGGTGGTAACCTGGATCGTCGGGAAATCGACCTGCGGCAGCGAGGAGACAGGAAGCCAGAGATAGCCCAGGAGCCCGCCCAGCATGACCGCAACGCCAAGGAGTGAGGTTGCGATCGGGCGATGAATGAAGGGCGACGAGACGCTCATGAGTCGGCCTCATGGCAAAGGAGCGCCCCCTGATGCCTGCGCGCGCTTGCCCTTGGCGTTGGCGCCCCCGTTGCCTTGACCCAGCGGGCCGCCCTCATCCACGCGGCTGACCGAAACCACGGCCCCCTCGGCGAGGCGGGCAAAACCGGTGGTCACGATGAGCTCCCCTGCGGCGAGACCGGCCACAATCACGGCCTCCTTGTCGTTCTGCTGGGTCACCGTGATCGCGCGCACCGTGACCGTGAGGTCGTCCTTGACGATATAGACATAAGCACCGTTCGGGCCGCGTTGCACCGCCGCGGTAGGGACGACCACCACCTGACGCAAAATGTTGATCAGGACTCGCACATTGATGAACTGGCCGGGCCAGAGCTGCAACTGCTCGTTCGGGAATAGGGCCTTGAGTTTGATGGTCCCGGTGGTCTGATCGACCTGGTTGTCCATCACCTGCACTTTGCCTTTGTCGATCGGGTTGCCCTCGGGCCCCAGCGCGTCGATCGGCAGCATGCCTTGGGCGAGCCCCCTGGTAAGTTCCGGCATGTTTTGCTGCGGCAGGTTGAAAAACACCGAGATCGGCTGGATCTGCGTGATGATGACGATGCCAGTGGCGTCCGAGGCGCGCACGATATTGCCCTCGTCCACCATTCGGATGCCGGTGCGTCCGGCGAGCGGCGCGATGATGTCGGTGTAGGCGAGGATGGCCCGAGCATTGTCGATCGCGGCCTGATCGAGATTGACCTGCGCTTCGAGCTGGGCGACGAGTGCCCGCTGGGTATCGAGCTGCTGCTTGTTGATGGCGTTGGTTTGCGACAGGCGGGTGTAGCGCTCACGGTCGAGCCTGGCGTTCGCCAGCTGGGCTTCGTCCTGCGCCTTCTTGGCCACTGCCTGATCATACTGCGCTTGATAGGTGGTCGGATCGATCCTGGCGAGGACGAACCCTTTGGGCACATCCTGGCCTTCGGTAAAGGATATGGAGATGATCTTGCCGTCGACTTGCGGGCGCACAGTCACAGTATTGAGAGCCCGCGCGGTGCCGACGCCGTCGAGATAGACCGGGACGTCGGCGATCCGTGCGTCGATTGCGAGCACCGGCACGATTTCGGCCGGATCGGGGACGGCGTCTCTCGTTCCCTTACCCTTCTGGCTCTGCTGCTGCGGCTGTGCCGGCTGCCAGAAATACGATGCGACGCCGGCCACGAGAACGAGGCTGACGAGCGCGAAACCCATGCGTCCGACTCGCGTCATTGAACTTGGGCCGCATGTCCCTTGGGAGGCGGCGGCAGCCAGCCGCGTCCCAGCGCCTTGCGGGCGCTAATCCAAGTGGCGGCTGCCGATCGCAATCGGGTATGTTCCTCTATGCCTGCCCGCCGGCGGGATAAGCCGAAGCAGCTTTGAGCCCGGCCATGTCATAGGCGACATACTCTCTGGAAGTCACTAGGACTGCCGGCTGTATCAGCGATCGGAAATAAGCGATCGTCGGTTTAAGTCCCTCTCGCAAAGATACCCTGGGCGTCCAACTCAGTTTTGCTCTTGCCAGCACGATATCCGGCCGGCGTTGTTTGGGATCGTCCTGGGGTAGCGGCTGTGTTAGAATGGATGATGAGGATCTGGTCTCATCGAGCACGAACTGCGCGAGCTCCCGGATGGTGAATTCGGCCGGATTACCCAAATTGACCGGGCCGATAAGGTCAGTCGAGCTGTCCATCAGGCGGACGAGACCGTTGACGAGGTCGTCGACATAACAGAAAGAGCGGGTCTGGGTGCCATCGCCGTAGATCGTGATTGGCTCGCCCCTGAGCGCCTGAACGATGAAATTGGAGACCACCCTTCCATCAGACTGGTGCATGCGCGGTCCATAGGTATTAAAAATGCGGGCGACTTTTACCTCGACAGCGTGTTGCCGGTGGTAGTCGAAGAACAATGTCTCGGCGCAGCGTTTGCCCTCGTCATAGCATGAACGGACGCCGATGGGGTTGACGTTGCCCCAGTAGTCCTCGGTCTGGGGATGAATGGTCGGGTCGCCGTATACTTCGCTGGTTGAGGCCTGAAGTATTCTGCACCTCAGCCGCTTCGCGAGTCCGAGCATGTTGATGGCGCCCTGAACCGACGTCTTTATGGTCTGGAGGGGATCATACTGGTAGTGAACCGGGGAGGCCGGACAGGCCAGATTGTAGATTTCGTCCACTTCGACATAGAGCGGAAGCGTCACGTCATGGCGTATGAACTCAAACCGCGGCTGGCCATGCAGATGGTCGATATTCTGCTTGCTGCCGGTGAACAGGTTGTCGACACACAGAACCTCGTGTCCGTCCCTCAGCAACTCATCGATGAGGTGCGAGCCGATGAATCCGGCGCCGCCCGTGACCAGGATCCGCTTGCGACTCTCATACAAATGGGCCATGGCTGCCAAGCTCCCTATGCTGCTATTGAGCCGATCGCTGGTATTACCGTTGCCAATCCTCCGCGTTGATTTGCCTTTCTTCTGGAGCCCTCACTGATGCTCGCGAGTTCTCCTTGCGTCGGACCGGCATTAATGCCTGAAACGACCCTCCTGAACTCGGTGCATCCAATCGAGATCAAGAGAGAGACCGGCGGTCCACCGAGAACAGTTACGCCGAGCGACCGACGAGGTGACGGCGACCTGCGCTGCCAGGTAATAGTCGACATGCCGCCTTTGCGGCGCTGAAGTCTTTGACCTCTTCTTTCACCATGTGGGTGCGCTTGGCTGTCCTGTCACAAGAACTCGTGTCATGGTACTGTCGCCGTTCGAGTACATAATGTTGCAAAGTGAAAGGCTGGATCGAATCTGCTCAGGAAAATGCTCCGGCCCGTCCCGCTCTTGACTCGTCGCCGTTCGCAGCAGCTGCCGCGAGCGAAGCGTCGATATTTGAATGGGAAACCTAAGCCCTGTTCACGGCCTATTTTTGGATTTTCCTGATGGAAGATGTGGTTATCGCGGGTTAGCCCGATCGGATAAGCGGGCGGCCGATCTTACGATAAAGTTCCCTTCGTGCAGAACTTGTCATGACGCTCGTGCAGAGTTTGATGGCCGACTTACCTGAGGCTATCGCGTTTGATGGCGAGCTTCAGAAATAACTGCCAACCATTGGATTGCATTTCTAGGACAGCAGTGCCCCAGGGTGAGCTTATCATGTGCTCGATATCCGGGCGGCAAGCGATGTACCACCGACGGGTGGTAGCCTAGACCAAATAGTTTTCATCTGGATCAAAATAGTTTTCGTAATGGCACGAATCGACCGGGTATCCTTTGGGTAGGTCGATGTTTGGGTAGGTCGATGCGCAACATCCGCAAGCAAACTGAATGTGGTGGAATCCCTGTCGAATGCCTCGGCATAGGAGGGCGCGACGCGCCGGGCATCAGTTGTCCATGCGTCAATGTGGTGGCGATCCCACCCGAAGTGTGGACCACCCCTCGTCACGTGAGGCAATGATCCACCGTCTTTCTTGGGAAGGCATCTATCAGGTGGGTGCTTGAGGGCGGAGAATTCTGGTGTCCGTTGTCAATGGACCTTTCAATGCGGACACAGATTGTAGTCTTTCAAGAGCAGTGCGCGCGTCACCTGGAAACTACCCGATTTCATTCAGATCTGGGAATTGCTTGCCGGCAGCTTGCGGGGACCGATCGCACAGGGGCAGGAATTAACAAGGTAGAGGACAGCGGCCCCGCCGTTCCGGACGCAAGCGCGCGGAGAGATCGCATGATAGCGAAACTCTTTGGTGCAGCAGCCATCGGTGCAGTTCTGCCCGACGCCCCTCATTCGGCTGATCTAAAGGCCGGCGCTCTGTTGCTGCCCCGGCACGCCACAGCCACGCCTGGAATGGAAAACTGAAATCCGTGTCCATTGGCGGGGGAGATCGCGGATGCAATTGAACATTTTGGTCACGGGCGGAGCCGGTTATATCGGCAGTCACACCTGCAAAGCTCTTGCAGCATCCGGCTACGATCCGATCGTCCTCGATGATCTGAGCGTCGGTCACCGCTGGGCGGTGAAATGGGGTCCGCTGATCGTCGGCGATATCAGCGACCGCGCGCTCGTGAGGAAAACGGTCAAACGCTTCAAGATTCGCACAACTATTCACTTTGCCGCTCACGCTTACGTTGGCGAGTCGGTCGAACAGCCGCGCAAGTACTTCGAGAACAACGTCAGCAAGACGCTTGCGTTACTGGACGCGCTGCTCGATACGGGCGTTCGCAAAATCGTATTCTCCTCGTCGTGCGCAACCTACGGCGTTCCGCGCAGGCTGCCGATTGCCGAGGATCATCCGCAAAACCCGATCAATCCCTATGGTGCCTCAAAACTGTTCGTGGAAAACGTCCTGAATTGGTACGAGCGGGCTTACGGCCTGCGGCACATGAATCTGCGCTACTTCAATGCTGCCGGGGCCGATCCCGATGGGGAGATCGGAGAGGACCACACTCCCGAGACCCACCTAATCCCGCTTGTCATCGCGGCGGCGCAGCGAAAGACTCCATTTCTTGAGCTCTTTGGGACCGATTACGACACGCCCGACGGCACGGCCGTGCGCGATTACGTGCACGTCTGCGATCTCGCGAGCGCTCACGTCAAAGCGCTCGATCATCTTCTCGCAGAAGGAGCGAGCGCCAGTGTCAATCTGGGGACCGGTCGTGGTCACTCAATCCGCGATGTGATTTCTGCAGTCGAAACGATCAGCCGCAGGAGCGTTCCTGTCAACGAGGGTCCTCGGCGGTCAGGCGATTCCCCGGCGCTGATTGCCGACCCGCAGCTTGGCCAAGCTCTGCTGGGATGGAGGCCCAAAAAATCCGATCTGCTCACTATCGTGCGTACCGCTTGGGACTGGCACCAGAAAGCCCTGCGAGGCGTGCCGCGTCTATGGTCTGGAGAGCGGGCGAGTCGAACTGGGATGAGACTCGCATCATCGAAGGCAGCGCGCCCACACGTACCTTAACTTCTTTGGATCTGAGACTTGCAGCTCGCAGAAACCGCGAGCGGCCCGGGGCCGACTTCTAAATTCGCAAAGCGCGAAGGCATCAAATCATGCTGCAAACTGATTCACTTCTCAGAAGTCCTGGAATGAGGCCGAGGACCGAAACCGAGCAGCCACCCGTTGGCCTCGAGGCCAGGGGAAAATTCCTATTTGCAGGCGATGAAAAGTTCTACGTGAAAGGGGTGACTTACGGGGCATTTCGTCCAGATGATCAGAAACGGGAGTACCAGGATTTTCCGAGGATTGAATCTGACTTTGCTCTAATGGCTGCCAACGGCTTCAATGCCGTCCGGATTCCCCACACGACGCCACCTCGTTCTCTCCTGGACGCCGCGTTGCGCCAGGGTTTGCGCGTCATGGTGGGCCTGTCGGCGGAACAGTTCGTCGGATATCTGATCGACCGAAAGAAAGCGCCCGACGTTGAGGACATCGTGCAAAGCAAGGTTCGGGCCATCTCCGGGCACCCAGCCCTGCTTTGTTACGCCATCGGCAATGAAATTCCCGCGCCAGTGGCTCGCTGGCTTGGGCGGCGGCGGGTAGAGCGCTATCTCTACAGGATATATCTCGCCGTTAAGCAGGCAGATCCGTGCGGCCTGGTTACTTATGTGAACTATCCGTCGACCGAATACCTGGACCTGCCGTTTTTGGATCTCCTGTCTTTCAACGTCTATCTCGAGTCAGAAGAGCGGCTCAGAGCCTATTTGGCTCGCCTCCAGAATATCTCTGGCGACCGACCGCTGATCATGAGCGAAATCGGGCTAGACAGCCGACGCAATGGCGAGACCAGGCAGGCCGAAGTCCTGGACGGGCAGGTCCGGACCGCATTTGCATCAGGATGTGCCGGCGTCTTCCTCTTTTCATGGACCGACGAATGGCACGTCGCTGGCGCGGAAGTCGATGCTTGGGAATTCGGGATTACACGTCGTGATCGGACTCCCAAGCTTGCCTTGTCGGGCGTTCGGAATGCCTTTCGTGAAACACCCTTCCCGTCGGATTTGGGCTGGCCCCTGTTTTCGGTCGTGGTCTGCAGTTTCAACGGCAGTCGCACCATTGGTGAATGTTTGCAGGCTGTCTCGAAGCTCCGCTACCCGGCTTTCGAGGTCATTGTCGTCGACGACGGCTCCGAGGACGAAACGGCGGCGATTGCAGCCCAATACGACGTCACGCTCCTGCGTACGCCGAATCGCGGTTTAAGCCATGCTCGAAATGTCGGATGGCAGGCGGCAAAGGGTGAGATTGTCGTCTACATCGACGACGACGCTTATCCAGATCCGGACTGGCTTGCTTACCTTGCCGGGACATTCCGGAGTGGTGACTATGCTGGAGTGGGGGGCCCGAATATCCCGCCACCGGACGATGGACCCATCGCTGCATGCGTGGCTAGGTCTCCGGGGGGACCGCAACACGTTTTAATTACGGATACCGAGGCCGAGCACATTCCCGGCTGCAACATGGCGTTTCTGCGATCCGCGCTGGAAGCAGTGGGCGGCTTCGACGTGCAGTTTCGGGTCGCTGGCGACGACGTCGACATGTGCTGGCGCTTGCAGGAGCGCGGATGGATGTTGGGCTTCAGCCCCTCCGCACAGGTGTGGCACCACCGCCGGAATTCGTTGCGGACCTATTGGCGACAGCAGACGGGATACGGCAAGGCAGAAGCCCTTCTGGAGAAGAAATGGCCAAAAAAATATAATTCCGTCGGACATCTGACATGGCGCGGGCGTGTTTATGGCCCGGGGCGCACGGGTATCCTGCGAACCGCGACCCGGATCTATTACGGCCAGTGGGGGAGCGCTCCCTTTCAATCTCTCTACGAAACAGGGTCGGGATATTTTCAGTCTTTACTCCGAATGCCGGAGTGGTATTTGGCCAATCTAGCCCTGGTTTTGCTCAGCGTGCTGGGCATTTATTGGCGGCCACTGCTTCTGGCTCTGCCGCTGCTCACGGTCTCGGCGGGTACCCCGATCGTTGATGTGTGGGCCACTCCGGCACGGAGCCGCTTTCAAAGCCCGGGCTCGCATTTCTGGCTCAGGCTTCTGACTGCGTACCTACACATGCTTCAACCGGCGGCGCGACTGTATGGTCGTCTACGGCATGGTCTCAAGTTTTGGCGGAGCCGTGTTCCTGCCGGCTTTGTGGTGCCGATGCAGAGAAAGATGGCGGTGTGGACAGAGAAGTGGCAGGCCCCCGAAGCAAGGTTGGAGCGCATTGAAGGCGATCTGCGGAGTCGAGGTGTCCCCGTGCAACGAGGCGGGGAATGCGATGATTGGGATCTCGAGATCCAAGGCGGGTTTTGGGGTGGCGCCCGCCTGCTGATGGCGGTTGAAGACCACGGAGCTGGTACCCAATACGTGCGCTGCCGAGTGAGGCCGAAGTGCTCCGCTGGAGGGATAATCCTCTCGTTGACGCTGGCCTTTCTTGCAGCCGGAGCAGGACTGGATGGAGCGTGGCCGATTTGTCTGCTGCTCGGTAGCGGAGCGCTCGTCTCGGTCTACCAAACGATCCGAGACTGCGGGGGTGCGTGCGCTGTGATCCTGCAAGGGATCAGTGTCGATGGGGCTCAAACGGCAGAGCAAGAAATGACGTCCTGATGGCGTGGTTGGCATGAACAGAGGTCTCTCCGGTACGACCAACTCGAACAGTGGGAAGCATCATTTTCCTACGAAGGAGAACCTCTTCGCACGGATCATGCGTCAAGCCAGGCCGTATTGGCTCCATCTGCTGGGTGTGTTCCTGTTGAGCATATTGGCGACGCCTATAAGTCTGCTGGTTCCTCTGCCTCTGAAGATTGCAGTCGATAGCGCGATCGGAAGTCACCCGCTCCCGCCGTTGTTGGCGGCGCTGATGCCCGAAAGCGCGGTTCGCTCCTCCACAGCGATCATGGCGCTTGCCGTCGCGCTTCTAATTGCGGTCAGTTTGCTCTCGCAACTGCAGGACATCCTCGTTTCCTTGATGGGAACCTACACGGGAGAAAAGGTCGTCCTGGATTTCCGGGCTCGCCTGTTTTCGCATGTTCAACGCCTATCGTTCTCCTATCACGATGAAAAAGGTTCCGCGGATTCCCTTTATCGGATCCAAACCGACGCGATGGCCTTGCAGTATCTAACGATAGACGGCGTCATTCCGATGGTATCCGCAACGATCACCTTGATAGGAATGATCTGGGTCACCGCCCAGATCGATTGGCAACTGGCGTTGGTCGCAATGGCAGTATCGCCGGTTCTTTTCACGCTCTCCAAACTCTATCGTCCGCGGTTGCGCGATCAATCTCGGCGCATCAAGAAGGTGGAAAGCTCCGCACTGTCCGTGGTTCAGGAAGTTTTATCATCTCTACGCGTGGTTCAGGCTTTCGGAAGAGAGGAGCACGAACAAGAACGCTACCTCCACCGTTCCGCCGAAGGAATGAGCGCCCGGCTCCAACTTGCTTTGGCTCAGAGTCGGTACGGCCTGTTGGTCGGGTTGACGATAGCCATTGGGACGGCCACCGTGCTGTGGATAGGCGTGCGTCACGTCCAGGCCAACGCTTTGACACTCGGTAATCTGCTTCTGGTGATGGCCTACCTTGGGCAACTTTTCGCACCATTGAAAACTATCGGAAGAAAAGCAGGCAGTCTTCAGGGCCATCTTGCCAGTGTCGAACGCGCCTTCTTGCTGCTCGATGAAATGCCGGAGGTCGTCGAGCGTCCGCACGCCAAGTCTTTGTCGCGCGCCCTGGGTGCCATCACGTTTCGAAACGTCTCTTTCGGATATCAAGACGACCGGCCGGTCCTTCACGACGTTCAGTTCGACGTTCCTTCCGGTGCGCGGGTCGGCCTCATAGGTCGGACCGGTGCAGGCAAAACCACGCTGGTCAGCCTTCTGGCCCGGCTTCACGACGTGACCAGCGGTCAGATTCTGTTGGACGGGGTCGATGTCCGTGACTACAGGCTCGACGACCTTCGTAACCAGTTTTCGTTCGTGCTCCAGGAGCCCGTTCTGTTCTCCACGGACATTGCAGAAAATATCGCATATGCCCGGCCTGGCGCCAGCCAGGAGGAGATCGTTCGAGCCGCCAAGCTAGCCAACGCGCATGATTTCGTCGTAAGTCTGCCTGACGGCTACCAGACGCTGGTTGGAGAACGGGGCATGCGCCTCTCGGGGGGCGAGCGCCAGCGGATCTCGCTGGCCCGTGCTTTCCTGAAAGACGCGCCGATTCTGATCCTGGATGAACCCACCAGTGCGGTGGACCTCGGCACCGAGGCCGCGATCATGCAGGCTATCGAACGTTTAGTGCGGGGGCGCACCACATTCACGATCGCCCACCGCCTCAGCACGCTGGACAAATGTGATTTGCGACTCCAGCTGGAGAACGGACGCCTTGAGAATGTGACCTCGAATGCTAGGACAATTGGCGCTGAAGCGTTGCCAGCGGCCGTTTGGACAGAGGCATACGATCAATGAGTGTAACCGTATGGTTGTCTGCCAACACGCTGCACTACCCCCAAGGGGGCGGCCACATGTGGGTTTTTCTCAACTGGGCTCTCGGATTCCGGGAACTCGACTGCGAGGTCGTGTGGCTCGAGGGGGTCGTCAAGGGCGGCTGGACTCTAGGGCCCGTAGGGATTTCGCGGCGATTCGATGAACTGACGGCCCGTTTGGCCCCTTATGGGTTTGATGATCATATTGCCATCTGGGCCAGCGACAGCGAAACGCTCCCCAGCAATGTGACCGAGCGCTGCATTGATTTGGAGGCCGCCAGAGATGCCGATCTGCTCCTGAACGTGAATTACCAGACGCCCGCGGACGTCATCAAACGATTTCGACGCTCAGCACTCCTCGATATCGATCCAGGGCTCCTGCAAACATGGCTGAGCGACCCATCCTATAAATTCGCAATCCCATCGCACGACGTGCTGTTCACGATCGGCGAGACGGTCGGTCAACCCGGCTCGAAAATCCCCGATGTGGGACTCGAGTGGCACTATACGCCACCATGTGTGTCTCTCTCTTGGTGGCGGCCGGTCCAAACTACCGAGGCGGCACCTCTCACCACGGTATCGCATTGGGTTTCCGACAATTGGCTGAGAGATGAGAACGGCGGACTCTGGTCGAACGAAAAACGCACCGCATTCATGCCTTACCTCGACCTGCCGCGGCACACATCGCAGACCCTCGAACTGGCGTTGCAACTTCGATCGAAAGACGAGCCTGACCGGACCCTGCTCCGCGAGCACGGCTGGCAAGTACGGGACGCCTGGACCATTGCGGGGACTCCATGGGGGTACCAAGAATACGTACAGCAGTCGCTCGGTGAGTTTAGCTGCGTCAAACCGTCGTGCGTGCGGCTGCAGAACGCATGGATCAGTGATCGGACGCTCTGCTACTTGGCAAGCGGCAAGCCCGCCATCATTGAGCACACCGGTCCTAGCAAGTTGCTGCCAGATGATGCTGGACTGCTTCGATTTGCGACTTTTAATGAGGCGGTACAATGCATCGAGGCTGTATCGACTAACTATGCGAAACATTGCCAACTTGGTCGCGCCTTGGTGGAGGAGTATTTTGATGCGAAAATTGTTATCAAGCGACTGCTAGAGCAGGCACTCGCTTGAATAGTCTTGCACATGACAGGAGTGCCGATGGAATTGATCGATTGCGGGTCCCATGAGACTGAAACAAGCCACGAATTGTTGGTTCTGGGCTTTCATAAAATCGGCCTTCCCCCCGCCGGGAGCGAGAGCACATGGTTCTACATTCCCGAATCTGTTTTTGAAGGCTATCTTAAGGAGCTTCGCGACAGTACCTGGCAGGTAATCGACGCTGGTACTTTCGTCGAGGGCCTTTGTCATCCGGAGACTTTGCCCCGGCGTTCCGCCTTACTCACTTTTGACGATGGCTACTGTTCGATGCGCCACACCGCCGTCCCGCTGCTGTGCGCGTATGGATTTCCTTCAGTGGCTTTTGTACCGACGGGCTTTGTTGGCGGCACGAACCGATTTGATCACGAAGTTGAGCCGGAAGAGCCGATTTGTGGGTGGGATGACCTATTGGAGATGCAACGGACTGGAGTGTCTGTCCAGTCTCACGGTGTTACTCACCGCCATTTATCCGAGCTTGGCCTCGATGAGCTGAGGTATGAACTGCGGGAGTCCAAGTCTGTTCTCGAAGCTCGAATGGGACAATCCGTCACTATCTTTTCGTTCCCCTATGGCGACGATGGTTCAGACTTAGAAATAACGGCTGCTGAGCTGTGCCAGGCAGGATACCGCGCCGCGTTTTTGTATGGAGGCGGATCTGAGCGAGTACCTCCCGCGAGCTGTTATCGGCTATCTCGCCTGGCCATGGGAGCGGATACCGACTTACTAGCAATGCTGGGGGAAGGGTGAGATCTAGAGTCTGTCTGTGAATTCGAGATGAATTCTTCAGCATGAACAACTTGAGGACGCCATGTGCGTAGCCCGGCAACCCGCAACGCGGGCTTGGCGCAAACTGACAAAACATGAGGTGGTTCCTGAGCGGGTCGATGTTATCCAAGAAGCCGCGCGCAGTACGAACGACCAGCCTTCCGTGTGCAGGTTGACCGGCATCGGACCGGGCGTGGCTAACGTTGCCGCCAAACGGTGTAACTCACCCTCGGGCTGACGAACCTCGAAAGCCGGATCGAGGTCGGGCGACCCTTTCGGCTGATCAACTCTTTGGATTGGGCCCAACTGGGGCTACCGCGCGGTCGCTGTTGATTGGTTCAACGAGAAGTTAAATTGGTGCGAGCGGGAATTGGCGGATTGGCTGCGAACCACGGGAATGCCGGACAAGTGACGTCACAATCGATACCGTTTGTTTATCGCGAGGGAGCCGAGGACTCGTTGTCGACGGCCCAACACTCCGCGACGCGGGCTTGGTGCAAACTGACAAATTGCCACGTAATTCCAGAAAGCATCGAGATCATGCAGGAGTGCGCGCGCAAGCCCGGGGAACTCTACCGTATGATCGGTAAGCCATCCGTTTACAGGCTGGCCGGCCTCGGACCAGGCGGGGTCAACGTGATCGCCAAACGGTGTGAGTCTGCGGCGGCGGTGGCCGAATGCTCGATCTACGAAAGCGTGCTCTCGCACCTCCCGGTGAGCATGCTTTGCTATTACGGTCTCGTTGCCGACGACGATCAGCAATTCTGCTGGCTTTTCCTGGAGGATGCCGGTGAAGAGCCGTATTTGTTGGAGGTTGAAGAACATCGGGTCCTCGCCGGGCATTGGCTCGGTCTGATGAATGTCTCGGCCCAGGAACTCGGTACCGTTGCTCGCCTTCCGGATCGGGGTCCAGGTTTTTATCTTGAACGGCTGCTCGCTTCGCGCGAGACGATTCGCGAAATCCTCGAAAAATGGAGTCTTGGCGATACCGACTTGGCCCTGTTTCGGGCCATTATCTCTCACTGCGACGCGTTGGAAGGGCAATGGGGAAGGATCGAGCGGTTTTGTAACCGGTTGCCGCGAACCTTGGTCCACGGTGACTTCGCCTTCCAGAATGCCAGGCTTCGAAGCGGTCCGGCGGGAACCAGTCTGATGATCATGGATTGGGAGGGGGCCGGTTGGGGTAGTCCCGCCGCTGACCTTGCCCAGTTCGTGGGCGGGTCATTGAGCCCGGATATTCGTACCTATTATTCGGTTGTCGGCTCGAACTGGCCGCGCGTCGGGCTGGCAGATCTGGAAAGTCAAGCTGAGCTTGGACGAATGTTTCGCCTGATCAGCTCTTTGGATTGGACCAACTCGGGTTACCGCGCGGGCGTCGAGGAGTGGTATATTGGGGAATTGAATTGGTGCGAACGCGAACTGGCGGATTGGTTGCGAACCGCGGATGTGCAGAACCAGTGACATCACAAGCTCGAATGGTCTCGATTGCCGTAGAAACGCTGGCCCACGTGTTCACGGAAAGAGCCAGTGGTCGAGCTGACATTCGACGACGGGCGGATCCGGTCAAACACGCCCAGCGTCCTCGATATCCTGGCGGCTCATCACGCGCGCGCCTTTCCTCATGATCGGTGTGCGTGCGCAGCGGCACGCTAAACTCGTCTCTCGCGTTGCGGCCGAAGGGCACGCTATTGGCAACCATTCTTGGGGCTTCTGCTTGGCAAGCGCGGTGTAGCGCGCGAGATCGGCTTGCGCATTCTCGGGCAGCGCGCGGCAGCTGTTGAGTTTACCCTGCGCCGCGTTTGCTTCGGCTTGCCCCAGCTGACGTCATGCCCGGATATCCGGTGGGTGTGAGGAGGTCCAGCTCCCCCCGGCTAATGGGTGCGGTAGTTCGAGGTCGTCATCGAGCAAAGCCCAAATTCTCAAGTGCAATAGCCAGATCAGTTTGATAACCGCGTAGCTCTTCTATCGGCCACCAGCCATGCCCGACGGACTCACTTTCCCAGCTAATTGCGAGAAGCGAGCGGAACACCGCGCCGAGCTCCGCAAGTGCCGTCATTGCGCGTAAATCCAAGTGCGGCCACGATTCGCGCACAACTTCCCAGTAATCAACCAGATCGAGATCCGGCAAGCTGCCAGTGATGCGTCGGGGAACGCCCCGACCTGACGCTTCCGCGATATCTGGTGCTGGGATGCCGTAACCGGCCATCTCCCAATCGAAGACTACGAGATTGACGCCAGATGTAGCTGAACGCACTCGTAGATTCTTGCGTACGAAATCACAATGTACGAGAGTTCGTGGATAACGGCGACATAGTTCGACAACCCGCATCCATCGAGATTCGAGGAAGCGACCGAGCGATAGAATCGAATCTAACACCTCACGATCTTGGGAATGCAGTGCTGGATCTCCTCGATTTCCTTCAATAATCCGCAGGCTCGAATGTAAGTGATCTAGGTAATACTGTGGACCACGATCCGGCAAACGAGAAACTGCCAGGACGCGCTCGGCAGAGACATGCATTAACCCAAGCCAGCGGGCGGCAAGTTTGCGATGCTGTTCCGAGAAATACCCAAAGTCCGCGTTCTCAGCATCCTCGAGAAATAACCAGCGAAATCCCGTCTCTGGTTCGTCGACTGCGCCATAAAACGTTAGACTCGGAATTGGCAGGTCTGGCAGAATCTCTTCATGGATCGTTTGTTCGAGGCGCGCTTCTCCGGCCTTAGATCTCTTGGCGATGATCGCGGTGCCACCGGGTCCAACACCATCAAGCCGAAAAACGCACGACTTTCTCCCTTCTGACAACACTTCAATGAAATTCGGCTTGGACCGTTTCGAGTAAAGTTGACGCCATGCTTGCATAGCTGGATGTTCCTTTTCGCCCGACCCAAGGCGATTCAGAACGTTCTCGGAGATCTTCTCGGCGTGCGGGTCGCCGTTAGCGAGCACCCGGGGCCAGTCCGTAGTCGCGGCGGTAAAGACGACGCCGTTGTTGGCGTAGATCCCCATCGTAGCCGTTCGCCCGCCCGGAAAACCTTCGGGGTCCTGCGCCCATTCCGAACCAAGCCTCGCGGTCCCAAGGATAAGGAAATTCTCCGGCGTACCATCGTCATGGCGCGGAACCGCAAAACCGCGTTCGTCCAGCCGGATCGAAGCGCCGTCGCATGCGTAGCCGATGAGCACGTGGTCCGCTCCGAAGGTGTCGCCATCGTGCAACCCGGTCGCCTCGAAGATCCAGTGTTCAGCATGCTGTACCGTGTAGCCGAGGGGTTCGCGCTCACCCCACCATTGACCACCGCCATTACGATGACTGACGCCGGTCAGGCGGTTTTCCGGATCAATATTGAACCATTGGTCTCGCTTCTGGTTATCGCCGGCACGCTTGGTCTTGTGGCAAATAAGGGCGGCATTGCCCTCCACCAAGTGAACCCGCCACCAGCAGATATTGCCGCTGAAGAACGCGATGTTTCCGCCGTTTTCCACGAAGGCCTCAACATTGCGGCGCATCGGCTCGCTCCAGTATTCGTCATGACCGGCGCTGAGAAGGAGCCTGTAGCTTTCCAGAAAATTGCCGAAGTTCTCATGGATATCGAGATCGGTACAATAATCGACGGCGAAGCATCGGCGTTCGAGCCAGCGGATAAACGGCGCGTCCCAATGCCAGAAGGTTTGCCGAGGCGATGACGGATCGTAGACATCCGGGAAAGAGTGGTCACCTGGCCGGCCGCCGACGCCCCCACCCGGCCGGTGCAAGGTGAGCTTGTCGTAGCCTCCGGTACAAAGGCTGCCGCACGGGTTACCGAGTTCGTTGTAAGCGTGGTATGTGAGCAGCGGCAACTTATAAAGAATTTTGGCGTTGGCCACACGATTCTTAACAACGAACAAAGCCGCAGCCTCGGGATAACCGGGATCAGCCGGATCGTGAATGTCCGCTTGCTCAAGGGTAACAAACCGCGCGATATAGGCTCCCGCTTCCCAATCGCAGGGCATCGGATATTCGTAGATCGGCCAGTTCCAATCGCGGTCTGGAGCGCCGAGCGGCCGGGCATGGGCGACCATCGGTTCGGTCCGCGCCTTCAGCACCAAAGTTTGCCCTTGCCGATAGAACCAGATTTGGAAGTGAAGTGCCGTGTCGCTTGCAATATGCAGCCGCAATACCTCCCCCTGTAAAACGCTCGGCGGGTTGGGGTAGCCGCGGATCAATTTGCTTCACCCTGGGTTGGGCTTGTTCCACTACCGTACTCATGCCATGGCCCTGCAAGAGCCGGAGCCGGTCTGATCACCTAAAGCGCCTGATAAAGCCTTGGTGCTGCCGGTCGATCAGAATTCGCAAATCGCGACCGCGCGCAGCCAAGTCTGTCCCTGAAGCTCAGCTAGGTCGAACGACGTGCCCGGCACGATGAGGTATGGTCCGACAGTCATGATTATTCGACAATGATCTGCCCAGACATCCAGGGGTGTGGTGTACAGATATAGAAATAGATACCCGGCTGCGTGAAGGTGATGGTCTTCGACTCGCCGCTGGCGAGATCGCCGGTATCCCACTCGGGTCTTGGGAATGCCGTAGCCGTATGATTTTGCTGGCCGACATTGGCAAAGGTTACGCTGGTTCCCGCCTGGATCCGAATGCGGGCTGGCGAGTATGTGTACTCCTTGTTGTTGTCGCCCACGTTGATAGTCGCAACGCCTGACGCGATCGGTTTTGATGCCATCGAGACTGCACCCCATCGTGAATCCATCCAGAGGGGCCCGGCAACGGTCGCTGGTGGGGGAGGCGGCCACAAGGGCCCCACTTGCCCTTTCAACGAGAAGGCCCATACCGCGTCACCATAGGCACTACCCTGCGTTACGTTGCCACCTGTAGCTATGGCGACATACTGCTCGCCGTCCACCTCATAGACCACGGGCGGTGCGTCAGCGCCAAAACCCGTCTGGAACCGCCACAGCTCCTCCCCGGTCTTGGCATCGAGCGCGAGAAAGTTACCATCAGGCTCACCGCGAAAGACCAAGCCACCAGCCGTGACGGTCGCACCTCCCCCAAGGCGGTACGGCGTTTTCTGCTGCCAGACGATTTTATTCGTTTTGCTGTCGATTGCTGTAAACGTACCGCTAATAGATGAGCCCGGCGGGGGCGTCTCCGCACCCCCACCATAGGCCTTGCCGGGCACGAACTCCTGACCGCCCTTGCGCCACATCGAACTCGCGCGCACCGTGCCCGAGACGTAGAAATAGCCCGTATCAGGGCTGTACGGCACCGGCGACCAGTTCGTGCCACCATCCCCCGATGGCTGTACCAGCACCGGCGTCTCCCAGAAGGGCTCAAAAACACACCCAGCTTTGTCAAAATCAGGCAGCTTCGCGGCGCACTGTGGCACCGTCGCGTCGCCAATCGGGTAGGGCTGCGTCTTGGCCGTCTTCTGCCGCAGCTCCTGGGGTACTGGGCGCTCTTCGATACCAATTAAGGGCTGACCATTCGTGCGATCGAGAATGTAGAGCCAGCCCGTGCGGCCGGCTTCGGCAAGCCCCTTACGCGGTTGACCATTGATCACCGTATCGAAAAGCACCACCGGGCTGGAGGCATCGTAGTTCCAGATGTCGTGGTGCACCTGCTGGAAATGCCAGACGTACTCGCCGGTCTTGGCCTTCACGGCCATGATCGAGGCGCGGAAGAGGTTATCGCCCTCGCGCATCGACCCGTCATGGTTTGGTGCACAGTTACCTGTCGCGAAGTAGACCAGCCCGAGTTCCGGATCGACGGCTGGTGTATTCCAGATCGGCGCCCCGCCACGCATCGCGTGATCAGTGCCGGACGGCCAGGTGTCGCTGCCGAACTCGCCGCGCCCCGGCAGCGTATAGGACCGCCACAGGATGGCGCCGGTCTTGGCATCCAGGGCGGTGAGGCGCCCGCGTACCCCATACTCCCCACCGGAGATGCCGCTGTAGACGATGCCGTCGTAGTAAAGGGGCGCACTGGTGATGGAGTAGCCATCTTCATATTTCTCAATAAGCGTCTTCCACACCACCTCGCCCGTCTTCATGTCCAGGGCCACGACGGTAGCGTCGAGTTGCCCGAAAAACAGCAGCCCCTCACCCATGGCCAGGCCGCGGTTGACCCAGCCGCAGCAGAGGGGGACCTTCGCAGAGATCCTGGACCAGTACTCCCAGAGGATTTCTCCCGTCTTGGCATTAAGCGCGAAGACATCGTTGTTGCCTGTAATGACGTACATGATGCCATCCTTTACAAGCGGCGATGCCTCGAAGGAGTATTTGGCACCGAACCCAGAGCCTTTGAGGCGGGTCATCCAGGCCCCTTTGAGTTGTTCGACGTTGGCGATGTTAATCTGCCTTAGCGTCGAATAGCGTTGATTGGTCAAGTTGCCGCCGTTGGTCGCCCAGTCCTTGCCTGTAGGGCTCTGCAACAAGCGGCCAATCTCCGGATCGGCGGCCTGGACGGGCATGTCCGCCAGGAATAGTCCGATCAGACTCATTATCAACAGTAAGATCATTCTCCGCGCGTGGCACGGCATGTGGTTGCTTTCTCTCGGTGAGTTTTCCGTATCCTTTGTGCAGCCCAAGAAATGCGGTTTGCCACGACGTAGGTCAAATCGCCGCGACTTGTCCCCGGCGCCTAAATGGAGCCGCCGTACAGGATGCGAATCACAGTAGCGTTTTAGGGCATATAGTGTCGACCTATCGAGGTATGCTCGGATGGCTCGCATGTCACGAATCAGACCAACTAAAGTATTTGATTATTTGATGGTTTCTCTGCTCAGATGCTCGAGTTCTTTCGCTATTGCGGTCAACTTCTGCGTAGCTCGTGTTCGGTGGACGCTTTGGCGAGCGGACGCGTGGAACCTGACGAGCGAACTCCGGCGCATGTCTCGGGATCACCTATTATCGGGCGCAACTGTCCCGTGAGCAGGTTCAAACGGATCAGACACGATGCTCTGGTGGTGTACTCAAAAAGGGGCCCCTGGCCTCCAAAATAGACCCGTACCTATTTTGGAGGTGTCACCCCGATCGGTCTACGCATCGCACGGGGGCGGGGTCATCGCGTTGAGTCGCTATCGCGTGGGAGTGCCTTGTATGCGTTCAACCGAAGCAGCCCCAAGTCTGGTCTCGAGCACGACGTACGGTCTACATCGTCCTCTATGACTTTGGACGCCTGTTTGTCTCCGAGGTTCTCCGCGGAAAAGGGGATTGGAACATCCCTCTTGAGACAAGCAGAGCAGGAAGCCATCCGACGCGGATGCAGAGAGATGTGGACAGATACCTATGCTTTTCAAACTCGTCCGTTCTATGAGAAGTGGGGCTTTGCGGTCTTCGCCACTCTCGATGGCCCCCTCCGATCTTCCCCCGCTTCTTCCTGAAGAAGACGCTGGCCATACAGGCTAGTATCTGACCGATTCGAGGGGCCTCTTGTGACGCGCCCCGGGGACGTTCAGCATGCTGTGCGCCTACTTCGACGACAGCGGAACCCGCGCCGGGGCGAATTTCGCGCTATTGGCTGGGCTGTTCGGCAATCCGCATCAGTGGGATCATTTCAATGGCCTCTGGCAGCAGGCTTTGAACGCGCCGTTGGATGGTGCCAAAGCACCGTTGCGGCGCTTCCATATGTTCGACTGCTATGGCGGGCGAAATGACTTCACGGGATGGGTCCGGACCGAGGCGGAGGATTTTGCGCAGCAGCTCGGGAGCATCTTTTTCAAATGCGGGCTCTGGGGCGGCGCGACGGTGTTAACGGCGAGGGCCGCGGATAAGCGCGCCGCTGGCGATCAGCCGCGCGAATCCGGCGGTGCCGAAGGCTCAGTCATTCAAAACAGCTTTCACCTGGCGCTCGATTGGGCGCGCAAGAACGCAGCCTATGACCGCGAAATCGCTTTCATGTTCGAGGACCGGCCCGACCGGAAAAAAGAATACGAGACGGCCTACATGGCCTTTTCGGATCACGCGCGCGCCGCAAACATTCTGCCTCTGCCGGCCTCATTGACTTTCGCGAATGCGGCCAAGGAGCTTCCGCTGCAAGCCGCGGACCTGTTTGCGTGGGAGGTTTATCAGGACGAGCTGTCGTTCCTGCATCGCGAGCGGCCGACAGGTCAGTTCAATCGAAAGCTGCTCGCTCGGATGGCGGCTTCGGGGAGGTTTCGGATTCAGAGCGCTACCTCGGAGACGATCGGCAACTTGGCGCTGCAGAAGGCTGAACTTACTTCGTCAGCACGATGAAGTCCGTCCCGACGCCCGTCTCCGAGCCGAGGCCCTGGTCCGAAATGATCAGCGATGCACCCACCGACATCAGGCTGGTGATCCGCTCGATCGCGTCGGCCGGGATGGTCACGCGATCCAGTGCCGCGGCAGGCGTCAGCTCCGTCCCGGCCGCCTTGGCCTTCGCGGCCTCGGTCGTGGGCACAGACACCGCGCTCCACTGCACCGCGGCGCGGTCGTCCTTCGCGGCAAGCGCGGTGAACACATGGGTGCCGATCGCGTCGGCGGGCCGCTCGAAGGTGACCGGCACGTCGAACACCGGCTGGAATCCCTTGCGCACGAACAGGCGGCCTTCCTTAAGGCTGATGAAGACGGAGATCGGGCCGGGCTTGAGCGGCGCGGTCTTCTCCGGCTGCGGGGCGGCGTGCGGCGCCGGCACCGGCGCCGTGATGACGCTGTCGGTGGTGGTCACCGGCATGGTGGAGAGATTCTGCGCGAACATCACGGCGGCCATCGCCTGGGCGTTGGCGGGCGGGGTGAGCTGCGCGACTTCGTTGTTGAACGCGGCCTCGACCAGCTTCGCCGGGCTCAGCCGCGCGCTCTCGGCGATCGTCTCTTCGCGCGGCGGCGTGAACAGGCGCGGATGCGAGATCGCGACCGGCGACGCCTCGCCATGGGTGACGATCACGCGCACGCCAAGCCTGGTCATGCCCCACAGCTTCTGGGCAAAGGCCTCGGGCAGCCGGATGCAGCCGTGGGAGGCCGGATAGTTCGGCACCACGCCCTGATGCAGCGCCACGCCCGACTGGGTGAGCCGCTGCATGAAAAACATCGGGGCATCGTCGTAGAGATTCGAATGATGCCAGCGGTCCTTCTGGATGATGCTGAAGACGCCGCTGGGCGTCGCGTGCCCGGGCTTGCCGGACGAGACGCGCGAGGTCGCGATCGGCTCGGCGTCCGAATAGAGCGTCAACTCCTGGCGATCGAGCGAGACGATGATGCTGAGGATGCCTTGCGGCGCGGGCTCGGCGGCGACATGGCCTGCCGGCTTGTCCTTGCCCGGCGTGCCGGCGTCGCCAAGCTTCGTGGGCGCCGGCGCGGTCGCGGCGCGGTGGGCGCTGTCGGCGGCGGGCGCAGCTTTGGAGCTCGCTGGAACTGCCTGGGCGCTGCTCGCAAGGCCGGCCAGCAAGGCAGCGCTCAACGCCGTGGTTGCGGCGAGCGCGCGAGCCCGGCAAAAAACTTGGGTTTTCAAGGACGCTTTGGGAAATCGCACGGAAGCCTCCCCACCAGACCCGCCTGGAACGGCGGGCCTTGGTTAGTCGCTCCCTAAGAGAAAAAAGTTCAGCCCCGGGCGGGCTTTTTCCCTGCCGTTTTCCGACGGCCCGCCGCCCCATCTTGGCAAAAAGTTTCCGCCGCGACCGGGCGGGTGTTCGTGGGCGACTTCGGTCCGTTCCGATTGACCCGCGCTCCCCGGCTGCGCGCCTCGCGCCGTGGCACTCATCAAGTTATCGCGAATTGGCGGCGCTTATCGCGCCAGCACAGGAAATTTATCCTGATTTGACAGCATGAATATGTTGAACCTGATATACTGCAAGTGTCTTCCGCAGCGGGGGCTTGCGGGCGCACGCACTTGAGGGGGCGGCTCGGCATCATTTGAGCTGCGATGTCTGGCCTCGCGGGTTTCGCACGAAGTCAGTGCCTTTATCATGCTGGTCGCGCGCGCGCCTACGCCGCGACTTGGCTTGATCGTTGCCGCGATCCGGCGGCGGCGGCATTCTATTCGGAGCTTGTCGCGCGCGGCTGCGCGCCCAACGCGCATATCGATGTGCTGCCGCGCTACCGCATCGTCTATCTCTGCATCCCGAAATGCGCCTCGACCACCATCAAGATGGCGCTCAGCGCGCTCGCCGGACGCACCCCGGCGTCGTTCGAGCAGGTCCATCAGCGCCGGCATTCGGGCCTGAAGTCGCCGTTCGAGATCGGCCTGTCAAACTTCCGGGCACTTGCGCTCGATCGCGCCGCGTTGCGGTTCGCGTTCGTGCGCAATCCCTACGACCGCCTCGTTTCGGCCTGGGCGGACAAGTTTCAGAACAAGCGCCTGGTCCCGGGTGACGACTTCATCGACAAGTACCTGGAATATCGAGACACCAAGGATCCCGCGCTGCCAGGCGGGGCCGGCGAGACGCTGTCCTTCGCAGGCTTCGTGCGCTTTGCCGCCGCGACCGCCCAGGCGCGGCTCGATCCGCACTGGCATTGCCAGGACGACATGCTCGACATGCCGGGTATCAAGCTCGACTTCATCGGCAAGGTGGAGTCCTTCGAGGCGGACTTTGCCCGCGTGTTGGAGCACGCCGGCGCTGGAGCGGCCCTGCGCGACGCCATCAGCGCCCGTCTCAATCCATCCCGGCACCTGCCCTGGCGCGATTACTACACGAGCGCCCTGGCCGATCAGGTCTACCGCGCCTACGAGCGTGATTTCGACCGTTTGCAGTATCCGTGCGGCATCTGATGTGACGCGGGGCAAACGCCGTCGGACGTTTGCGCCCGTCTTCGCGCGCTACGCCCGGCCATGGCGCCCCTGAGTGGCGCTTCTGATCAAGGCTTTGCCGGCGCCGTGTCGAGCGTGCTGCCGGCCTTGGGCTGGAGCGCAACCTTCATCCGATCGCGCACGTCCGCGGGCGCGTTGAGCATGCTGGTGATCACCTCGGCAAGCTTCTCCCCGGTCATCGGGCGGATCGTCATGTGTTCCCGGGCCGCCGCCGCGATGAAATCGGGATCCTTGAGCGTGGCCGCGAAGGCCGCGCGCAAGGCGGCGACGCGCTCGGCAGGAACGCCCGGCGTGGTGGCGAGCGGGCGACCCACGCTCGACAGGCGCGCCATGAACTCGAGCAGCGGCTTGTCCGCGGGCTTGACCGGCTGGTCGAGGATCAGCGGAACGTCCGGCAATTCCGGCTCCTTCTCCATGCCGGCCTGGATCAGCGGAATGATCAGCTTCTGGGGAATCCAATTCGGCTCCGACGCCATCCAGCCCGAATAGGGATTGGTGCCGCGGCCCTCGACCTCGCCGCGCTGCATGGCGAGATCGATGTCCTGGCCGCCCGGATAGCCGAACACGATCTTGAATTTCGTGCCCAGCACATTGTTGTAGAACGCCGGATACTGCACGGAGGCCGAGCCAGCCCCGGTCGTGCCGATGAGCGTCTCGCGCTTCTTGGCATCCTCGATCGTCCTGGTGGCCGAGGTGTGCCAGACCACCAGCAACTGGTTCGAGTTGACGATATTGGCGATCCAGTTGAACTCGCGCAGGTCCGCCTTGAGGCCGGGCGAGAGGCCGAGCGCTTGGTCGGCCGCCAGCCCCTGACTCACGATCCCGATCACGGTGCCGTCGCGCGGCGCGATCTGCGCCATGTAGTTTGCCGCCGTGATCCCGCCGCCGCCCGGCATGTTGACCGGGATCATCGCCGGATTGCCGGGAATATGCTTGCCCATGAAGCGCGCGAACAGCCGCGTGTACTCGTCGTAGTCGCCGCCCGGCGGCGTGCGTATGACGAAACGGATCTGCTTGCCTTGGTAGAAGTCGCTGACCGAATCCGCGAGCGCGGGTGCCGCCGCGAGGAGCAGCATTCCGCCTAGCGCAATGCCAAACAGTCTAGTCATGGCGATTCCTCCCTTGCTCAGTTCGGCTTCGCTGCAATTCCGCACGGCATGGCGGCGCGCTCCCTCTCCCCGCTTGCGGGGAGAGGGTCGGGGTGAGGGGGCCTCTCTGCGAGTCTGAACGCAGCAAATCAATTCCGAGTTTGTGGCAGCGCCCCCTCATCCCAACCTTCTCAGCCGAAGTCGGATATATCCGACTTCGGCGACTCTTTAGAAAGATCGAACTCGGGTATACCCGAGTTCGGTTGCAAGCGGGGAGAAGGGGCTCGCCCAGCTCTTGGCGAACGCCTCGGCAGATAACGTCCATTAGATTTACTCCGCGGCCTTGGCGATGCTTGATGCGTAGCGGCTGGCGGGCCGCGGCAGTCCCAAGTTTTCCCGCAGCGTGGTGCCTTCGTAGGCGGTCCGGTAGAGGCCGCGCCGCTGCAGCTCGGGCACCACCAGGGCGACGAACTCGTCGAGCGAATTGGGAAAGAACGGCGGCAGCACGTTGAAGCCGTCGGCGGCGCCGCTCGTGAACCATTCCTCCATCATGTCGGCCACGTCCGCGGGTGAGCCCACGACCTCGAAATGGCCACGCCCGCCGGCGATGCGCTGATAGAGCTGGCGGATGGTGAGCGCTTCCGCCTGCGCGGTGTCGCTCAGGAGCGCCGAGCGCGAGGGCGCGCCGCGATCTTGCGGCACCACCGGCACCGGGCCGTCGACGTCGTAGCCGGAAAGATTGAACGCGATGTATTTCGACAGGAGCGCCACCCCGACCTCGGGATGGATCAGATTCTGCAGCTCGGCGAACTTGTCCTGCGCTTCTCCCCGCGTGGGCGCGACCATCACTGAAAGGCCGGGCATGATCTTGAGATGATCGCAATTGCGGCCGGCGCGTGCCATCCGTGCCTTAACGTCGCCATAGAATGCTTGCGCGCCCGCGAGCGTCTGGTGGGCGCAGAACACGACTTCCGCGGTTTCCGCTGCGAGCTGCCGCCCGTCGTCGGAGGCGCCCGCCTGCACCACCACCGGCTGGCCCTGCGGCGAGCGGGCAACGGTGAGCGGCCCCTTCACCTTGAAGAACTCGCCCGCATGGTCGAGCATGTGCCGGCGATCCGGTTCGTAGAAGCGGCCGTCGCCCTTGTCGAACACGAAGGCATCGTCGTCCCAGCTGTCCCACAGGCCGCGCACCACGTCGACGAACTCGCGCGCGCGCCGATAGCGCTCGTGCTTGGGCAGATGCTGCTCGCGCCCGAAATTTTTTGCCTCGCTGTCGTTCGCCGATGTGACCAGATTCCAGCCCGAGCGGCCGCCGCTGATGAGATCGAGCGACGCAAAGCGCCGCGCGATGTGGTAGGGCTCGTCATAGGTGGTGGTCGCGGTGCAGACGAGGCCGATGCGCCGCGTCATCGGCGCAAGCGCGGTCAACAGCGACATCGGCTCGATCCACGCAACATAGGACGTGCGCGAGAGCGTCTCGCGATCGTAGCGCTCGCCGGTCAACGCATCGGCCGAGAAAATCAGGTCGAACAGGCCGCGCTCGGCGGTCTGAGCCATCCCGACATATTTGCCGAAGTCGAGGCCGCCGTCCGCCCACGCATCCTTGTGCCGCCAGCCGGCGATGTGATGGCCCGCCGGCCGCAGGAACATGCCAAGCTTGATCTGGCGCCGAGCAGTCATGCCCGTTCCGTTCGCGAGGCGCGCTTGAGGTCAGCAACGCTAGAGTGTGGCCACGTGCCTGACAAGCCGAGGCGAGCGTGCCCAGGTTGTCGGAGTGTCGCGGGGCGCCATCGCGCCGTCGCATGCGGGCACTCGCGCAGCCGCGTATGCGGCAGGACTCCCTCTCCCCAGCTGAAGTCGGATATATCCGACTTCAGCCGGCTTAATTAAGCGATCGAACTCGGATAAATCCGAGTTCGATAGGGAGAGGGCTGGGGTGAGGGGTTACAAACT
>Ga0126381_100001457_pt1 | contig 25445 bp, 25 predicted proteins | sample PanSoiMetPlot_28_FD_96465 | JGI IMG/M metagenome (GOLD analysis project Ga0126381, IMG submission 96465) | Tropical forest soil microbial communities from Panama - MetaG Plot_28 | ecosystem: Environmental > Terrestrial > Soil > Tropical forest > Bulk soil | place: Panama | collected 2016-02-17 | reverse complement strand
GCATTTAACTTGACCCCGCTTTACGAGCCCCAACAACCGTCAGAACATCGGAGGCCGACTAGGATCCGTCAAAACGCGATGGGCTCCTCCTCCTGCTAGGCCTGCTAACGCCACTGTGTGCGGCTGCACTCGTGGCCGTCCCGCGATCAGCTTCGTCCTGGAAGTCATGGTCAGCCAGGGAGATCGCTTTTGCGAGTTGACTTCTCTCATAATCGCGGGTAAAGTCGCCGCATAATTCTTGCTTTAAAACGTGGCTCGGTTTTTCGTTCGCCCTCGGTTGTAAGCAGTTCAACGAAACAAATAGGAGGCCTCACTATGAAAAGGCTGTTTGCATTGCTCTGCCTCATCGTATTGCTTTCGAGCGTTACCGCTTATGGAAGTACGTTCAAGGACATCCGCTATAATGGAGGGACACTTCAGACTAAGGTCGATCCCCACGACTGGGGAAACAAGCTGACCGTGACCTCTGACGAGATTCTGCTTGAGCTAAAGGACGGTCAGTCACTCAAGATCGACCCCAGGAAGGTAACTGCCCTGAGCTATGGACAGGAAGCGCACCGGCGGGTAGGTACAATGATTGCGCTCGGCATCCTTGTCGCTCCGCTGGCCCTGTTTGGCCTGTTTCACAAGACGCGGTTGCATTTCATTGGAATCGAATACAGCGCTGACGAAGGCAAAAAGGCGGGAGTACTGCTCCAGGCCCATAAGGACAATTATCGTGGCGTACTCGAAGCGTTAAGGGGAGCAACTGGAGCACCGGTGGCGGTCGCGCCAGAAGACCGCAAGTACGTCCCGACCAGCGTGGCCACTGTAACGGTCGAAAACGCTGAAAAACCCGAGAAGACGGCAGAGACTGACAAGGGTGAACGCCCCAGAAAGGTCGAGAGCGAGAAGGATGAAGTCAGGGCGGACATAAAGCCAGGAGCCAGTGCCGACCTGATGGGCATTGTCAGGGTAAGCTCGGCGCCGGATGGCGCTGATGTTTACGTCGATGGCTCCTTTGTTGGTAATGCTCCTGCTCAACTTAGGCTTCCTGTCGGAAAGCACAAGGTGGCAGTGAAAGGCGAGGGTTTCGAAGACTGGAGCCGGGAGATCGAAGTCCCGGCTTTCTCGGAGCTTAATCTCAAGGCGACGCTAAGCAAGAAGGCGGGCGACCACTGATTTTTTGCCAGGCCACCGAGACTTTCATAACGTAAGCAGCGGATGGTGTGAATCGATCTACGGCTGAGCGCTGCAGCTACGGCGAATTCGGAGCTGCTTGAGGGCTCGTTGCGGGACTCGGCCCCGGTTCGCTCGAAGACTGAGGAGGCCTCTTCAGGAGCGAGTTGCGATTGTATTGCCAGGCGGCCTCGGATAATCTTTAACTGACAAGGGTGTTTCTGATCCGTCGAAGGTGGGAATTTCGAGCATGATGCGGAATGTTGGTTCAGTCCTATTGTTGATTATGGCGGTGCTGTTGCCGGCGTGCGGCAAGGTTTTCAGCGATCCTGACGAAGCCGGCAAGAAGCACGTCGGGATCGTCTACGACATAGGTGGCAAGGACGACAAATCCTTTAACTCGGCCGCGTTCATGGGCGTGTCCAGGGCCGAAAAGGAACTCCCGATCGTGCTCCGGGATGTCGAGCCGGGTGATCCAACCTCGATTGAACCCTGCATGCGAGCATTTGCCGAGCGCTCCTATGACTTGATAATTGGCGTAGGGTTCGCTCAAGCCCCGATAGTTGCCAATGTCGCCAGGGATTATCCCAACCTGAAGTTCGCTATCATCGACGGGGTCGTCGACCTGCCAAACGTAGCTTCGTTGATCTTTAAAGAGCACGAAGGCTCGTTTCTGGTCGGATTGATAGCCTCAAGAACTACGAAGTCCAACAAGATCGGATTCGTGGGGGGAATGGACATTCCGCTTATCCACAAATTCGAGACCGGGTACGAAGAGGGCGCCAGGTATGCCAACCCAAAAGTTGAGATTTTCCAGAACTACGTCGGCGTTACCGATTCCGCCTGGAACAATCCCGGTAAGGGAAAAGAGCTGGCCAAGGCCCAGATTGAACGAGGGGCCGATGTGATTTTCCAAGCGGCCGGGAACTCGGGGCTCGGTGTTTTCGATGCCGTAGAAGAGACGGGAAGGCTGGCCATCGGTGTGGACTCGAATCAGAACTGGGTTAAACCTGGTTTCATCCTCACAAGCATGACCAAGCGCGTCGACGTCTCGGTCTTCAATACTGTGAAGGAATTGGTTGAAGGCAACTTCAGCGGCGGCGTTCATCTGTTCGGGCTCGAGAACGACGGCGTCGGCTATGCCCTTGACGACTATAACAGGAGTTTGATCCCGGCGGCCGTCATCGATCAGGTCGAGGCTGCAAAGAAAGAGATTATCGCCGGAAAGATCAAGGTCACCGATGCTATGGCGGAGAAGTGAGTCGGGGGTAAGATGCAGCACAGGCTGAAATGAAACATTGCGGGTCGGAAGAGGACACCTACTGGAGGGGGTACTCCAAACATCTACTCCAGACAGGTACTCCAAGCGAGAACTAGAAGTGCCGGACTCAGATAAACGCGCAAGATTGCTCTATGACGGCGATTGCGGTGTGTGCACCCGAACAGCCGAAATCCTTCAGAACCTCGATTCGGGACATGACTTCATAATTCAGCCCTACCGAAGTTTCACTGAAGACCAGTTAGGGCAGTACGGTCTTAGCTACGAGAAATGTTCGAAGCGGGCTTACGTTATAAGTCCAAGCGGTAGCGTATGGGGCGGAGCCTTCGCGGTAAACTATTTCTTCATCAAGCGGTTTCCCTGGTCTCTCCTGGTAATTCTGATCTATGCGATTCCTCCGTTGCTGGCTGCCGAGCTGATCGGCTATTACCTTGTCGCCAGGAACAGGTATCGAATATCGCGGTGGCTCGGTCTCGATGCGTGCCGGGTCAGTCCTCAAAATCCAGGCCGCTAGCTGACTGCCGGCAGAAGAGACCGGCAGGCGCCGTTCACTGTTGCATCGCGGCCGAAACAAGCGGCTTCATAGCCTCGGCAGAATTACCTTTGGCTGCGATCTTTCCATCGCGATCAATCAGATAAAGCAGCGGTGTTCCTCTCAGATTGAAAAGCCTCGCAACCGGTCCATCACCTGATTTCCCATCGAGAATCTGAGGCCAGTTGATTTTCTTGGCTGCTACCATCCGCTCGAATGCCTTTTTATCGGCATCGATCGATACTCCAATAAGCTCGAAACCTTTATCCCGATACTCCGAATAAATCTCTTTGAGTAGGGGAACCTCCCCTACACAGCCTCCTCACCACGACGCCCAGAACACCAGCAGGACCGTCTTGCCCTTGAAATCGGCCAGCCTTGCCTGATGACCGTCGACGAATTTCGATTCCATGCGCGGCCCCGTCTGTCCGACATTCAGGCTTTCGATTTCGTATATGTTTCCCCGAGCCTCGTCGGCGAACCGTGTTTTTGGATATTCATCGTTTACCCGGCGAAATGTCGTTTTCGCCCCGGCCACGTCACCCTTCTCCCAATACGCATCGCCTTCGGCGAGGCGAATCTGGGCTTTCAGGTCCGGCCGTTTCGAATGTTCTATCAGGGCGTCGGCATTGCGGATGGCGTAATCGTAGTCTTTGGCGCCGGCCGCCGCCCATAGCTGGTTCATGACAGCGCGCCCCCAGATCTCATCCGCCGGATTCAACTCCGCGGACCTGGTGGCTGCCTCGGCGATCAGGCCTGGCTCAAGCAGGAGCATTAGACCTTCATTTGCTGCGTCCTTTGATTCTTCAGTGTCCGGGTGTTGGCGGCTATAACCTAACAGTTGATCCGCCCAGCTCTTTGTGATGCGGTTCGCCTCTTCTGGGGCCGTGCCCCCTTTTAGAACCTGGTTTCGTTCTTTTCGTGCTCGGACGATCAGGTCGTGAACTTGTTTCCATCCCGGGGTGACTCGCTTCATTTCGACGGCGCCGGTCCTGCCTCCATCCATCTCCCAGGTTCCGGTAATCCGATCCCCTGAAACCTTTGCTGAAATCGTAAACTCATCGCCGGGCTTGAACTTGATCGTCATCGCGCTTCCGGTGTAAGTGCCGGTCAAAGGGAACTGACGGCCTTCGGCCTCGGCATGGCCCGACAGAGTTCCACTGTCATTGCGCAACTCGATTACAAACTCGACGTCCTTTGAGCCCGCAGGCATCTTTGCAATACCCTGGTAAATGCCTGACACGGGGTCACTGCCAGGGGGAGCGGTTTGAGCTAGCGCGGGGGCAGCGAGCCAGGTTATCAAAGCCAGTGCAGCCGAGATCAAAACGGTCTTTTCTCTTTGCATCGCGTTCTCCCTTGAGTTTTCACTAGCATGCCTAACGTCATACGTGGAAAGCAAGTTTCAGAATCGGGTACTTTCACCCAGCGTCTGGGTGGCTTTCCGCTAAGAACAGCCTGACCGCCCGAAAAACAGGTCAAAACCAGAGGTCCACGGATTGCCTTAGGCCTGTGCAGGACGGAGGGCCAGTGGGTCTGTTGCCTGGAGGGCCCCGGGCAAGTTGGTCTATTGCACTCTTGAGATTGCCCCAAGCAGCGGGACAAATTGAAATGAGCCAGCCGTTTTGGCTGGGTAGGAGGAGCTATGTGGGTGGATCGAAATCCAAGACCGCTCGTGAATTCGATTAGAAGGTTGGTGGTACTGTCGCCGGTTGCACTCATCCTGATTACCTTCATCATCTTGGGGGAAAACCCCACTGCTCAAGCGATCCCGGCGTTTGCTCGTAAGTATCAGACCTCCTGCAGTACCTGCCACAACGATTTTCCAGAGCTAAACGACTTTGGGGAAGCTTTCAAGAAGAGAGGCTTCAAATTCCCGAAGGATGACGAGACTTTCGTGAAAGAGCCTCCCCTGTTGCTGGGAGCGCCGGCGACGCGCGAGATGTTTCCCAAGATGCTCTATCCTGGCGAAATACCGGGCAATCTTCCAATTTCGTTCAGGTACGAAGGCTTTGCTTCGCTCAACAGCAAGCGGCCGCTCAACCTGGGATTCCTGCCCCGGACCGATCTATTCGCGCCAAACACCTTCACAATCATCGCGGCCGGCAGCATGGGCCAGAACATATCATTTTGGATTGACGACGACCTCTCAGTTGGAGGATCGGGCGCCGATGGCGGACTGGGCGACGCGTATCTGAAATTCAACGACGTCAGTCACTATGTCGGATTGCCTCGTGATTCAATCAACATAAGGTTTGGGCAATTCGAGCTACCACTCCCATTCACACAAGCACGAACGATCAATCCCAGCGGGTACGATGTATACAGTCAGGCCAGTGTCGCGGGCGTGCTGGGATCGACGAACAATCCATTCGTTTTTGGCGCGCCGCAGCGTGGAATAGAAATCGGCGGGTATCCGAACGATGGCAACTTCGAATGGGCTGTTGATGTGGTAAACGGGAACAATACCGATCCGGCGTTGCGCAACAACAAAGACATCTATGTCAGGGTTGCCAACAAGTTCAACCTCGACCGAGATCCCGCATCGCGCAGAGAAATCCAGGCCGCCGGCGCTACGGGACCGCGAGACCATACTTCCATAAGACTTGGCGGATTCTATTACTACGGCCGTAACGCTTTGAACATCAATAACGACCTGTTTCCCGGCTTTGGTTCAATACGCGAGCCCTTTTACAGGGTTGGGGGCGATGTCAGATTCAAGTATCAGAACCAACTGGAGATCTATGGCCTGTTCATGTATGGGCACGATCAAAACTTGATGCCCAATACCGATACCGGAATCGTGGAACGGTTGGCGCCGGTCACATTCACCGGTGGGTTCGTCCAGGCGCAGTATTGGTTCGTCCCGTGGATCGTCGGTATCGCGCGATATGATGGCGTAAACTCGCCGCCTGATTTTGCCAATGGACTCTCGAAGCACCAAACCAGGAACAGGTACTCTCAGGGCGTTCAAATCCTCGTCCGGGCAAACATAAAGCTGCTCGCCGAGTACCAGCGTCAATTCAAGCAACCTGCTGGAATTACTGATCAATTCTTCCGCCCGAACTTATTTGTGGTCGGGATGGATTTCGTATTCTGAGCTGGCAGCATAGCTGCCGGCTTAGCTGCCAAACTTGTGCCGGCATCTGAAGCCGATCATTTGGAGATTAGAAGGGAAAGGAGCACGAAAATGGAGTTTTTGATACCGAATGCAGTTAGAAGGAGTCTGAGGACGCTTGGGGCAATAGCAATCATCGCAGGGCTCAGCGCGGCAAGTCTGGCGGGTGACATAACGGGCAAGGTCAGCGGGTTGCGATCCGCGGCAAACGTAGTTGTGTACATTGACGCGCCCGGGTCGGCGGGCGTGCGTGCGGTTATGGACCAGAAGAAGATGACCTTCATACCTCACGTGCTGGTTGTGGCCAAGGGAACGACCGTTGATTTCCTCAACAGCGATGCGGTTGGTCACAACGTGTACTGGCCGTCGGTCGGAGGCAACAAGGGGCTGGCAAATAACCTGGGCACCTGGCCGCAGGGCGTCAAGAAGTCGTTCACGTTCAATACTCCGGGTGTAGTTCCCCTGCTGTGCAACGTTCACGCTGAAATGGCTGGATACATATTCGTAGCACCAGGACCCTACTTTGCTTTGACCAACGGATCAGGTGACTTCGTCATCAAGGGAGTGCCTCCCGGACACTACACAATCAAGACATGGAGCGAGGGCGGCAGGCCCATTGTCCAACAGGTTGACGTTACGGGTGGAACGACAACTGTAAATCTCACAGCCGGGCGCTAGCTGAGTATGGGCCGGCCGCCTGGCAGGCCCTCGGCTGCCGGCCCTCCTATCATCATTATGTGCTGCTGCCATAAATGAGTACTGGTATGCCCGAATCACGCTCAAAACTTGTAGACCTGGAATGGCTCGAATCGAACTTTCCTTGTATGCAAGCCTGTCCGGTACATACCGAAGCCGGCCGCTACGTCGCGCTGATTGCGGAAGGACGCTATGAGGAGGCGTACCGCGTAGCCCGCCGGCCGAATCCGTTGGCATCAATATGCGCCCGCGTCTGCGGCCATCCATGTGAAACAGATTGCAGGCGCGGGAAGCTGGACGCTCCGATTTCAATACGGGCGCTGAAGCGGTTCATAACCGAGCGCCACGGACCAGAGTCTCGGAAACCTATTGAAGTCTTCGAATCCAGGCCCGAGATCAATCGACCAGACCGGGTAGCCATAATAGGCTCAGGTCCTGCTGGACTGGCAGCGGCACACGACCTGGCGCTGCTCGGATATCCAGTTACGATATTCGATGCTGCGCAGGTGCCGGGCGGGATGCTCTATCTTGGAATCCCTGAATACCGGCTGCCACGAGATGTGTTAACGGCCCAGATCCGCGAGATTCTCGATTTGGGCGTAGATCTGAAGCTGAACTCGAGGCTGGGCAAGGATTTCTCGCTGGCTGATCTCAGGCAACAGGGATTCAATGCTGTGCTGCTGGCCCTCGGATTACACCGGAGCCGCGATTTGAACGTGCCGGGCCACGATCTTGACGGCGTCGTAAAGGGAATCGATTTCCTGCTCAACGTGAATCTCGGATACCGGTTTTCGATAGGAAGCAAGGTCGTGGTTATCGGCGGAGGAAATGTAGCTATCGACGTAGCGCGATCTGCTCTGCGCGAGCAACAGCGGTCGCATGATGCTGATGGGGCGGCCCCGTTGCCTGAAAGCCTTAGTTCGAGCGAACAACAGGTCGCAATGAAAGAGCTCATGGACGTATCGCGGGCGGCCCTACGAATAGGCGCTCGCGAAGTTCATCTGGTTTGTCTGGAATCGCGAGCGGAAATGCCTGCTTTCGAAGAAGAGATTGAGGAGGGCGAACTGGAAGGGCTCAAGATCCATCCTTCACTTGGTCCTAAGAGATTCGTCGGCAGCAACGGGAAGATGATGGGTCTGGAAACCATTCGATGCGCCTCGGTCTTTGATGCCGAACATAGGTTCAACCCGGTCTTCGAGGAAGGAACAGAATCGGTGATCAATTGCGATACCGCGATCCTGGCCATCGGGCAGGCGTCCGATCTGACGTTCATCTCGCCGCAAGATGGAATCGAGACTACCCGGCAGGGCACGATCAAGATAGACGCGGGAACGCTGATGAGCACTGCGCCAGGAATCTTTGCGGCGGGCGACATCGCGTTTGGCCCGCGCCTGATAATCAACGCGGTTGCCGACGGGAAGAAGGCCGCCGAACAAATCGACAAGTACCTCCGCGGCGAGACCTGGAAGCCGCGGCCACGCTACGTTCAGATCACAGTCCTTGACCACCACAAGATGGCGGAATCCTACGACGAATACTCTCGACTCGAGGTTCCGGTGACTGATTTGAATCGCCGCACAGGAGTGAGCGAAGTCGAGACCGGTTACACCGAAGACCAGGCTCGCCGGGAGGCCCAGCGCTGCTTGAAATGCTGGATAAACACTATTTTTGAGGGATCAGAGGCCAATGGTACGCAGTGCATCTTGTGCGGAGGCTGTGTCGACGTTTGTCCCGAGGATTGCCTGAAACTGGTTCCTGTAGCCAGTTTGAGCGTATCGGAAATGGTCAAGACCGGGCTTCAGAGCCAGCCAAGCCCGTTTGTTCTAGACGGCATCAGAGCGGCTGATTTGCCGGCGCCTGAAGGAGCGATGATGCTCAAGGACGAAACCATCTGCATTCGCTGTGGGCTATGCGCAGAGCGATGCCCGGTGCACACGATAACGATGGAGGCATTTCAAGTGTTAGATCACGCGCCGGATGAACAGATTCCGGTGTTGGAGGTGTGACAATGGGTGAGGGAGAAGAGTCGGGCGCAGTGACAAGGACTGCTGGACCGGAGACGGAAAGATCCGGCCTGGGCCGTCGTGACTTTCTGAATGAGATTTCGGCGGCCGCCCTGGGCATCGCCGGGCTCGGGGCGGTTGTCGTTACCACCCGGTATCTTTCCCCAAATGCGCTCTTCGAACCGCCGATGACGTTCAGGGCGGGCAGCCCCGATCTTTATCCGATCAATTCGGTTACTTATATCCAGGACCAGCAGGTCTATATCGTCAGGACGGCCGAGGGGTTCCATGCGGTGTCCGCGGTCTGCACTCATCTTGGCTGTATCACACAGTGGAAGCCGGATACCGAGTTGATCGCTTGCCCGTGTCACGGCAGTAAGTTCAAGCCTGACGGCGGCAAGCTGGAGGGTCCAGCTCCGCGGTCACTACCTCATTTTGCAATAAGCTTGACGCCGGATGGCCAGTTGCTGGTGGACAAGTTGGAGACTGTGAACCAGGGACAAGCCCTAAGGGTATGAGGGCGATGTAGCACGAAGCGCCGAATCGAGCAGAGCTGACTCCGCGCGCGCTGCTTCTCGGCGGTCTTGATTCCAACAGGTATCGAGGAGCGATGGCCACATCAACAATATATGCTGCGAGTGAAAGGCTGCGCGCGACGCGCGTCTGGAAATCCATTTTCCGCCGGGGGCCTGCTCTGACCAATAGAACTCGGAGCATAGCGATCTTCGGCAACCTGTTCTATCACTTGATGCCCGCAAAGGTTCGCGAGCAGTCGTTAAGCGTGCGCGCTACGTACTACCTGGGCTCGATCTCTTTCTATCTTTTCGCGCTTCTGGCGGTGACTGGGATTCTGTTGATGCTATATTACCACCCCGCTGCGCCCCAGGCATATTTGGACATGAAGGACCTGCGCTTTGTGGTATCGAATGGGGTGTTCCTTCGCAATCTCCACCGTGTAGCCGCGCATATCGTTGTGGTGGCTGTATTTTGGCACATGTTCCATGTCTTCTATCGTGGCGGTTACCGCCCTCCCCATGAATTCAACTGGGTTGTCGGTGTGGTGTTGCTGTTGCTGACGCTGTTTCTTAGCTACACAGGTTACTTGCTGCCGTGGGATCAGCTTGCGTTTTGGGCCATCACCGTGGGGACCAATATTATTTCGGCGATGCCAGTGCTGGGCCAACCGATCCGATTCTTGCTGCTCGGCGGCAATCTTGTGGGGGAAAACGCTCTGCTCAGATTCTATGTACTGCATTGCGTCATCCTGCCGTTGATAGCGGCGATCTTTATAGGAGTTCATTTTTGGCGGATTCGTAAGGATGGCGGCTTGACCATTCCCGAGAACCGCAGGTGAGAAGTTATGGCCTCAGACATCAAATACGAAGCTGAGATTGCATCCAACGCGCTAAAGAATCCTCAGCGGGTCGTCTTCATTACGCCGAAGACTTCGGCCAACGTAAGAGGAGACGGCGGCAAACGTGTGATGACCTATCCCCATCTGATCTTGCGCGAAGCCATCGTATTTCAAGTAGTAACCATCGCTCTGGTGGTTCTGGCGCTAGTCTGGGATGCGCCCCTCGAGCAAACCGCTAATCCGCTGGTGACGCCTAATCCAGCTAAAGCTCCCTGGTACTTTCTTGGATTGCAGGAACTGTTGCACTATTTCCCACCGGTCGTCGCCGGCATCATCATACCTACACTTGTCGTATTGGCCCTCGTAGTCATCCCCTATTTTGGAGTCAACATCAAGGGCGAGCCTTTGTGGCCGGCGGGGAGCCGCAATCGCTTCATCGCAGTAGCGGCGGCTTTACTGGTAATGGTGGCGATGCTGGGGATCTTTGAGGCATGGACGGTAATAGCGCCGACGCTGGTGGTGGGGATTCCTGCTCTCGCGGCTTACTTTTTGACTGACGGGTCGCCTGCTGCTCGGTTTCTGAGGAGCAGGCCGGCCTCGTGGTGGATTATGTCCTGGTTCATCGCCGTCGCGGTTACGCTGACGGTGGTTGGCACGTTCTTCCGCGGCCCGGGCTGGTCCTGGGTCATGCCATGGAGATGAAATGAGCCCGGAAGAGATGGGAACGGTTTCGAGAAAGGCGCGGATGACACTGGCGATTGCTAGCGTCGCGTTTGTCGCAGTCCTGGCTGTTTCGCCATTCAAGGACTATTTTCGGTCCTGGAAGGGGTACGAGAAGGACTATGTGAAGCTCGCGGCAACTCGACCGGACACCAAGCGCCTGATGGCGGATTATCACCCCGGCATAGATCAGATTTGGCTTCCAGAGATGAAAGTCGTCGACCGTTGCACGACCTGTCACCAGGGCATTGCCGAGCCGACCCTGATGGACCCCTCCGTGCCTCAGCCGTTTCGCGCGCATCCCGTAATTCCTCATGACACTAAAGAATGGGGTTGCACGGTATGCCATCGGGGTCAGGGGCCGGCAACCGAGGTAGCCGAGGCGCACGAGGCTACCGTCGCATGGGAGGAGCCGCTATTGCCGGCAGGTTACCTCCAGGCGTCCTGCGGCTCCTGCCACAGGGGTGACATTCCAGAGACACCACGGCTGAACCGGGGGCGACAGCTACTCGGCCAATTGAATTGCGCGGGCTGTCACAAGCTGCAGGGCATCGAGCGTGCAGAGATGCTAGGCCCCGACCTGACCAGGATCGGATCAAAAGTGTCCAGATCGTGGATATACAAATGGCTCAAGGAGCCGCACGCGGTGGTGGACAGCAGCGGCAATACTGTCGTGGATGGGTACCAAACCGAAAGCGAGCAGCGGATGCCACAGTTCAGACTGAACGATCAGGAGATCACGGCGTTGTCAGCTTATTTGGCATCTCTGAAGAAGCAGGCAATCGAGCCCTACAAGTATGAACCTAAGGTGCTGGCGACGTGGGAGAAGCGGCCGGATGTTGCCGAGCAGGGTGAGGTTCGATTCCGGCAGATGTTCTGCACGACTTGCCATTCATTGCAGGTCACGCGCGGCGAGGAGACGAAGTTGATAGGCGGCGACATTGGTCCGGAGCTGACCAAGGTCGGAAGCAAAGTGAACGGCGACTGGCTGATTTCATGGCTGCGCAATCCTCAGGGTTATCTCGCCCATGCCACGATGCCGCGCTATCAGTGGTCCGATGAAGACCTTTACAAGGTTGTTCAATACATAACTACAAAGCTGATCGACCCCGATCTGCTCACGGGAGTCCCGGAGCTGGGTGAACCGGGGCCGGAAGAACTGGCGCTCGGCCAGCGGTTATTCACTGACAAGGGGTGCGCAAGCTGTCACCTGGTGCAAGGAGTCAATCCGCAAAGGGATTTCGGGCCGGATCTTTCGGCTCTTGGCGACAAGAACCTGTCACAGCTCGAGTTCGGCAGCTCGAAGATACCGAGGAACATACTGGCTTACATTCAAGCCAAGATTGGCGATCCGCTGTCAGTCAACCCGGCCGCGCGAATGCCGCAGTATCATTTGAAGCCGGCTGACCTCGACGCGATCACGACGGCGCTCCTGTCCATGAAGGGGAATACATCGAGGAGTGGGATGGAACGGCTGACAGGTGCCAAACCTGATCGGCAGTTCAATCCTGCAGGAGCTTTCGGGGAGCTGTACGAGCGCTACCGATGCGACGCCTGCCACGCATTCAACGGTCATGGAGGGACCCTTGCGCCGGACTTGTCGTTCGAGGGGAGCAGAGCGAATCGCCAGTGGATTATAGACTTCTTGAAGAACCCGCAAACGTTGAGGCCAACACTTCTGTTCCGCATGCCGCAATTCAACATTCCCGATCAGGACGCTGTGGTACTTGCGGACTACCTGGTTACGGCATGCCAAAGCCGCGATGTGAAACCGCCTGGCCCTGGGCAAGCCGCTGTGGGTCCCGAGCTGGCTGCTGCAGGCAAGGAATTATATGAGGTCAAGTATACCTGCCAGGCATGCCACACGATCGGCTCGAGCGGGGGTTATGTAGGGCCAAACTTGAGCAACGCCGGCAACTGGTTGAATGCAGCGTGGATCAAGCAGTGGCTCCGAAATCCTCAGTCGCTTGTTCCCGACGCGATTGAGCCCCACCGTTCCTTTACGGACCAGGAGATCGATGCGCTTACGGCTTACCTGGTGACACTTAAGCAAAGCGGAATGGCCCCGGCCAAAGCTGGAGGCGGTGTTGCAGCCGCGGGAGGGGCGCAATGAACTTGCGATTTGTAGCGCTGATTTTGATACTGATCGCCGGCCTGTTGCTTGAGGGGTGTCATGAAAAGCGAGTATCGGCGACAATCGATCCTCAAACCGCCGCCACAGCGGAGAATGCCAATTCTCCCGAGACCGCTGGTAGTCCCGAGATGGCTGCGTCTGAGAGCAGCACCCCTGGAACCGCCGGCAGTCCTGAAACGAGCAGCAGTCCTGAGGCCAGTATCAGTGCGGAAACTGCCGGCAGCCCGGCAGCTGCCGGCGAATCCACTCCAGCCTCTGGGGCGACGAGCAAGCCGGCATTCGACATCCATAAATGCTATGACACCGAAGCGAAGTGGTCAGATCCTCAGCAGTCGATACCACTCAATTATCAGCAAGCACAGGGTAAACGGGTATTCTACAACACCTGTGTGTGGTGCCATGCAGATGTGACTCCAGCGGGCCCCTCAAACCGGTCGAATGTTTCGCCGATGCCGCCGCTAATTAATGATGGCGCGACGCTGAATCAGATCAGCGATGAGTATCTGCAGAATATCATTACGCTGGGCGGCAGTGCGATGGGCAAGTCGCCGATGATGCCGCCGTGGGGCCAGACCCTGAGCCAGAGTGATATTCAGGCTTTAATCGCTTATATAAGGGCAGTGGCCGAGCCAGTCTATGAGGCGCCGGCACACCCCTCATCTCAATATATGGTGAAATAACTATGGCTCTCAGGTTGAGAAGAAGCATTCCTATTCTGGTGGTCGCTGCTGTTGGTGCTGCCTGGTTTGTGGGCACGGCAGGGGCTCAGGTAACGCCATTCGAGATTCGCAATCCCCGGCTAAGGGCGGCCGAGCAGGCCCACTTGACCAAGCTAATAGGGCTCAATCGCGCTATAGCGGAGCTGAAGTTCTCGTTCCCGTTTTCGCTGAACCGTTACGCCGGCCTGGACCCTAAGGACCAGAATGGAGCGGATACGCGGGGACTGGAGTTTGTGGATTTCCATGGACGCATCGTCTTGAAGGTCACCGGGAACTACAACGCCGCTCTTAACGGCCATACGTTGAACCGGAACGAAAGGAGCAGCCGCGTGTTCAACGATATCGTGACTCCTATCCTGGGGTTGCTGCCCGCGCATCTGGCGCCTGCTGACGACTTTGACTGCGTAGGCTTTGAGATCGCCTATCACGTCAGAGAGCAGACAAGGGGTTATGAGTACGAGGGCAAAGAGATTCTTACGATTGTACTCGACAAATCTGACGCATTTCGGCTGGGTCCGGACCGGCCGCAGGCGGAAGTGCAGGACGTTCTCAATCGATCGGATGTTTTCGTGAATGGCAAGCCGTTCGGGATTTCGCTGGGCGCGCATGAAGCGCTCGACGTTGAATCCCTCCCGCGCTTCTATCGAAGCTCAGGAAGCAACGCAAAAGAGACCACTTCAAAGGAAACAAGGTCCGCGACCGATCCGGCCGAAGCGCAGGCGCGCCTGGTCTTTGAAGCAGCCAACGTGACCGGCGGGTTCCGCAGGACCGATGACAATGCACTTTCGGCCGCCACTACGAAAGAGCGTGCAGGTGGTTCGTCGACGGCCACGCAGCAGGACGTAGATGCGCTTCAAACCAGGTACCAGAGCCAGTTAGACGACCTGGGCCGTGAGGGAAGCGCGAAGTACCACTTTGTTGATTACTCGCCGCCGGCGTTCGTATTATTCCGAAACAAGGTGTACCTGCAAATCACCCTACGTGAACCCGGGAGTTTTAGCGCCGAGTCCAGCTCGATATACAAGCGCGCCGCTCAGAGCTTTGATCTATTCCTTGCGCCGCAGCTAAAGCCGATCCTTGGCAAGATAGCTCAAGACGAGCAGTTTGGCGGATTGGACATAACCGTGCTGGACGACGTTGTCTCCAAGTCCGGGCGAGCGTCGGAAGCGATTGAGTATGTTTGTCCGATGAAACCGCTCAAGCAATTTGCGGATGCTGATATCACCAACCAGGAACTGATCAATCAGAGCATCGTGATGGTTAACGGTGTCCGCATCGCGTTGAACCTGCAACAGGTCGAGTAGGGGTTGAAGGTTGCAAGTTGCAGGCTGAAGGGTGGAAGTTAGCCGTTGGGCGTCGAGGCCGAGGCGCACTATATTAATCAGTCTTCGAGATGCTTGATCCGGGTCTCAATGGAGGTAGTCTTGATCAGTAACAGGCCGACAGTGCGAGGCAGCGAAAAACGCTTCGGACCAGCGCTGCCGGGGTTGAACAAGATGGTCTTTCCAAGCGTTGCCCGATAGGGCCGGTGTGAATGGCCAAAAATGACAAGATCCGGAGCGAGCCGTTCTACTTCATCGCGCTCTTTTTTGCCCATTTGATGCAGCTCGCCGAATATGTGGCGGACCAGTATCGTCCGGCCCGCAACGCGCTCTAGAAGTTCGGTTGGATAGAGGCCTGGAGTATCGTTGTTTCCTTCGACTGCAAGCACCGGTGCAATCTCTTCGAGCCGTTGAATGACAACCGCCTTGCCCACGTCGCCAGCATGCACGATGAGATCGACGCCTTCAAATATCGACACGACGGCTTCGTCGAACCTGCCGTGAGTATCAGAGATCACGCCAATTCTGAACGGCTGTTTCATCTCGATAATCGTATAGCGCCGTCGGCAATCCTCGCGCCGTAAGAGACGCCGCAACGCCGGCTTCCCGCGGTCAGCGGCATGGTTTATTTCCCGTTCCATTTGGTGACCAAGCGGAGCGGGATGTCCCGGTACGACGGAGCCGTCCTGACGAATCCGCAAACAATATTGTAGCGGAGTGCGCGGCGGGCGTGCAGTCTTTTTCAACGCTGTCGGTTCTTCTCTGTCAGACTTGCCGAAGGCGCAAGAGGGGTTTGGTGCTGGCCTAGATGCTGCCACGGGCTGAACAGCTCTGGCGCCCATTCGTCGGAGCAGTCGTACCATTGGAGCAGTCGTTCCGTTGGAGCGGTCGTGACGCCGGAGCGGGTGTATAATGGGACTATGGCCAGGGGATGGGAGAGTAAGTCAGTTGAAGCCCAGATAGATCTTGCCTCTGAGCGAGACCCCCGTCCCGTTACCGACGCCGCTGGGCGTGAGATAGCGCGGCGGCGAGAGAGTCTATTGTTGGATCGCACACGAGTTCTGAGGGAGATTTCAGAGAGCCGTAACCCTCGCTACATAGAGCAATTGAAGAGGTCATTGGGGTTTCTGGACGAAGAACTGCGCAGGTTGAGCTAACCTTCAGTCGACGACGAGAGTCATTCCGAGCGGAGAGAGCTCATCGGATCGGTATTGGCAGGCCCGGCGCGCAGGAATGTAATAAGCCAGCGTCGCCGTCACCACGGCCAATATAGCAACCTCCTGCGAACGTTATCGGGTCAGGGCCGGTTACTCCATAAAGAAGGCTCCCGAGCAGGCGGGCAAACACGGCAGATCAAACTTGCAACTCTGCGGAGGGAATAGTTTGGGCGAGGCTAGAGGAGGGAACAAAATGCGTGCGAATGAAGACATCATCAACGATCGGGTTCCGGTCCGGAAGAGGGGCCCGGTCTCCATCGATAATTCGGTCTTCATCCGCACGCCTGGACCGAAAGGCACGCTTTCGCCAGTTAATTGTGCGACAGACTACTCGACCGACACAGCACCCATCGATGAAACACTGATGCTGCGCGAATTTCGACTGTTGGTTATAACAATATGAGGATCTTTGGTCTTAGGGGGTAGGCCGCCCGATGGAAGAAAGACTATAACAGTGCTATCCGAGATTGCTATGCCTTCCGGCATATCTTCGCCTTCGCCGCCGTCCAGTTTTCCATTCCCGTTTAAGTCTATTCCGTACTGGTTTTTCTCCTCGTCAAAGACTACGCTGACCTTGCGGTTTTGTCTGATGGCGATTTCACGGGCTTTGTTTAGTTGCTCGGCGACAGTGCCGGTTGCCGAATTCAACTGGTAGACCTGATACCCGAGGCGAACAATGTGAACGAAGAGTGATCCGACGATCATCACGACCAGCAGGCCGACGATCACTTCCATCATCCCACGCCCACGGCTCGCATCGTAGGCCTCGGAATTTCGGCGTCTCAGGGGGTGGTTTCTACAATCCTTCATCGTTCCGACTCCTATTTCTCCTCCTGCGGCTGTGGCCATGGGAGAAATATCGCACCCCTGTAAGGCAATTGCCCTGCCATTGCCCAAACTGGGTAATGAAATCGCCATTCAACCCTTTGAAAGACGCTAATTTACGCGATCTGCGGCGTGTGGCTCGGCGCGACTGTAACCTTATGTCACGACCTGTGTGATTCGCTTCACACTTTGGCGTGAAGCCAGCGGCAGTCTGCAGTGGAAGATGGTTCCTGTCTCGTCGCTCTTTTCGATTGTGACCCCGCCGCCGTGCGCGACCAGGATTTTTTGCACCAGCGCCAGCCCGATTCCATATCCACGAGACTTGGTCGTGAAGAAAGGGATAAAGACCCGCTGAAGGTTTTCAGCGCTGATACCGGCACCGGTATCGCGGATTCTGATGTGAGCGTAGCGCGAATCGGGCCCAGGATCGATTGACCCGATTATCTCGACCCTCTTGCTTTCCGAATTCGGATCGATAGCTTCCGCGGCGTTGCGCAAGAGATTCGAGAAGGCTCTTCGCAACATCGCTTCATCGCCCGGCAGCATTGCAAAGGATCCCTGGATGCTTAATTCGATTCCTGATTCTTCAAACTTAGGCCTGATTTCTTCAGCTGAGTCCTCCATCACAGTTTGAAGGTTGGTATCCACGAGTGCGGGTTGCTGGGGCCGTGCGAAGTTCAGAAAGTCCGTTACGAGATCAGCCAGCAGCATGACCTCATTGAGGACTGCGTCCTGTGTATTGTGGGTTGTGTTCTGGTCAGTCTTTCCATCGTCGGGGTTTAGCAACTGGACGTATCCGTGGATCGTTGCCAGAGAGTTTTTGAACTCGTGGGCTAACCCGGCCGCCATCTCGCCCAGGTTCGCCAGGCTTTCTTGCAGCTTCATCCTTTCCCGGAGCTCCATTACTTCTGTTATGTCTGTTATCAGGCAAAGAGCCCCTTCGAGGTTATGGTTCGGGTCGGTTATAGGAGATATGCTGAAGCCGAGATGGCGTGCCCGTCCATCTGGGAGAACAATATCAACCTCTTCGCGCCGGAATGAAGTTGATTCGGACAAGCACTCCGAAATTAGCGCAATCATTCTCGGAGCGTGACTGAAAAACACCATGAATTCGATTGAGACAGGTTGAAGGTCGCCGGTGGCTTTTTGGCGCGAGTTTCTTCCTGCCATCCCGAAAATCTCAGTGGCATGCACATTAGCCGAGGTGACAATGCCGGCAGAATTGACGACGACCATCCCGCTCGGGATGCTGGCAATCAGCCTCTCGCTGAACCTTTCGGATTTTTCAGCCCGCAGGCGCTCCATCGAGTGCAGCTCGGCCAGTTCCTTTTCCTTTGTCTGTAATTGCCCGATGAGGGCCTGGAAGGTCTCAACCACAAACTCGCTCTCGCTGAGGCCCGCGGTGGCATGGACTGGACTGCCGTGCGCGGCTTCAACCATGCGTTTGTAAGGCCTCAGCAGCCAGCGGACAATCAGGACGATCAAGCCCAGCCCGAGTCCCAGGCCCAGCACCTGGTATGTGAGGACGTAGAAGACGGCGGGTAACGGGACGCCTTCAACGCCCCGGGCCAGTACCAGTACGCGGGATCGGCCCAGCCAGGACTCCGCGATATTCATCCCGGATTCGCTCCGGAGTCTGGTGTATTCCAGTGGGCCCTCCCCAAGACCTTCCGGACCCGTCGACCCTTGTAGCAGCCCTTGTAGCAGTAGCCGCGGTGACATAATCTCCGGAGCGGGGTCACGAGCCAGAGTTGATCCCTGCGCAACCAGCCCCCCATCGCTTCTGAAGACTGCAACCGCCGCTGTAATGCCATGCTTCCTGAGAGCTTCAACGATCTGGCTGCTGGTTATTTCCCGGTTCTCTTGAGCCAAGACTGATGCAACCAGCGCAGCCTGCAGTCTCGTCTGTGTCGAAAACTGTCCGGAGAGCTCTTGAGTGGTCCGAAGGTATGAGACGAGGCTTAAGCCGATCGTGGCAAGGATCCCGATGAAGAACAATCCGATTGCAAGCCGCGCTCTGCTTTCTACGGCCTTAATCCACATGCTATGCGATCCGGGGCAGGGGGCGAGGGTGAAAACTATCTTCGATAAGGAGGCGTGACCGGGGACCTGGCCTGCAAGCTATTCTATCACAAACCCCTGCTATCACAAACCAGGGGTTCAACACGATACGACATCATTTTAGACCATGTAGTATTAGGCGATGTCATTTTAAGCGATGTTATTTTGGCGATGTCATTTTAGGCGATGTTGCAGCCTTCATGTGCCGCCTGTTATCATTATTAAGCAATAGCTGCAATTCAACACTGTTGGTTGGTATCCGGCAAGACTGTGCAATGGGCAACAACTGTAATGAATGATGGAGTGGATGGAAGCCATGAATAAGATAAGCAGATTGTCGAGAGAGCATTCGGCTCTTGCCGTGATCGACATGCAGGAAGCGTTTCGACCGGTTATTCCGGACTTTAACCAAGTCGCGGCCCGCATAGCAAAGGCGGTTCAGGGCGCCAGGTTGCTGGAAATACCGGTCATAGTCACCGAACAGTATCCAAAGGGCCTGAAACACACGGCACAGGAAATACTGCCTCACCTCCAGGCTGACTCGACCGTTATAGAGAAGATGTGCTTCAGCTCATGCAGCGCTGGTGACTTCCAACAGCGGCTTGATTCCAGAAACATAAAGCAGGTGATCGTCTGCGGAATTGAAGCGCACATCTGCGTCGCCCAAACCGTACTGGATATGCTTTCGAACGATCTCGAGGTGCATCTGCTGGTCGACTGCATCACTTCTCGCAAGCCCGAAAGCAAACAGGTTGCGCTCGCACGCCTCACCCAGGCTGGGGCGGTTCAGTCGAATCTTGAAATGGTCCTATTCGAAATGATGGGGACCGCCGATTCACCCCAATTCAAAGCTGTACAATCGCTGATCAAATAATGCAGCCCAGCGCGACAACCGGCGGCCTCAATCAGCAGCAGATCGAGGCAGTCGAGACCAGGGAGGGACCGGTGCTCGTTCTGGCAGGCGCCGGCTCGGGCAAGACTCGCGTAATCACTCATCGCATCGCCTATCTGATCCAGGAAGCGGGTGTACGCCCTGAGCAGATCCTCGCTGTGACCTTCACAAACAAAGCGGCCGGCGAAATGAAATCCAGGGTCGTCCAGATGCTGAGCGGCCAGCGGATGACCGGGGCGCCGCTTCTGTCGACTTTCCATTCCTTCTGTGTCCGCGTTCTGCGGCGCGATATCGAAGCTGCCGGCGGCGGTTTCACACGCAACTTTACAATCTATGATGACGACGACCAGGCGAGAGTTATCAGGGGCATACGCAAGGAGTTAATGATAGATGACAAGTCGCTCACTGACCGGCAGACTCTGTCCTCAATAAGCTGGGCCAAGAGCCGCTCGATCTCGCCCGCAGGCTATGCCAATATCGGTGATCAGCCGAGCGAGCGGAATGAGAAGATCGCCCAAATTTACAAGGTCTATCAGGAGAAATTGGAGCTGGCAAACGCCCTTGATTTCGACGACCTTCTGATCAAAACGGTAGACCTGCTCATTAAGGCAGCCGGCGTTCGCTCCAAGTACCACGAGCGGTTTCGCCACGTGATGATCGACGAGTTCCAGGACACTAATGGGATTCAATACGAACTGGCTCGCCTGATAGTGACCAATTCTACGTCGAACGAACGGGCCGCCCTCGATGAGGCCGGCCTGTGGTCCAATCGCAGTCTCTTTGTGGTTGGAGACATCGATCAGAGCGTGTACAGTTGGCGCGGTTCTGATTTCAACATAATTCTCGGTTTCCAGCATGACTTTGCAGGCACCAGGACTATCCGGCTCGAGCAAAACTACCGGTCCACTCAAACAATACTGGACGCTGCCAATAGGATTATCGAGAACAACAGCCGCCGGCTTCCAAAGACGCTTTATGCATCTGAGAAAGCAGGTCAGGGAGAAAAGATCCGCTACTACCAGTCCTATGATGGCGAGGGCGAGGCGATGTGGGTAGCAGAGAGGATCCAGGAATCCCTGCGCCGCTCTCACAATGCCCGATGTGCGGTGCTATACCGCGCTAACTCCCAGTCGCGGCTGTTTGAGGAATCCCTCAGGCGTCGTGGCGTCCCATACAATATTGTCGGCGGCTTCTCATTCTATGAACGCGCCGAGGTCAAGGATCTCATCGCTTATCTGAAGTTGTCGCTCAATCCCCACGACGATATTGCGCTGCTGAGAGTGATCAACTCGCCGCCGAGAGGCATTGGCAAGACGACACAGGAGGCGTTGTTGGAATCGCAGCGGGACCTGGGCGTCTCTTTATGGGCGACGATTGCAGCGGCTGTGCAGGCGCGAACTGTGTCTCCAAGAGCCGGACGGGCGCTTGACGAATTCCGTGAGATTATCGGGGGGCTGGCGCGGCGAGTCGAGTCGGGCGAAGGGGTCGCGGAACTCGTCAAGGCTTCGTCCATCGATACCGGTTACATTCAGGCCCTGAAAGAAGAAAACTCCAAAGAGGCCGAAGGCAGGCTCATGAATATCGAAGAGCTGGTTAACGCCGCCGCTGAAGCAGAACGCCAGCGGGAAAGCCTGCGAGACTTCATCGATCACGCTGCGCTAGTCGCCGATACTGATCAGTACCGGGAGGATGCGCGGGTCACTTTGATGACTATGCACTCGGCCAAGGGCCTGGAATTCCCGATTGTGTTCATTGTCGGGCTCGAAGAGGGTATTTTCCCCCATTCTCGCGCCTATGAAAGCGAGGCTGACCTGGAAGAGGAGCGGAGGCTTTGCTATGTGGCTATCACGCGGGCCCAGAAAAACCTGTACATAAGTCATGCAATGAAAAGGCGCACATTTGGCGAGGAGACCGCTGCCGAGCCCTCGAGGTTCTTGAACGAATTGCCCGGCGAACTGATCGAAGACGTCTCGCCCGGCCCTTCCTGGCTCAAATTCAGAGAACTGCCCTCCAGCTATTCGTCAAAACCAGAAAGGCCGGCCGGCGGACATACGGCGTATAGGGATGGCCAGAGCCGGCTCAAGAACACCACGAACTATAAGGGCAAGACCTACAATTCGGCTGAGAGCGTCGGTGAATTCCTGGCTGGCAGGGCCAGGAAGGTTGCCACCTCGAGTTCACAGGGCCAGGGTCATCAAAATGCCGGCGATGCTCCCGGATCGCTTAAGGTGGGTAGTCGAGTTCGGCACGAAAGATATGGACAGGGAGTAGTGTTGAACTGTGAGGGAACCGGAGACGATGCAAAGATAACTGTCAGTTTTCCGGGATTTGGCCAAAAGAAATTCATCGCCAAGTACGCGGGGCTCGAGAAAGTCACGCGATAGTCGGATAAGCTGTCGCGGTTGACCCCGGTAACAGTCCCAATTAGGTTATCTTTATGGAGAACGACGACACTGGCAGCGGCGGCCAACATGGCGTCACTAAGAACTCAGATGTGGCTCGGATGCTTGACCGGATCGCCGACTTGCTGGAATTCAAGAATGAGAATTTCTTCAAGGTCCGCTCATACAGGACTGCGAGTAGCGCTATCACGGACCTCGACAGCCCCGTGGCTGATGCTGTTGCGGCAGGCGGAGCGGTCGAGCTGCAAAAGATTCCGGGTATTGGTAAGGGAATAAGCGCGCAAATCGTCGAAATTGTGACCACTGGGAGCTCGGCCTATTTTGATGAGCTTACCCGAGATTTGCCGGTAAGCGTACTGGACCTGCGGCGGGTCTCTGGAATTGGGCTCAAGACTGCACAGGTGCTGTTCAGTGATTTCGGGATTAAGAGCCTGGATGAGCTGAGGGTATTCGCGGAAGGCGGCGGCCTTCTGTCCGTACCTGGTATCGGCGAGAAGACCGTGGAGAGAATTAAGAGATCGATTGCGCGATTGGAATCGGAGCGCACAAATCCCGCCTAACGCTGTCTTCCCCGAGTCAGCACACAAGCATCAACCGCCAGCCCGCCTCTTCATCGCCGCCTTCCTTGATTTGGCTCGACTCCTGGCTGTAGAACGTCCTCTTTTTACGGCGGATTTGGTAGATGCCGCGGCCTTACGAGATTTTGTGGCCTTCTTAGACGCCCCAGGCTTTTTCGTCGCGGCTGCCGCAGACTTCTTGTTTGTCTTGTGCTTTGGCTGTGATCGTCCTTTCTTTAAGGCTGGCTTCTTCGCGGTGCCGGTCGCTGCGGAAGCGGTGGCCTTGGCAGGGCGCCTTGGTCGTGTTGTTTCGCGGCCGGTGCCTCTCGCGTGTTTCGCAGGCTGTTTCCTATCAAGCAGGTCCCACAGCTTTTCGTCGTCCTTCAAATCGTCAAGGCCCTCGACGGGTTCTTTATAGTGCAGCAGCATAGCGTAGAGGTGTTCCAACGAGAAGGTCTCGTCGTCGAGCAGCACGCGCAGCAAGCGCTCGAGCTTCGCAGGCTGCTTCTCGGCGATGTATTCGAAGGCGACGATCGGGATGTCTGGATCCTTTATGTAGCTCCAGACCAGATCCTCCCACTCAGGTATCTCCTGTTCAGCATCCTCACACTCAAACGTGCGCTGGAAGTCGCGGTATCTGGGCAGGACCACGATTCCCTCGAATTCGTCACACAGCAACGTCACCTCGTGCTGGTCAGGGAGGCGCATCGCTCTTCGCATTGTTGGCGCCTTGGCTTCGACGCCGAGTTTAGCTCTGAGCGATGCTTCCCCTGTAGTCCCCGTCGTCGCTTCTCGCCGGTCCGAGAGCAGGTGTTTTTCGAAGCGCCGGAGAGTTTCATCAAGTTCCGACGATTTGATTGTCACCTCAGGGCCCCCAAAGAATTCGATGAACCCTTTACGTTGGTCTGCTTGCGCCTCCTCGATTTCGGCTGGAGAAGTTACGACGCCGAGCGACTGCGCCATCTCGAGCGCCTGCAAGGCCGCTTCGCGGTCAGGCAACACAAGCTGGGGCCCGGAGAAATGAAAGCTTCCGTGGACGGGCAGGAGCCTGGCCATAAGGAAGCGGCCCGGTTCAACGCTCGGTTCTGATCCTGCTGGACTCCTTCCGCGCACGGTCAGGGTTGTACCGTCATCAAGCTCCCTGAGTATCAGGCGATCATCTTCCGCCTCAATGATCTCAAATATGTTGTGTATTGAACTGCCCCAGTCCACGATCATTTGCTGCTGTTCGTTATCAAGAGACTCGCGTGAAGCGAGGAACCGATCGATAACGCCGCTTCCGCCTTCGTCCATCCAGTCAAAAATGAACCAGTCCAGAATCAGCATTTCTTCAAAGTCGTCTAACGCGCCTTTGAATTTCAGTGTCGACTGCTTCTGTCGCGCGAATTCCAGACCTACCTCACCTGAGGTTGCAAAATCGACGAGGGCTTGCTTCAGCTTCTGGGCTGCGGGTCCGGCACCCCCTCCTGCGCTGGAATACCTGTTTGCTGTCATGTTGCCCTCCAGTCAGGTTCTTGATTCAAGGCGACGCCAGAATTCTAGTAGTCGACGGCAACGCAGGTCAAATTCTATACCGTTCCCGACCGTCAGGCCCGATTGCTTGACAGCACCAAGTGGGCGCCAGTAAGATTAATTCTTATGAACTAGGAGGAGTCCTACTTGCAAATTCGCGACGGATTGAGTGAGAGCCTCGGCCCGGAATATCCCCGGAAATCCCCCGCAGTTGAAGCCCTAAAGCCCTATCCGATGGGCATGAGGGTGCTGGCTGTCGTGTTGGCCTGGCTGATTCCGGGAGCGGGGCACTTCGTGTTGGGCAAGTTCGGCAGGGGCTTGCTGTTTTTGGTACTCATAGCGGGATCCTTTCTGTTAGGTCTTTCACTCCACGGCCGGTTGTACGCCCCAGTGGCCGATCCCACTACTCTGCTCCACGTGGACTTGATTTCGGTTCTGTGGTCATTCGCTCAGGTTGGAACCGGCCTTTGCTATATACTCGGTCACGTGTTGGGCTTCGGCGCCAACTACCGTCCGGGGGCGCCGACCTATGAATATGGAAATACATTCATGTTTCTGGCGGGGCTGCTGAATTACCTTGTAATCCATGATGCCTTCGATATTGCTGCCGGGAGGAAGCGATAAATGCATCTGCTGATGATGTCGCTCTATGCAGCGGTGACTGCTATCGTCCTGGCGGCTATCGAGCCGAGAACTACGGAGACAAGGGCCAAAGTGATCCACGGACTCAAAATCTTTGGTGCCTTTTTGGGCATTGGGTTGGCCTTGTCATGGCTGCTGTTCCCCATCCCATGGTAGTTGCAGGTTATGAGGTTGGAACGTTCGAAAGTTTGAAGGTTCCAAACCTGTCATCTTTGGCCTGCAACCTTTGAGTCTTCCAACCTTCTAACCAGTTAAGTGTCCTTGCCGTATCGACGCACCGTAAAGCGATCAACGCGAACGAGGGT
>Ga0126381_100001456_pt1 | contig 25447 bp, 16 predicted proteins | sample PanSoiMetPlot_28_FD_96465 | JGI IMG/M metagenome (GOLD analysis project Ga0126381, IMG submission 96465) | Tropical forest soil microbial communities from Panama - MetaG Plot_28 | ecosystem: Environmental > Terrestrial > Soil > Tropical forest > Bulk soil | place: Panama | collected 2016-02-17 | reverse complement strand
TGCGCCCGACAGAACTTCCAATTACGCGATGGCCAGAGCTTGTGGAGACGTGGCTGCGGGGGCTCGGGATCCTGCCGAACTAGAGCGCCTAAATTTCGCCGGAACTCGGCTACCGATACTTTCTGTTGATACGCATGGTAAGTGGCGTTCGCGTCCATTACCGAACTTTATCGGCGTGCATGACTCTATTAATGGACGTTATGGACGAGCGGAGCGATGCTAAATTCACGGACGGAGACTGTACTACCGAAGCATGGGCCAACTGACGGGGCGGACTCGATGTCGGAATAATCGCCCTCGGTTTCGAAGCGGACCTCGCCATCGACCACGACGCGCATGCTGTTAAGCCTGATCTCCCACGAAATTTCGTGCCATTCGTTGGTGGCGATAAAACCTTTATTCTGCAGACCATGCTGCTGCCCGGTCGCCGGATCGTGCACCCGGAGTTCGCGGACCGAGCATTCCCAGTTGAAGATCAGTTCACCTCGGTGCCAGTGCATGCGCAGGTTGGTGGAGTCTGTCTTGCCTACGACGCGGAAAGCGAACGGTGCCCGACAAACGAACGGCGCCACGGCAGCGGACATGACCCAGTTCATCGCCGATCCGGCGATCTCGATGCCGTCACCGGCTCGTGTTATTACGCAGCCCTGGTGCGGAACTAATTTGTTGATCAGATTCTCAGCCATAGACACCCAGTCCAAATAGCCTCCGCATCGTAGCACAGTTCGGGGTTAAAACAATCAAATCCGTACTGTCATCGTCCTCGATTACCACTTGTTTGACGTTCTGGCGCGGCCTTTACCCCAACTGTTGTACCTAGCGATGCGATTCAGGCCTCTGATTCCGCCGACGAAAACTTGGGAGGTCGGAAGATTGACGTTTTTCGCGAGTGCGCCCGATGTGGTTTGGGATTCCGGCCTGGTCGTCGATTAGATGCTGATATCTGGTGATCGAAGCGTTGTCCCCCTCAACGGCCGGGCGCTTCCGAAGCCGCAACCACGAGGCGCAGGCCGGGCCGCATGAGTTAGTTTCCGGAACGCCCACCAGATCATGAGATTATCTCCGGATTGGTGCCCATCTGCCCGGAATTGGTAAGAATACGACTCAAGAGGTCATCATGTTCCGGTCATGTCCTCTCAACACTGGGCGTGCCAGCAATAGGGTCAGGAAGACATGGAGACCAAATGCGGGGCTTAGTAGGTAGCCGGAGACCCCGCGGCCAATTCTGAGATAGCCGAGATAAAGGGCTGTGAGTAGGTTGTAAATGAACAGGGCCCGTGTGGCATGTACGGTAGCATTATCCTCGCTGGGCCAGGATGCCAATCCTAAAGAAAGCAGCCCTAGCCCAGCCACCCGTCCGACCGCGATACCGCTGTCTGAAGGACGGTCACCCAACAGCACACGGACTACACACCCAGGATCAACGATCAAGGCAACCCCGGTTGTCGCCTCGATCGATGCATTCAGAGCAACCAGTTTTCGCGTGGTCATCTGTTCCCCCAAGGGCGTCTTGGTGTGTTCGACGCTCTACCGCTATTCGGCTTTGCGGATTGATCGCGCAGACGTCTCTTTCTCCTTTTCGGTCAACTGCATCGGTCCTAGGTTGAAGGTCAGTTTGTCGATCTTGCCGTTAAACGGAAATGGGACTTGGTAGTCCTTTTCATTAACCGACGTGCGGGTGTCCAGACCGACATCGAAGGTCTCGTCAACCGGCATTAGGAATGGGATCGTGCGCGGCACCCTGTTTGTGGCGACGACCTGCCCGTCCACTTTCAGAAAACCAATGCCGCCTTTCGCGACGCCGGGGCCGTCATACTTAAAATCGAACACGATCGTATGCCTGCCCGCGGCGATTGGCTGGGAGGCTTCCCAGCGGAATTGCTTGAGCCCGAGGCCGTTGTAGTCGAACACGGGCTTGCCCTTCAACATGTAAAGCCCGAATCCGCCGAAGCGGCCCCCCGCGGTGACGATCACGCCGTCGCCTCCCCCCTTTGGGACCTCAACGTCCGCCGTGATCGTGTACGACTTGTTCAAAATGCTCGGTGCGTTTCCGAGGTCAATCCCAGGGTTCACACCCGAGTAGGTAAATTCCGTTCTGCCGGATGTCAGACTGGGCCGCGGCGCGATAGCGCGTTGGAACTGTTGATTGTCGAGCGGAAGCACCTGGTGCTTGGCTGCCTCCTGCAAGAACAGAGCCTGCAATTCCTTGAGCTTGTCAGGAATTTTCGCCGAGAGATCATTGTCTTGAGAGTAGTCCTTAGCAAGGTCGTACAGCTCCCACTCATAATCGTTGATGTCCGGCATGGGAGCATTCAGCATCCACGGCGGAACGGCGGGTGCGTATTAGCATACCAGCCGTCGTGATAGATGCCCCTGTTGGCGGCCATCTCGAAGTATTGGGTGTGGTGGGTCGTGGGCGCGGTAGCGTTTGCCTTGTCGAACGTGTAGACCATGCTGACGCCTTCAATCGGCTTTTGCTTTATGCCGTTGACCAACTCCGGCGCCCTGATGCCGATGGCTTCGAGGATCGTAGGCACGATGTCGATTACATGGTGGAACTGGTTCCGAATCCCGCCTGGATCGTTAATATGACCTGGCCAGGAGATCGCTAGGCCCTGCCGCGTGCCGCCGAAATGCGACGCGACCTGTTTCGTCCACTTGAACGGCGTGTCGAACGCCCACGACCATGCGACCGCCATGTGCGGGCAGGTCTCGGGTCCGCCCCAGGCGTCGTAGAACGTTAGCTGGTCGGCTACCGGAACGTCCAAGATGCCATTGTATGCGGTCCAGTCGTTGGGTGTCCCGAGGGTAGTCCCCTCGGGACTGGTGCCGTTGTCGCCACTAATGTAGATGATCAGTGTGTTATCGAGTTTTCCCTCATCCTCGACTTCCTGGATGACACGGCCTATCTCATGGTCGGTATAGGCCGCGTAGCCGGCGAACACCTCCGCCTGCCGTGCGAAGAGCATTTTCTCGTCGGCGGATAGCTCATTCCAGTTCTTCAGGATATCGTGGGGCCAAGGCGTGAGCTGTGCATTTGCTGGAATGATCCCCAAACGCTTCTGGTTGGCGAAAATCTGTTTGCGGAGTTCGTTCCAGCCCATGTCGAACTTGCCCTTGAATTTGTCGCTCCACTCTTTCGTCGGCTGGTGCGGCGCGTGGGCGCCTCCGGGAACGTAGTAAAGGAAGAACGGCTGGCCGGGCGCCGAAGCATTCAGTCCTCGCATGTACTTGACCGCCTCATCCGCCATGTCAGTAATTAGGTTGTAGCCGGGCTTCCCGACCCAGGGGTAGATCTGGGTGTGATCACGCCAGAGATACGGCGTCCACTGGTCGGTCTCGCCACCCACAAAGCCGTAAAAGTACTGGAAGCCCATTCCCGACGGCCATTGGTCGAACGGACCTGAAGGTCCGACTTGGAAGGCTGGTGTGTTGTGGTCTTTCCCAAACCACGAGGTAGCGTAGCCGTTTTCCTTCAAGATCTCGCCGACGGTCGCGCTTTCCGGACCGATGATTGAGTCATAGCCTGGGTAACCTGTCGAAAGTTCGGTAACAACCCCGAATCCTACCGAGTGGTGGTTGCGGCCGGTGATGAGCGCCGCCCGGGTAGGCGAGCAAAGCGCAGTGGAGTTGAATTCGGTGTAGCGCAGCCCTGCCTTCGCGATGCGGTCCAGCGCCGGTGTCGGGATAACACCGCCAAAGGTGCTCGGCACACCGTAGCCTTCGTCATCGGTCATGATGAGTAGGACGTTCGGTGCGCCCTTGGGCGGCACGACACGCGGCGGCCACCAAGGCTTCGAGTCGTGGTAGCTTTCCTTGATCACGCCGCCAAATTTAGGTGGCGGCGGCGGGAGTTGTTGGCCGCTGATCGTGGTCGTGGCGTCGGGCGAACCCGGCGTGCCGGTAACTTGTTGCGAGTTGCCTGGAACTGCGGAAATCAGTTGTGCCTGCATGGGCAGCACATGCAGCCACATCACCGCGGCCAGAGCGATGACACCTACTCCGCCGAGGAGCAGCGTTGACTTGACAATTATTCTCATAAACGTCTCCTCCAAGTTCGAACGGAACCCCAGTCCACTGCCGGAGCGGGTCTTCATGTCCGAGCGACGGGGATACAGTAACCCCCTTTATCGACGATGATCCCTTTGGAAGTGAGATTCCCGCGCAGGCTTCTTCAGCGCACCTGGAGATAGATAAACGTCGAGCGCGCCAACCAAGGGCTGGCCGGGCGACGGGCAGGGCTACTCCTTCTTCAGCCGGTCTACGTTTACGAAGAGAAAAAGCCTCAGAAAATGAGGTTCTTGTAAAGATGCCAAATCAGTATCATCAAAGGCAATTTATATGGAGCGAACACAGCTATATTCGCGATGGCCCCTCCAATCATTTGGGGTCTTCCTTATCTCAGCGGGGATCCTTCTTCCAGCGCGGGCGGGCAATGAAAAGCAACCTGACGGGCATGCCGTTCTGATGAGGATGGCCGACTATTTGGCAAAATCACCGGCCTGGAGCGTCACCATTCACACGTCGTACGATGCAGTGCAGCCCGATGGGTTCAAGGTCGAGTGGAACGAAATGCGTACAGTAACCCTGAAGCGTCCCGACCGGTTGCGCGTCGAAAGTGAAAGGAGCGACGGAGCTCGGAGCCTCGTTCTCTTTGATGGAAAGACCATAACCAGTTTTGATGAGTCGGCCCGCGTTTATGCCCAGGAGCCGCACCCAGGAAGCGTAGATGATGCCGTAGTCTATTTTGTGCACGACCTCGGGATGCGCTTGCCACTGGCCCTGATGCTCGTCGATCGTCTCCCAGCCGAGTTGCAGCAACGAATTCAAGCCGTTAAGTACGTAGAGAAGACTCAGACTCTAGGAACCCCCGCTTATCATATTGCGGCTAAGACCCCCACCGTGGATTTTCAAGTGTGGATTGCGGAAGGCGATCGGCCGTTGCCGTTGCGCGTCGTGCTCACGTATAAGGACACTCGCAGCCAGCCCCAGTTTCGGGCGCAATTCTCCGATTGGAACCTCGATATTAAACCCGCAGATAGCTTGTTCGCATTTACGGCGCCCGCCGGTGTGAACCGAATCCCGTTTGCCGCCACGCTGAGCAGCATCTCGCCAACGCAGCGTGGGTCTGCGGCCCGCGTGAGGGGAGGGAAACAATGAGACAGCAATTCCAATTGCGGCCGTTGCCGGTAATGATTTGCTTGGCCGGGCTGATCGTGGCTGCACCGATCCAGTGCACTTACGCGCGCGGTCGGGGCGGCGGTTTTCACGGTTTTCCACATGGCGGCTTTTCACGCGAAGGGCCGGCCGCGGCAGGCAGTTTTGCGTCGCGCTCGGGGGCATTGGCTGGTCGTGAGAGAGGGTTGGAATCGGCGCGAGAAGCCGAAGCCGGCCGCTTGGGAGAAGCCAACCGGTTGGAGCAAGCCAATCGCATGGAGCAAGCCAACCGCATGGAGCAAGCTGCTCAACAGTACCGCCGCGCTTATCCCTATGCGGGGGCGGCTGCGGCTTGGGACGCGGGCGCAGCGGGAGTAGCAGCTGCAACGACGGGGGCTGCAATCGGCTCTGCGGCCGCGGCCACACTAGCCGCTCCGGCAGTCGCAGCTGCAGCGTCCGCTCCAGCGGCGTATGCAGCAGCCCAACCGTGCGCGAACGCGGTTAGCGTCCCAGTCGGTCCGCTTACTTTCTTTAGGTGCGGGACCGCCTGGTACAGGCAGGCCTACGGACCGGCTGGGCCTACGTTCGTGCAAGTAGCGCGGCCAGGCCTTTAGCGGCTAATCAATATAAGAGGAAAACCACGAGACCGCACCTCTGTGCTGACCGCAATCGGCAGGGCTGCGATTAATAAAATGTTGGAAATCTGCCAACAGGCGATTGTTTCCCATAAGTGGTAGGACTGCATCGTCTAAGGCCGGTTGATGAAGGCGAGTTCAAACTCCGATACGGCTGAGCCAGCTGTCCCGCCCAATTGAACCGGACGCGGTTGGAAGAAGCTGAGCCGCATCACCGCCGCGTCCACGGCCGCTCGAATCCAAGTGCCACCGGCAAAACTCTGATTGGGAACCTCCTGCTCAATGGTCCTCGCCACGGCGTCGAGGTCGCTGGTAAACGGGGCGATCTCCTGGCTGCGACGGTTGAATATCCATATGCCAGACGCGGTCGCCCTGGCGCAGTTCCTGCAAGCCCTGGCGAGCCACTGCAGCCACCGACTGCACGACAGGACGCATGCTGTTCGAAAAGTCGAAGAGGAGGATCAAATCGAGAGGCTCTTGCTCGCTCGCGAAGTGTACGACGGTTTGGGGACTCCGCTCGTCGAACACGCGGAAGTCGTCCTTGGTCAAGCCGGACAAGATTCGTCCATCAAGCGTGACTTCGGCATCCACGTGGACCAGCGCCACGCTAGCGCGGAATATGGGAGCGGTCTGCGCCGCCATCGAAACCGCGCAAAGGAATGGCGTACTGAGTTTTCCGCAAGTCCTTGCCCAAGTCTTCCCCAACCTCATTCTGCCGCTCACTCTCCAGGTCCTTCGGTAAGCGTTGCCAGAACCAATCCTACACAGCCGTATACCTACTGCATTCTGTCACAGAACGGTTCGGGCCGTCGGACGAACGGAGCAGAGACTGGCCGCAGAAACGCCTTCCGGAAACGCGGCTCGAAATCGCCACTTGGCACTCGTCCCACGTGTCGTAGATTGGCCTGTCGGCGCCCTCCCGAGGATAAGCTCCCGGCAAGTGGCGTTGGTCGCCCATAATCGGGGTTTATGAGCGATCATAATTGCATTAATGAAAGTTATGTAAGATATCGCCGTTTTCTTATAGGAACTCGGCTCACAGGATGAGGACCCGCAGCGGCACATTAAATGCATCCGAACCCGAGTGCTGCCTTTGGGATTGTCACTCCGACCGGAGTGCGATCATGGGATCCACGCGCATCGCGCGTTGCGCCGGGAGGTAGCAGCCTATCAGGGCGATGATGCCGAGCACCAGCGATACGGTCGCGAAGGTTAGCGGGTCCCGGGGCGTAACTCCGAATAAGAGACTTGAAATCGCCCGCATCAGCGCCAAAGATCCCGCGACTCCGGCCGACACCCCGACAACGGCGAGTACCAAACCTTCGCGCAACACCATCGCGAGCACGCTGGCGCGGCGCGCGCCGAGAGCCATCCGAATGCCAATTTCCTGCGTGCGCTGGACCACGGAATAGTGCATCATTCCGAAGATGCCAGCAGCCGCAAGAGCCAGCGCCAGCAGGGCAAATCCTCCCAGCAGCTCGGTCTGAAATCGCCGCTGCGCGGTCATCCCGGCGAGCTCTCCATCGATCGTGGAGATGTCCAGAATTGCGGCGGTGCGGTCGAGCTCGTGAACCGCGTTTCGCAGCATCGTGTTTAATAAGGCACCGCCTGGTGCTGAGATCACCAGGGTCTGCGTTGTGTTAAGGGATTGCGATTGGGCTTCGAAGATCTGGGCCATGGGGGCGCGCTCGAGGCCTTGGCTGTGCACGTCCCTGACGACGCCGACAACGGTGACCCACGCGTCGTTTTTGCCGCGGGGATCGAATCCTTTGATGTGCTTGCCCAACGGATCCTCGCCTGGCCAGTAGCGCCGCGCCGCGGCCTCGTTAATGAGCACCACTGGCGGCGAATCCTCGCGGTCCTGATCCGAGAAGAACCGGCCGCGCAAGAGGGGAACTCCAACAGCCTGAAAATAGTCGCCGGTGATGGTGGTCCAGGTGAGTGGAGTCCACTGATCCTGCGTTTCGGGTGGACGGCCTTCGACGGCGCGCAGCCCGAAAGCGCCGCCGCCGTTTGACCAAAACATCGAGCCGATTGCTCCCACCGCCCGGACTCCCGGAAGATGCCGAATATGCTCGAGGGCCTGGCGGTAGAAGGCAACCCGTCGCGGACCGGGCAGAGCGTTATCCACAAGCACAGTAGCTGTCACAACATGTCGATCACCGAAACCCGGATCGACGGATTGAATGGCCAGCAGACTGCGAATCAGCAGGCCCGCTCCGGAGAGCAGCACCACCGCCAACGCGATCTGGCAAACCACGAATGAGGACCTGATGACGCTCGGCGCGCGGCCGGAGGCGGAATTCCGGGTGTTACCGTGCAAACCGCCGGCAGAACCACCGCGCGCGATGCGGATCGCAGGCGCGAGCCCGAACAGAGTACCGCTGAGCAGACTGATGGCGAAGCAGAATAGAAGGACTTGCACGTCCAGGCGCACCTCATCGAGCCGCGCGATGTTGGGAGGCGCGAGGGCGAGCAATCCGCGCATGCTCCCGGCGACCAGCAGCATGCTCAGACAGCCCGCGACGCACGAAAGCAGAATGCTCTCTGTCAGCAGTTGGCGCACGATACGTGCCCGTCCAGCTCCGAGTGCGATTCGCAGGGAGATTTCCCGCGCCCGCACGACACCGCGCGCGAGCAGCAGGTTCGCCACGTTCGCGCAGGCAATCAGTAGCACGAACAGAACCGCGCCGCAGAGGACGGCCAACATAAACGGAACCGACTTGCCGATTACCTTGATCTGCAAGGGCACGATGTTCACGCCGAGATCGCGGTTAGCATCGGGATATTCATTTGCGAGTGAGGAAGCGATGAGGCGCATCTCGGTGCGCGCGTCTTCGAAGGTCATGCCCGGCCGTAGCTTGCCGAAGACGGTGCCAAAACGCCCTGCGCGATTGCCCTGCGAGCTCTGCCAACGGGCCGACAGGCTGGCGGGCAGCCAGAACTGCACCTCCTTATCGGGGAAGCGGAAATCCGGCGGCATGACCCCAATGATTTCGAAGACCGCGCCGCCCGAGTTCAAGGTCTTGCCCAAGACATCCGGGGACCCACCGAACTGGCGCTGCCAAAACGTGTGACTCAGCACAGCCGCACTGGTCCGGGCGCTGAATTCGCGGTCTCCGAAGACGCGGCCTAGTATCGGTGCACGGCCCAGGAGTGGGAAGAAATTGCCCGTCACCCATGCGTAATCGGACCAGACCGCTTCATCCGATGCTCCGTGCGTTACAACGGGTCCGGCAGAATCGCGATAGGCCGCCATGTCCTCGAAGGTGTGACTCCGCTGTTTCCAATCCTGCATATTGGGAACGCTGGTGGCCTGTTCCACACTGTGGTTCAGAACGTTGCTTGTCCAGAGTATGGCAATGCGGCCGGCATCCTGGTAAGGGAGCGATCGCAGCAGCACAGCGTTGACGATGCTAAAGATGTCAGTGTTGGCGGCGATGGCGAGCGCCAGAGACAAGACCGCAATCACGGTTACGCCGTGATTCTTGCGCAGGCCACGCATCGCGTAGCGCACGTCCTGGCCAAAAGTTGCGAGACCGATGAGAATGTCGGCTTCTTGGGCGGCCTCACGCGCCTGCAGGCTACCGCCCATCTGCACTTCGGCGTATCGCCGAGCCTCGTCATGCGTCATGCCGGCAGCGATGTTGTCGCGGATGCGCGCCTCTATGTGGAATCTGATTTCTTCGTCGATTTCATGGGCGACGCGCCCACGACGGAACAAATTCATAAGCCGACCGATCCATGCCATATCGTGACTTCAGGCGCAAGCCAGCACGCGCGCGACGGCCTCGGTCAACTGCGCCCAGCTCTCCACTTCGGCGGTCATTTGCTTGCGGCCTGCGGCGGTAATGGCGTAGAAGCGAGCGCGACGATTGTTGTCGGACGCGCCCCATTCCGCGCGCAGCCAGCCGGACTGTGTCATGCGGTGGAGCGCGGGATAGAGCGAACCCTCCTCCAGGCGGAGGACCTTGGAGATACGCTCGATGTACAGCGTAATTCCGTAACCATGCATCGGCCCCTGGGCGGCCAGCGTCTTTAACACTAATAGGTCGAGGGTGCCCTGCAGGCGGTCGTTGGTATGCTTGGGCATATTCCTATAGCCAGCTATAGGAGAGCATAGTGCAGCGGGCCCGAGCTGTCAAGCCAAATCAACAGCCAAATCAACAGCCAAATCAACACCGGCTGCTCCCCCTTCTCTTGGCAGTATGCCGAACTCGAAGCGGACTACCCGGCCGATAACAGTTAAGTTCACTGGCGAAGAGGAGCAGAGATTGAGGACGAGGGTCACTAAGCGAGGTTGCCCGAGTGTCAGCGCATTGATCCGGGAAGCCGTATCGAAAGAACTCGGCGCCCGTGACTAAGCCGGCGCCGATGCCGAACAGCGGATAGTTGCCACCCTGGAGCGTCTCGGGCGGGATCTTTCCCGCTCGCTACGAGGACAACAAGCACTATTCGCAGTAGTGGGCACACTCGTAAAGACGTTTCTCACCTGCGTGCCCGAACCACCGCACGATGGTTTGCCGCAATCGGTACCGCGCTCGGGACCGTTATGCGCGGTTCATCAAATCCGCCGGGCAGGCTATGGTGGGCGATAGTCATGCTGCTATGAAGGACTTGCTGGATCATGCTGATTGATGGGGAGAAACCGTTCCGCCTCAGATCGCGGAAGCCGTCGAGAACGAGGCAACGAAGCGATATAGGGTCATATTCAGTTCTGTACAAAGCCATTTTGCGGCACGCCCGGATGAGCGCTGCGCGGCAGTTCCAGGGGCGTTATGTGAAGGCTGGACCACGAAATCTTAGCGGTGCGCCATCCGGATCACGTACACCCGAAACGCTGTAAAGGGGCAATGGGCGGCCCACGGACATTACCTGGCAGGCGAAAGCGCGCGGATGAAGGATGCGGCTGCCTCAGCCGGGTTTGACACCAAAGGTGGCTGGCAGCGGCCACTCATCGATTCAGAATTCGACGGGTCTGAATAGCTTCGATGCCACCGGACCGGTCGCGCCACGGGACCCGCGGAGTATGCTTGCGGCGGCGGTGCTGGCGCCGCTAGCGGCTCTGGTAGGCTGGCCGGCGTCCGGCTCGCCCGGCGGGCGACATCGAACGCAGTGATATGATTCGCGAGGAGTAGTGATGATCCGGATGAAGGATTTCCGCGATGACGATTTGTGGAGCTTGTTCGAGGCAAGCGCGTCGGGCGATCTGCCGGCGGTCGAACGCCTGGTGGAGGCGCGGCCGGAACTGGTGAACGCGCAATACAATTACACGCCCGCGATTCACTTCGCGGTGCGCGAGGGGCGCCTGGAAGTGGCGCGATACCTGATCGACCGCGGGGCCGGGACGGTGGATTACAGGTCGTACCCGTTTCAGGATTCGCTGCTGACCATCGCGGAGGATCGCGAGGACCGGGCGATGGCGGACCTTCTGCGGAAGGTGGCGGCACTGCGTTTTCCAGTGGCGCCGGGTTTTGCGGCGTTCCTCGATGCCGCAAAGCGCGGGGATCGGGACGCTGTGCGGGCGACGCTCGCGGCGAATCCTGCGATGGCGCGCGAATCCGACGATACCGGCGATACAGCGCTGCATCGGGCGGCGGAGATCGGCGATCTGGAGATGATGGAGGAACTGATCGCCGCGGGCGCGGCGGTGGATGCGGCGCGGGCCGATGGGCATCGGCCGGTGCACAGCGCGCTGCATCGGGGCAGGAAGACGCGGGAGCAGGCGCGCGCCACGGCGCAGTTCCTCTTGGACCATGGGGCTGGGTACACGATTTATCTGGCGGCGGTTTTCGGCGACGCGGCGTTTGTGCGGGCGGCGCTCGAGCGCGACCGGAGCCAGGCGAACCACACGGATACGCAGTGGTGGCGGCCGATCACGGCCGCGGCGCGGCGCAAAGACTTCGAGATGGTAAAGCTGCTGCTCGAACACGGTGCAGATCCGAATCTGCCGGAGGACGGTGCGCCCGTGGGCGAGGCGCTGTGGACGGCGGTGTATCTGGATCAACCCGAGATGGTGAAGCTGCTGCTCGAACACGGCGCGAATCCGAACACGTCGCCCGAATCGAGCGGGAGCGCCGTAGGGCACGCGCGGCGCAATCCCGAGGTGCTGGCTCTTCTGTTGCAGTACGGGGCGAAGGAGGAGACGCGGCCGTTCGAGGAGATCGACCGATTGATCGAAGAGCGTCGCTTTGACGAACTGGAAAAAAGATTACGCGAGACGGGGCTGATGTCGCGGCAGGGAGACGCGAGCTGGGGCGAAGGGATTCTTGGGGGCCCCGCGAATGCCGGGGATCTGGAGCTGATCGAAGTGCTGATGCGGTGCGGCGCACGCGTGCCGGACGTGACGAAGTGGGGGCGCTATTACTACTTCAAGCACGCGAACGTGGCGCGATATCTGCTGGAACATGGGATGAATGCGAACCACCAGTCGTGGCAGGAGGTGACGCTCTTGCACGATATGGCCCATGAGGGCAGCGTGGAGAAGGCACGGCTGCTAGTGGACCATGGGGCGAACGTGGATGCGATCGACGGCGAGTACCGGTCGACGCCGCTGGGGTTTGCGGCCCGCTGGAACCAGCGCGAGGTAGCGCTGTTGCTGATAGAGCGTAGGGCGGATGTAAATCGGGCGGGCGCGGATTGGGCCCGGCCGTTCGCGTGGGCACAGCGGAAGGGGCACGCTGGGATGGTCGAATTGCTGCGGGCGAATGGGGCGGTCGGCTAAGATGATTTTCGCGCGCCGTTTGTTCCGCGCCAACTCTTCTTTTTCCTGGTGGGGGGCATTTCTGGCAAGAGGACAGGTTTATTCCCCCATTCTCTGCGACCGCGTCGACTATCCGACTCAACAGCGAGAGATTCAATGCGAATTTGAGCCCGGGAATGAGCCACATTGGTTTTTGGTAAAAGGGGAAGAATGCGATCGCATCGTGATTCGAGATAAGGCACTCTCTATTCCTCTCCAAAGCCGATGGGCCGAGGCGCGCCAATCTGACACCGGTCCGCCGGCGCCGAACGCATCGACAACAGGGTTGGGGGTTAAAGGTCCGCCTCGGATCGTTCGGACGCGGCACCGTGCGGGCCCACAGCATCAAGCTTGACCATCAGGCGGATGCAATATGCCCAGTGCCGAGTCGCAAACGCGCAAGACGCAAGCACCCCCGGACCCTGCTGTTGCAGGAGCGAGCGGGGAAAAATCGCTCTCGAGTGGCTGGGCCTGGACGCGCGGGACCTATTTGCCCACTAACAATGCGTGGAAGGTATCGGGTAGAATCGTCGGCCGCCCCTTCTTGCCGCCGTTCGAGGCAAAGATCAGGTGCGATTCGGCGCCGAACGCGGCGGCGTCCACTCCAGAGCCGATTGGCAATCGCGCGATGCCCTTATCCGTGGCTGCATCGAGAATCACGTTCTTGGCAGCCGCCCACGCCAGCGAGGTCACGGCAGCGAACACTGTCACGACGATCAGTGTTTTCGTATGCATAGGCTCTCACTCCGGAAGCGCGGATTCGCGGTCCGGATCGAAATGAATTCGCCGCCGTTCCATCCACGAGAGGTTGCCCAGATGGGCGGCCAGCGCGGAACGATGGCCCACGGCCACGTCCCCATTGGGCATCTGGCGCGACTTCACGCACTCGATGAAATTGCGCACGTGTTCTTCCACCAGATCGGTCTTGCATTCAACCACCCGCGGCTGCGCCTTCGAATCGGGCGGGAAGAATTCATATTTGGTGCGATCGATCAGCAAGTGACCCTGGGTCCCGCAAAACTCGATACCTTCTCGTTGTAACCCACCCTGACCGATGTTAGTGTAGGTGCAGATCCAGTTACCCGGGTATTCGTAGTGGACACTCAGCGTGTCCGGCACGGTCCGGCCGTCCTTGGCGACGTATATGCCACCGGCTGCGTCAGCCGTAAGCGGTACCTGCTCACCCATGAACATGTGGACCACGTCGACCCAGTGCACATATTTGTCGGTCAGGATCCCGCCGCAGAAGTCCATGTAGTTGCGGAAATTGAAGAACTGCGGTGGATCCCAGGGTCGCCAACGGACGGGCGCTAGATAGCGATTCCAGTCGAGGTCCGCAGGTTTGTTGGTCATGCCAGGCGGCACGGCATGCGATCCTGTGGGCGCCGCTGCATTCACAGACCTGTTCGCTTGTCCGCCTCCGGCGCCATCGGTCCACCATGTGCGCACCAGGTTAATCTTCCCCAGTTCGCCGGTCTTCAGGTATTCGTCGCGAGCCTGAATATAGTGTGTGCCGGAGCGTTGTTGGGCGCCCACCTGGCAGATGCGGCTGTTTGTACGGGCAGCGTCGATAATGGCCGCCCCTTCCGCAATGGTTCGCGTCAACGGCTTCTCCACATAAACGTCTTTGCCGGCGTTCAGAGCATCGATTGCTATGCGTGCGTGCCAGTGATCGGATGTCGCGACGATCACCGCGTCAAGGCCCCGTATGTCGAGAATCTTCCGGTGATCGTCGATCACCTGCGAACCCGGTGCGAGCGATTGCGCCTTCTCAGCGCGTGTGCGCCACACGTCGCAAACCGCTGTGAGCGGCCCATTCAGCCTCTGAAAGTAGGGCTGCAGTTGCAGCCCCCGAGCCCCGCAGCCGATCAGCGCGATCGACAGGCGCTCGTTGGCTCCCCATATGCGGGATTGTGACGCTGCCGTCAACATCGCCGCGCCCGTCCCAATCAGTTCTCGTCGAGTCATAAGTGCTCCTTCACGCCATGCTTCGTGTGTTGCGCGGAACGCCGTATTCAGGAATCAGTGAACCACGCGACTCTAAAACGAACCTTAAGAAACGGCAGTCATCGAAAATTTATTTCCCGCTAGCGATCTTCCTGCTTCGGTCCGAATGCGTACACATGGCCGTCGTAAGTGGCAACGAAGATCCGCCCGTTCGACAAGGCCAGGCCGCCAAAGTGTGTGAAGGAGGAGAGGGGTTCGCTGCCAAATAATTCCTTGCCGGTCTCCGCATCCAAGGCGTGCAGTGTCGCCTTGCGGGATCCGCGGAGCCGCTCTGCGGTGCCAGTCCGGTATTGCATGACATCCTCTCCGCTGGAAAGGACATAGACAACTCCGTTGGCGACAATCGGCGGCTCCGGGACGTTTAGATCTCTCGAAATCCACACCGGAGACAACACCGGCGAATTGTCCTTGAACTCCAGCCGGAACGCCATGATGCTGCCGTTAGGAGCGCCGCCGTTTGAAATGGGGAAGGAAGGCGCCGCGGCAGGATGCGGCGGTCCCCAGGCTGGAGCGTAGATCCAACGCACTCCCTTGGCGTCTTCAAAGCTCGCGAAGGCCCCCCAGAATCCGTGCCCGGAGTAGTTCGCCTCTTCATTGGTCAGAAGCTCGCTGCGGAAGAGCGGCTTGCGGTGTGTTTCGCCGCCAATCGAGCCGGCATCCAGCAGGAAGAGGCGGCCCTCCTTTCCGGCCCCTGCCACGAACTCCTTTCCTTTGAACCGAAACACCACCGGAGTGATGCAACCCATATCCAGATCCTTCCGCGTAAGCCATTCACGGTTGGAAGGGGTGTACGAATCTGCGAGCTTCAGGTCCTTCGCGGAAAGAGCGAGAAAGGTATCCGCGAACTGGCCGGCAGCCGGATCGTAAATGCCATCGCCGGTTTCGGCGAACACTTTACCCGCGGGCGAAATCGCCACACCAGCCCGTCCCCATATACCGGGGCGTCCGGCCTGAAAGGACTGAACTGGATGCTCCGGAACCTTCAGGTCCAGCGAGTACACTCCGGATGGAACGCCGTTGCATCCTTGCGAAATCGCAGTGTAGACCGTTCCCCCGAACAGATTGAGGCTCCAGTTCTTCGAAAATGCTGGAACAAATTGCACCGGGGGAAACCGTTCCTCGCCATCTTCCGCACTCAGCGCGTGCAGGTTTCCGTCGCTGGCGATCGTGTACACCGTTTTAGTGCGTCCGGTTTCTACCGCTGGGGTCGCGTTTACGGCGAAGGGGCACAGCGTGCTCGGCGCGCGGCTGGGCGAGCCCGATGTCGAAAAGGTTTTCTTCCAAACCAGCTTGCCGCTATCGGCATCCACGGCGTACAGGTCGTTCGAACTCCCCGCGACAATCACGAACTCCTTGATGCCGTGCGCGGTCTTCACCTGATCGACCACAACCGGCGTGGCGAGCGAAGTCAGCTCCTTCGGCATATTATCCAGTTGAATCGTCCACTTCACTTCCAGCGTGGCAGCGTTGTCTTTGTTCAGAATGGATTCACCCTTCGCCCAGCCTGTTCGCTGCGAATCGCCTCCGAACGTAAGCCAGTCCGCATCGGCCACAGATGAAAACACGAGGGCCACCAGGGAGATCAAAATAGATTTCGCCGCAACGCATCCGCTCATTTGTGTCGGAGACCGGAATCTAATCCTAGTTTCATGGTGTGAATGTATGATGACGCCGCCCGCAGTTACGGATCGAGCCAGTCCTCATAAAATTTCGATGACGTGCCCGATTCTTTAGGTTTTCTTTAGATTCCGATGCTATATTCCGATTCTCCGCATGTCACGCCCGATCGTGTAGACCGTTGAACCCGGCGCTTGCGATGCTGAGCGCCGTTTTCTCTTCGAAGGGAGTACTGAGCCATGAAAACGAGCCTTGTGATTTCTGCATTGCTGCTAGCCACCTCCGCGTACGCCCAGTTCGATGCCACAGTACTGGGGACAGTGACGGACCAGTCGGGATCTGCCATCCCGCATGCAGCCGTAAAGTTACTCAACGGCCAGACAGGTGTCTCCGAAAAGACATCCACTGACGACAACGGGGAGTATCGCTTCCTGAGCGTCTCGGTCGGCAGGTACCACGTTACCGTGCAGGCGCCAGGATTCAAGACCGCCACTACAGAAGAGTTTGCGGCGGACGTTTCCGCACGGCAGCGCGTCGATGTGCGGCTGGAGGTTGGCGAGCTCAGCCAGGCAATTGATGTGCAGGAAGCGGCATCCACGCTGGAAACCGACACCAGCAACCGCGGCCAGGTTATCGACCACAACACGATCGTCGATCTGCCGCTGAACGGCCGTGAATATGCCGATCTTGCGCTACTTGCGCCCGGTGTACGCAAGGCGGTCCAGAGCAACACAGCGACCCGGGATGCCGCCTACGACGTGAACGGGATGCGGTCGGCCTTCAACTCTTACAATCTCGACGGGTTGGACAATAACGCCTACGGGACCAGTAATCAGGGTTTCTCCTATCAGGTAGTGCAGGCATCGCCGGATGCAATTCAGGAATTCCGGTTCGACACCAACAACTACAGCGCCGAGTACGGGCGCGCGGCGGGTGCCGTCATCAATGCCAGCATTCGCAGCGGCACCAACGATTTCCATGGCGCGGCGTGAGATTTCCTGCGCAACACCGAACTCAACGCCATTGGCTTCTTTCAACCGGTGGGAGGGCTGAAGCCCACTTTGGTACAAAACCAGTTCGGCGGCGACCTCGGCGGGCCGATCTTCAGGAACAAGCTCTTCTTCTTCGCTGATTACGAAGGATTCCGCAGCGCCGCCCATACCTTGGCCTACTCCACGCTGCCCACAGCGGACCAAAAGCAGGGTAACTTAGGCACCCCGCTCGCGAACCCTTACACCGGGGTGGTGTACCAGGATGGAGTAGTCCCTTCGACTCAAATCTCGTCCTTTGCTGCGAAGGTACTCTCGGCTCTTCCCGATCCGAACCTTCCCGGGCTTGCCAACAATTACCAGTCGTCTCCTGCGACGGTCACGCCAAGCGACAAAGGAGACGCCCGCCTCGACTATTACGTCAAACAGAACCTGACGCTCTTCGGCCGGGTCAGCATCCGCTTGCAAAATCAAACTGTAGCCGCCGCCATTCCGGGTCCATCGGGCGGCGATGCCGACCTCTTCCGCAGCTACGACCGCTCGATTGCTCTTGGTTCCACCTGGACCGTGGATCCCCGATCCACCGTCGACATCCGTTTGGGACTCACCCGCATGGAGGGCGCCGATTTCAAAGCATCGGAGCTCAATAATACGCCAGGCATGTTCGCGCTCTACGGCATTCCCGGCACGCCCGAAAACAAACCGATCGCCAGCGGACTCGATGGCCAGAACATCACCGGTTACTCTTCACTCGGACACGATTCGGGCCAGCATCAATACCCCGAGGTCGTGAACCCCAAAGCTGATTACACACACGTCCAGGGCCGGCACACGTTCAAAGCCGGGGTGGAGTACCAGCACATCGCGACCGAGATCCTCGACCTCAACCCGCTCACTGGAACGGATACGTACAATGGCCAGTTCAGCCGGCCGGCGTCAGCGAAGAGCAACAACATTTATAACTTCGCAGACTTTCTTTTCGGCGCGCGGGACTCCTATAACCTGAACAGCTACGGCCTGTTTCACTACTTGCAGCAGATGTACTTCGGTTACGTGCAGGACGACTTCCGCGCGGCTCGCAACCTGACATTCAACATCGGCCTGCGCTACGAATACGCTACACCGCAGTACGAAGCCTACAATCACCTGAGCAATTTCGATCCGGCCACCAACAGCCTCATTCTTGCAAAGAACGGCTCACTCTACGACCGCGCGCTGGTGAATCCGGATCCTCTAAACTTCGCGCCGCGATTCGGCTTTGCCTACAACATCAACTCCAAGACGGTAATCCGCAGTGCTTACGGCATCAGCTACGAGCACTTCAACCGATCCGGACGCGAGAACCTGCTGGCCTACAACGGACCGTATGTGGTCAATGAGCTGGTCAACCAGACGCCTTCCGAGCCTTTGTGCACGGGAGACCAATACCTCGGCTGTTTCCGCCCCACGATGCTGGGTTATCCCGCGGGCTTCACTTCGTCGTCTAACTTCAATACCTCCACTACCAACATCCACTACACGCCCAAGAACACCAGAAGCACTTACGTGCAGAGCTGGCACTTCACCATCCAGCGGGAACTCGCCCGCGACGTCACTCTGGATGTGGGCTATGTTGGCAACCACGGTGTGCACGTGTATCAACTGGGCGACTACAACCAGGCGGTGCCGAATCTGCCCGCCCAAAGTTTGAGCCTGGCCGCACGCCGCCCGGTCCAGAATTTCAGCGAGATCGAGACCGCCTTCAACCAGGCTAACTCCGACTACAACTCCCTTCAGGTCAAACTGGAAAAGCGCTTCTCCAAGGGCCTCTCGTTTCTCAACTCGTTTGCCTGGTCCAAATCCATCGACATCTCGCCTTCCAACATGGAAACGGGCAATGGTTCGAACTACTACATGAACTTTCGCAACTGGGACTCCTACCGGGCCGTCTCCGACTACGACCTTCCTTTTCAGAACACCACCAGCCTCGTCTGGGACTCGCCGGTTGGCCGGGGCCGTAGGTTCGGGGCGAGCATGTCGGGGCTTGCGGATGCCATTGCGGGCGGCTGGCGCCTCGCGGCGATCAACACCGCGATCAGCGGAGAGCCCATCAACTTCACCTATTCACCTAGTACGGCGGGCAGCGTGGCCGGCTCCAACCTGCCCATGCGGCCGAACCTGGTAGCGGATCCGTTTCTGCCGGCTGGCCAGCGTACTCCACAGGACTATTTCAACCTGGCGGCGTTTGCCGTGCCCGACCCCTCGCAGCCCTTCGGCAACGCCGGCCGCAACATCGGACGCAGCGATGGCATCTACCAGCTCGACCTGGCGATCGACAAATCTTTCCCCGTCTTCCAGGAGAGCCGCCGGCTGCAGTTCCGCGCCGAAGCCTTCAATATCCTCAATAAAACCAATTTTCAGGCCGCCGCGAGTAACATCTCCAAGAGCACCTTCGGCACCATCACGAAGACCTTCCCGGCGCGGCAGATTCAGTTGGCTTTGAAGTACACATTCTAGCCGAGAAGAAGCTTTATGCTCAGAACCTCGCTGCTCGTATTTCTTACCGTTTCCGCGGCGCTCGCCCCGCAGGGAACACCTGCCGCTCAATCCGACACACCCATTCTGCGGAAGATCCAGGTTCTAATCATCACCGGTCGAGACGACCACGACTGGCGTGGAGCCACGGCCTCTATGCGGCAGTATCTTGACGACGCCGGCATCTTCGAGGTGCGAACTGCTGAAGAGTTCCGAGACGCCGGTTCGGAGTCTCTCTCGCCCTACGATGTGGCCGTCCTGGTCTATAACGACAAAGCCGCCGCGGACCACTGGACTGACCGTTCGCGCCGCACGCTTCTGGACTTCGTCCAGGGCGGCAAGGGTTTAGTCGTCTACCACCATTCCACCGGGGCGTTTCACGATTGGCCTGATTACGCGCGCCTGTGCGGCGGCAACTACTACGGCGGCGCGCACCATGCTCCAATCCACGATTTCAAAGTGAGTTTCACCGATCGCGACCATCCGATTACGCGTGGTCTCAAGGCAGGCTTTCTCGAGACCCAGGACGAGCTCTATGCGAACATGCATATGCAGCCACCGGGTACGTATCACGTGCTCGCCACGGCCTGGGACGACCATGCGCTCTACGAGGGACAGTCGCGTGTTCCGCTGGAGGGGCCGGGAGCGAACGAGCCGGTAATGTGGACCGTCCAGGCCGGTGCCGGGCGCGTCTTTGCGACTATGCTGGGGCACAGCGCCAAAGCCACCCGGAGTGACGGTTTCCGAGTGACGTTTGTGCGTGGCGTGGAGTGGTCCGCCACTGGGAAGGTTACTCTTCCGCCTCCTCCAGAGATGACGCGGTAGTCCGGTGCGATCGACACACCGGAGATCAAAAAGGGGGGAGTCATGAATTTCAGGTTGCCCTGGTTGGCCTCAAGAACCGGCGTCAAAACTTCTTCCACCACCTGCTTCCGCGGTGCTCTTGAGAACCGCCGACCCGTCTTGAAATCGGCAGGACACGATGACGCGCACCAACGCTCAGAAAGCCAGACGCAGCGCGAACTGCACCTGCCGAGCCGGGAACGTGCTCGTGATCTTCCCGAATGAAGAGCTCGAACGGTCGCCATTGGCCGGCGAGAAGTTGGTTTTGTTCAAGGCGTTGAACAGCTCGGTTCTGAACTCCAGGAATCGTCCCTCGCCCGGCAGACGGAACTGCTTGTGGATCCCCGCATCCAAGTCATAGTAATGATCGCTGCGCCCGATATTCCGCCCCGCGTTGCCGTACGGTTGCGTCACGTCGGTCGGCACCAGGACGGTGTTGGGGTTGAAGTACTCATTGATCGTCCGCTGCCCGTCCGGCATCATCGGAGGCCCGATAATGTTGGGCCGGTAGATCGCTGAATTCTTGCTACCGTCGGTGGCGATGAACGCCGAATTGGGGTCGTAGGTGAGGTTGATCGTCTGCCCGCTCTGGAGGGTGTTGATCAACGAGAGCGTCCACCCTCCCAGACACGCGTCCAGCACGGGCGTCAGGTTGGCGGCGTAGCGCCGGGAATGTCCAATCGGGAGATCGTACACCGCCGACAATGTGTCATTGAGCGGCTGATCGTATCCCGAAAGTCCCTTCTGCGAGCGGGAATCAAAGAGATTCACCGCCTGAAAGTCGCCATTGGCGGCCTCGAGCGCACCGGACGCGTTATCGATCGCCTTCGACCAGGTGAACGAATTCAAAAACGTCAGGCCGTTCGTATAGCGCTTCTCCAGCTTCACTTGAAGCCCGTCATAGGAGGAGAACCCCGCACCGAAGTTTGAGTCGATGTAGTCGAACTCGGCGTCCGGTCGCCGGACTTTGAGCGGCAGATTCTGCCCTGTTTTGTTCGGCAGCGCTTGGTTCAGATCCTCGTTCACCCACAAACCGACGCTGTGATTCCCCGAGTAACCCACATCGATGAGTAAATCCTTTGCCAGCTCCCGTTGCACTGTGAAGTGCCAATTCTGCACATAGGGAGTGCGGATAGTCTTGTCGATGTACACCGTCTTAGTGTTGACGGTCGAGAAGTTGGAAGGGTCGGTGAAGCCCTGCGGATATCCCATGTCTGTCGTGCGGAAACAGGTGAGCGGAGCCTGTCCGGACGCGCACAATCCCTGCGAGGGCGATTGCGTAATCTCGGCATTCACCACAAAAGGTCCGTTGTAGGCCAGGTAACTATCTCCGCCTTGACGAATGAACTGGATATAACTGATCCCATAGCCTGCGCGAATCACGGTTTTCGGGTCGACACTGTAAGCAAGGCCGACGCGAGGCGCCCAATTATGGTAGTTGGGGTTGACGAGAGCCCGGGCAGCGATTGAACTGCCGGCCACTTCCAACAGCGAGTTGGTCTGCGGATCGTAGTTTGCCTGGTGGTTGTCACGCTCATACACGGGCGTCGCGAATTCATAACGGACTCCGATATTGAGCGTCAGTTTGGGAGAAACTTTGAAGTCGTCCTGCACATAGGCGAAGTCCATGCGCTGCCGGAAGTGCGCTTCCGTATAACTCACCAACTGGTACTCCGAACGCAGCCCCAGCAGGAAGTCCGCGAGATTATATATGGAGTTGCTCTTACTGGGAGTCGGGTTAGTAAACTGTCCGGCGTAGTAGTCTTCACCATAGGCTGGATTGAAATCGTCCATCGTGGTATTGATCGCCTGGAACTCGTAGCCGATCTTTAAAGCGTGCCGGGAAATGATCTTCGAATAGTTCGCTTTAGGATTGATGACCAGCGGATTCTGCCATTGAGGGCTCTGGTTGTCGCGTCCCAGCGACGAATAGCCGGTGATGGCCTGGGTGTTCAACCCTCCGGTCAGATTGGGGGTAGTGGGCAGCCCCGTGATTCCGTACAGGTCGAGCATGCTGGTCCCGCCGTCGTCGGTTGCCGGCCGCTTCATTCCTTCGGTCTTGGATACGCCGAGACGAACCTCGATAATGGACGTGGGGCTCATCGTCCAAGTGGTTCCGACCGCCGCCTGCCAGTTCATCACGCGCGAGATGATGCCCGCGCCCGCACCGGAAGGCCCGGGAAACGCCGCCGCCGCCGTCTGATGGTAGAGATGTTCGCTGTATCGCGCAAATCCCACGAGCTTGTCGCTTAGATAGTGATCGTACCGGATGTCACCTTTGTTGTCGTCATCCGGAGAAGGCGGCAGACTTTCGAAGTTATTGGTGGTGCCGGGCAGGTTCACCGCCGGCAACGCATTAAACACGGTCGATCCGAATTTGGAAAGCACTGACTGCGGAATGGTGCTGTTGGGGTAAGCCGTTGAGGAGAATGGGTCGATGATCGCCAAGCCCGAAAAGTTGCCCGCGCGTTGAGCCGCGGTCGGGAGGCTGGCGAAAGTCAGCGATCGCTGCGTCCGGCGGAAGCCTTCGTAATCGGCAAACAGAAACATCTTGTTCTTGCGAATGGGTCCGCCGCCCGCGCTGCCGAACTGATTAAAAATGTAGACTGGCTTCTGACCGCCAATGGGTTTGAAGAAACCGACCGCGTTCAGGTCAGTGTTGCGAAAGTAGTCCCACAACGTGACATGCCACTGATTGGTTCCGCTGCGGACCGAAGCGTTGATCACCGCGCCGCCCACGCGCCCATACTCCGCGCTGAAACTGTTGGTGATCACTTTGAATTGTTGCACGGCATCCGGCGATAGCTGAATAACCTGATTGGAAAGCCCCTGGTTCGACGTACCGTACGCGTTGTTGTCCAACCCGTCCAAAATGAAATCGTTGAACTGACTCCGCATGCCACTCACGTTGAATGACGACTCCCGTTTCGGCAGTCCGTACGCGTTTCGCACGCCTGGCGCCAGCAGTGCCAGCGATGCTGTATCCCGTCCGTTGAGAGGCAGATTGGCGGTATCTTCATGACTGATGACCTCTCCGCGGTCGCTCGATTCAGGCTGGACCACGGATCCGTAGTCGTTTACCTCGATCGTCTGTGTGACTTCGCCCACCTCGAGCTTTACGTCGACGCGCTGGCGGGCACCCACGTCCACTCGAAATTCCTGCGTTTCACATCGCTTGAACCCGGATGCCTCCACGACAACCTTGTATCGGCCCACGCGAACTTCTAGAAACTGGTAGTCCCCACGTTCGTCGGTTAGGGTGCTTTGCGAAATACCTGTGTCCTGATTTTCGAGGAGAACGCGCGCTCGCGTCACTACCGCGTTGTGCGCGTCGAGCACGGTTCCGAGCACTGCCGATGTTTCGAACTGGCCGAAGCACTTGGCCGAGGGCCAAAGAAGCAGAGCCGCAACAAGCGAGATCGGATAGATCCGCTGGATGGAATGCGTTGGCTTCATGAGGCAATTGAAGCATGCCAGTCTTAAGAGAACCTAAAGACGGGGGTGTGTTACTCAATATTCATCTTGTCACACAAAATTCACTATGTTACGATCTGTTGCAAAATAGCCGGATGCCGCGCGAGCGACAGGTGATACGTCTGCCAGGATCACCCCAGTGATGCCGATCAGACCATGAAATGATTTGACGTGCCCTTCAATTCGGTCAAGGTCCAATCCGCCGACGCGGTATGTCTGTTTAGCTAGAAGTATACCTTCAGGGCGAGTTGTACCTGCCTCGCGGGATACGTACTTTGAATCTGGCCGAAGGCGGAGTTTCCCACGACGGAATTGGCGTTTTGGAAGTTCGTCCTGTTCTGGATGTTGAATGCCTCGGCGCGGAACTGAAGGCGCGTGCTGTCCCTTAGGGGCAGGTGAACTTCCTTCTGCATACTCACGTCCACGGTGTAAACACCGGGGCTGCGGGCGATATTGCGGCCAGCGTCGCCGAAGGGCATGGTGCGGCTGGGCGGAATCTCGAGACCGTTGGGGTTCCAGTAGTGATACCATGTTCGCTGGTCGGACGGTAAGAACGGGTCGCCGATGAGATCCGGCCGGTAGTCCTTACTGTCAGAGCTGACGGTGTAATCCGAAGAGGGGCTGTAAATGAATGTGATTGGGTTGCCGCTATACATCGAGTTAATGACAGCCATTCGCCAGCCCCCCAAAATCACGTCGACGGGGCCATGCATTTGAGGCAAGAATCGCCGGCCGTGGCCGAAGGGAACTTCCCAGATCGCGCTCAGGGTATTCAGCAGGGGCACATCGGGGGTGGCTACGCCCTTCTCGGATTTGGGATTTTGATAGTTGATGCGGGTGTTTTGGTTGGCCACCACGGTGCCAACGCTAACGTCTTCCAACTGTCCAGGCGCTAAGTCGATAGCTTTGGACCAGGTGAACGAATCCAGCAGGTAGAAGCCGTTTCCAAAACGGTGCTCGAGTTTCGTCTGAAAGGATTCGTAAGTTCCGTCATCCCTGCCAAAGGCTATCTGTATGTTCCCAAATGACTGAATCGGCCGCCGGTTTTGCAGGGGAATGGACGGAGCCGGCAGCGGCGGATTCGGAACGCCTTGGTTGTAATCGGCCAGGACCGGCATCTTCAAACTCCGATTGGCGACATATGCGATATCCCACTTCCAATCCTTCGCGATCTGTCGCTGGATGTCGAAGTTCCAGCTCATGACGTAAGGCGTTCTGGTGTCGGCGGGAATGTATCGGAACCTGCTCGAGATAACGCCGACGTTTCCGGGCACAAGCGCGTTGAGAGGGTAGCCTTGTTGGGTTTGCCGGAAGCACGTTGCAAAGTCTGAGGCGCCTGTACACAGCCCCTGCGAGGGCTGTTGGGTGATGGAGAGCGAAAGGGTCTGCGGAAAGTTGATGGGGAGCAGATCCTCGGATCCGAGCCGATTGAACTGTACGAAACTCACTCCGAAGCCAGAGCGGATGAC
>Ga0126381_100001455_pt1 | contig 25457 bp, 38 predicted proteins | sample PanSoiMetPlot_28_FD_96465 | JGI IMG/M metagenome (GOLD analysis project Ga0126381, IMG submission 96465) | Tropical forest soil microbial communities from Panama - MetaG Plot_28 | ecosystem: Environmental > Terrestrial > Soil > Tropical forest > Bulk soil | place: Panama | collected 2016-02-17 | reverse complement strand
TTCGGCATGAGCCTCGCGGGAGCAGCGGCAGCGATGCGCCGCCGTCGGAAGGCAAACAAAAGCGCTTAATCGCAAACCTCTTACGTTGCGCTGGGGCCGTCCGCGAGGGCGGCCCTTTCGTTTGCTGTGTAGCGTGGGCGTCCACGCTCGCGTGTCCTGAGGTTTACCCGACGATCGGCGCAGTCAGCTCCGGCCCATCGTTCGCCACGTTCCCGACCGCCTTGCCGACCGGCACGCACTCCATCCAATGTTCCGAACCAGTTCTCATCCTTGAGGCCCAGACCTCTTCACCGTTCGGGGCCACGCGATAGCGAAATTCGCATCGCCTAGCTTCAGGCGGTGCCAGCCCTGTCTTTCGATCTCACGCTTGGCAGCCTCGATGGCATCGCGGCGTGTGCCGAAAAGCTCACCGGACTTCGTCTCAAATCCCTTGAAGCTTTCGGACGGGTCAATCGCCCAACGCCACCACCCCACGCCTAGGCTCATGACGTAGAACTTCATGCCCCGATGGTATTCGATTGCGATTGCGCTCACGCCCCACCCCCTAGCCCAAGGATGCGCAGCGACAGCCAGCATGTTTGTCCAAATTCGCGAAGTCGAGTGACAAACAAAGGACCTGCCGAAGCAAGGTTTTCGGCGAAAGATGATCGCACGACTTGCGCAGCTTTGAGATCATCGTGATGTAGAGCTCGGTGATCCGCTAGAGCTCTACCAGCTCACGCCAGCGGTATCGGTTCGTGAAGCGTCCGCACATGCAAGCGTGCTCAGCGACGAGCGCGTGAACTTGTGTAAACAAGGATTACAAATCCCAACGCGCCAACTCTTGTGCATGCAGCAATATCAATACGTTGTGGAATGGTACGGGAATTGCTTAAAAGTGACAATGCAACCACCGCAGCGAGGATGGGGGAATCGATGCGTGCTCAAGGAATTCTTGCTGCGGTTGCTCTGCTCGCTGGCACCTTTGCGTTAACTGGCGTAGCCAACGCTGAGGTCATCGTCGTCGCCACCTTTCAGGGCGTTATTACCGGAGGCACTGACGGGATCGGCTTATTCGGTCCTCAGGGCACCGACCTGACGGGCGACAGCTATACGGCCGTCTTTAGAGCGAATACTTCAACGGGCGTCTCCGACTTTACCCCCCCGTTCTATTCGTACATCTATGGTGGCGAAAGATTTGGCGTCCACCCAACAGTGAGCGCTGATGTGACGATCAATGGCGCCACTTTTCATATTGGCGGTCAAGCGTACGGTGACGTGACCACACAGTCGCTCGCGATTGGAGATGCAGACCAATATTCCGATTCCGAAGATAACGACGCGTCTGTGTATGATGACATTTCGAGCTTTTCTCATGGGTTTACGCCGAGCTACAGCTATACCGTTCCGTATTCCTACACGCGGCAAGCGGGTGATTTCGGAAATGGCGGTTTTTCCGCAGATGACGGTAGTCTCGCTACAAACGCCAGCTTGAACCCGACCTCCGTCAGCATCTCGAGTTTCGAAACACCCGAGCCCCTGACACTGTCACTCTTTGGCGCGAGCCTCGCGGGCGCTGCGGCTGTAGCTACGCGCCGTCGTCGCAAGGCGAACAAAGCTGCGTAGTCGATTTGCATTGGCATGACGGGGCCGCCCGCGGCCGCGATGCGTCCGACGATCCTCGCCGACGGAGAGACGATCTGCTTCCCGGCCCATTGGAAGAGGGTGCAACGCGACGCGTCGCGCAAGGCGGTGGGTCCGCGGCGGATAATGGACCTCGGGCTATAGCCCGAGCAGCCTTTTGATCTGTTCGTATGTTTCTTTGACAACGACGCTGTTGTCAGAGTTGAGCAAGATCATTGTCCGATCTCCGTCCATATAGACCTGCTCGACGTGAGCCGTGGCGATTACGCGTAGTGTAGGGAAAGCCCCAGACTCGCCAGCCGCGGTTACTTCGATGAACGGTGTCGCCATTGTTCCCCCTCCAATAGAAAAGGGCCGCAGTGAATGCGCGGCCCTTAGGCGCACGCTAACAGGACACGGCCCAAACAAAAAGCCCCGCTGCGGCTGGGCTCCCGCTATCGGCAGCGCCAGCCTAGGTCGCGCGTCTCTCGGCTCCCGTCTTCCTCTAGATCCCAGTCTCCGTCCAGCTCATCGAGCTCGGCGATGATTTTGTTGGCTCGGTCGAGGAGACGTTTGACCGCAGCCTTTGAAGGCGGGCGCGAAAGTGGGATGGTGACCGCAGTCTTGCCATGAGTTACCTCTCTCTGGCTCGGGTTAGGGTCAGGTGGGAAGTGGGCGCTTCCCTCCGGCTCGATTTGCGCCATAGCGCGGTGTCGCTTCTGTCTGTTGGCAAGTTCGCGATGTTTGATGCGACTATCGCAATTTCGCGCGCCGCAAATCGTAACGTGATGTTCAGTGCTGAGCTCGTAGAGTGGCGACATCAACCGAGGCGGGCGTTCAAGCCGCTTCGGGTTCCTCCCAACTCTTACGGCCTCGCCCCAATCAGTTCCCCGGCGGCGAGGCCGCTTTTCTTCGAATCGGAGTCGGCTGAGCGCAGGCGGAGATGAGCGATGAGGCCTCGCAACTTCGAGGGCCACGATGTCGAGATTGAAGTTGATGGCGTGAAATACAGGGCGAGTTTCTACGTCAAAGCCGGCTGGATTCACCTCAGCAGCGAACTCGGATCCAAGAACGCGGCGCTCAACCGTGCGCCCGCGGAAGGGCTCGGACGATTGCTGCTACCTTAACTTGTCCAAGCAAAACTCGGCGAATGAGACCTTGTCAATATACCGAGTAGACTGGAGCGTGCGCGAATAATTCTAGAAAGACACCCGCGAGGGCTGTATTCGCGACGCACTTATCTGCCAACTCTGGCGAACGCTCTCGAGGCGGATTAGTCTCTTCAACCAGGGCGTGCAACGGGTACGCCCACTTGGGGGGCTATCATGAAAATCTTGCTTCTCACCACGACGCTCGTGTGCGCGACCGCTGTTGTCGCCAATGCGGAGACTTTCACGGTCACCGGCACCAGCCAGATCGTAAACCAGGTAACGGCGATGAACGGCGGCCGAGCGTCTTTCGGGGCCTACGTGACCGGAACCGGCGAAACAGTTTTTGCGGCCGGCAAGAAGTCCACTGTCAAGTTCAGTTGCATGCAGTGGAGCGCCGCGCCCGGATCGAACTTCTCCTCGGAAGGCGTCTGTAACAACGAAGATTCCGGCGGCGCATACTCGATCCTGTTCTCGTGTGAGACCTCGGATTGCTGGGGCAAACTGGTCGGCACGTCGGCCGGCTATGCGAACAAGACGGGCACCGCATCATGGCACACTACGGGAGATCCAAAGCAGAAGACGTCCACGTTCTCTGTCACCGGTCAGTGGAATTGACCGCATAAAAAAGCAGGGGCGTCCGAGAGGTCGATCCCTGTCCTTATGGAGGTCTTCCATCGCACGCCAGCTAGCCCGTAAGTCATGTGGACGGCCACGCCTAAAGAGGAACGCTGACGGCGTTCCTCTTCGCGGTATTGAGGACTTGGGCAAAACAGCGCGCCGAATCTTAGACGCCGATTTGAATCATCACCCAGCGATTTGTCCGGCCGCGCTTATCGCGCGAGAGGCTCACACCTCACCCGACTACGTACGTTGCGTCAGAAGGCAGCCGGGATATGAAGATCATCTCTTGGTGGCAAAGGCGGTGCGTCTCGATCTCACAAACCGTACCGCTCCGGATCCGCTAAACACATGATCGGCCGATGGTTGACCAGAGCAAATGATACGCGACATTCGGCTCGCTTCACGAAGAGAACCGGGCCGCATCCGGCTAGGAAATGCGACCCGGCCCAATCCGTCGCCGCCGCAGGAGCGACCGCGGGGAGCGCGGGTCAATTAAAGCGCCGTCCTGCTAGCTCTGTCGATCCCGCCAAAATCTGAGTCGCATTTCCGACAGAAAAGCCGGGTCGCCCTCTGGGGAAGAAACGACCCGGCCCTTGTACGCACGAGCCGCTTGAGCGTGCGACCGGGCTCGCCAAATGCACCCTGAACTATCCGCCCTTAATCCTTGCTTACGTGGTGCCGCCTCCTTCACGCCCCTACTATCCTGAGTTCGGGACGGCGCGGCGCAGGCGGCGCGTACCGCTCAACGTATGGCTAGCCGGATTGCTTAGAGCGATAGGTACTGTGCATCGGGGCCGTCCGCGAGTGCGACCCTTTCACTTATGGCGAGCGCGACTGACGCCATCAAGTACAGCACAGACTATGGCAACGCGTTGGTGAAGCGTCCACACATGGTTCAGCCTATCGCATGAGCGGTCGACGAACTGACTCGAAGACAGTCACCGCCTCGGCTCGCGGCCGCGGATTCGGTCGAAGCCGCGTTTTATTTCAGCAAAGCGCGCGTCGACGTGGGGTTCAAACTCGCTGTCGGTGAAGATGTATGGCCAGTAGTTCTCGATGCCCTCGCGCACCAGTTCGCCCACATAAAGGGGATCGATGCCCTGGTTGATGCGCTCCGTCAGTGTCTGGATAACCTCGCTTGCCGCGGCCGACCCGGCGGAAGTCGTCACCGCCCCAGCAAACCGCTCGGGCAGATTGCGCGCCGCGTTATTGATGTTCGTACGGATGAACCCCGGACACAGAACCGAAACGCCGATGTTGCGGGGGGCGAGTTCGACGCGCAGGCCCTCGGACAGCGCCACGACGCCGTACTTCGTCACGCTGTAAGGTATCAGGCTCTGCAAGGGGATGAGGCCAGCCATGGATGCGGTGGAGACGATTCTGGCCGCCTTCGCCGTGACGCTCGATTAGGGGGGCCGAAGATCTCGATGCCCCAGATGACTGCCATGAGATTGACGCCCAGCCTCCAGTTCCACGCTGGATCGTTCCAGGTGCCGTAGGGCACGCGGCCGGTCACGCCCGCATTGTTGACGAGAATGTGCACCTTGCCGTAGCGCGCCAGTGTCTCGTCGGCCGCGTGCCGCAATTCGTCCTTGAGCGAAACGTCCGCCGTCACACCCCCGACGTCTGCATTCGTGCGCTTCAGCCCCTCGAGCGCCGTGGCAAGCGCCACCTCTTCGATGTCGCATAGCATGACCTTGACGCCGGCCTGCCCCAGCGCGGTGGCGATGCCCAGCCCGATGCCCGATGCGGCTCCGGTAATGAAAGCGATCTTGTCCGCGAGCTCCTTCATGGCTTCCCCTGGGATGGCGGCCGGCATCCCCATCCTTTTGACGCCTGCACGCTAGCACAACCTTGACGCCAGGGCCGACTCCCCACCGACTCAGTCGCTCAGGCATGGGGAGAAACATGGCGACGAACGAAGTTGGGCCTGCGGGATGCACCGGGAGGCGATCCGGCGGTTACTCGAGAAAGCGCTGAAGAAGCGGAGATGAGCGGATGGGGCCTCGCAACATTGAGTACCACGATGTCGAGATTGAAGTTGATGGCGTGAGATACAGGGCGAGTTACTACGCTAAAGCCGGCTGGATTCACCTCAGCAGCGAGCTCGGATCTAAGAATGCCGCGCTCAATCGTGCGCCTGCGGAAGGGCTCGCACGATTGCTGCTGCATGAACTTGTCCAAACGAAACTCGGCGAATGAGGCCTTCCCTCTACGCCATCGCCCGCACGAACGGACTCCATTCGGGCCAATGAGCAGCTCGCGTGGCTGTTGGTAAAGCCATTTTCAGCCTTGAGCCCGTGAGGTCGCGACGTCAACGAGGCGGGCGTTCCAGCCGCTTCGGTTCCTCTCAGGTCACTTGTGGCCTCGCTCTCAATCAGGGCGAGGCCGCTTTCTGTGAGATCGAGCCTCCCGAACGAGCTCGTGCGGCGATGCGTCCGCACGTACTATGCGACTCGTTACGTGGGCAACGCTGGCCAGGCGGTGCCGTGCTTCACGAAGAATAGGGCAGTGTCGAAGAACGACCTGTGTTCAATGATCCTGTCGTCCTTTAGCTTCCAGCGAATCGCCATCTCAATCGAAATTTCCTGAGATGGAATCCACGTCATCAAATACGGCGCATACAGCAGCTCTGCATCAAATAACCCCCAAACTGCGTCCTTGCCGGCGATGATCTCCTTTACATCAAACTTCTTGATGACATACCCAGCGCGCACTCGCGATAAGCCATACTCAACGCCCATCCGTGTCCGGTACTCCCCGCCAAAGCGAAATGGCCCTCCTGCTTCGGCGGCGGATACCCAAACGACGTCGTCGTGTAACGCGGCGAGGAACGGACTGAAGTCATTTTTTCCGAGCGCGCCTGTAACGCTGCGCATGAGTTGTTCCGATTTCTCCATTGCCGGCCTCAGATGGTGATGATGCCATTTTATGCCATCGGCGGTGCGATTTTAAACGCTTGGCGATGATGAGTCTCAACGACGTGCAGTCGTAAATCCCTACGGGTTACTGCGCTTTGGAGCGGTGTGACGCGTACGGGACGACGGAAGTCTGTGTGCTGACTCTCACCGCCCGATGATTGACCTTGGATGCGCCAAAACATGCTCAAAGTTCGGGCAGCCGAGCCCGTCGCGTGATGTTTTGTGTATAAGGATTAGCTCACCGTCGCAATTGAGCATTTTGCAAATCGTGTAGTGATTTCTGTTGGATCGCACGCGCAGTGACGTCGACCTCGGGGGCTACACCGGCTGTCCAGCGCAGCGATCTGCGGGGGAATGCAGGCGTCCCGAAAAAAGGCTGAGGTCTGCGCCGAGAGGATCTTGGCGCGTCACGTACACTTCCGCCGGATGGCGGAAATCACCGCAACGCATCGCGTAGCTGCGGAATTTGCGTTACGTGGGGTTCGGTGACCCAGTAGAACTCGACCAGCTCACGCCAGCGGTATCTGTTCGTGAAGCGTCCGCACATAGAGCTATCACGACAAGGCGCGGATAATCGCTTTAGAGACAAGAGCTAAGGAGAAATGTGGACCAATCCTGGGTGTCACAATTGAGCGCTTTGCGCTCGGCGAGGCACGCTAGATCTCGACTCTCGCCTGTAGCTGAGCCCTAATGTTGAGGGGCTTTGGGCGTGGATCATCCCAGAATGATTGGGCGTGGTTTTCGTGTCGTAGCCTCAGCAATTTGTTGGGGGGGCAAAGATGCACAGGCTTGCGAAGGTACTACTCACACTTGGCTTGGCTTTGGTCGGCAGCGCATCGGGCGCGTTCGCGACGATGTATAGCGATAGCTTCACGGTCAACCCGTCAAGCTTCAAATGCAATCGATACGGTCACACGGAGTTGTGCGGTTCGTTTTCCTTGCTCACTCCCTTTCGCACTTTGAATGCCGGCGATCAGCTTACCGAAACCGTCACCTATACAAGCCCGCTCGTCGTTCCAGGCTCTGGTTCAGAAGACGTAATGTATCTGGCCCTGATCGACCTTAACAACGTGAGCGGCCCAGGTTCGCCGGGGCCAGATAAGGCTTCGGTATCTTCGATACTGCAGGGCTATTCAGGTCCGTCTAACCCCTTCACGACTTACAACACTGCTGGCTACTTCGATGAATACGTCGCTGCGGCGGGGTTCTGTTGCGGTTACGGCCCCAACGGTGGTTTCTCGTTCTCGGGCGTCACTACTGACTTCACGATCCTGACGTCTGATCCTAGTCCGATTGTTGCTCTCGCTTACGGGTATTCAGTAACGGTGCCCGAGCCCGCAACCTGGGCGATGTTGCTTGTCGGCTTGTTCAGCGTCGGCGCGATGGCGCGTTATTCACGGCGCAGGACTATCAAGACGGCCTAGAGCCGATCGCATCAATTGGCGTCAAGGGCCGTCCGCGAGGGCGGACCCTTCGTTTGTTGTGGAGCGGGTGCACGGCTCGCTTGACACCCGGGCCGACTCCCCGCCGACTCAGCGCGCCGAACACTGAGGGGAGATGATGCCGACACAAGAGGAAGCGCCCGTAGGCCCGCTGATCGACGTCGGCGAGTTCGTCGATAAGTGGAGCTTCGCTCTTTACGACGGCCAGGAAAGCGACGTCGCTGAGTTTGCCTACCACGAGGAAACAACGGCACGGCGCGCGCACATGGTGATCGCCGACGCGGTCGCGATATCGCCTGCGTTCGAACATCCCTTCCTGTTCTCGGTGGCGCACCGATTGAGTAGCGCATGAACGACCATACCAAGCGGCTCGAACGATCAACGGCGCTCGGGCTGAGGGACGCGCATGACAATGGGATGATTATCGCCGGCGGCAGCCCCGTCGCCTGCGAGCGCGCCGGCTACGAGTTGAACCGCGGCCGCGGTCCAATCGAGTTCTACTGCGCAGCTCACCTGCCGACCGACGCACTGCGATGAAGAAAAAGACGGAGACGCGATCGAAGAGTGTTCCGCGCGGCAGCGATGTCGTCATCCGCATGGACAAGGTCACAGATTTCCCTACCCGAGCAGCTCGTGAATGGTTCGTCATCGAACGCGAAATCAAGGCGCACCTCGCGCAATTCAACGTTCCACCGGCTGTGGAGAAACGGCTGATCGTCACGATGAAGGCGTTCTATGCGGTAATGGATGAGTCACTTGGATTCAAATTCGATGTTCCGTTTCCCGTCGACCCGGAACAAGCAGAAGCATTGACGTCAACAATGCGCATGGCATTCGCTGAGAGCATCCACGAGTTCACGAACAAATTGTATTTTGAGCGGCTGCTGCGTGAGATCGACGTGTGCAAAGAACTGGGCTTATTCTAATACGTTCATTCCCATACCGCAGCGCTCGCATAGGTGTCTCCACATTGAACAAAAGCACCATCCGTCATTCAGTGGCTTAGGCGCGCCGAGCGGGCATTTCGGGGACCGATGATAACGCGACCCATAAACGCGATTGCGGAGAGTAAGCCATGGCAGACATTATTCAGTTTCCGACGGAAAGAGTCAGGCTCGAGCGAGATGTTGCTCTTTTCATAGAAAAATTGGTGACGCAGGGCATGTCGCGCGACGCGGCCGAGTGGATCTCCAAGAGAATGCATCGTCATCTCGATGCAATTTCAAAAGCCGAATACCAACTTCAAGTGAATGACTGGAGAAATGAGGACGAAATTCGGCGCCAGATGCGCGATCTGGTTCGGCAGGCACAAATGACAGTCTTGGAAGAGCTGATGACGAACATCGTCGATCTTTATTTTGCCCAACATCCAAGCAACTGATCTAGGCGTGTAACGCTCGATCCACGCCATGCGGCCCACGATCCTATCCGACGGCACGACGATGACCGTCCGCGTAACGATACGCTGTGCTGGAAGCACCCCAGTCCCCCTCATGCGCAACCGCAGGCATGCCCTATGGGCACCCTTTAATACTGAATACATTACCCAAGACCTAAACTCTCCGGAAGTTGTCCCCATCTCCTGCGCGCGCGTTTGATGGACGCGCTGAGGCGCTCTGCCGTAACGTCACAGAGTCCAGAGGATTCGAAAAATGCGCTGGGCCTTAGTGTTTTTGGCGGTCGGAATCGCCGCCCACAGCTCCGCAACGGCAGCCGACAACGATGCGCCGCCCGCCACCGTTCGAGACCTGCTCGCTGCTTGCGCTACCAGCGATCCAGTAACCAAAAAACAACAATGCGACGACCATTTGTTCGTTGCGATGCTCACAACATACGATTCGGTAGAAAGAGACCCCAAGGCCCGCTGGTGTGCACTGCCGGAAGGGCCGGGCGCCTTTAGAAGTTTCAAGCCTGCTGTGATCGCGTGGCTGAGCGCGCATCCCGAAGCGCAGTCGATGCCGACGGCGGACGGAGAGCAGAAGGCAGCCGCATCACTCTACGCCTGCAAGACAGAAGCGGCTCACTAAGCGCAGTGGCAGCGCTCACGTGGGCGCGCCAATGGTTCTTAGTGCTTTCATCGAGTGCGTCTGCTGAGGGAGCGCGAGGGCTGCCTCATAAGGCTTCTATCAAACCAGCCTTGGAGAGCCACCGCTGCGCGATTTTCGCCGGCTCGCCATGAAGCTGTTCATCCGCGTCAAATTCTTCGAAGGCTGCAGCCCCACTTCGAGACCGCTCGTGGAACGGTTGGTCCCGGACAGCGAGCCGAAGTGCAAACCACATCGTCCAATCGGGTTTCCCTTGGTCGCTCGCCTCGAACAGGGTAGACAGTTGAGCCATTTTTTCCTGGATGCGATGGCCTGCGCAATTCATGTGCCCTACTAGGCGATCACCCTGCGCCTTCCATTCGTTCCTCCGTTTGCGGCGCGTGTACTCGCTTTCTCTGTTCATAGATTTGGGTAGGCGCGTCAGGCGTCTTTTCTCGGCCGCTTCCCTCCAATATTCGCGCGCATGGCAGAGCTGGACAACGTCGCAAAAACCTCGCCACATCGCGTCAGAGACACCACCTTGCTTGAACTTCGACCAATCGATTGTTGGCTGCCAATATTCCAGCACGTCCATAGGTATCTCTTGCCACCAAGTTCGTATCGTATCCAAGCACCCATCCTCGCGCGCCTGGGCCAAGTGACCGCCTGTCGTTGAGCGCGAGAATTAGCTTGTTGACTAATCACTCAGAGTTCAGTCGATCGCCGCCGTGTTCGGCCCGCATGTCGAACGCTTCTTGCTCTCTGCGAGGTAAGGTTCCCGCGAGCCCTCTATCAGAAAACTCCCTCATCTCAAAATCGCGCAAGGCTGCTTCATATCCCCTACGACGAAGCGTCGACGTGTTTGCGATGATGAACAGAACAGACCAGGCAATCCCGGCGAAGCCCAGAGCAGCCTCCATAGTTGGAGAGTGCATTCCTGACAACAGATCCGCGACCACACAAATCGGATACGCGAACAGGAACCAGATCGACGACCTACTGGGCCTCGGGAACCGCGCATCAATACCAAACGGTTCATTCGCTGGGTGCATCGTTCCCTCCATGCGAGCAATGCGGCCGCGTCACTTTGCCTAGTAACTGACAACGGAGCGCACCGGGAGACAGTCGCCGCGATCACTGAAATTTTTTCGTATACAGAAGGCTGAGCGGTCGCAGACCGCGCTGGACGACGGCGGGGGTGGGCATCAGTTCCCGCCGTCGCCTTACGTGGTACCACGCTCCAAATTATCGACTTCGAACTGAGGAGTCAGTCAGTATTGCGACAGCGCCGCGGTTTTCACGAATTACGTGGCACTTCCGAGTTGCTTGGCGACTCCTATTTGTCGTCTCGTCGACCATCCGCGGAACAATTTCGCGATGCACGCGTGTGAAGCGAATTCTATACTGATCTTGTGCCGAACGGAGCGCGGACCTACGGTCACTTGGCGATGGTCAGACGCATGGGGACCGATATGACAACGAACAAATTGTTGGGAGCGATCGCCGTCGCTGCCCTAGCTAGATTGTGCGTTGGACCGGCGGAGGCGACCACGCTTCACTTTGACTGTGTGTCGCCGCTCTCATGCAGCGACAACGGCACAGTGACGCCGGTAAAAACGACCAACACACCGAATTTCGACTTTGTCGAGGACCCGTCCAAGAACTCTGGCACGTTCTTTCTCGATGTACTGATTCCAAATAGCGTCAGCGGTGCGGCGTCGGAGAGTTTCTCGGTGTCAGGCGCGAACACAGGCAATTTGTCCGTTTCGGTGACGTCGCCAGTTGGGAATTGGACAAGCGGGGATCTTACAGATTTTCTCGGACGGCCGACGAGCCCGCCAAATCCGCTAAATGCATGGCTGCCGACGACGCAGACCTATCAGCCTGGCGCGACGGGGTACGATGTTTATGACCTAGATTTCGGCGAAGTAGACTTCGGTGTAAGCGATCCAACGTTCGACTCTTCGTTTGCTTACCCGGCAGGCACCATTATCGTTGGATTCTTGGAGTTTTGTGCGACCACCAAACACGGCACTTCCTGTGACACCGTATCGACCGCACAAAGCGCAGCCGGAGCCATCGAATTTGGATCGACGACCATTCCCGAGTCCCCCACATGGGCGTTGCTCTTCGCAAGTCTCTTCGGTGCGGGCGCGATGGCGCGGTACTCGCGCCTTCGGGCTACCAAGGCTGCCTAAGGCACCACATCAATAGAAGCAGAGGGGCCGTCCGCGAGGGCGGTCCTTTCGTTTGTTGTGATCCCGCCTGTGTCGGCGTGAGGTTTTGCGCGGCTCGATGTTAGAGGTCGGCGTGATACAGGACTCGGTGATGCGGTAGAGCTCTACCGACTTCCGCTAGCGGCATCGGATCGTAAGGCGCGCTGCGGGGACAACCGCGAGACTGTAAGCGCTATTTACATTTTTGAACGCGACAACGCTCGCGCACGTAGCAATTTCAAGCCGTTACTGACCGGTACGGGATTTGCAACTCGTTAACATGCAGCCACCAATCGTTGCGACAGAATCGCGACGGCATACTGGAGAATGCGATATGAGACTAAGACTAGGAAGCGTTGTCGCCGTAATGGCGGTAATCGGATTCATTGGCTCGGCGAACGCAGAAATTGTGACATTTGAGGACCAGACCGGGCCAACGTTGTTTGGAAACCCAAACCAGACGCTGACCTATACATTCGGAACGCTGACTGTTACCTTCACCGGTGGCACCATTCTAACGAATGCGGAGAATTTGCCGGTAGATCACACTTCGGTTTACGGCTCGATATCCGGAATCAACTCCAACCCGATCACCATGACCTTCAGCCAGCCGGTGAACAACTTTTTCGTCGACCTTCTCAACGGCGACAATCAGACGATGGACTACACGATCGCCGACAACGCAGGTCACTCGGCGATGTTCACTCTGCTCCCCAATTTCCAAAACGGCTTGGTTGACTACAGCATTCCCGCGACGGGCTCACAGGTGACGATCACCAGTGACGGTACTGGCTTTTTCGACTTCCTAATAGACAATGTGGGCTTTAATCAGCCAACGCCGGCCCCGGAACCGCTGACGCTTTCCCTCTTCGGTGCAGCCGTCGCAGGAGCAGCCGCGATGCGGCGTCGTCGCAAGGCGAGCAAAGTCGCGTAGACGATTTGTGTTCGTGAAATGATGGGGCCGTCCGCGAGGGCGGCCCTTTCGCTTTTATGTTCCACTCGCGAATCAGTCACGTTCGTCTGCATGGGTGACCACACCAAGCGCTATGCGCATGGCAAGCCAACCCACCTGTAGGTCACTTGGAAGGCCAGCTTAAATAGGGACGCTGACGGCGCTCCGCCCCGCAGTTTTAAGTACTTTGCGCTAACAGCACGCCGAGTCTCGGACGCCGATTTGAAACATCACCCAAGGATCCTGCCAGCTGCGGTAATTGCACGAGAGGTTTACACCTCACCCGATTACGAGAAGTCAGCCGGGATGTGCGGATCAAATCCTGATGACAAAGGCGGCGCGTCTCAATCTGAAGGGCCATTGTGGTCCCGAGGGTCCAGGTTGGTGTCGCAATTGCGCGCCTTGCGACTGCGGAGACAAGCCCGCCCCTATTCTCTGAGCGCAGGGATTGTTACTTCGATAAATGGGGCCTGGACAGGGAGCGCACAGACAAAAAGCCCCGCCAGAGCGGGGCCAAGTTCTGGGATATGTTTAGGATGCAGAACACTATCAGCGAAGCCCCGGAACTCAAAGCCCCTCCGAAACGGCTGTTCGTCAACAATCCACAAACTTTGCCGCGCTCACGCTCGGCGCGCTCAGTCGCGACATGGACACCTGGACACGGGGTCGCGGACGATGCTGGAAAGTGGGATGTTGAGATTAGCCTTGGCCATTGAGCACCTCTCGTGGCTTGGGTTAGAGCCGGGCGGGAAGTTGGCCCTTCCCCTCGGCTCGATTTCGTCATAGCGGGCGAAGCTGCGTCGCCCTTTGACAAGATCGCAAATCCCTTTGCCATTGTCGCCAGCATCAAAGGCAAAGAGGGGAAAATGAGCGGACATGGCCCAATGCTGCAGTATCTCGACGAAAGCGGCGCTATCCAGAGCATGGGTGTGATCGTTTCATTCAGCCTACAGCCGCCACTCAAGTCGCAGACGCTCGATCTTGGAGGCGTCGTAGTCGCGCTACGTTGGGAATACGACTACGTGAGCCATATCATCGCGGACTCGAAGGAAGCCGCCCCTGCGGTGTGGCACGCCCTTGGGAAGCACGTAACCCGATCTTCAGACTCGAACCGGTAGAATCGCGCTACCTGCGAAGCGGTACTCCAACCGCCTCGAATGTTCCTCATCTGCGACTCGGCCTCGCTACCTTCCCCGGCGGCGAGGCCATTTTCCTTGTCGTGGCTCACCCGCCCGCGCCAGTTGAAGGCGGTCGCGATCCGCTCGTGGCGGTGCCTGCCGAGTTGTGCTGGCAAGACTGTCTTGGCCTGATACGCCGCTATTCGGTGCCATCCGGCCTAACAGTTATTTTGGCAGCCACCTTGACGACGGCGTTCGCTTTTCCGCGCCCTTCGTCTCTTCCAGCTTCCGAGACAACGCCGGCAATTGCGTGAAGTCCGAGCGCGAAGACAGGGACGAAGGCATCGAGGAACGTACCAAATAGCTGCAGCGTCAGCCACTGAAGAGCAAAGAGGATGAGAATGGCGATGCACACGGCAAGAATTCGCGCCCACAGTGCGACAATTCCGGCAAAAACCAATGCTGCCAGTATCCCCGCCATCAGTTCCAGCGTTTCGAGGAAACCCGTAGGCAGGGCAGGGTAAACCCGGTCGCTCATCAGCGCTTCGGCCATATTCTCGTGGATCAACGAGCCGTTGATCGCGCCGATCGGAGTGTCGTGGATGTCGATCATCAATCCCCGACCGTAAGAATGTGCGTGCCAGCCCGCACCCACAATCACCGGCGCTCCGTGCAGTACGGATTTCGCCATCTTGGGATCGGCGAAAAGATCTCCCGCGGACACGGTGACATTCGGGTTGTCAGCGACTTTTTCGGTGATGTACGTGCTGTAATAATCGCGGTTGAGCAAGCTCGGAGGACGCTCTGGATTGCGTGCCCGGGCGATGGCGAAGGGAAATGAATCAAGTTTACCCGGCTCACCCGAGATCTTTATTGGCGGCGGTACGAGCCGTTTGTCCGGCATTAGCGCGATGTAGCCGCAGAAAATATTCCTCTGCGCCACGGGGGAAAGGGGGAACTCCTTGGTCCCGGGATTTTCCCAACTACCGTCGCGGTTGAGCCTGTTGCAGATACCATAGGCTTGATAAGCGTCGCCTTCAAAGCGATAGCCGCCGTCGTCACCGTAGCCGAACGTCTTAACGACCACGATTTTCCGCCGCTGCGCTACGTCGTCTATGGCACGAATGAGCCGATCAGTTTCGTCACGATAGGGTTTATAGAGGTCGACGTCTGCGTAGTCGCCAGGAGCAACGTTCGCCTCGGGGTCTGGCACCCTAAGATCGAAATCGAGAGCGATGATGCCCGCGCCGGCGGCATCGAGTGCCCTTACTACGCTCGCGAGATAAGTTCGATCCGTTGGGGTCCGGTGATGAAGGCTTCCGAGCCAGAATTCGTCGTCGCCGATAAAGACAAGTTTGACGCTGCGAGGAAACGCAGGATGCGTTACGCTTTGCGCTAGGTGCTGGAATAGCCAGTTGCGGACCGAGTCGAAGTTGAAGATGCCCTCAATTGAGGGGGCAAGCCAGGTGCTTACGCCCAAGATGATAGCCGCCGTCAGCCAATAGCCGAAATCATGACGAAGGAACTGGTGGTACCAACGAGACGCTTCGCCGGTCACCGGATTTGTCGGCAATGTGTCTTTCGACATTGTATCCAACTGTGAGCTAGCGAGTTTGGTACCCGCCAACGAGAATCAAAAAAGGCCACTTGGAGGCCCGCCCGGTCGGCCGCACGGCGACTGCGCAATCTAGCGGACATTATTTGGGAATTGAAACTTTGAGCCGACTTTATCTTGCGAGCGGCAACCGCCTTGCGCCGTGTCACTTTTGCGCGCGGCACGTCTCTGGCTCAACATGCCGACTAATTGGCGCAATTCGCCAAGGTCGCCGTTTCGACTCTCTGTCATAGTGGGATGAGACGGGGCAAGCGCCGCAAATGAGTCGCCTGCGGGCAGTGTCCATTGCAAACTCGCCGCGGAGCTTATCTAAATAGAGTCATCACACATGCTTCGCGACTGCGGGGCGAGAACAGGGGGCTGGTTCATCAACATGGGGCATTGCAGTTCAATCATTTCGTCTTCGGCGCGTTGGGTTGTTAAACTTTCGCTGGGCGCGTTTGCACTGTCAGCAATCGCGTTGTCGAGCGCCGCAGAGCCGGCCGCTGACGACTCCACTACTTCGACAATGGCTGCTGACACTGCGAATCCGGTAGCGGCGGCGACCAGCGTGACGCCAGCAAAGCTCGCGACCGCCACGGAAAATAAAGTGAGTCCGCCGCTCAGCCAACAGTCGTTCAAGGTAATCGAAGCGGTCGGCGTTGGTATCAAACTGTCGAGCCCATTTGATGTCCACAAACCGATCACGCTGAAAAAGGGGCAGATGCTAGTGCTCAAATCGTCGTTGGGCCAAATGATCGAGGTGGATGGACCCTATCGCGGTAAGGCGATCGACCACTACACGGCGATCTCCGACAACGCGACGATGGGTTACGATGCCCGTTCGTCTGACGCACACAGCTGCTCAGGGTCGGGCACGTCGCGGCACCCAACTGGTGGTCCCAATCCTGACGAAACCGGTGGCACTGAGAATCAGGTGAAGCACTGCCCGTAACGCGCGGTGCGTAGCCGCCGCCGCTGCGCTCGCCGAGGGGAGCTTCGGAAGTGCGTCACTGACTATTTTGGCGGTTCCCGTGTCGTCGGACAACATTGCGCAATGGCAGCCTCCCGCGCACTCGGCCCCTACAACTCACTGGCGTTCGAGATTGGCAAGTTCGGAAGGGAGCCCTCGGTTACGCCAGTGGTTGATGGCGTGTTGCTTTCGGATGCGATCCGCCTGTTCGAGGAGAAATGCCACTTCAAGGGCTGCCAACGACCATGCCAAAGAGCGCACTTGCACTGGACCTCTATGTGTTGCTTACAGTCGCTGCGACGATCATTTGGGATTTGATACGCAACTGTAACGTCGACCGCGCTTACGTGATTTTGTTGTTCTTCCTTTTGCCGGTCACCGCGATGGTCTACAAAGCTCGGGCACTCTGTGGTGGCTCGGCACCGCTCGCCGCATAATGAGTGTCTGAAATAGCCGGAGGCGAGCGTCGGTTTGGAAACCGTGTTTGCTTCTAACACGGTTTGGGCCGTCCTTCTTCGCTTCCTCCTATCCTATGCGGCTCGAAACCGCTTAGCGCACTGCATTCCGGCAGAGGGAGCGATAGCTGCTCGCCTCGCTACCGATGAACGCCGTGCCGCGATCGGAACTCGAATACGCCGCAACCCAGACAAAGCTGCGATAACCGTTGTAGCGGTCGAATCCGTCCCTGGCGCTCACCTCGCCGCACACGGCTTGTGGTTCGCGTATCGACGCGTCGGGCCGATACGCAGAGACGTTGCGGAACTCGGCAGCGTTAGGATTAGGCATCCGTCCCGCGACCGCCTGCTTTGCGTTGGTAATGGCAATATCGGCCGATGGGCCAGTACCGGTCGTCGCAGCTACCGACGAAGAGGCAAGCAGTAAAGAAAGTATTGTGCCGAGCTTCAGCATCACACCCCACCCCCGAATTCTCGGATGTGAAGAATAGATCCAAGAGATTATTCGCCCGTTAAGGCGCGGTAAGACGCGCGTGACTCTGCTGTGATTGGCGGCCCAAAAACTTCGTACCGCCTCCTGCGGTTCCAAGCGCGCTTGTTCATGGCCCGACGCTACCACCGACAACGCCAATCGCCGCCAGTGACTCGTGTGGAGTCCCTGAAGCGGCCAATTAACGCAATCACGACAGTCGTCTTGACGCCGTTCCCGGGGAGGTTACCCTGACGAGGTGGGGGCAGGTTGTTTATCTCGCAATGCAATCGACAGCAGATCGAGTCGCTAGCGGCGCGCTCGTGTTCACCGTGTTTGCTGGCTTGGTAGCCTACCGCGCCGTTCCTTCGCGCTGGGTCACTCTCGTCATTAACATGTTGTCGGCAGCTTGGCTTATTGGAGCTATCGCCTACGCGATCTTCGCCTAGTCCGCCGTTGCGGCGAATTTGCGTTCTAGATGAGAGATACTTGGGGCTCCGCGCACTACGGTACGGAAATCGAACCGAGGGGAAGGGCCAACTTCCCGCCCGACTCTAACCCTGACCAGGAGCGACCCGTGGCCAAAGCTGATCTCTCTATTACACTTTCCAGCATCCTCCGCGCCCCCCCGTGTCCGTGACGCGTATGAACGCGCCGAGCGCGACCAAGGCAGCGATCCGATGGCACCGTCGTTCGTCGTCGCCTTTCCGTGTCGGGCGCTGCGGCTGTAAAACGTGAGTTTGTCGAGAATGCGCGCGCGTTTCGAAGCTGCGATCGAACATCTGCTCGACGCTGCCGATATCATCATCGCCGAGCTCGACGAGCTAGATGGTTGCAAATTTCGAGAGCCGAATCTCTCGGACGATCGCTTGGGGGCCTTCGGACTGGTGATGCGCGGCTCGTCAACAATGGCGGCAAAAGCTTGTAGATTGTTGACGCCCAGTTGCCTCAATGGGGTTTTGTGTTCCGGGGCGCCGCTAGTAGTGTTCGGCATCCTAAACATATCCCAGAACTTAGCCCCGCTTCGGCGGGGCAGCGGCCGAGACGCGCCGCCGGTTGCGAAGAGTGCATCGTGATCATCAAGATCGGCCATTTGGCGCAAGCCCGGTTGCTCCGCGCGAACCGTTGCGCAATATCCGCCATGGGATTGCCGCGAAATTCCCGTACAAGAAAAGGTCCTGCCGCTCGCGACTTCTCGAGCACGTAGCGCAGCTCCTTCGCCTGATAGGCGGGGGTGACTGCGACGAGCGTGAGACCCGTCATGACGGCGGCGAATTCGAGTATCGCCCATTCGGGTGTGTTTGGTGACCAGATTGCAACGCGTTCACGGGGTGCAAAACGCCTTGCTAGCGCCTGCGCGAGGCGCTCCACATTGGCGTGCAACTGGCGCGCCGTCCAGCGCGACCCATCGATCCGTCGGGCCTCGCTTCGACAACGCAGTCTCCCGCACGAAGTGAGGAGGAATGAGCCTACCTGTCGTGTCCGCTTTGCGCCAACAGCGGACATTGGGATGTAACGGGATTGACGCCATCCGCAGGGGAATGTTGAAGGCAAGTCACTGGTCAGGTCGCGCTTAGCGCGGGCCAGCTTGCGGGCTGCGTCCTGGTGTTTGGCGTAGAGGTTGCAGATGAGGCTGCGGCATTCGCCTAAATCGGAGAGCTCTTGGCTATGGCCCCATAAATGTAATCATTATTTACATGAACTCATTACCTGCTCCCCGCCGTGTGTCATCAAGCCGTTGATTTTGGCCGGCCTTCGTCAAAGGCATCAAAGTGGCATTGGATTTGCTTCCCTTTACGCAGCGGCAAAATCTGGGGTGCGCAATGAAAACAAATCGACATCTCTTGGTGATTGGTGTTCTGGCCGCGATCGGTCTTTCGACCGCCGTGGCGCAAGCCGGTCCGATCGTTGTTCTTAACGGCCCATTTGCCACCGCGGTGGAGGACCTGAATGTCGACGGGAAGCTTTATGACGTCACGTTTGACAACTCCATCAGCCAGACTTTCCAGGGCAACCCATCCGGTGCACTTGATGCGGCGAACGCGCTGGCCGCTCTGTTGAATGGGTCAGGGGCGATCAATGTCGAGGGTCCGTCATTCAGCGCGAACGGCTTCACCATTGCTGATGACAGTTTGGGCGATGGGCCGACGGTGGGGGACCCCCCAGCAACCGTCGGAACATGGTCGGTTAACATCTTCGGTCCGGGTCAGCCCTACGCTGAGTTCACGGCGGTCCCGGAGCCGGTCACCCTCGCATTGTTTGCCGCCAGCCTCTTGGCCCTGGTTATGGTGCGGCGGCGCTCTCGACAGGCGCAGAACGACGCCTCCAACGCGTCGTAGGCGGGAGCAGCGCTTAGCTCGTTATGTCGCCGGGCGGAATGTCCGCTTTGGGTCGGAAGCGGACGTGTCCGCCTTGTAGCATAGACGGACGTTGCCAACAGCAGAAGCGCTTTGAGCCGGCGCTCCATCCATGATCCGTCGCTCTCTACCAACAGCGGGCTTTCTTCATTTTCCTGGACTGCCTTGGTTGCGAGGTGTCGCGCGTACTGTCTGTCGCGAAGCGGTCACTGAATTCGCGGGATTAACCCATTGACGCTGAGCGGGGTGAATTAAGCGGCGGTGCTGTGCTATAAACTCACTACTTCGCGCCGCAATTTCGGTGATGCGAGTAGAAGGGCTGCAGCATGAAATACATCTGGCCGAGCATACAGCTGGGCAGTGGCTGGATCGTGTTGATCCTTGTATCCGCACTCTACGGCATCATGCTGGTGGGTGCATCGATACACGATGCTATACACCCACCCGCTCCTCACGCTGATACGTAAGGCGGAGCGAGACGGGCTTCCAGGGCGCATTCTGCGGGCCGACAGCGGCGTTCGCACCCAGCGCTAGCGATGCGGGACCGAATTTAAGCACGGGCGATGAGCGGGGCGCGTTCGGCAGCGTGCTTATGAGACGGTCGCTAACACCTTTGCTTTGCGGCATGGGCGATCACACCAAGGTTGAAGCGCGCGACGGGCTGATCCATTGCCGCTCCTGCGTTCCGAGAAGCCGCCAGACTAAACAATTCTGATCGCTATATGCCGGACCGCAAATAAGCCCACCGAGAGCGCTCCGATGCAAAGCCCAATGACGAACGTATAAATGCCAAAGGGGCACCTACCTCCAAGTCCGAGTGCTTTATGGTGTGAACTCCAAGTATTACCAAGAGGACGGCGAACGCCTCCAACAGCTCCCCGATGATATCCATGTGTTGCAGCCCTACGCCCGACTCTTTCCAAAACATGCGGTAAGCCAAATGGCTAGAGCCGATCGGCTTTACAGCAAAACGCTCGTTCTCATCCTGCGGGTGAGCGAACCGTAGGGCAGCAGGTGTTTCGGCTGATCTCGCGGTCGCTGGTTGCGGTGAACGCGCGAGCTTTTGGGGCGGCAGTGCCAATTAAAGACTCACCCGCACCGTCCCAGTCCATGCGCCATTTGAAAGAGCGCGACCGCCCTCGATGCCGCTGTAACCCGCGCCCAGCGAGACGGTCTCAGACACCCAGGCGTTCAGACCCATCCCGAACTCAAACCATTCCGGGGCCGTCCCACCCACCGAGAAGGAGAGGGGGTATAGGGATAGGTCGTCCACTTTACACTTTTGGCAACAGTGGTGTCCTACGCTGCCGCGCGATCGGGCCACCGTGAACGTCATTCTCGTTGAGCGTACTTGGCCCCGAGGCGGGCAAGCACGGCCTTGTCGGAAGATGAGAGATCAAGCGTTGCGGCGATCGCGAATTGCTTCTTTCCCTCGTCGGTCTTACCTGACCACAACAGCGCCTCGCCCCATTTAAGATGCAGCCGGCCCCAATTCGGTGCGTATCGGTTAACTTCTTCGAACTTCGCCAACGCGAGATCAGAGCGGTTCTTCGCGATCAACGCTTCGCCCCACATCTCCAGCGGGTCGGCAAAATGCGGGCTGATGTGGTGTGCTTCGCTGAACTTCGCGATGGCGCCGTCGTAATTGCCGCTTCTCAGGAGCATCGCGCCCCAGTCGGTATTTGCGAAGGGTATCGAGGGACCGGCTTCATTGGCGCGCCGAAACCAGTATTCGGCACCGGCTGGGCTGCCGGCGAGGCGCCCGCGCATCTCGAGGCAGAGGTAGGATTCGGTCGGGCAGGTCGCAATTAACGCAAGTGCCTCCCGCGTGCGTCCGCTCATGGCAAGCGCATATGCAAGCCATGGCGCGACATAGGCATGATGAATCAAAGTCTGAGCGCGCTCAGTGGCACGATCGGCTGTGCTCAGATCAGCCGCTGCTCTCGTCCATTCGCCCAAGTCTGCCAAGCGGAAAAACTCTGGCGGGTAGAACCCCAAATTCATTGCATTCTTGAGCGCGAGCGCATCGTCCCAGGCCGGATGGCGCGCCGATATCGCGCGGGACAAGCCAAGGTCATGATGTCGCGCCGCCATGGCCGCAAGGATCAAGTCGACATTCGCCAAGTAGCTTGGGTAGCCGGACTGCGCTATTTCTTGCGCGCCGAACACGGCCAGCGAGAAATCTCCGATCTCCTCTCCCAGGGTAAGATCCGTCCCGCCCCTCGTTGCGGCCGCGGCCTCAGGCAGAATGCCGTAGTCTCCGTCGATACCATAGAGTTCAAGAGCCTTCTTTTCATCGTTCGCCGTCCGCTCGAACTCTCCCAGGTAATAGAAACAAAAGGCACGTATCGCATAGGAATATGGATTTTTGGGCGCGAGCGCGATAGCGCGATCCGCATCGCTGATAGCCTCTCGCGTCTGACCCAGCGATGGCTCGGTTCCCGCAAGAGAGATGTAGGCCCAGGGGCGGTCGCTCGCGGCTCCAGCGAGGGCAACGCGACGCATTACGCTTACTGAGGAGGCAATCTGGTCGCGCGACTCAAGAAGTCCCCCGTAATTGTAGGGCAGCGTCTGCGAGAGCATCTGTTCGGCTGCGTTGTCGAGCAGCTTGTCGAGGTCCTGCTCCTTCCCGCTCAGCGTCACCCCCGGATTGGCGCCGGCGCGTACCGAAAGCGATATCCCGCTCGACGTCCGCCACACCTCGCCGGTGATGCGCGTTTCCTGGCCTAACCAAGTCCTGAGACTGCGATTGAGCTCTGAGATCGAGATTCCGGTATTCGGAATTTCGACTTTGGAATCGTCGCCCCAATTCCCCTGAACGGTATCAGGTTTGCGCACAGTGAAACCATTCGACACCAGAACCAGCGCGTTCAGCTTGTCGAGCAGGCGCTGGGCGAGCGTCGTTCCGTCGAGCCCTTTTTCCGCGAGGTCTGGTGGAGTTCGGAAGGACGTGACGACCAACCCCCTTGCCTCATGTGCACTCCACAGAAGCGCGCACAGACCGATGAGGAACAGGAGGCCGACGAGAAAGCCCAGGATCTGGAGCCCGCCGCGTATCTGTTCGTTGAATCGGCGCCAGCGAAGATGGGAGAGCTCGTATTCATCGAGTTTTTCGAGATTCTCGATCTGGAGATCGGCGAGACGACTTTGCTTGCGCAGATATTCGCGCGCCTCTTCTTCGACCCCGCGCACCGATAGTGCCGCACCCAGAGCGAATGCCGCGGCATTGCGGTCGTCTGAACTTTGGGCTTCCCCGGATTCTTCAGCCATGCGCGCCCCTCATGTCGCTCGCAAGCCTCCGTTCATATCACGAAATCAGCTCGGAAGCTGTCAGCCCGCGGAGAATGGCGACCGTCTCCCACTTTGGGTAAAGTATGCGTGGTTCTCAGAGCTGGGGAAGAGGCATCCATGAAGCGGAAGTCGGCTGGACTGCTTGCGCTCGGAGCTGCGGTCCTATTGTCGCCTCCTGCCCTCGCCTGGGGTCAAGAAGGTCACGAGATCATCGCCCTGATCGCCGCGCACGACCTAACGCCAAAGGCGCGGGCTGGCGTGGCCCAGCTGTTAGGCGGCGCCAACGTCGATGAGCAAATGGCAACGGTCTCGACTTGGGCCGACGAGGTTCGGCCGGCACGGCGCGAAACCGCACCTTGGCATTTCGTCGATATCCCCATTGGATCCGGCGGTTACGATGCCGCGCGCGACTGCCCGCAGGACAACTGCGTGGTGGCGCAGATAGAGCACGACTTCTTTGCGATCGCTAATACTCGTCTCTCCCTGGCCGACCGAGTCGAGGCGCTAAAATTCCTCATTCACTTCGTGGGCGACATTCACCAGCCGCTTCACGCGGCCAACCATAGCGACCGTGGCGGGAACGACGTGCATGTCCAGATCGGCGGCGCGAGCGAGAACCTGCACCATGTATGGGACACGGACGTTGTCGAAGCGCTGGGTAACGATCCGCATTTGATCGCGGCCGACCTGGAGGCGCGGATCAACCCGGCCGAACGTGAGCTGTGGGGCTTAGGCCTCGCGGTCGATCGGGCGAACGACTCATTCGGGGTCGCTAACCGCGAGATTTACGCGAAGATGGGCGACGCTCGCTCAATCGATCTCCCAGACGGCTACGCCGCGAGTGAGAGCGCCGTTGTGCGCGTGCAGTTGGAGAAGGCGGGCGTACGGCTGGCCGAGGCGATCAATGCGGCGTTCAAATAGTCGGCCCTGAGATTTCTTGGCGAGCCCCGTCCCATCAGCAGCTCGGGGAGAAACACGATTAAGATCTGGCGCCCATTCGCCGCGGGCGCGACGCCGTGAATACCTGCTGTCGCTGCTGGTCCCGCCCGTCGCGACCTTGACCATACATCGTCGGCACCGCCGCGGGACTCGTGCATACCATGGCCCGCGTACTTCAGCGGATGCTCGTCGAGGCGGCCGACCACGCACTTCGCGCACGCGCGTAAGCATGCGCGATCTTTTCTGGGCGTCGGACGCGCTGCAAGAATTGAGCCTCAAGGCGTCCTGAAACATTCGACTGATCGCGAAAACGCGGGTCCGCTCAGCGCGGCGCGGCGAGGACTGTCATGACAAGGAGAGCCATTACGACGTAGGTCATTGCGATAAGCGGCGGGCCGGCCTTTAGCTCGAACGAACCTTCGCCCAACCGTGGCGGACCATGCAGGCGTCGACGAGCGACACATGCGCCTCATCGGCCTGCCCGGAGTCGATGTCCGCCGCCGCGAACGCGCCGTCCGTGCTGGCGCCGCTGTTGCACTGCGCAAGGTCGATCCGGCGCTGCTGATCCTCCATGGAGGGATCGAAGCGCTTGTACCAGGTGTAGTCCTGCGTGGTGTATTCCGCCGTCGGCGCACAGCCGATCGCGAAGAGCACGCCCGCGAGCACAAGAATGCGCATGGAAAGCCCCTTCCTGCGAATGAGGCTAAATATAGGCGAGGGCGGCTTTTCGAACCGCCAAGAACTCCCGCGCATTTTTCCGAAAATCCTGCGGCCGCTAAGCCTTTGAACGGCGTGGGCATGCGCCCGTCAGTGCAGCAGGGTAGCCTAGAAATCGAACGCGGCCGCGCAAAATGCCACATAGGTTACACAGCGGGACGAGCGACCCCGGCTGTTCGCGCCAAATGCGCGAAGGGCCCGGGAGAACGCACCCCGGGCCCTTGCGCCGGCGCTGACCCGAGCGCCGGATCGCGAAGCACAAGCTTAGTGCGCGTCGCGATAGATGTGACCGCTGACTCGGTTTTCCTGGTGATTGAGCCGCGCCTGCTCCATGCGGGTGATGTGTCCGCCATTGAAGCGGGCGTCGCGACGCTCTTCAGCGCGGATCACGCGATCCTGACGATGGAGCATGGCAGCCTGGTGCGGGCCGATGCGGCCGTCGCGCAGGTTGCGGTTGATGCGCATGTCCTGGTTCTCGAGGCGATGATTGACCTCGACGCGCCGCGGATGGTTGTCCTGCCAGGTGCCGGCGGAAGCCGCGGCCGCGCCAAACAGCGTAAGGCCCGCACCCATGACGGCGACAAGAATTTTCTGCTTGAGGCTCATAATAGACTC
>Ga0126381_100001454_pt1 | contig 25476 bp, 19 predicted proteins | sample PanSoiMetPlot_28_FD_96465 | JGI IMG/M metagenome (GOLD analysis project Ga0126381, IMG submission 96465) | Tropical forest soil microbial communities from Panama - MetaG Plot_28 | ecosystem: Environmental > Terrestrial > Soil > Tropical forest > Bulk soil | place: Panama | collected 2016-02-17 | reverse complement strand
TCGCAATCAGTATGCGGACCAGATCCGCGCCAAGTTTCCCCGCATCCCACGCCGGGTCTCCGGCTACAACCTCGACGAATTGCTTCCCGAGCGCGGATTCAATGTGGCGCGTGCTCTGGTAGGAACGGAGGGCACCTGCGCACTGACCCTGGAGGCGAAGCTTTCACTCATTCGCAGTCCGCAGCACAGGACGCTGGTAGGGTTGGGCTACGCCGATGCGTTTTCGGCAGCCGATCACGTTCCGGAGATTTTAGAGTTTGGCCCGATCGGCCTCGAAGGGTTTGAAGGAACTATGGTCGACGGCCTTCGAAAGAAGGGAGCACCGAGTCTTGAGTTGCTGCCCGACGGCCGGGGCATTCTGCTCGTCGAATTCGGATCGGATGATCCGCAGCTGTCCGAAAATCTCGCGACGAAGCTTGTTCAACACCTAAGAACAGTCAGCGAACCACCTACTCACCGGATCTATTCGAAAGCTGAGGCGAGGGCTGTCTGGTATCTACGGGAGTCTGGGCCGCGTGCGGCGGCATTTGCGCCGGGAGTTCCGCTCGACTGGGAGGGCTGGGACGATGCGGCGGTTGCGCCTGACAAGTTGGGAGCGTACTTGCGCGATCTTCGGCAACTGATGAATGAATACGAATACCACGGCACGTTTTATGGGCATTTTGGGCACGGCTGCATTCACATGCGGCTGAATTTCGATCTGCAAACCGAGGCGGGTATTCGCAAATACAGCGAATTCATCGAGCGTGCCGCTGACTTGGTGACTGGGTATGGCGGGTCTCTCTCCGGCGAACATGGCGACGGGCAGTCTCGTGCCGCGCTGTTGCCAAAAATGTTCGGCCCGGAATTGATTACTGCATTTCGTGAGTTCAAAGCCGTTTGGGATCCTGACAACAAGTTGAATCCCCACAAGATGGTTGACCCCTATCTTCCCACCGAGAACCTGCGATTAGGAGTTGATTACAAACCGATCGAGGCGGAAACCCATTTTAAGTTTCCTGAGGACGACGGCTCTCTGGCCAAAGCCGCGTTGCGCTGCATTGGTTTGGGTGCCTGTCGTAAGGGTGAAGGGACGATGTGCCCCAGTTATATGGTCACGCGCGAGGAAGAGCACAGCACCCGGGGCCGGGCACATATGCTCTTTGAACTGCTTCAGGGTGAAGTGCTGGGCAAAGACTGGCACAGTGAACACGTCAAAAAAGCATTCGATCTGTGTCTCGCATGCAAGGCGTGCAAATCGGAGTGCCCGGCCAACGTTGACGTTGCCACATTCAAGGCGGAGTTTCTCTCCCACTATTACGAAAAAGCTCGCCGTCCTCTTAACGCTTATGCATTCGGCATGATTGACCGCTGGGCTCGGCTGGCATCCCACGCCCCTGGCCTGATCAACTATGTAAATCACTCTCCTCTGTTCAGCGCCCTCATCAGAATGTTGTTGAACATTCCAAATCAGAGGGAAATACCCAAATTTAGCGATTGCACCTTTCAACGGTGGGCCGCTGAGGCGTCTGTTGCCAGGTCCGCAGATCAAACCGAATCACACTCTGCATCTTCCAGCCAAGAACAAGTGATTCTGTGGCCGGATACCTTTAATAACTACTTTCATCCCGAAACGGCTCGAGCAGCCGTGGATGTGCTCGGCCGTGCCGGGTTCAAGGTTGTTGTCCCGCAGCAACGGTTATGCTGTGGGCGTCCTCTGTATGACTTCGGCATGCTCGACCGCGCACGACAATATCTCTCGCGTGTAATGAATCTTCTTGGCAACGAGATCGACGCAGGCATTCCGATCGTCATCCTCGAACCAAGTTGCGCTTCGGTATTTCGCGATGAGCTGCCCAATCTTTTTCCCAATGAGCCGCGCGCCGCTCGTCTCCGCAAGCAAACGTTCCTTCTCAGTGAATTTCTTGAACATCATGCCCCTGGATTCCGTCCACCGCAGTTTTCGGGAAAGGTCTTGCTGCATGGCCATTGCCATCACAAAGCGTTGATGAAGATGGGCGCTGAAGAGACGCTCGTTCGGAAAATGGGGGTTATTTTGCAACCGCTTGATTCGGGTTGTTGTGGGATGGCGGGCTCGTTCGGGTTCGAACAGAACAACTACGACTTGTCGCTCGCGATTGGAGAGCGGGTCTTGCTGCCTGCCGTCCGCGAGGCAGCACCCGATACGTTGATCGTTTCAGATGGATTCAGTTGTCGAGAACAGATATTCCAATCCACGAAGCGAAGGGCGATCCATTTGGCAGAACTGCTACAGCTCGCTGCGGCTCGGAGCGAACGACAACCGGACTGAGCAGGTTTCAGGCGTCCTTCCTTGATTGTAGAGTACTTGAGAATTCTCGCGGATGCGGGATTCGAAGCTGGTGTACTCGGCGTTCGCGGGAACCGAACGCTGATTGCTTGTGCTAAGTAAGGATGACGCGGTCGAAGCTAAACCTCCATTCGGACCAAAGGACTGTGAAACTGACCTCCATAGATGTCGGTGTCGCGTGCGTCCCCGGATGGCACTCTTCTGGGAATGGATATCTTTATCGCTGAGATATTCTGCAAAAAAAACAACTTTACTGAATCATTCGGAACGTGACACTGGCGAGCAATGGTTTCACGAGTGAAAGAACCGCTTTTGACTGCTTGCTGAAAGCTGCCGCGGTCTTTGAACATGATGTCGAATGTCAGTTCGAACGGACCTGCGTTCTTGCTCCGAATAAGTTTCGTCAATGTCCATAATTCAGGCATCTGAACCTTCCGATGAGCACAAACAACTTGCTTACAACTCCTCAAGCTTCATGTCGAAGGGGCCACACGGGTCCTCCAACTCCCAAACGTGATTCACGCAAAACTGATACACAGGGCCGACATTGATGCCGCCCGGAGAGAAAGGGTATGCGAAATTGCTGACTAGCCCGTTGTATTCAGGAATTGGATGATGGAGTCCGGTGTGAGATGCGATTGGGCAAATGTCGGCGGCAAGCTCTTGTGAATGCGCAACCACATCGATGACTAGTCCAACTTCATGCCCGATGTCGCCGATGGGCTCCAACTCTGCGAGCGTTCCGTTTCGACCGTAGACACGAAAGTTAATGCTGTAGTCTCCAGGTTGTAGCCGCAAATTGTCGAAGACTTTGCGCTCCACAACCGAGCGCAGGCTCGTCAGAAAATAGTCGAGCTGCCGCAGAACAAGCGGATCACGAATCCCCGCAACCACGATTGACCGATATCCGACAAGAGCGGCGCCCTCTACTCGAACTGTGTATCGTGCGGCTGGGAAGAAGCGGCTTCCCGTAACGCGAACCGCCCGATCGCCGACCGCTTCATAACGCGTCTCTGTTGTATCCAGTGCTCCCCCCGGTTCGACCAGGTGCAGCGGATCCGCATTCTCATACAGAGTATGGGCCGCCACACTTTGGGGAGTACACCTCAACGCGGGATTGGGCGGGCAAACCGTAAAACCATCCTCATCGAGTTCGGCGGCCATCGAGTCAGGAGATTTTCGCTGCTCCACGCTCGCAGCTCCACATTCCAGTATCTTGCCTGCGTGAAATGCGATGGCTGGCGGAATGCCCTTCAGGATGGGCAGCGCGGCATAGATCGCGACATCACTGCATCGACCCGCGATCACGACTTGAGCTCCCGCTTCCAGGGCGCGTTGGATCGGCTCAATTCCCATCATCGCAACGAAGCGCTCTGCCTTGATAATTGAGCGTTCATCGAGGCTGGGAGCTGGATCGAGCGGCGTAATACAGCCGCCTTGCAATGCCTTCGCGAGAACACTCTTCTCAATTTCGCTGTCGATCGACGCCAGTTTGAAGTGCCACTGGTTTTCGGAAGCTAATTCGCGGATGATTTGCAGCGTCCATTGGAGGTGGGGTCGGCCTCCCGCGTGCCCCGCCGAACCGACAATGACCGGAACACCAGCCCGCATGGCATGCCACAGCATCAGGCGCAGGTTCCGCTTCACGCCTTCACGTGGGCCCCGCGGCTTGCCCGAGCCTAGATACTCCGGTCCGGAATCTGTCGTCCCGGCGTCACAACCGATGAAGTCAACCCCATCGGCAACGGCTCGAACCAGGCTCTCTTCGGGAAATCCGGTGCTAAGGTTGCCGGAAGCAGCCACGGCTCTTACTTTGGCCAAAGAATTCTCCGAACGGCGAATACCAATCGATGTCCCACGGTCTTCAGCAGAAGCCTGTGCCCACCTCACCGTATCACCATCCAGCCCACATTTGCATGAGTAAGAATTAACGTTTGCTTCATACGTCCTTAATCTTAAGAGCTTAATCACGCGTTTACGCGGGTATTGCACCTCTCAGACTCGGGACCGAACCAGTTCGAGGATAAGCCCATCCATGGACGTACAACCGGAAGCAGGCCTGCCAATGAAACTCACCTCGTTGAACGAATCACCGGTGAGGTGGCAAGTTGTGGGCCTACTCGCGATTGTCGCTGCATTGACATATGTCGATCGCCTGAATCTGGCGATCGCCGGGCCACACATCCTGGAGGAATTCAGGTTCGACAATCAGAAGATGGGCTTCATTCTTGGTGCGTTCAGCCTCGGTTACGCAGTGTTCCACATTCCCGGTGGATGGCTCGCCGACCGATATGGAGCGCATCGGGTCCTGGCCATCGCGGTTCTGTGGTTTTCTGCTTTCACTGCCGCTACTGCCATCACCCCCGGCCTGACGGTGCTGCGCTCCGTGGGAGTGGTCTGGTCGTTTGCGATTGTTCGATTCACGATGAGCCTGGGCGAAGCGGCAGCGATCCCGGTAGGCAACAAGTTAATGGGGTACTGGTTGGGCGAGAACGAGCGTGGATTGGGCACTAGCGTTTTCCTGGCGGGAGTGGGTTTGGGCGGCGTAGGAGCGCCCTTCATTATCAATAGGCTGATTGCATTTTGGAGTTGGCGGGCAGCCTTTGTGCTTTTGGGATTCTTCGGCATATTGGTTGCAGGCTTGTGCTACTTCCTGATCACGGATCGACCAGAAGACAACCCAGCAGTCAGCAATGAAGAACTCACGAAGATACACGGAGATTTGCGGAATTCGAAGGTTGCCTGTCGTAATACGCCTGTTTCATGGAAAGCGATTTTGTCGAGTTCGTCAGTTTGGGGGTTAATGCTGAGCCATTTTTGTCTGGTGTATCCCGTCTACATCTTCTTTACGTGGTTTTACATCTATTTAGTTCGAGTTCGCGGAGTCACAATTTCGAAGGCGAGCTATTGGACTTCTGCACCCTTCATTGCGAACTTGATCTTAGTGCCCACATGGGGCTGGTTGGCCGATCGCACTGCTGAGAAGCTGGGCAAACGCCGGGGGCGCCGCGTAGCTGCCTGGTCGGGAATCTTCTCTTCAGCGGTTCTACTCTGGTCAGGGAGTCACACCTCCAACAACACATTTGCGCTTTTGCAACTCGCCCTTTCGGCAGGTTTTAATTTTGCTGCTTCCGCAATTTTGTGGACTGCTTGTAACGATTTGTCTCCCGGATCGTCAGGTTCGATTTCCGGGACTATGACTACATTGGGAAGCCTGGGTGGGTGGTTATCCCCGATTGTGACCGCGTCCATCGCCAGTCACTTTGGATGGAATTACGCCCTCGACTTCGCCGGACTGATAACACTGATGAGTGGCTTTGCCTGGTTTCTCATACGTGCCGATCGGCAAATTGCGTGAGGAAGACATGGATTCCATGGATAGCCCCACTCACGTTCGCTGGCAGATCCTTGTGATGCTCTCAATGGTCATGATTGTGACAGCTCTCGGGCGGCTGAACCTGAGCATCGCAGCGAAGTTTATGCAGGATGAGTTCAAGTTTAGTGCCGAGACGATGGGATGGATTCTCGGAGCTTTTGCATTTGGTTACGCCGTTTTTCAGATTCCATGCGGCTGGGCCGGTGACCGGTATGGCCCGCGATTGACGCTCACGATCGCTCTCTTGGGATGGGGCGTGTGCACGATCCTCATGTCGATAGTTTCTTCGTTACGCTGGGACGTTCCGTTGCATTTCGCGTGGAGCCTCGCTGGAATTCGATTGCTTACGGGGGCCGGCGAGGCCGCCAGTTATCCAAACGCCACCAAAGTGGTTGCCTGGTGGACGACGGCCCGAGAGCGAGGCCTTGGCAGTAGTCTCCTGCTAGGAGGAGTTGGAGCTGGCGGTGTCATTGCGCCGCTTCTCTTCACTGGAGTCATCGCAAGATGGGGTTGGCGATGGTCGTTCATCCTTACGGGTGTGCTTGCCGCAGGCATCGCTATGGTGTGGTATTTGTTTTCAGCCGACCGTCCCCAGGAACACCCACGCCTTAACGCAGCTGAGCTCGCAATATTAATTCGCCCCCGGCAAGGGGCTGGAGAACATACATTTTCTCTGCAAGGCACGCCGTGGCGCAGAATATTCTCCAACAGCTCCGTGTGGGCCCTACTGCTGAGTTATTTTTGCCATGGATATACGCCATACATTTATTACACCTGGTTCTTCATCTATCTCACCAAAGTGCGAGGTTTTCCAATCGCAAAGGGAGCGTTTTGGGGAGCTATTCCATTCCTAACAATGACCCTGATGGCGCTTGCAGGTGGATGGTTTTCGGACAAGGCAGTTCTGCGTTGGGGCCATCGGCGAGGGCGGCAGAGCACGGCATGTCTCGGAATGACATTTTCAGCAGCTCTGCTGGTGGCAGGAAGCCACGTGGCCGGACCAATCTCGGCCGTTCTCTTACTGGCTGGCGCGGCCGGATTTGGCAGTTTTGCAGCTCCGAGCTGGTGGGCCAGTTGCATCGACATGGCTCCTAACTATGCAGGGTCGCTCTCAGGGATCATGAACGCATGCGCGAACATCGCAGGGGGTCTTTCACCGGTGGTCACGGCGCACATAGCGACCCGTTTCGGCTGGTCGCAGGCTCTTGATTTCGCTGCCGCCATAAACGTTGCAGCAGCGTTGATATGGTTCTTCGTCAAGGCTGACACTAACCTCGAGGCGAGGACGTTCGGTGTTGCACCTGGGTCTGGTCTACTAGCGTATGGCGACGGTGTACATAAGGTCACCTAAAACCGACGGCACTCGGCAGCAATACGAAAGCCTTCACTGGAGATGGCGCAATGAAAAGAATGACCACTGTCTTTCGTGAGTTGTTAGCGGCCCCAGGAATTATTCATGCTCCAATCGCACACGACCCACTTACAGCGAGGATAGCCGAGCGCGTGGGCTTCCGCTGCCTGGATCTTGGTGGTTACGCCTTAGGAGCTAGCTCGTGCGTTCCGGAGCCCTTGCTGTCGATGGAAGAGGTCATGATTGCAACGCGGCGAATCACTGCAGCAGTCGCCATACCACTCATGGTGGACGGCGGGGCAGGCTTCGGCAATCCCGCAAATGTGATTCGCCTCATAAGAGAACTCGAGCGAAGCGGCGCTGCTTCCGTGCACATCGAAGATCAGGTCTATCCCAAACGTATTCACTATCACAAGGGAATTGAGCACGTGATTTCCGCTGAGGAGATGTGCGAGAAGATAGAGTACGCTGTCAGAGCGCGGCAGGATCCCGATTTTGTGATTGCGGCCCGCACCGATTCAATGCGCACTCATGATTATGCGGAAGGGATTCGGCGAGCTAACCTTTATGTGGAAGCTGGCGCCGATATGGTAATGATTTTTCCTAATAGTGTGGAAGAAGCAATGAAGGCGCCGCGCGAAGTACGGGCTCCGCTGATTTATGTGAATAGCGAGGGCAATCGACTCGGGCGGCCGATACTTTCACTTCAGGAACTCGAATCTGCGGGCTACAAAATGGTGAACGACGCCATCAGTGCAATAAACGTGATTTACGGGAGCGTTTACGAGCTATTTTCGCGGATGAAGCAGACCGGTCGTACTGGCCTGGATTCGACCGCAGCCATCAGGACCCGCAGGGCTATTGAAGACACGATTGGCCTCGAGGACTATTACCAGGTTGAGGCCCAAACTGTCGAGACTAAGTCCTAAGAGCTATCAATACCGCAAAGGGTAGAACGCGGCATCGAGCCTGACAAGGGAGCTTAACAATGAAGAAAGACGGATGCATTCGATTGGTCGCATTGTTAATCACAATTCTGGCATTCGAGACCATGACGTCGGCGCAGAAGCCTTCTGGCTTAAAGCTTGTTGGCAAGATCTCATTGCCTACCCTCCATGACGGAGACTTTGATCACTTCGCGAAGGACCTCAAGGGCAACCGCCTCTTTCTTACAGCCGAGGCCAATGGGACGATCGAAGTGTTTGATACGAGGTCAAACAAACTCATCCATACGATTAATGGATTAAAGTCACCGCACGCGGGGCTTTACCGTGACGATGTGGATAAAGTATTTGTGGTCGATGGCGACGCTTCCGAAGTAAAAGTGTACAACGGCACAACCTACGATCTCCTCGGGCGGATATCAGTTTCTGTTGACGCGGATTCGATGACGTATGATCCACAAACACACTACATGTATGTGGTCAATGGAGGACGAGAAGCCAAGACGCCTTATTCCCTGATTTCTGTTATTGACACAAATACCTCAACAAAAGTCCGCGATATAAAGATCGACACCAACTGGGTGGAGGCGTTGCTCCTGGAGACGTCCGGCCCGCGTATGTTTTGTGTACTAACCGGCAAGAATGCGATTGGAGTGATGGACCGCAACAACGATTCTCTGAGTGCGACTTGGCCCATGCCGCTCGACGCGAAACATCCAGTCTCACTGGGATTTGACGAGGCCGGACACCGCCTGTTCGTTGCAACCCGCGAACCCGGCAAGTTAGTGGTTCTCAACTCGGATGATGGCAAGGTCGTTGCTCAATTGCCAGCGGTAGGGATGGTGGATGATCTTTCGTACGATTCGAAGCAAAAGCGCCTGTACTTGCCGGGAGACGGGTTCGTGGATGTATTCAGCCAGACAGATCCGGATCATTACACGTTGCTGAGCAGAATCCCGGGAAGTCTCCGGGCGAAGACCGGACTATTGGTACCTGAATGGAATCGCTATTTCTTGGCAGTTCCGCGTCATCAGAAAGAGCCAGCGGAAGTGCGAGTATACGATGTCGAGCCATGACGTCCTGGGCGGTGTGCCTTCATGAATGTGCACAGTTCACTTGAGCGGCTCTGTAGCCTGCGACCCAAGGACTCTAATTTCGGTTCTATTCTTTGTGTTTCTATCGCATTGACAGTGCTCGGATGCTCTCAAATCGCGGCACAGTCAAAGGCTGTTGCGCTGTCAGGCACAGTCAAATTTGCGTCTGGGGCTCCAGTTGCAAATGCTCGTGTCATCATCAAGAACGCAAAGACCAACGAGGTTGTATACGGGGTGACGACCAACCCAGACGGTTCGTTTGCAATCCCCAATCTCGGGCCCGGAAGTTATGACATTGCGGTTGCGAAGCAAGGTCTGGCGAATTTCCACAAGATCATCGCGATAGGAACACAAGCGAGCGCGATCGTAAACCTGGTAGTAGAGACCGGGCCCGCCGCACGCACGGTTACAACAGAAGGTGGATCGTCAGGCGGGCGCGGTACCGTGAACTCAACAAGTGTCAGTGACCTGCCCCTGAATGGGCGCTCTGCGTCGGATGTGGCAACTTTGGAGCCCGGTGTGGCTACCGCGCGTACCCAAACCTCGGGACAAGCACAGCGTGGATTCGGAACGCAAATGACCATATCTGGAGGCCGGCCTCGACAAAACGATTCCCGCTTAGATGGCATCAGCGTCAACGATTATGCGAACGGGCCTCCCGGCAGCGCTCTGGGGGTTAACCTGGGCGTTGATTCCGTGGAGCAGTTTTCGGTGCTGACTAGCAACTATCCCGCACAATACGGCCGTTCATCGGGTGGCATTGTCGCTGCATCCACACGGTCGGGCAGCAACCAACTTCACGGATCGGTTTACGAGTTCTTTCGCAACAGCGCGCTCGATGCCAGGAATTTTTTCGATACCAAGAAACCCGCATTCCGGCGGAATCAGTTTGGCGCATCACTCGGCGGACCAATTCAAAAAGATCGTACTTTCATCTTTGGAGACTATGAAGGCTTGCGCTCATCCCTGGGTGTAACCCAGGTTGATACGGTGCCATCGGAAGCCGCTCGGGCAAGAGCTGACCCCACAGTTCTGCATTTTTTAAATGCGTTCTATCCATTGCCAAACGGAGCGCTGCTTGGGGATGGGTCTACAGGAATCTTTAATTTCTCGGGCCAACAGGTCACCCCAGAGAATTATTTCACCACCAAGGTCGATCATAGATTTTCTGAAAAAGATTCACTTTCCGGCACATATATGTTCGACACCGGAAACGTGCGACAACCTGATGAACTTGATGTCAAGCGGACTGGTTATGACTCACGCCGACAAATGTTCACGGCCGCAGAAACACACACTTTCAATCCTCAGGTACTGAATTCGTTGCGCTTCGGAATCAGCCGCGTTGTGGCGAGGACCGGTCTTACCTTCGCAAGCGGAAATCCGAACGCGTCGGACCCATCTTTTGGCACTGTCCCAGGCGAGAACGCCGCCGGAATATCAGTGACCGGACTTACTCAGTTTTCGGGTGGGCTGGGCTCGCCTTCCACCTATCACTTCCATTGGACATCCATTCAGTCTTACGACGATATTTCTATTAACAACCTAAAGCACACGTTGAAGGGTGGACTCGGCATAGAACGAATTAGAGACAACATATTGGGCATCTCCGATCCTGGTGGCGTATTTTCCTTTAACTCGCTGACAGATTTTCTATCCAATAGCCCTTTTGCTCTGAGTGCAGCGATTCCGGGCGCTGTATCAGAACGAGGCTTTCGGCAGACAATTATCGGAGCCTATTTGCAAGATGATTGGCGGTGGCGGCCAAATCTCACACTCAACCTGGGCTTGCGCTACGAAATGGCGACTGTCCCGACCGAGGTACATGACAAACTAACGGTGCTTCGCAAGATCACAGATGCGACGCCCCATCTCGGGAACCCACTTTTTGACAACCCAACGCTCCACAATTTCGAGCCCCGCCTGGGACTGTCGTGGGATCCGTTTGGCAATTGGAAAACCGCAGTTAGCGCGGGGTTCGGTATATTTGACGTTTTGCCCCTGCCGTACCTCATACAATTCAATGAGGTACTTTCAGCGCCGTTCTTCCAGCATGGCAGTGCGACCAACTTGCAATCAGGAGATTTTCCGACAGCTGCATTTGCGCTTCTAGCGGGATCAGCCCAGACATTTCGTCAGGCTTACTTTGATCCGCATCCGAAGCGTAATTACGTAATGCAGTGGAACCTCACCGTACAGCGCGAACTTGGAAAGGATTTCAGCGCTCTGTTCGCTTACGTAAGATCCCGTGCCGTCCATCAGCCTTTCCGGGTCGAGGATGTTGACATCGTTCCGCCAACTAGTACTTCTCAAGGTTATCTCTGGCCTTCACCAGTTGGTAGTGGAACGCGGCTCAACGTTAACGCTGGGCGTATAACAGCGGGATATTGGAACGCGGATTCCTATTACGACGCATTGCAGGTGAAAATCAAAAAGCAGTTTGCTCACGCGTCATTACAAGGATCATATACGTGGGGCAAGTCGATCGATACATCTTCAGGGAGCATGGTTGGGGATGAATACTCGAATTCCATTTCCAGCCCACTCTGGTTTGTTCCAAAGTTGAACCGCGGGCTTTCGGATTTCAATGTTGCCCACAATCTCGAGATCAATTACAACTGGCAAATCGGCACGCCGAAATGGGCGTCGGGAATGACAGGTTGGGCAGTCAGGGGATGGCAACTTGGAGGAGTACTCGCGGCCAGCACTGGTGTTCCCTTTACCGCTGGTCTTGGCGGGGACGCACTCGGAGTCAAAAGTACCGACCCAAACATCGACGTCCCCAATCTGGTTAGGGACCCCGGGTGCGGTTCTGCGGTCAATTCTGGGAATCCAGTTCACTACATCAAAACCCAGTGCTTTGCCGTTCCTGATCCGATCACGTTGCGCGGGAATCTTGGGCGAAATACGCTGATCGGGCCTGGCCTTTTGACCTTCGATCTTTCGGTTTTCAAGAACAACTACATCAAGAAGATTTCGGATCGGTTTAACGCGCAGTTTCGTGCCGAGTTTTTTAACATTTTGAACCATACGAACTTTTCTCCTCCCTTGGATAACCGAAACATCTTCGATTCAGGTGGGTCGCCCATTGGCAATGCAGGTCTCATCACCTCAACCCAGACCCCATCGCGGCAGATCCAATTCGCCATAAAGCTCATTTGGTAAGCCCTATCTGGCAACTCGTCGGCTGAGCCCACCTCGCCTTTTTATTGGGCCCATGATGCCGGCTCGTTGAAATTGTGCAAGGCGAATTGTTTTTAATGTTTCGTTCATTGGAAGTTCATGATATTTCGCAAGCATAGATTCTGAGCAGAACCGGTCAAGTACCAGTCCTCAATTCCTGTTCAACCCAATGTGGAGGTCGAAAGTGAATCGTTTCCTTTTTCTGGTCTTGTGTTCGATCGTCTGTATCTTCGCGCTGATCGCGCAGGCAGCGGACCAGCCACCGCTGAAACTCATCCACACCATTCCTTTGCCGCAGCTAAGAGAAGGCGATTTCGATCATTTCGCCGTCGATGTAGCCGGTAACCGTCTGTTCGATACCGCGGAAGAGAACTCCAAGGTGTTGGTCTTCGATCTCAAGACTAACAAGCTCATCCACACCATCGAGGACCTCAAAGCGCCGCACTCCATTTTGTATCGCGGTGATCTGAGAAAACTCTTCGTGGTGGACGGCGATTTGGGGGAAGTGAAAATCTACGATTCGGAATCCTACAAGCCGGCAGGCAGCATCAAGATCCGCGAAGGCGCTGATTCGAGTCACTATGACCCCTTGTCTAAGACCTTGTACGTGGTGAATGGTGGTAAGGACGCGAAGCTGCCCAATTCCTATGTCAGCCTCATCGATACTGATGCCGCGAAGGTAGTTGGCGAAATCAAGATCGACTCGAACGATACCGAGGCGATGGCGATCGAGAAATCTGGGCCACGTTTGTTCATCAACGTTCGCGGCAACAGCGCCGTTGAAGTGTACGATCGGACCAAGCGCACATTGCTGGCGACGTGGTCCGTGGCGGAAGCAGGCAAGAAACCGACCGCACTCGCATTCGACGAAGCGGGGCATCGCCTGTTCGTCGGCACCCGCGACCCGGGTAAGCTTGTAGTGGTGGACTCCGATACTGGAAAGATTGTGTGGAGCGCGCCTGCGGCCGCCATGTCTGACGATATCGCCTTTGACCCCGATCAAAAACGCATCTACTTTGCGGGGTCGATGTTTATCGATGTCTTCCAGCAAAAGGACCCCGATCACTATGAGCAGATCGGGCACATTCCGGGGGCATTTCGGGCGAAAACGGCCATTCTTGTACCCGACTTGAATCATTTCTATCTCAATGTGCCAAAGCATGAGAAGCAGGATGCCGAGGTCCGCGTTTACGAGGTGCAAGAATAGAAGCTGAGCGCTGAAGACAAAGGACCTGCGATGGCCCAAGCAGGTCCTTCTTAATTTGGGATCTAGTTGCGCCGGCAGCTAGCGTGCGTTTACTGCAACTTCCGATACCACAGCTGCAATGGCCTTGCCCATATCTTCTGTATGCGCTTTTCCGCCCAGATCTGGAGTACGCGGATCGCGCGTGGCAAGAACCTTGAAGATAGCTTGTTCGACTGCTTGAGCTGCTTCCCTTTCGCCCAGATGCTCCAGCATCATCGCACCCGACCAGATTTGCGCCGCGGGGTTAGAGATGTTTTTCCCAGCAATGTCTGGAGCAGACCCATGGACTGGCTCGAAGAGCGAAGGAAATTCTTTCTCCGGATTGATGTTGCCGGATGGTGCCAGACCCATCGATCCCACGACGGCAGCGCCCAGGTCCGACAGAATATCGCCGAACAGGTTGGATGCGACGACGACGTCAAACCAATCCGGATGGGCGACGAAATGCGCGCTCAAGATGTCAATCAGGTACTGATCGGCCTTCACATCGGGAAACTGCCTCGAGACCGCCGCAAATCGCTCATCCCAAAAAGGCATGGTGAAGACTATGCCATTCGACTTAGTGGCCGATGTAACGTGCTTTTTCCGGCGGCGCGCGAGCTCAAATGCGTACTTCATAATGCGGTCGCAGCCGCGACGGGTGAACACGTTCTCCTGGATGGCCATTTCGAGATCGGTGTTCCTGTGCAGGCGGCCCCCAATCTCTGAGTATTCGCCTTCATTGTTCTCACGAATGATGACGAAATCGATCTCGCCCGGCCGACGATTGATGAGAGGAGAGGTCACGCCCTCGAGGAGTTTGATGGGACGAATATTCACATATTGCTGGAACCCTCGCCGTATCGGAATCAGCAGGCCCCAAAGAGAGACGTGATCCGGCACACCCGGCCAACCCACGGCACCGAGAAAGACGGCGTCGAATGAACGCAGTTGCTCGAGGCCATCCTCTGGCATCATCCGGCCCGTAGACAGGAAGGTTTTACAGCTCCAGTCGAACTGTTGCCATGACAAGGAGAAGTCGAACCGGCGCGCGGCGGCTTCGAGTACACGCATTCCCTCGGGCACAACCTCGTGGCCGATGCCATCACCTTCGATTACAGCGATCTTGTAGGTCTTCAATTTGCCTCGCCTGCGTTTACTTAGTGAGCAGAGCAGTGATTACGCGCATATCCTTTACGTCTTCCAGTTTTCGCGCAAGATCAATCACCTGCATAGCCTTCGCACTTGGCCAGTCAGCATATGCGGCACACCCCTGGAATTTCTCGGCGACCTCGTCGAAGGTCATTGGATTTGTTGGACCGCCTTTCCCGAAATCTGCCTGGCCCGAGATCACGCGGCCGTCTTTCAGGGTGATGTTGATGATCGTCGTCATCTTGTCGTACCCGGCTTTCTCGGCCTCTGGATTCGTGTAGAAATGCACGCGACCGATCATCTCCTGAACGTCGCGGCGATTCACCACCGCATCAGTGAATTTCGTCTGATCGGCTTTGCCGTCGAGCAGGAGGATGGCCATGCAGAACTCCATACTGAACTTTGCCTGCAACGCCTTTGTGGGACGATGGTGGATGAGCGTGTTCAACATGTTGGAATTCGTCCCGACGTCTACACGCTCGACATCGCTAGCCAGAATGGAGTTGGCGTGGATCAGTCGCAACATTTCAGTCATTCCCGGATGCGTGAGCGATCCGGAAGGAAATGGCTTGATCGAAATCCCAGGATTCTGAAATGTCCAGGGACTTCCCAGCTTGTTCATAATGGAGCCTGGGTCGTAGCCGCCGCCGTAAGCATGGAAAAAACCGCGCTGCGCCTCCAGGATGTCCTCTGCTCCCGTCCACCCTAAAGCCGCAAAGTCAGTCGCTGCCACTCCGCTCTCCGCCGAGTGCCCGGCCTGAAAAGGCTTCATCATCGTGCCGAAGTTTTCGCGCAAGCCAGCTGCGTGACTAGCCGCAATCGCGAATGCGCGTACTGTTCGGCCTACATCGCACCCACGCAGCCGAGCACAAGCCGCCGTACTGCCGAACACCCCACAGGTTCCGGTGGAGTGAAAACCGTCTTCATAGTGTCTTGGAGAAATCGCCTCCGCAATCTTGCATTCGACATCGACACCGAGGTTATAGGCGAGAAGAAAGTCCCGGCCCGAACTCTGGTTTAGTTCTGCGATCGCCAGCGCTGCAGGAAGCACACAAACTGTTGGATGGACAAGGAGACCATAAACGCGATCCTTAGCCACAGCGAGCTGGGTGTCATCGAAATCATCAACGTGGATGGCAACACCGTTCGCGAACGCGGCAAATCGGGTTGGCGCCTTTGTGGCGCTGCCTATCACAGAGACGAGCTCAGAGGACGTAAAAGACTTGAGGTACTGCTCCAGCAATGGCGCGGTTTCGCCCTTGGACCCGCTGAGGGCGAGACCGAGTCCGTCCAAAATGGATTTCTTGCTCAACTCCAGAACTTCGGCAGGAATGTCCGCATACCTTGTCTGAATCACAAATTGGCCCACGTATTCCGTCAGCTTCTGAACCTGAGGGAAGGGCGCCGGTTGGCACGGTTGGTCGCTTTCCGTTGACAGAGCCAAGGCCGGGCCGCTGAGAAAGCCGAGGGTAGCTCCTGCTCCGCTCGCCGTCTTCAAAAAGTCGCGTCGTTTCATGGCTGACTATTTAATCAGATTCAATCCACGGACCGGGGCGATCCAAGTCGACGGTTGTTATAGATAGTAACGATCTGCTTCGTCCCTCTCCGGTATTTGCACCGCAAGAACAGGGCCGGCGCTAAGGGCAACTCCGTGGTCTAGCGTTGGCCGCGTAGATAGGGAGAGGGATGTGGCAAACAGCGGGAGTGCGTGAAAACATCGTTTGCGCACTGCCGGTAGCGATGGTCGTTTGCGAAGATTAAGATCGAATGAATCTCAAATGAAACTTTGTTCAGCGTCAATAAAGAAGATTGGAGTTCCTTGTCAATTGTGGCAGTATGGCCCGCCGTTCACACTTAAGCCTCGTAGCCACAGCGATTCGGAGAAGCCATGAAACTTTTTCTGCTCGGACTGGTGTTGGGGATCGTGCTTTTGTCGGTATCGGTATGGACCTACTTCCTTTCTGGCAGTGCACCCGTAGCAACCGACGCCCGGCCTATGCCGATGGAGAAGTATCTGGCGAAGAAAGCGCTACACGCCGTGCTTGATCGTGAAATGCCCAAGGCCGTACCGCTCGAAGCCAATGAGGCAAGTCTTCTTGCCGGCGCCCACATTTACAAAGACAACTGCGCCGTCTGCCATGGATTGCCTGGTCGGCCCGTGACGGCCATCGCGCATGGTATGTTCCCGAAGCCACCCGAACTTTTGCATGGAACGGGCGTCACTGACGATTCTCCAGGCGAAACATACTGGAAAGTGGTGAATGGGATTCGCCTGACAGGCATGCCGGGATTTCGCGGCTCTCTATCAGAAACACAGGCTTGGCAAGTCAGCATCATGCTCGCCCAGGCCGACAAGTTGCCTGAAACCGTTAAGGCGTTCCTTGCAATAGCGGGACAGTAATTGTAAGACGCTCGACTGGACGATAGCACAAGAGATGCGACTGGATCAGGAAGGCAGGCAAGCAAACAAGTCGGCATCCGTCCTCAAAACTTGAATTGCACGTTCAGTTGCATCCTCCTCGGCGGTTGAGCCGCGACCGCGCGAGAGTTCATGGGGGATGGCATCGGCGTGTGCTGAGCCAGATTTGGACATCGATTGCAGGCCGATGAGAACAAGCACGTCAATAGATTTCAAACTCATACCAGCACCGACGCTGTCGATAATGGTAACCGATGAACATGAAGGTTTTTCTGAGCGTGATTCGTGCGTGTAACCCCCACCGGCGGGGCAGCTATCTCTTGCTCCCTAACACTCTGAATCGGAATTTATCTTTATTTCACCGAGGTTTCATTTCAATGGTGTTGGATTAACCCCACTGTACCGTGTCGATATCGCTGACCGAACAATATGGACACACGCTTGACATCGAAGTCTCATAATTTTCAACCTTCCCTCATCACTCGCCGCGAACTGCTGACAACCTTCGGGTGTCTTGTGGCATCCCTGGGCGTTTCGCCGGTCGCCTCATTTGCCTCTGACCAAATCAGTCCGACGATGGACACTTTGAGCCGCTATATGGCGGAAGCCCGGAGCCGAACCCTGCCGACCGAGGTTTCACGGGCAACGAGGCAACACATATTGGACACAATCGCTGCGATGGTTTCGGGATCAACGCTTATCCCTGGAAAACACGCGGTCGACTTCGCGGGAAGTTACAGCGGGGAACGAGTTGCAACGGTTGTCGCCTCTTCTATCTCATGTCCGGCGCTGGAGGCTGCCTTCGCCAACGGAGTACTCGCGCATTCTGATGAGACTGATGACGATTTCACCACCGGTGGAGCTCATCCCGGATGCGCAGTCGTGCCTGCCGCACTGGCTGTCGGTGAGCAATTCGGGATCAGCGGAGCGCATTTCGAGCGCGCTGTAGCACTAGGCTACGATCTCGCCATGAGGGCCATGCGAACCGTCGGTCCCGGCATGAAAGAGACTCACAACCTGGTCGGAACGATGGGGGCGAGTGCCGCAGCCGGATGCGCAGCCAGTCTGAATGCGCAACAAATGAGATGGCTGTTCGATTACGCCACTCAGCAGGCGGGCGCCGGGATTGGTACGTGGCGACGTGATACCGAGCACGTCGAAAAGGCTTTCCTGTTCGGTGGAATGGGGGCCCGCAATGGTGTGCATGCGGCCTTGCTGGTTCACACCGGCTGGACCGGAGTGAACGATGTCCTTTCGGGCCCAAACAATTTTATCGAAACATACAATGCTAAGGCTGACCCAGCCGGAATGAGTGCAGAACTCGGAACTCTGTTCGGCGTTACTCAGACGACTCTCAAGAAATGGTCGACTGGTGGACCAATTCAGGCACCATTAGATGCCCTGGTCAGCATTCGCAGAAAGCAGCCGTTCCACGCAGATCAAGTGAAGGAAGTCGTGGTGAGGGCAGCGACGAGTGCCGCGTACACCGTCAATAACCGCGACATGCCCGACATCTGCCTTCAGCATTTGGTCGCCGTAATGCTGCTGGATGGTACTGTTTCTTTTGCAGCTGCGCACGACAAGGCACGCATGCAGGATCCATCCGTTCTCCGTGAGCGGAGTAAAGTTAGACTTGTTCCCGACGAAGAGCTTGAAAAACTGATACCAGTCCGCGTAGCCATCGTCGAGGTCACGCTAAAGGACGGCACTCAGGTCAGTGACCGCGTGGAACATGTACGCGGCACTCCCGAAAACCCCATGACCGAAGACGAAGTAATTTCTAAGGCTACGGACTTGATCAGTCCGGTATTGGGAGGCAAGGCATGCAAAGAGCTGGTTCGTGCCATTCTATCTCTCGACGAGGTTCCAAACCTACGGGATTTAAAACACCTATTGCAGCCGAGCTCTGCCTAAGATTTGCTCGGATGCCTTCAGAACTACTTTTGTACGCGGCTTTCGGAAACTTCGTTTGCCAGGGGAATCGGAGGCGTGGGCAACCCTGGTAGCCTGAAGAGCATTTTGGTTCCACGTCGGAAATCCGAGAGATGGGCACTGCGTATTCAGCAGGCTTTCAGGTTCTGCAACTAGTGTGATTTAACGGGGAGCGAACTCTTCGCTGGCGCCCCTCTGACAGCAGTTTTCATCTGGCGAAGTACAAAGAAAATCTTGGAACTGATCAGGCGAACTTGGATTTGGGTACTTGTTATTCTAGTGGGCGCCGGAGTGTTTGCCGCATTTCGACTCAGCAAAAAGACGGATCCTGAATACTTCACTGCCAAAGTGGAGAAGGGAGACATCCGTCAAGTCATCGAAGCCACGGGAACTATTAACCCGGTCACATCTGTTCAGGTAGGTTCCCAGGTTTCGGGGATGATTTCCAAGCTGTACGTGGATTTCAATTCAAAAGTCACCAAGGGCCAAGTCATCGCCGAGATCGACCCAAAGTTGTATCAGGGTGCGGTTCTTCAGGCACAAGCGGACCTGCAAAATATGCAGGCGCTACTTGCGGCGTCGAAAGCTAACCTGGCAAAGGATCAGGCCACTCTTCAACAGAACAAACTCGACTATGATCGGGCCGTAGCCCTGCAGCGGCAAGAAGTCAATAGCCAGCAGCAACTGGATCAGGCGAAGGCAACTTACGATGCGATAACCGCACAAGTAGGCTCGGATCGTGCCGCGATTCAACAGGCGGAAGCGCAAGTGGCTCAGAAGACGGCCGCTCTAAAGGTTGCTCAAACGAACCTGGACTACACCATCATTCGGGCTCCGATCAACGGAACGGTTGTAGCCAGGAACATTGATATTGGACAAACGGTCGCTGCCTCTTTGCAAGCCCCAACACTCTTCATGATCGCGCTCGATCTGACCAAAATGCAGGTTTATGCGAAGACCGATGAGGGGGACGTGGGACAGATCCAGCCCGGGCTAAAGGCCGACTTTCAGGTCGATGCATTCCCCAAAGAAATGTTCCACGGAGTCGTGTTCCAGGTTCGGATGAATGCGACCAGCATTCAGAATGTCGTCACCTACGATACGATTGTGAACTTCGATAATCCCCAGTTGAAACTCTTTCCGGGAATGACGGCTTATGTTTCGATTCCGGTTGCCTCCATAACAGACGTGGTGAAGATTCCAAACGCCGCGCTACGATACAAGCCCGATCTTCCGGTTGAAAAGGTACAGGAGCTTTACCGCGAATACGGAATCTCTGTTACGCAAACCCCTACAGTTCCTCCAGCCGCGAAGCAATCAACCTCTGCGAGCAGAGAACGTCCGGTTCTTAAGCCGAACAGTACGGCTGGCTCTGAAACCGCAGTTGTCTGGAACCTACAACCGGATAAGTCTTTGCGGCCGCTGCAGATTCACATTGGGCTGACGGATCATACCTACACTGCTTTGACCTCTGGAGACCTTCAACCCGGAGTCGAACTCGTGACCGGCGCCGCCACCGCAAAGCAGGAAACGTCAGGGCCCGGCCTTACACCTCAGCGACGCTAGGCACTTCAATGGCTACCGTGAATCCAGTCACGACTTCGAATCCGATTCAAACTGCTAGTAGCGCGCCACTCGTCGAAGTGCGCGACCTCCGAAAGAATTATCAGCTCGGGGAAACAGAGGTTCACGCGCTTCGCGGCATCAGCGTGAGCGTTCAATCGGGGGACTTCGTTGCCATTATGGGGGCGAGTGGCAGCGGGAAATCGACCTTCATGAACATCCTCGGATGCCTAGATAAACCGACATCTGGACGATATCTGCTGGAGGGGGTTGATGTATCTGGGCTGACCAAGAACGAACTGGCCCAAATCAGAAATCAAAAGATTGGTTTCGTGTTTCAAGGCTTCAACCTCCTCGGTCGTACGACGGCACTTGAGAACACAGAGCTACCGATGCTCTATTCGAAGACCAACAAGAACGACCGTGACCGCCGTGCCCGCGAGGCATTAGCCCAAGTTGGTTTGGCGGATCGGGCAGATCATTTCCCATCTCAACTCTCAGGTGGTCAGCAACAAAGGGTGGCCATTGCCAGGGCGCTTGTGAATCACCCTCGAATCTTGCTGGCCGATGAACCGACCGGAAACCTGGACAGTCGCACTTCCGTCGAAGTCATGGAAATTTTCCAGAGATTAAACGCAAGTGGGTTGACCATCATTCTGGTTACGCATGAGCCGGATATCGCCCAGTTTACGAAACGTGAGATCGTTTTTCGCGATGGACACATTAAGAGAGATGATGTCGTCGAAGTTCCGCACATGGCGTGCGAGGTTCTGAAAAGCATGCCCACCATCAAGGATTAGGCGCCGATGGATTTTTCGTCAGCATTTGTGATCGCATTACGCGCATTGGGACGCAATAAGATGCGCTCCAGCTTGACTATGCTCGGCTTGATTATCGGAGTGGGCGCGGTCATTGCTGTGATCGGTATTGGAGAGGGCGCTGCAACGAAGGCGCAGGAGCAATTGGCCGCAATGGGCTCGAACATGTTGTTCGTCGGCTCCGGATCGGTGAATCGTTACGGGTTCCACGTAGGAAGTTTTCAAACTAAGACCCTCGTCCTAGCGGACGCTCGGGCAATCGTTCGAGAATGCCCGTCAGTCTCTGCTGCCGCTCCCGGTACAGGAATGGGTCAACAGGTTGTGTACGGAAATCAGAATTGGGCAACACAGATCACTGGAACTGAGCCTCAGTATTTCGAGGTCAGGAATTGGCCGTTTGTTAGGGGCACATCCTTCAGTGAAGACGATGTCACTCAGGCTGCCACCGTCGCAGTGCTCGGGGATACGGTTCGGAGGTATCTTTTTGGGTCACGCAACCCTATCGGCGAAACTATTCGCATTGGCACACTGCCGTTTAAGGTTGTTGGCGTACTCACACCGAAAGGGACAAGTGCCGGCAGCAATCAAGATCAAGACGACGTCATCATAGCTCCGTTAACAACAGTGCAAAAGAAGTTGCTCGGTCAGGAATGGCTACGCTGGATCATGGTTTCCGCCGTATCACGACAGGCAAGCTATGTTGCGCAACCGCAAATTGAGAGCCTATTACGCGAGCGCCACAAGATTAGATTGGGCGATCCTGATGACTTTCTGGTGCGCAACATGGCCGATATGGCTGATGCAGCCGCACAGCAGGGTTCGGTGATGACAGTGCTGCTTACGATTGTCGCAAGCATTGCGTTGCTGGTCGGCGGTATCGGGATAATGAACATCATGCTGGTTTCGGTTACGGAGCGAACCCGCGAAATCGGTGTCCGAATGGCGGTAGGTGCCACCGGGGAAGATGTACGCCTGCAGTTCCTCATCGAAGCGCTGGTACTTGGTCTGATCGGAGGAACAATCGGGGTCATCTTCGGAGTTGGCAGCTCGATCGCTGTTGCCCAAGGTCTAGGATGGCCTGTCCGAATTCCAGCTTATGCAATAGCCGTCTCCACGCTCTTCGCGATTACGATTGCACTGTTCTTCGGCTTCTACCCGGCGACACGAGCCTCTCAGCTGAATCCGATTGAGGCACTACGATACGAGTAAAGAGCGGATTTTGACATGTTGATCTACGTCAATTCCATCTGGAGCGAAGCGATGAAATCGCTCCGGCGCAACCTGATCAGGACGTTCCTTACGGTGCTCGGTTTGGTCGTGGGCATCGCCGCCTTTATCTGTGTGGTAGGGGTAGGCAAGGCGGGATCAGCAAAGGTGGAACACGAGTTGCAGAAGCTCGGAGACAACATGATCTGGATTGAGGCCGGCAGTCGTGCGACCAATGGGGTGAGGTTCGGCACGCGCGAAACAAAGAGTCTCAACCTCGAAGACGCACGGGCCGTCTTCGCAGAAATTCCTGGTCTCAAACGCATGAGTCCCAATGTCGACGGACGAGTCCAAGTCATCTATGGAACTCAAAACTGGAATACCACCTACCGCGGAGTGTCACCCGAATACTTCGATATTCGCAGGTGGGAAATTCAGACTGGAACGATCTTTACGCATGACGATGTTGATCGAGATGTTCCTGTTTGCCTTCTCGGCCAGACGATAGTGGAGAATCTATTCCCTAACGAAGATCCGGTGGGCAAGACAATCCGCGTGCAAGCGATGCCTTGTCGCGTGATTGGTGTATTTCAACCAAAGGGAGCCTCGGCTAGCGGGTCGGACCAAGATGATTTCGTGGCAATGCCTTACACCACTGCTATGAAGCGCATCGGAGGCACCAGTTGGCTGGACGATATTTTCTTCTCGGCCACTTCGCGGACAGCAATCCCGATCGCAACCCGACAAGCCGTAGCGTTGCTTCGCGAACGCCATCACCTGCATCCGGATGAGCCGGATGACTTCAACATTCGCAGCCCCGAGGACGTAATTCGCATGCAGTTACAGTCGAGCCAGATCTTCACGTTGCTCCTCGGCACAATTGCATCTTTGGCTCTGCTGGTGGGCGGCATCGGCATCATGAATATCATGCTAGTTTCGGTTACCGAGCGCACCCGGGAAATCGGGGTTCGGCTGGCGGTCGGCGCTACCGAAGAGGATATCCAGTTTCAATTCCTGGCGGAAGCTTTTGCGATTAGCTTTTTAGGTGGTTTGCTAGGCGTGATTGCCGGTATCGGTGCTTCCTCTCTCTTCCAAAGCACGCTGCAATGGGATATTCAACTCACCCCACAACTTCTGGTCTTTTCGGGATTGTTTGCAGCGGGCATCGGAATCTTCTTTGGCTACTACCCCTCGCGGAAAGCATCTCAGCTAAACCCGATTGAAGCACTACGTTATGAGTAAGCTCCTTCTCGCCTTGCTTTATGCAGATTTAAATGAATGGTAAGCTTGCGTCTAGCACAATAATTATCTCCGCGCCCGGGCCGCCTGCGGACACCTCACGACCACGGCGAACAGGTTCCGGGAAGCCAGAAGAAAAGCCGGACTTCCCGAGGACCTTGTTCTTTATTGCGGCAGGCACGATTATGGCACGCGGATTCTCAAACGAACCGGAAACCTGGCGGCTGTCATGCGGACGATGGGGCATCGGGATGTGAAGACCGCAATGCAGTACCAACATCCCGAACTTGAAATCGTCCGAGCAGCGCTGGATCAAGATACGTCAGTAACAAGTGGGGCGTAGTCGGATCGAGTCACGGCACACTTTACGGTACACCCGAAAACACCAACTTCGGCAAGCGATTGAAAAGCAACCAGAAAACCGTTCTTTCTCTCCCTCAGTTGTCCCGAAGTTGTACCGAAGTTCTTTGAGGTCACACAATCCATGATCGGGGGTCTCGGCGAAGTTGACCCTAAGCATGCCGAATGTCGCGAGCACAAAATCGAAAAGCGCAGTCGTGATGCTCTTCACCAGTTCGCCATATGAGTCCTATCGCGCGGTTACTGCTACCCAAGTGAGAATAGAATAGCTTATGTCGTTCAAAGGTCACTTCATCGGGAACGACCGCTATTCTCCAGCGGAGATCAACTTGCTTAGCTGTTCTCACCGCGCTTCACGCCCGTTTCATGGACACTTTCGGCGGCGCTGGCACGTTGCTGACGGATGCGGAAGCAACCGTCAGCGCAATCGGTGCGGCCTTCGATCAACTGCAGCAATCGCAGCCGGATGGTGTCATGGTGATTGCTTTTTCAGGCCACGGCACCGAAACGCATGAGCTCGTGGCCCCATGACACCTACCCGGCCGATCTCGCCGCAACCACCATTCCGCTCACCACATTGGAACAATCGAGTGCTGCCGTTTCGCGCGCCGCTTGCTCATCGTGCCCGACTGCTGTTTTTCGGGCGACATGGGATGCGAAGGCCCTTCAGGTCGAAGGTGTCGCAAGAGACTTTCAATAGGTTGAAGGAAGGCTAAACTGCGTCAGTGGCGACAGTCCCGCTGACACGAGAATTCTTACGAAGTGATCCGGGGTGGGGAACGTGTTCGGTCGCTGACAGATCATTCTGAGACGACGACGGGGTCCCCAAAAACTTGATGCTCTCAAGGACCGTGCTACTCTCCCAGGCGTAAACTGATTCCGCTTCTGGCAGATGGTCTCGCAGGAAGCTTATTTGCAAATTCGGTAGCACGATCACATCAGAGCGGCCTAGAGTGCCGGGTGGGTAGTATGAAGCAAGAGTCGCCGCGAAGAGTTGCAGGTCGCGCAAATCTGCTGAACATGATGCGCAATCCTTAAAATGGGCGATAAGGAACTCACGCTCGGACCAATCCAGCGTTTTGTAAGATCCGTCGGTGAAGGCTGCCAATTGTTCGTAGCTTGCGTGATTAGAAGTCAAATCTGCTTGCAAACCTAGCGTTCGGGTCGGCAATTGAAGGGCGTGGGCTATCATCTCGCGACACGTATCGCATTCAGCCAGGTGAATATCCGTGGCAACCAACTCTGCCGGCGACAGGCGTCGCTGGCGATAGTCCTCGACGAAGTTGGAAGACAAGTGCTGGGACAT
>Ga0126381_100001453_pt1 | contig 25476 bp, 13 predicted proteins | sample PanSoiMetPlot_28_FD_96465 | JGI IMG/M metagenome (GOLD analysis project Ga0126381, IMG submission 96465) | Tropical forest soil microbial communities from Panama - MetaG Plot_28 | ecosystem: Environmental > Terrestrial > Soil > Tropical forest > Bulk soil | place: Panama | collected 2016-02-17 | reverse complement strand
TCGCTTATGGCTTGAGGAAACGGCAGATAATAAAGAGTAGGGAAACCAATCCAATCGCTCATGAGCGGCAGACCGTCACGAAGCACGAGCGTGAATTCAGATTCCTGCGGATTGCCCAGCCCACGATAGTTGAAGTTGAATTGTCCCGGCGTTTGTTGCGTCGTAATGTTAAATCCAGGCGCCCTAACGAAGAGTTCCTGTTGGTTGTCGTCTTCAATTGGCGGCTGTTGGTCCAGCTTGATGACTGTTGCTTTTTTTGTGACCGTTATTTCAGTTTTCGCTACTTCAGGCATGATGTGCTGGCGCATCCCGCGGAAATTGTCGTGAGGCGTCGGAGTAGGGATGGCCTCAGCGGTGACAACGACTCCGCCTGCTTCTGCAGTTTGAGCTCCGCTCGGTTGCCGGATAGGCAAAAGAAAAACCAGCGTTGCAAAGGCAGTCAGCAACCAACGATTAAGAAGTGAGTGTGAATGCGCCGAAAAGCGTCCCCCGGAATTACGATCTTTAGACATTGCGCCCGGGAGATTACAGATTCGTAATCTTTTAGCGCAAGGAGAAAATTACAGTTTTGTAAGGATTAAAAATCCAGTTCTTGAGAACGCTTCGGAATTCGTTCTGGTGGCGTTTGACCTAAGGATTTCCGTTCGAATTTGAACTTAGAGTTTTGAAAGCCGGGGTGGCCGACGGGACTCGAACCCGCAACAACCAGAACCACAATCTGGGGCTCTACCATTGAGCTACGGCCACCGCAATTTAAGCGAAACAGAGTCTAAGATTCCCGTTCCTCTTTGCAAACAAAGGGCTCGACTTTTCCCGTACGCTCCACTAATTGTCAGCGCCGGTGGACCGAAAACCTCTCCCCAGGCGGTTTGGTACAGCGCCGTGGCGCCATCCAATCCGACGCGGCAGCGCGTGGCTCGCTGCCGCATTTGTCTTCACCGCCGCCTTGCGCGTGGTAGCGCAACAGGATGATCCCAGCGAAATTTTCCTTAAGGCCTATCTCTCGGCGCAACAGGGCGAAAAGCTTGCGCGGCAGGACCAAGTCAAGACTGCATTAGCTAAGTATCGGTTCGCCGGCAGCTTAATCGAGGAACTTCGCAAATCGCATGCGCAGTGGCAGCCAGCGGTTGTGGAATATCGCGGACGCAAAATCAGCGAAGCGATTTTGAGACTTCAAGAACGAATCACAAGACAGACCCAGCTCAATGCGAGCGCCAGTCCGTTGCCGGATATCGCGCCCGCAGCGCCTGAGAGTGACGCTTGGTCTGAGCCTGGTCCGGAAGCCCTGGAGCCTCCGCCCAATCGGACCGCGAGTGATAGGTCGCGGGATACTCCAAACAAAACGGCGATACAAAACGTGCGCGACAAAGTTGCTGAGCTGCAAGCGGCACTCGATAAGGCACGCGGCGACTTGGAGACTGCACGGAAAGAAAAAGAAGTAGTCGATACGCGTTTGAAGGACACAAATTCAATGCTGGAGCTGGCTCAGAACGATCTCAATCAGGCGAAGAAATCAGAAGGTCAAGCACGCGACCAACTCGCCCAGCTTCAGCAATCAGTAAAATCGGAAGGTAACGGTGACAAGGAACAGCAGCAATTGCACGCCGAAGTTGCGCAATTAAAAGAAGCCGTTGCAGCAGCCGATCAAGCGCGTGTCACTGCGGAAAAGCAAAGGGACGATACTCAGGCAAAGTTCGCGGAGGCAAGTAATCATATTGTTACGCTCGAGCACGAACGCGATGACGCGCTTTCACAATTAAAATCGGCGAAAGAATCGGAACAGCGTTTGGGCGCGCTTGTTGCAGAGAAGAATGATCTGCAACAGAAACTTGCAGCGGCGGAAGAAAAGATCAGGAACCTCAGCGAGGGCGATCCGAAAACGACCGACAAATTGGCCGAGATGGAGCGACAAACGGCGCAGCTTCAACAGCAGTTAACTGAAACCCAGAATAGGAATCATTATCTCGCAGCCAGAGCCGCAGAGCTCGACGTAGAGCTTGAACACACAAGCACAGAACTTCAAGCCGCCAAGCTTGCCGGACCGAACGGCGACGATTCATCCCAGCTTGTGAGAGAAAACGAACTGCTGCGAAACATTGTTGTTCGCGAGCGCCAGGAAGAAGCGCGGCGTAATGAGGCGGGAAAGCTGGTGTTTGCGGAGTTGGATAGACTGAAGGTGCGATCGGACTTGCTCAAGAAAGAGATCGAATTTCTCGCCCAACCGGTGACAAGGTTAACCACCGAAGAGCTGGCGCTGTTCCGCCAACCCGTGGTCTCAATCTCGAAGGAAAATCCCGGCGCACTTAAGATGAGTTTTGTGTTCGAAAAGAAATCGACGGCAGGCATCGGGAAATCGAATACGACGGCAACAGTCGCACCGAAAGCTTTGCCGAACGAATTTCAGAACGTTGCAATTGTTGCCCGGAAGAATCTTGAGCAGGGCAAATATCGAACAGCAGAGAAGCAGTATCAGACAGTCCTGGCGAAAGATCCGAACAACCTCGACGCGTTATCCAATCTTGGCGTGGTTTACTTTCGCACTGGCAAGATCCGATCCGCTGAATCAACGCTGAAGAAAGCGTTGGCCGTTGCGCCGAAAGACGCCTTTGTGCTTACCACCCTTGGCATCGTCCATTATCGCCAGTCGCGGTTTGATGAAGCGCTGAAGGAATTAAGAAAGGCAATCGAGATTGATCCAAACAGTGCGACCGCACACAATTACCTCGGCATTACTGCCAGCCAGAAAGGGCGACAGCAGGAAGCAGAAAAGGAAATGCTGCAAGCGATCGCCAAAGATCCGAATTACGCCGATGCGCATTTTAATCTGGCGGTCATTCTCATCACGACGCAACCCTCATCAAGGGAACTTGCCAAAGAGCATTACGCGAAAGCGACAGCGCTCGGGAACCAGCCGAGTCCGTCTTTGGAACGACTGCTGCAGTGATCGGAGGCTGCAACCGCAATTGATTCTGTAGCGGCGATCTCTGATCGTCGAACCGCAAACCGTGCAACCATTCCTCACGGCCAACTGGCGTTATTTGGCGATGCTGAATTATGTGGTCGATCCTCAGCTGATCACGCCATTGGTTCCGGCTGAAACCGAAATCGATTTTGAAAACGGCGACACTTTCCTCAGCGTTGTTGGATTTCTATTTCTCGACACCCGCCTCCTGGGTCTCCCAATCCCGCTGCACCGCGATTTCGAAGAAGTGAATTTGCGCTTTTACGTCCGAAGAAAATTGGCAGACACACGGCGCGGCGTGGTTTTTATCCGGGAACTTGTGCCGCGTCCTGCAATTGCTCTCATCGCGCGTGCGTTTTACGGAGAAAATTATATGGCAGTTCCGATGAAGCACGAAATCGAACACCTCGATCAGAATTTAAAGGTGGAATACTCGTGGCGACGTGACCGCAAATGGGAATCACTTAAAATGACGGCGACCGGCGAGGCGCAACCTATTCCAACAGGATCGCACGCTGAATTCATCACGGAACATTATTGGGGTTACACTGCCCTGCGGAACGGCTGCAGCGAATACCGCGTCGAACATCCGCGGTGGAAGATTTGGAACGCAACCCGCTTCGAATTCAACGCCGACATTGCAACTCTCTACGGCGAGCAGTTCGTCGAAACATTAAATCAGCCACCGCGCTCCGCGCTCATCGCTGACGGTTCACCGATTACAGTCCATAAGCGCGAAGTTCTTCTGTAGCGGCAGTCTACTTGGGCGCCGTAGCCTTGGCGTAGGAGACTGACCGCCGAGATCAGTGCTTCGAGCGTTACGTTTTGCTCAGGCTTAGTTTCGCGCCTGTTCGTCAGCCCGCCGCCGCGTGAAACGGCAGGCGGGCCGTTGAGTTCTTCATGCTCTTAACGGTTTGCAGTTCGCTGGGTCCTGCTGCTCAATCCGCGTCGTTGAACCGGCTGGAAGTAGTGCTTCTCTAAGTAGTGGGCGACCTTGTTGCCGAGCACCGCACCTTGCATGCAGGCGGTGCGGAAATGGATGCCGGCCCAAACGCGGGCATCGATAACTTCTTTCAAAATATCCGAGAAGCGATCGAAGCTCCGCGTGGTGCACGATTTGTTGCTAAAGGCGGTGACAGAAATCTTGTCTGTGCCGAAGAAGTTCTGGAGGGTTTGCACGTACGCACTGCTCGCAACGCAGTGACCCGATGGGTGGTCCGGGAACGGCGGCGTGAAGAGCAACGGCGGGTTGCAGACGTGTACTGATGGGTCAAACAGCGGTAGCCACGTCGGGTCGGCCTCGGTCGCCGGGTTACCGTCGGTGTCGGCCTCGCGAATTGCGGTGATCGGCCGCCAGAACCAGTAGTAGTATTTGTCGTTCCAGCATCCGATTAGCGCGTCAGCCGCAGCCAGATTTTCCATGGCGAACAGACGAGCGCTGTCGACAACGTTCAAATTTTGGCTGGCGACCAGCGTGCGAAAGATCCGGTTCCAGAGCGCCATCGCCTGGTCCTGCCACCAGATCGCAGCATCGGTCTGGTCCGGCGTTCGGGTTATGCTCGTTAGGGAGCCGACCTCCTTGATCTCGTTGAAGTCCTCTGCGTACGCTTCACTGGTGAGCGGGTTCGGTCCATCGGTGCGAAACATGGTTGCGCTCGGCAAGAAAAAAGGCCGTACGTTCCCCACCCACGGCGCGGGGTCGTTCGCGAAGTTCGGCGGGGTCCGCCGCCAGATGCCCGGCGCGATTGGGTGTGGCGTCGGCGACGGTCCGAAACGTCCATCGCTTATCCGATTGGTGAGCATTGCGCTAGCTGCGGCCTCGCCAATAGCGATCCCGGCAGCCTTTGATCCAGGCGGGTTATCGGGGAGGGCTGCGATGTATACGTCGTAGATCGGCTGGAGCGTTCCGGCCTGACCCGGGAAAATTCCCACGAGCACGCGGAAGGCCGCTGCCGCCGTCGCCGCCTCCTTCGAGTCCGTGGGATTTGATGGAGGCTGCACAAGGTACGGCTGATAGCCGCGGTCGATCGCGTTGACAGCGTCATACACTGCTCCGTGGACCATCGCGAAGTGCAGCACCGACACAGGTGGCGGCTGCCCCGCAGTCACGACGATTGCGTTTGAAGCAATCACATTCCAGTCGGTCACGGCATTCGCGTGCGCGACCCTGGGCGACGCGAGCGCAATGAGCGCTGGTGCAATGAGAAGTGGTAGAGTTCGTAGTCTTTTGAAGTGAGTCAGTGGGTTCATGGTCATTCCTTTGTTTGGTTTGGTTGTTTGGGTTCTATTGCGGTAAGGCGCGAAACAGCGATCAAAGCGATCATCTGAATTGAGAATTTTTTCGGAGAACGCCTGCGGGCCGCGTCCCTATTTTTAAAAAACAGATTCCGTAGCGCGCGCTGCACAGAAGCTTAGTTTTTTCGCGATTTTCTGTACCTGCCCAGTTTTAGGACTAACAGGTAACGTTTTGGGACTAACAGGTACGAAACTATCCCAGCACGCGACAGACGGCGATCTGGTATCTCGGCGTGCAGAAAAGCGAAAAATTTTGCGCCGCGTTACAAAAAAAGATTGCAGCGCGGCGCAATTACGAGAGTTATCGCGGCGGCCCGAAGGTGAGGAATTCCGGGCGGCCGAAGCCGGAGGCAAAAACATGGGGTCCTCCGGTGTCGAACTCCAAGATATCGCCGTTGGGAATCGCATTTGCCTCGGCTACAAAGAGAATGCCCGAACTGTCAAAGGCCAGGCCCCGAGGAAATGTTAGGCCGGTGGCGAAGATGCTCTTCACGCCCATCGGGCTGAAATAGACAATCGAGTCGGCTCCCGGATCGGTAAACGTTTCGATGGAAACGTACAGATTGCCGCTGCTATCAAAGGCCAAGCCCACGGGAGACTCGTCGGGCGCGAACGCGCTTGGCCCGACGAAGACGGTGCGCATTCCATTCGGAGCGAATTTATAGATCGTTTGGTCGCCACCGTCTGCTGCATAGAGTTTGCCTGCGCTGTCAAAAGCCAAGCCCCAGCCCTGACTAGGAACGGAGCCGAACACGCTCCGATCTCCGCTCGGCGTAAACTTAAAGATGGTGCTAGCTCCTGTGGGACTCGTATCATCATTCGCCATGACATAGGCATTGCCGGCGACGTCTATGGCGAGGCCTTCAAAGAAAAACTTAGCGGCGCTGCCGGCGGTACTGACGTGGTTACGCAAGTTAAATTTCAGCACTTTCCCAATTTCAATGTCGTCGGCCTCGTGGGCTGTTGTCGCGAAAAGATTGCCGATGCTGTCCAAGGCCAGCCCTCGAGGGTTATCCAGTCCGCTAGCATACGTGCTTTGCGTCCCATCCGGCGTGTACTCGAAGATTTTGTGGTTTCCGCCGGGGGCGTTCGCTGAAACGTAGAGGTTTTGTGCGTGAGCGGTTATTGCTAACGTGAAGATTGCGCCAAGGCTTACGAATGGCAGGATTCGTATTTTTCTAAACTGAGTCAGTGGCTTCATTGTTGTTCCTTTGTTTGGTTTGGTTGTTTGGCTTCTATTGCGTAAGGCGCGAAACAGCGATTAAAGTGATCATTTGAATTGAGATTTTTCGGAGACGCTTTCGGCGTGCTGGAACTGTTTGGGCTTGGTAGCATCTGAATCGCAGGTTATGGATACGCCTTCGGTCTCGCAGCAGAGAGTTACCGAGCTCCTAGAGAGATGGGGTCACGGGGACGATGCTGCGCTCACGGAATTAACGCCGCTCGTGTACGAGGAACTCCGGCGCATTGCCCATCGTCAGATGGGTTCAGAGCGTCCCGACCACACGCTGCAAACGACTGCGCTGGTCAATGAGGCTTATCTGCGCTTGGCCGACCAAACCAATCCACGGTGGCAAAACCGGGCGCACTTCTTTGCCGTGGCCGCGCGGGCGATGCGTCGAATCCTGGTTAGCTATGCGAGGGGTCAGCGATCCCAAAAGCGCGGCGGCGGTGGGCTCAAGATGGAATTGGACGAAGTAGCGCTGGTCTCTCCGGAGGAATCAAAGGAGATCGTCGATCTGCACGAGGCACTGGAACGATTGGCCATACTCGACTCCAGAAAAGCTCAAATAGTCGAGCTGAAATATTTTGGCGGACTCAACTACGACGAGATGGCAGAAGTGCTGAAGATTTCATCTGTCACAGTGAGGCGCGACTGGAGATTTGCCAAGGCATGGCTGTATACGGAATTGCAAAACGCAACATGAGTGAATCCAGAAGAGTTCTTCAGGAGCCCGCGAATCACGCGAATGGGCGCGAATTAAATGACTGAAATCGTTTACAGGAAAGAGGGCTACGCGATCATTGGCGCTTGCTTCCCGGTGTACGACGAGAAGGGTTGCGGCTTTCTTGAACCGGTTTATCAGGAGTGCCTTGGCATTGAGTTTGAATACCAACGGATTCCCGCAATAGCTAAACCATTACTCGCCCTGGGGTACCGCGATCGGATCTTAAAGCAGACTTACGAGCCGGATTACGTCTCCTTCGAGAAAATTATCATCGAGCTCAAAGCCGTTTCGGCGTTCACCGACGAACATCGCGCACAGCTCTTGAACTATCTGCATGCAACCGGCTTTGAACTTGGTCTGCTCGTAAATTTTGGACACTATCCCGGGTTGGAGTACGAACGCATAGCGAAAACGCACCGCACAAAAACGAAAACGGATTTTTCCGATGTTTCCCTCTGATCTATTCGCGTTGATTCGCGTGATTCGCGGGCTGCTCCACAAATGACTCCGGCGCGCTTCCAAACGATTGGGGAAATCTTTCTCGCAGCGCTGGAACAAGAGCCGGACCAGCTTAGCGCGTTTCTGGACACGGCCTGCGAAGGCGATGCGGTTTTGCGGCGCGAAGTTGAAACGTTGCTGGCCTCAGATCAACGAGCGGGCCGTTTTATCGAAGGGTCAACTGTTGGTCTGGCGACCAAGATTATTGAGGATAGGCAAGCTCATTCGCTTGTCGGTCAGACGATTGGTCACTACAAAATCTCTGAATCAATCGGCAGCGGCGGAATGGGTGAAGTCTATCTTGCGACCGACATTGTCGCGGGCCGAAGAGCGGCGCTCAAGCTTCTGCCCTTGCGTTTTACGGGTGACGCCGCACGACTCAAGCGGTTTCAACAAGAGGCCCGCGCGGTGGTCGGACTGAATCATCCAAATGTCCTAACGGTTTACGAGATTGGCGAGGATCATTCAATTCATTACATCGCCAGTGAACTGATCGAAGGCGAGACACTGCGCGAGCGTCTGACGCGCGCGCCGATGCGGTTGAACGAGGCCGTTGACATCGCAATCCAAGTAGCAAGTGCGCTCGCCGCCGCACACGAAGCGGGAATTGTTCATCGCGACATCAAGCCGGAGAACATCATGCTTCGGAGAGACGGATACGTGAAAGTACTCGACTTCGGCATTGCAAAACTTGCCGAAGAGGAAGTTCCGCCAACCATGCCACGAGAGGAAGCGCTTTTGCTGGTTGAGACCAATCTCGGGTCAATACTGGGAACCGCTCGTTACATGTCGCCCGAGCAGGCGTGCGGCGCGCACGTCGATAGCCGCACCGATATCTGGAGTCTCGGCGTGGTGCTTTACGAAATGGTAACCGGACATACTCCATTCACCGGTGACACACCACAAGAGGTGATGTCTGCGATTCTTGAGAAGGAGCCGCCGCCGCTCGCGCGTTACGTTAAGCGCGCACCCGCTGAGCTTCAGCAGATCATCAACAAAACGTTACGCAAAGATTGCGTTCACCGATATCACAACGCGCACGAGCTGCTTCAGGCGCTCAAAGCTCTTCGTCACAAATTAGAAGTCGAGGTTGAGTTGGAACGCGCCGCTGCTCCTTTATGGCTGCGCTGGGCACGATCGCCCGTCGCTGTTGTGCTGGCTTTGTTAGTAGCTGTTTTGGCTCTGGCGCTTCCATTCTATCGATATCGGAACCTAACGACGACTCCGCCACCTGAGAAAAGCATCGCCGTCCTTCCGCTGGAAAACCTAAGCGCTGAAAAGGAGAACGCGTTTTTTGCCGACGGCATTCACGATGAGCTGCTGTCAAACCTCTCCAAGATTGCGGACTTGAAAGTGATCAGCCGCACTTCGGTCGTGCAGTATAAGAGCGGCAACCCTCGAAACGTTCGGGAAATTGGACAGCAGCTCGGCGTGGCCCATGTGCTGGAAGGAACTGTTCAACGCACAGGGAACCGCGTGAAAGTGAGCGCGCAACTGATCGATGCTCGCACTGATGCGCACGTGTGGTCGCAAACTTATGATCGCGATCTTGTCGATGTTTTCGCTATTCAGAGCGAGATCGCTAAAACGATCGCCGACCAACTTCAGGCAAAGCTCTCTCCTGCGGAAAAAACCGCGATCGGGGAACGGCCGAGCGCCGATCCGGTGGCCTATGCCTATTACACAAGAGCCAGGGAAAGCGGCCTCTCGGTGAAGGAAAGCGTGGAACTGCTCGAAAAGGCGACGCAGCGCGATCCGAACTTTGCCCTCGCCTATTGCGCCCTGTCGAAAGCGCAGATTGATCTCCAGGACGATACCGTGGATCCCGAGCAAAAGTACCTCGAATCGGCAAAGAAAGCCGCGGAGGCCGCGTTGCGATTGCGTCCAGATTTGGGCGAGCCTCATCTGGCGTTGGCACGCTATTACGCCTGGGTTGGTGTTGGGACGAGTGATTACGACAAAGCACTTGAGGAATTGGCGATCGCTCGCCGCATGTTGCCGAATAATGCTGAAGCGCTTGCGATCGAGGCCAAAATTGGCAGGCACCAAAGTCGCTGGGACGTTTCACTCGCCAATCTCCAAAAGGCAAACGAGCTGGATCCACTCAACGGCGAGATCGTATACGGGCTCTGGCAGATTTATTTTGAGATGCGCCGCTATTCCGAAGCTGAACAACTCTTGACGAAGGAGACTGCGATCAGCAAGACAGAGGACTCGTGGATTAAGGCGCTGCTAGCTGAGCTCAAGGTGGCGCAGGGTGACCCAGTCGCAGCTCAATCTCTTCTTGAGCAAATCCCGCTTGATTTTAATCCAACGGCAGACACCTGGGATACCCGATTCAAGGCAGCCCTCTACCGGCGGGATTATGATGCCGCGAATCGGATGATTGCCGCAGCTCCCGAACAGGTTCACCCGTTCGATGGACCCCCTGATTGGGCGAATGGACAGGTTGCGCGTGCGCGCGGGGATCAGCAGGCCGCGCTGACGGCGTTTGCTGCAGCGCACAAGAAGGACGACGGCTGGTATGACCGGTATAAGGGTTACAATCCGGACGGATCTGCTTCGGGATACATTGGGGAAAGAGGCGCTCACCTTGCGGGTGTTGCGAGATTTGATGCTGGGCTTGGTCGAAAAGAAGAGGCGATCCGCGAAGCGCAGCGCGCAGTAGAGGTTGTGCCGATTGCTAAAGATTCGCTCAACGGTCCGACCTGGGTTGCCTATCTGGCGCTGGTTTACGCATGGACCGGCGAGAGGGAGCGTGCACTCGAGCAACTTGAAACTGTCGCAACAATTCCGAACGGCCCTACATACGGCGATCTCCGCTTCAATCCCTGCTGGGATGATTTGCGCGGTGATCCGCGCTTCGACAAAATCGTCGGTGCGGCCAAAGCGGCTAGCAGATATGCATTGGAGCCGTTGCCGGAAAAATCGATTGCCGTGCTGCCGTTTGAGAATCTCAGCAAAGACCAAGAAAACGCGTTTTTTGCGGCAGGCGTACAAGACGAAATTCTCACTAATCTTGCCAAGATAGCCGACCTGAAAGTCATCAGCCGAACGAGCGTGATGAGATACAAAAGCGGCTTGGAACGCAACCTGCGCGAGATCGCAAAAACTTTAAGTGTTTCGTATGTGTTAGAAGGGAGTGTCCAACGCGCGGGAGACCGAGTCCGCGTGAGTGCGCAGCTGATCGATGCCCGTAACGACACACATGTTTGGGCTGAGCATTATGATCGCGATGTCGCAGACGTGTTTGCTGTTCAGACCGAGATCGCGCAGCAAATTGCCGACCAACTCAAAGTCAATCTCTCTCCCGGCGAAAAGGCCGCGATTGCGGCACCGCCGACCGCCGACCTGGTGGCGTACACCTACTATGCGAAGGCCAACCAAATCGACATCTACGGTAATTGGGAGGGTGGGGAAAATGAGAAAAGTGCGAAGCAGAAAGTGGAACTGCTCGAAAAAGCCACGCAGCGCGATCCGAATTTTGTCCTCGCGTATTGCGCGCTCGCGCAAGCGCAGCTCGATCTTGGGAACTTCGAGTTAGCAAAGAAAGCCGCTGAGACCGCATTACGACTGCGCCCGGACTTGGTTGAACCTCATTTAGCGATCGCCCGGTATTGCTGGCTCGCGCCTGACTCTATTGTTGATGCTGACGCTAACAGAAAGGCTTACTACGATCGGGCACGTGATGAGTTGGCGATTGTTCGCCGCATATCGCCAAATAATGCCGAAGCCCTCTTAATAGACGCGACGATTGGCAGACACCAAAATCGCTGGGCCGCGTCGCTCGCGAATCTCCGAAGGGCGAATGAGCTAGATCCGCAGAACGGGGAGATCGGATACCGTCTCGAGCAGATTTATTTTGAGATGCGCCACTACTCCGAGCTGGAACAATTCATAAGGAATCAGGCGCCCCCACGCGGCGCACTCCAGGACCCTTTCAATTGGCTAGCTTTGGCTAAACTGGCGCAGGGCGATCGAGCCGCAGCTCAAGCTCTCCTGGAGCAAGTGCCGCCGGAGTATAGTTCGGGCGCTTGGATTTGGGGCGCACGATTTAAGACCGCCCTCTACCAGCGAGATTACGATGCAGCGAATCGGGTGATTGCCGCTACTCCTGCGGACTATGCCGATGACGCCTTCGGCGGACCTTCGAATTGGGCTGAGGGACTGGTTGCGCGTGCGCGCGGCGATAAGCAGAGGGCGCTGGCTGCGTTTGCAGCCGCTCGCCAGAAAATGGAAGCCCAACTGCGGGACAAACCCAAGGATGCATCGTACTTCGCGGACATTGCGAAACTTGACGCTGGGCTTGGCCGGAAAGAAGAAGCGATCAGCGCAGCGCAGCGCGCGGTCGAGCTCCAGCCGATTACCAGGGACTCGCTCAACGGTCCATACTGGGTTGCCAATCTGGCGTTGGTCTACGCGTGGACAGGCGAGCGCGACCGCGCGCTCGAGCAACTCGAAAAAGTTGCGACGATTCCAGGAAATCCCGAGGTGCCGACATGCGGCGATCTACTATTCAATCCGCGCTGGGATGATTTGCGCGGTGACCCGCGCTTCGACAAAATCGTTGCCGCAGCCAAGGCTGCTATGAAATAGAGAAACGATTTTGGAGAAAACGTAACGCGCATCGGTGCTGCGTGCAGTCCTTTGCGCGCCGCACGCTATCAATCACGGTGCGCACGGAGTGACGCTCCATGCCTCGAACGCCTAACTAGTGGTTGCCACGAGACATCTGAAAGGTCGTGGCAATTGGTATAATTCGTGTCCAGCAAATAGGGCTACAAAAGGCAAGCTTGTTATTTGCATCGGGGGTTTGCTACAAAAGACCTCGGACTAACGAAAGGAGCGCGTCATTAGGCGACCATTCCTCCGCTATGCCGGATGGAGCACAGCAGCGATGTGCTTGCTTCTGCCCTCAGTCACCTTTGGTCAGGTTGTCGAAGTGGAACGTGTCATCGTCACGGGTTCGAACATTCCAAGTGCCGAAGAGATCGGGCCGAATCCAGTGGATACGTATCGTCCTGCAGATATCGAAAAACTGGGCATCCGCAATGCAACGGATCTGACAACTTTTCTGCCACAGCAGTCTGGCGCAACCACCAACCTGAACATTAACAATGGGGGCGACGGCACCGTTCAATTCAATCTGCGCGGCTTGTTGCCAAAAGAAACCCTCGTGCTCGTTGACGGAAAACGTGTCGCCTTTGGTTCGCTTTTCCCCGTCGGGTTCGGCGGGGGGGCGGACATTAACCTGATACCGTTTCCGATGATCGATCACATCGATATTCTGAAGGACGGCGCCTCCGCTGTGTACGGTTCTGATGCAATCACCGGTGTGGTTAACTTCTTTTTAGTACACAAGTTCCGTGGCTTGGAGATCGGGGGCAGCTATGGGAACACGAACCTGGGAGCCTCCAACGACATGGGCGAGTGGGAAGTATGGATCAAGGCAGGAACGGGAGATGACAAGACCGACATTGTTGTCATTGCGGATTTTTGGCAGCGGATCGGCGGCCTTTTCAGCCAGGATCGCGACCTTTCAGCCAACGCCTTTCAGATTCCTTTTGGAGGCTTCGATACTCGCAGTGGGAGCTTCCCGGGCAAAATTACCTTTTTTGGCCGGCTACTACCGACCATGTTTTTCGGTCCAGGAGGTACACCGCGACCGGGTGTGAACACGCCGCTTCCGCACTCGGCAGCAAATCTGGCGACTTCGCCATTTTATAAGAGCGTCTATTTTCCTTTTCTTGGTCCACCGACGCGCGGTTTCATCAATCCCAATGCATATCCAGGCGCCCCCGGCATCATCGGTCCGCATGCAATCCAATTCTTTCCGCAGTTCGGCACCGATTATAAGGGAGGTGGCGATTACTGGTTGTTTAATTTCGCGGCCGTAACCCCGGATCTTGCGCCGGCTGACCGCCAAGCCTTCTACGGTTCTTTCATGCGCGATGTGTGTGACAAATACCTGACGGTCTTTGCCGACTTTAAATTTGTCCGTTCATTTTTCGATGCGTCACTGGCCCCTGTGGGGCTTCAGCCCGACCCATTCAAAATGCCAGGGACCAATGTACCCTTCAGCCCATCCGGTATCAGTGTCCCGATCCAAAATCCCTTCAATCCCTTCACCATCGCGGATGCGACTGTTCCAAATTTCATCCCTGACGGTTCTAGTCTTCCGGTAACTACTGGAGTCTCGTTCCGCGGCTTCAACGACACCGGTCACAGACATGAAAAGTTCACTTACTGGGACCAAATCTTCGACGTGGGGCTACGCGGTGAGATGGGAGAATTTGGCGATTATTTCAAAACGTGGAACTGGGAGCTAGGTTTTCGTTATTCCCGAAATGAGGGGCAGGATTTGTCCGTCAACGAAGCTAGCCAGCCTGGGTTACGAGAAGCACTCTTGGATACCAATCCAGCTACAGCGTTTGATCCGTTCCTCAATTTCAACGCCCATAACACGGCCGCGGCCAGATCCAGAGTGTATATCACTTTGCATAACTCAGGCGAATATGAGTTGCCCATTGGTTATGCCACGATTAACGGCGATCTGTTCAAGCTCCCCGCCGGACCGGTTTCCTTTGCTCTTGGCGGTGAGTATGACGCTCCGAGATGGACACGTGATCGCGACTCGCTTAACACAACGTTTCAATCGATTGGCTCCACGGATGGAGTAGGCGCACGAGTTAACCGGGATGTTTGGTCAATTTACGAGGAAGTGCGGATCCCATTCACCAGTCCGACATGGAATTTCCCCGGTTTCTACAGCTTCGAAGTTGACTTTGCTGAGCGCGAGGAGTGGTACAGCCAGAACACCTCTGCCGTCATACTTTCTGCAGCGTTCCCCTCCCACCCGGCCGCGCACAGCCAGTATAATGCGCAGAAGCCGAAGGTATCGGTGCGCTGGGAGCCCTTTGATCCAAAATATATCGGCGCCTTAATCTTGCGTGGCAGCTACACCGAAGCATTTCATGCTCCTGCCTTATCGGAGATTTCACCCGCGTCGACGCAAAGCTTCGCCTCAGGTTTCGACCGACTATTAAACCAGGACGTCGACACGGAGGCACGCGTCATCGGAAATCCCAATCTGCAGCCGGAAGTGGCCTATGAATGGTCTTATGGGGCGGTTTACAGCCCGAAATGGCTCAAGGGCCTGACGCTGAGCGCGGATTGGTGGCATATCGATATGCGATCGATCGCCTCCCTGCTTGGCACGGACTTCATTATCCAGAATAACATCCCCGGTTTGGTTATTCGTGGTCCTTCTACAATTCCTGGCAGACCGGGTCCGATTATCCTGGTCATCGATCCTAATGAAAATCTTACGGGCGCCATCTTCGAAGGTCTCGACTACGAAGCGGTCTATATTCTCGACTCTTCGATCTTTGGCCATGGGGATTTTGGCCGACTTACGGCAACGGTCAACGGCACATGGCTATCGCGGGCTGAGCTTCAGATTGCGCCTGAAACAAAACCGTTCGGGATCGCGGGCGAAGTGATACCGCCGGGCTTCACACTCACCGGCTCGCTACCATGGAATCGCGCTAATTTTAGTCTCTTTTACGACGGACCAACTGACACTTGGATGCAGGGCATGGATGTCGGGGCCGTAGTCCACTACACCGGTCAATATGAAGATGACAATGCCAGTCTGACAGCAAGTGCACCCCCCTTCTTGCCGCCTAGGCCACAAACACCCAGAACTGACCCGACAACAGGCAAGGATAGCGTACGAGCGCGAAAAGTGCGTGAGTGGATTACGCTCGACTTGATCTCAAACTATACTTTCAACATGCCACCACCCGCTGTCGCAAATGTGCCCGGTCTCGCCAAGGACGGTGGAAAGAACGTCGACAGGATGGGGGGGAAGGAGAAAAACGCCGTGCCCGTTTCTACTGCTGAATACGGCTGCAGCAATTGGTCATGGTGGCTTAATAACACCACCATTACACTTGGAATGCAGAATGTGTTCGACCAAGACCCACCGTTCGTGGCCGGCGCGTCTGAAAACGGCTACGACGAATCGATTGCCACTATCAAAGGCCGATTCTGGTACATCCAGCTAAAGAAGCGATTCTAAGAAACCTATTCGACGGAGAATTACTTCGGCTCGCAATTGCCGCAGCACAAACGGCAAAATCCCGGAGTATCGATTCGCACCTGCAATGGCACCGACTGCTTTCGATCTCGAGTAGGGGACTTTGCCTCGGCTTTCCGGTTCCCGTGCTCACGGCCCGCCGCTGCGGGTGCGGCTGGCGGGCCATCGAACTGCTCCAGTCTCTCAATGTTTTGAAATTGCCTGCCTTTGGGTGATGAATCCGCCTCATCGGACTGGCTAGAAGTAGTGTTACTCGACAGGTTGGAAAGCGTGGCTCAGGTCGAAGTTCGCCACTTGACGGCCGAGGACCATACCGGCGACACAGGAGAAGTGGTAGTGCAGCCCCGCCAAAATACGGGCGTTAATAACTTCTTGGCGGAGGTCGTTAGGCATGTTGAAGTGTCGCACGGCGTTCAGGTTTCCGGAAGGTCCGGCGGGGTCGAACCCGTGAATATCGAGGTTGATGTAGGTGGTCCCCAGAAAGGTCCTGAACACCTCGGCCATCGCTGATGTCAGCGTGCAGTGCGCCGAAGGGAACTCCGGGTGGTTGGGCGTGGCTAGGAGCGGACGCCAGCCCGCTTGCTCGAGAGTAGCCGGGTTGCCGTCATCATAACCCGGCACGGGACCGAAGCCGTCGTTTGTGACTGCGCTGGGGTCAAGCGATCCGTTGATCGCAGTAACCGGCCGCCAAAACAAGTAGTGATACTTGGCGTGCATCATGGACATCATTGCATCGGCAGCGACGACGTTGATCATCCCTGCGAGTCGTGCTGTGTCGAGTAGGCTAAGGCCGCGTGCGGCCGCAATGTCGCGACCGACTCGATTGTACTGACGGATCGTGTTCGCCGACCAGAACTTCGCGATAAAGGTCTGCTCGTCGCTACGCAAACTCCCGGTGGCGGCGCCGTAGGCCTTGGTCTGATCGAAGGCCTCTACCCACTCATTGCTCAAAAGCGATGGCGGCGGATCAGGCAAGAGTTGGGCGAGGCTCTGCACGATAAATGGGCGAACGCTCCCCATCCACGGCGTCTGCGCGAGCGCGAACGGCGGCGTTAGTCGCCACACACCCGGGGCTGGCGGCAGCGTGGGAAACGACGACGTCACGCCGATCGGCGTCATCCGGCCATCACCCGTGCGCAGCCCAATGATGTCGTTCGCGGCCTGCAGCCCAACAGCGGTGCCCGCGCCGCCATCGCCAGTGCACCCACCGAAGTTCGAGAGCGCTTCGGCGTAGAGCGCGCCGAGAGTTCCAGCCTGTGACGGGAAGTAGTTGACGAGCGTGCGGTAGGCAGCCTCGATTACTGCGCAATCGACCGATGCTCCCGGCGGCACCGCGATCGGTGGACCATATGGCTCGAAGCCGCCCTCGATCGCGACGACAGCGTCATACACCGCGGCTGAGGCGTACGCCATGTAGATATAGCCTTCCCCTTGAAATGCGCCTGAGCCCACGACCGTGTTCTCGGCGATCGTATTCCACTGTGCGACCGTATTCCCCGGCGGTAGCGTCGCTGGCGCGGCACGAACGAGAACGAGTGTAAGTGTGATGAGGAGTGGTAGGATTCGTATTTTTTTGCAATGAATGAGTAGATTCATTTTGTTCCTTTCTTTGGTTTGTTGATTCTTGTCGGTCACAAGTTCGCTGCCCGTGCAATCTCGCCGGGTTTTGTAAGGGTGACCTAACTTCTAAGGCGGAAATTCCACTGCCAAACTCACCACGCTCGGTGAAAAAAGTTTTCGATGGCAGCCACAATGCTAAATGATCAGAAATCGGCTGGTTTCTCGCGCGATCTGGACAGATAATGGGAGGCGTTCATTGCAAGTTGATGACGCCAGTATCGCAAAAGCAACAAGTCACCCAACTGCTCCGCGAGTGGCGTGGCGGAGACCGACACGCATTGGAGAAACTGATCCCGCTCGTTCAACCAGAACTTCAACGCCTGGCGCAGCATTATATGAGCCGGGAGCGCCCCGGCCATACGTTGCAAACCACTGCGCTGCTGGACGACGCTTACCTCCAGCTCGCGGAGAAGAGCGGTGCGCAGTGGGAGAATCGCGCGCATTTTTTTGCATGCGCCGCACAGATCATGCGCCGCATCATGGTCGATCACGCACGTCAGCGGCATGCGCTGAAGCGCGGCGGAGGCGCGATCAAGATAGCGTTGGACGAATGCGCCGTCGTGACAGAGACGCGCGCAGCCGAGCTACTCGCGCTCGATGAGGCATTGGAAAAACTTGCGGCGGCGGATCAGCGAAAAGCCAACGTTGTGGAGATGCGTTATTTCGGAGGTTTGACCATGGAAGAGATCGCCGACGTCCTCAAGATCCATGTCAACACAGTGACTCGGGACTGGACTGCGGCGCGCGCGTGGCTGTTCGCTGCGTTGAGTGGAGAAGACATGGATGCAGTCTGAGCGCTGGCAAACTTGCATGAATGTGTTCAACGCTGCTGTTGAACAACCCGCTGACGAACGAGCCGCTTTTCTCGAGCGAAGTTGTGACGGCGACAAGATTCTGCGCCGCAAGATTGAGTTGCTTCTCAAATATCACGATACGTCCGGGAACTTCATCAAATCACCGGCCTTCGAGGTCGCGCCTGAGCTCCTGGCCGGTGACCCAGAGACACTGATCGGCCAACACCTCGGCTGCTATCGAGTGGATGCCGTCGCCGGGATCGGCGGGATGGGCGTAGTTTACCTCGCCTGGGACGAACGGCTCGGGCGCAAGGTCGCGCTGAAGCTGTTACCTGAGTCGATGGTGGCGAACGAGGCGGACTTGGAGCGGTTAAAGAATGAAGCGCGCACCGCTTCGGCTTTGAATCATCCGAACATCGTCACAATTCACGACATCGGAGAGGTGGATTCCACTCACTTCGTCGCCACCGAATTCATTGAAGGCACCACCCTGCGTGAACGCATGACGAAAAGTCCGATCCCGCCTAACGAGGCAGTCGATATCGCGGCGCAAGTTGCCAGTGCGCTTTGTGTCGCACATCGCGCAGGCATCGTGCACCGCGACATCAAACCAGAGAACATCATGTTGCGGCCGGACGGATACGTGAAGGTGCTGGATTTCGGAATCGCGAAGCTCATGCAACAGGAGACGTTAGGCATGACGACGCTGCTCGGCGCCCAGTTGCCGACGCAGCAGAGTATGATGCTCGGCACCACACGCTATATGTCACCTGAGCAAGCCATGGCTCAGCAAGTGGATGCACGAAGCGATCTTTGGAGTCTTGGCGTTGTGCTTTACGAGATGCTCGCGGGGCACGCACCATTCGAAGGTAATACGGCGGCGGATGTGATGGCAGCTATATTCGATCGCGATCCGCAGCCGCTGAAGCATCGCGTGCCCATTGTTCCTCCAGCGCTGCAACGCGTAGTCGACAGATCTTTGCGGAAAGATCCAGCCGAACGCTATCAGACCGCTGAAGAGATGCTGTCTGAATTGCGCGCGATCAAAGAGAAAACTGATGGCATCGCGGCACGAAACGCGCGATGGATCGGCGTTGCAACGATCGCCGCGATTGTTGTGAGCCTCTCGCTCTTTTACGCATTGCGAGGCGGACGCACTTCTCCGGCGCGCGCGCCAGCAGTGACCGACAAAAGCATCGCCGTACTGCCTCTGCAAAACCTGAGCGAAGACAAGGAGAACGCGTTTTTCGCCGACGGTGTGCAAGACGAGTTGCTCTCGAACCTTTCCAAGATCAAGGACCTGAAAGTGATCAGCCGCACTTCTGTGATGCAGTACAAAAGCGGCACCAAACGTAATCTCAAAGAGATCGCGCAGCAACTGGGTGTCGGTAACGTGGTTGAAGGCAGCGTCCGTCGATCCGGAGATCATGTACGCGTTTCGGTGCAGCTAATCGATGCGCGTACTGATCGTCACCTTTGGGGTGAGAATTATGATCGTAGTCTGGCCGACTCGCTTTCTTTGCAGGGCGAACTAGCGACAGATATTGCCGACGCTGTTGGCGCGACGCTCAGTCCGCAAGAGAAAGCGCGGGTTCAGGCCAAGCCCACGAATAATCCTGCCGCTTATGATGCGTATCTGCGCGCGCGGGCAATTCCGGTGGGCTGGGGCTTTAACGCGGAAGGTGATGTTAACGCTGCAATTCGCTTATACCAGCAAGCAGTTAGGTTGGATCCGAATTTTACGTTGGCCTGGGCATATCTCTCGATTGCGCAGATCCAGAGTATTTGGAAGGGAGTCGATTTAACCCCGGCGCGGCGCGCGGCGGCCAAGGATTCACTCGATCACGCGCTTGCGCTCGATCCGAACCTGCCGGAAGTGCACCTTGCTCGCGGGTATCAAGAACCGGGCACGCGCGCGCTCGAGGAATTCCGGCAGGCCGAGAAGGGTCTTCCGAACGGCGCTGATGTTATAGAAGCGATCGCCAGGCGGCAACGATTCCTGGGACATTGGGACGAGGCCGTTGCGGAGCTACAACGCGCCATCGAGCTCGACCCTCGCGATGCCAGGGCTTCTAACAATCTAGCGCTTACCTACTGTGCGATGCGCCGTTTCCCCGAAGCTCTCGCCACACTCGACCGCGTCCTTGCGTGGGATCCGACGAATGCCCGTGCCCTTCTGACCAAAGCGGATGCGTTTATGGCTACTGGTAATCTTCAGGCGGCAGAACCGTTGTATGCAAACCCAGAGCTGCCAGCGGACCGGCGCGCTACGTGTGCAGTGTTGCAGCGCAATTATTCTGCGGCGATCGAGATACTTTCAAAGGACTTAGCGGTCGAGCGCCAACAACGCGATCAAGCAGAAATTCTTGGGCTTGCTTTCAGCCAGCAACTCGCTGGCGATCTTTCAGAGGCACGCGCGACTTACGAAAAGAGCGTAGAAGATTTTCGCCGCCAGGTCGAGAAGGCCGCGTCGAATTCTTATGTTGAGGCGTTCACGCATGCTCTTTTGGGTGAGGCCCATGCGGGTTTGGGTGACGCAGCTTCGGCTATTGAGGAAGGCCAAAAAGCAATGGCCCTGGTGCCAAGTTCCAAAAATCCGGAGTTTGGCCCCGACCTGGAGGGCGAAATGGCACGCATTTACGCACAATTGGGAGATGCCGATCACGCAATTCCTATGCTCAAGCGGCTGCTGCGCACGTCGTATGGCGGTGCAACCTGGCTTACTCCGGCGACGCTGCGACTTGATCCCTTCTGGGATCCAATCCGCAACGATCCACGTTTTCAAGAATTGCTAGCTGAAAGCGCGCCGCTGCCAGAAAAATCAATTGCTGTGCTCCCGTTTGAAAATCTCAGCAAAGACGAAGAAAACGCATTTTTCGCCAGCGGCATGCAAGACGAAATCCTTACTAATCTGGCCAAGGTTGCTGACCTGAAAGTCATCAGCCGAACCAGCGTGATGAAGTATAAAAGCGGCTTGGAACGCAACCTTCGCGAGATCGCGAACACTTTGGGTGTGTCGCATCTGGTTGAAGGAAGTGTCCAACGCGCGGGCGAGCGAGTTCGGGTGAGCGCGCAGCTGATCGACACGCGCAACGACGCGCATGTTTGGGCTGAGCATTACGATCGCGATGTTGCAGACGTGTTTGCAGTTCAGACTGAAATCGCGCAGCAAATCGCCGACCAACTTAAGGTGAATCTCTCTCCTACAGAAAAAGCCGCGATCGAGGAACGGCCGACCACCGATCTAGTGGCCTACGCCTACTATACGAAGGCCAAGGAAGTCGATGTCTGGAGCAATTGGGAAGGCGCGGAGAAAAGCGTGAAGCAAAAAGTGGAACTGCTTGAAAAGGCTACGCAGCGCGATCCAAATTTTGCTCTCGCATATTGTGCCCTCGCGAAAACGCAGATGTACTTCACCGACGATCCCAAGGACCTCGAGTCAGGAAAGAAAGCGGCAGAGACCGCGTTGCGCGTGCGACCAGATTTGGGCGAGGCTCATCTAGAGCTGGCTCGTTATTACTGGCTCGCAGTTGATTACGAACGGGCACGTGATGAGTTGGCGATCGTTCATCGCAAACTGCCAAATAATGCTGAAGCGCTTTGGATCGAGGCGATGATCGGTAGACACGAAAACCACTGGGACGCGTCGCTGGCTAATCTCCAAAAGGCGAACGCGCTTGATCCACGCAATGCTGAACTCGCGTGGTCTCTGGCGCGAATCTATTTTGAGATGCGCCGCTACTCCGAGTTAGAACAATTCAACTCCAGCGGGGGCCCACTAGAGAACCCTTGGGCTAAGATGGTACTAGCTGAGATCAAGCTGGCGCAGGGTGATCCAGTCGCCGCTCAATCTCTCCTAGAACAAGTGCCGCTGGACTTCAGTCCGGACGCCTTGATCTGGGGCGTCCGATTCGCAACAGCCCTTTACCTGCGGGATTACCAGGCGGCGAATCAGGTGATTGCCGCTATCCCTGCGAAGTGGGCGGATTCGGGCTGGACTGAGGGCCAGATTGCGCGTGCGCGCGGTGATAATCAGAAGGCGCTGGCGGCCTTTGCAGCTGCGCGAAAAAAGATCGAAGCGAAATGGAGTGACAAACCCAAGGATGCACCGTACTTCGCGGACATTGCGAAACTTGATGCCGGGCTTGGACGAAAAGAAGAAGCGATCCGTGAGGCGCGCCGTGCGGTCGAGCTCCTGCCGATTGCCAAGGATTCGCTCAATGGTCCCGCTAACGTTGCCAATCTGGCGCTCGTTTATGCGTGGACAGGCGAGCGCGATCGCGCGCTCGAGCAACTTGAAATTGTCGCGACTATCCCAGGATCTTCAACGCTGCTGATATACTCGGGGTGGCTGATGCCGACATACGGTGATCTCCTCTTCAATCCGTGCTGGGATGAGTTGCGCGGTAATCCGCGCTTCGACAAAATCGTTGCCGCAGCCAAAGCGGCTAGCCGATAGTTCTTTGTAGCTACGCAGTAAGTCGCCACGCCTGTAAAGGCGTGGCAACTGTTTGTGAACTCGTTAGTCCTGCGACGTTCAGTGCGATGTGACCGGCTGGAAGTAATTCTTCTTGAGATATTGGGCGACCTTCTTGCCGAGGACGGCTCCCTGCGTGTCGGCGGTGCGGAAGTGGATGCCGCCCCATACACGAGCGTCAATGACTTCCTTTAGCATGTCCGAGAACCGGTCGAAGCTCCGCGTCGTGCACGATTTGTTGCTGAACGCGCTGAAGCTCTTGCGGTCGGTACCGAAAAAGTTCTGGAGCGTGTGCACGTAGGCGCCAATGCCGCAACTATGGCCCGAGGGATGGTCGGGGAACGGCGGCGTAACGAGCCCCGGCGGGTTGCAAACTGGTGTCGTTGGATGGAACAGCGGCAGCCACGTTGGGTCGGCCTCAGTCGCAGGATTGCCGTCGGTGTCGGCCTGGCGGATGGCGGTGATGGGCCGCCAGAACTGCCAGTAGTACTTATCATTCCAACCGCCGATGTAGGCGTCAGCCCCGGCCATGTTCTCCATTGCGAACAGGCGAGCGCTTTCCGCAATAGTCAATCCCTGCTCTACTGCGAGATCGCGGAATAGCCGGTTCATAAACGCCGGTAGGAGGTCCTGCCAGTAGATCGCAGTATCGGTCTGATACTGCGATCGGGTTATACTCGTGAGCGAGCCGACTTCTTTAATTTCGTTGAAGTCCTCCGCGTATTCGACACTGGTGAGCGGATTCGGGCCGTCGGTACGTAGCATCTCTGCGTTCGGGACGATGAACGGCCGCACGTTCCCAACCCACGGCGAGGGGTCGTTCGCGAAGTTCGGCGGCGTTGGGCGCCAAATACCCGGCGCTACTGGGTACGGTGTGGGCGACGGTCCAAAGCGACCGTCATTCTGCCGCTCGATGAGCATTGCCCTTGCTGTCGCCTCGCCGATAGCGATTCCCGCATTCCTCGATCCCGGCGGGTCGTCAGGAAGGGTTGCTATGTAGCCATCGTACTGCGGCTGTAACGTCGGTTGCTGTGAAGGGAACAGTCCGGCGAGATCAGGAAAGCCAACGAGTACACGAAAGGCCGCGGCAGCGGTGGCGGCTTCCTTCGAGTCCGTCGGATTTGAAGAGGGCTGCACGAGGTACGGCCGGTGGCCACGGTCGATTGCGTTGACTGCGTCATAGACCGCGCCTTGCACCATCGCAAAGCTCAACGTCGACGTCGGCGGCGGCTGCCCTACACCCGGCGGTGGAGGCGCAACGATCGCGGTAGACGCGATTGCGTTCCAATCTGTCACGGCGTCCGCGCGCACAACCGCGGGTGACGCGAGCGCGATGACCGCCAGTGCGATGATAAGTGGCGGAACTAGTATTTTTTTGAAGTGAGTCAGAGGATTCATTTTTGTTTTCTTCCTTTCGTTATTTTGGTTTCGTTGTTTGGCTTCCACTCGCGATGAGCAAGGCCTGTTACCGCGGAGGACCGAAGGCGAGGAATTCCGGGCGGCCGCGGCTAAAGGAGGCAAAAACCGTCGGGGGTCCTCCTCCAGGAGGGAACTTCAAGATGTCGCCGGGCTGATTTGCCTCGGGCTGATTTACCTCGGCTACAAAGAGATTGCCCGAGCTGTCAAAGGCCAGGCCCCGAGGTATAATTAGGCCGGTGGCGAAGGGGCTCTTCACGCCGGTTGGGCTGAAATAGACAATCGAGCCGGCCTCCGGATCGGTAAATGTTTCGATGGAAACGAACAGGTTGCCGCTGCTGTCAAAAGCAAGCCCAGCGGGATACTCGCCGGACTCGAACGCGTCTGGCCCCACGAAAACGGTGCGCGTCCCATCCGGAGCGAATTTATAGATCGTTTGGGCGCTACTGGCGGTTGCATAGAGGTTGCCCGTGCTGTCGAAAGCCAGTCCCAAGTTTACTACCGGAGGGTCTGGAACGCCGGGGACGGAGCCGAAGACGGTCCGCTCTCCAGTGGGCGTGAACTTGAAGATAGTGCCGGCCGCGGTGGGACTTCTGTCATCTGTCGCCAGGACATACGCATTGCCCGCGATGTCTATGGCGAGGCCTCCGAAGAAAAACTTAGCCGCGCTGCCAACGGTGCTGACGTGGTTACGCAGGTTAAATTTTAGAACTCTCCCAGTCTCATGGTTGTCGGGCTGGAGGGTTTCTGCTGCGAAAAGATTGCCGATGCTGTCAAAGGCCAACCCTCGCGGGAACAACAACCCCGAAGCGTAGGTACTCTGGGTCCCATCTGGCGTGAATTCGAGGATTGCGTGCGATGGGGGGACTTGAGCTGAGACATAGAGGTTCTCAGCATAGGCGCTTATCGCTAACGCGAAGAACACGCCAAGGCTTAGGAGTACGTTTCGAAGAATTTTTCTTTTTATTTTGGTGTTTTTGTTTTCGAAGTGAGTCAGAGGATTCATTTTGTTTTCTTCCTTGCGTTGAGGTTATTGTTTCACCTGGCAAAGGGCGAAACGGCGGCCGAAAACCACCATTGAGAGGAAGAATTTTTTGCGGCAGCTTGCGTCGAGTCAAAAGCAGCTCACGAAAAGCGGAGGAGGTTTGTGATGCGGTCCGTGTCACACCAACAACAGATCACGCAGCTCCTTTGCGACTGGCGGAACGGAGACGAGCGGGCTTTGGAAAAATTGGTCCCGTTGATTCAGCCGGAGCTCCGCCGTCTTGCCCACGCTTACATGAGTCGGGAACGAGCCGGCCATACGCTGCAAACCACGGCGTTGCTTGATGACGCCTACGTACAGCTGGCCGGACAAACCGGTC